>Ga0209754_1003569_pt1 | contig 10406 bp, 15 predicted proteins | sample MesohylBB_FD_187295 | JGI IMG/M metagenome (GOLD analysis project Ga0209754, IMG submission 187295) | Host-associated microbial community of the marine sponge Aplysina aerophoba from Gulf of Piran - sponge mesohyl, lysed by bead beating... | ecosystem: Host-associated > Porifera > Sponge >... | reverse complement strand
GCCTTCCCCGGACCCCTCCCGGACGGCAACCAGGTGCGCCTGATCGACTGGAAGGGCGACGGCGAGGCCGCGGTGCTGGCCGCGGCGCTGTACCCCCACACCCCGTTCACGCTGCCGAGCGTGCAGCGCACGCTCGAGCAGATGCCCGCGCACGAGCGGAGCGACCTGATGCGCACAATCGTCGGCAAGCGGGAGAACCGGCGCCACCGGGCCGGGCCGTGCGTTCGAGCACGCCGACTACACCTTCGAAGTCACCGCCGACTACGGCGCGTTCCGGGACCTGCAGCGCCACCGGATGCTGACCATCGACTGGCAGCCGCTGACCACGCTCCACGGCGCGGAAGCGCCGGCCGCAATCGACGACATCCCCGGACTCCGGACCGCATGGTCCCGCGTCATGCAGGACGGCGATGGGCTGTACCAGCACCTGTTCCGCAGCTACGGCCCCGCCGTCGCCCAGTACGTCGTCCCGATGGCCTTCCGCATCCGCTTCACGATGCGCATGAACGCCCGCGAGGCGATGCACGTCATCGAGCTGCGGACCCAGCCCGCGGGGCACCCCTCCTACCGGCGGATCTGCCAGCGGATGCACCGGCTCATCCGCGAGCAGGCCGGTCACGAGGCGATCGCCGAAGCGATCAGGTTCGCGAACCACGACGACGCCGGACTCGGCCGCATCAACGCCGAGAACCGGCAGGAGCGAGGCGCCGCAGAACAGGCGCCAAAGCCCGCCGCGTAACGCAGGAGACCGACCACCATGCCCGACATCCTCACCGCCGCGCTGCTGGCCGTCCCGATCGTGGCCGCCGCGGCCCACCCGCTGCGGAAGTACCCGCGCCAGACGGTCATCCTTGCCGGCGAAGCCGCACGGTTCCTGGTGCCCGCATCCGCCTACATGGCGCTCACGGTGGTCCTGGTGCCGGTCACCGCGCCCGTCTGGCTGCAGATCCTCGCTACGGCGTCCTTGCTGACCGTGGCGCTGGCGCACGTACCGTCTACAGCCCGGAGGATCGCCGAACGCCTCAAGGCGGCACAAGACGCCGAACGGCGACAGCGGCAAGGAGACCGGCCGACATGACCCGCAACGAACACGCGGCCCTCGAAGCGCTCCAGAAGGAGATCGACCGCGAGCGGGCACGTGCCGACTGCCCCTGCGTGCGGGCGCTGCTCGTCATCCTGTCGACCGGATTCGCCCGGATCGCGCAGGCCGACCTGCAAGCCCGCGACGCGGCGTAGCAGCACCACGCACCCTGCACCCGCCACCACGATGCCGGCCGACGACAGCCGCGGCAAGCACACGCCGGCCTACCGCTGGACGCTCAAGCGGGACCTCGGCGACCTGCTCGCACCCAAGGAGAAGCACGTCCTCGTCGGCGGCCTGAACCCGTCGACGGCCGATGCCGAACGCGACGACCCCACCAGCCGCCGGGTCATCGGCTTCGCCCGCAGGGAGCAGGCCACGCACCTGACGATGGTTAACCTCTACGCCGCAAGGACCACCGACCCGAAGGGCCTGAAGGACTTCAACGACCCGGTCGGCACCGCCAACGACCAGGCGATAGCGGATGCCGCACGCGAGGCCGACCTCGTCATCGCCGCGTGGGGCAAGCCGCCCGGAAAGGCCGGCAAGGCGCGCGCGCGGCAAGTGCTAGAGATGCTCAGAGCCGCGGCGACGTCTACCGGATCGGGCCGCCGACCAGCGAAGGCCACCCCCGGCACCCGCCGTACCTGCCGCACAGCGCAACACGAACCCCGCTCGAGCTGCATGCGGCCAAGCGGAGACCAGCACCGTGAAGACGCGACCACGGTGCCCTAGATCTGTACCTGCAATGCGCAACCTCACGAAGACATCGGTCCTCATCCAGCACCCGACCGGCGGTTGCACGTTGAGCGAGCCGATCAAGGAACCGTTGGATCTGCCGGAGCTGTACGACGAGCAGGACGCCGCGGTGCGGCTCGGCCCGAAACGACACCCCGTCCGGGTCCGCAGGCGGCGGAAGTGCGCAGCCGCAGACGTCGAGCGCCTGAACGCCGAGCTGCGCCGGCACGTCAACGAAGACCGCGAGGAGACCGGCGACGGGATCGTCCTGGTCGAGCACGACCTTCTGGCCCTGGTCGACCACGACCTGCGCAACAGCGTGTTCACGCCGGAGCCGGCAGTCAGCACGCTCAAGACCAGTCCCCTCGTCCGCTGCCTGACCTCCGCAGGAGAGCTTCCGTGAACCGGCCGCACGACAACACCGCCGAACGCCGCGACCGCGGCCCCGACTACCGCCGGATGGTCAGCGAGGAGAGCGTCATCCTCGACATCACCGAGACACTCGTCGAGGCCATGAACGAGGCCAGGATGACCCGCGAGGAAGTCGCCGCCCACGCGGGCGTCCACCCCGGCGCACTGCAGCGCGAGCTCGAAGGCGCCGCCCGCATCCCGCTACGCGACCTCATCCGGGTCGCCGCCGTCCTCGGCCTGAAGCCGAAGCTGGTCCGCGCCCACAACCCGCGGTGACCGCCGCGGAGGAAAAGCGAATCTCCGGCAGCGACATCAGCCACGACCCCACCCCGCGCACCCGCCAGGCGAGCCCTGGAGAGCCGCACGCGCTCCCAGGACCACCGGGCCGGGGACACGAACGCCAAGTCTTCACCGACCGCGCGACGAACCCGGCAAGCACACGCCCGCGAGCAGACCCCATGACCGGCTACAACACCGAGTGCGTTCCGCAGACGACGCAGGTGCCCCACGGCGCGACCCGGCGTGAGCTGCACCTGCAGCTGACGGTGATCTTCGCGTGCGGCCGCAAGGTGCCGTACGGCTACAGCCACCGCTTCAAGCCGGCGGAGAACCGGCGGCCGTGCAAGCGCTGCGCCGCGGCAGCCGAAACCCTGCCGACGCTGTCCTGGAAACAGGTGGACCAGCGGTTCGCCGAGGCGTACGGCAAGCTGACCGACGACACGCCCACCGAAGCGATCCAGGACTGAAAGCTCATCGGATCCAGCCACGAGACCTGCGCCGACGGCCAGAAGTCACCGGCCGATGGAACGCCCTCCGAACCCGACGGCGCAAGAAGCCACCGCAGAAACAACCATGGACAGGAACCCGGCCCGCCCCCCAACCCGCCGCTGGTGCCCGACACGCTGACGGTGGTGCTGATCGACCCGTCGCCGAACCACGCCGCGATCATCCACGAGAACGAGTGGCGGCCCTACGGCCGCCGGACCGTCCAGATCAGGCTCACCGAGGAGCAGCGCCGCCGGCTCGCTCCCCGCAACACGGGAACCATCCGGGGAGAACACACATGGGAACACATCCTCCAGGCCTGGCTCGAGCCTGCGACCGATCCGCTGTCTCCCGAGACAGCGTGACGAGAGCACGCTCGGGAAGGCGACAGGCGCCCCGACCGGCGGCGCCACGACGCCACGACTCACCACGACCATGACCCTGTTCCATACGAGCGAGCTCAAGGACCCGACGGCGCGAGCATTGCCGGGAGCTCGACCTCGTCGAGGTCAACCGCTGGGCGAAGGAATGCGGGCATCTGCGAAGCGTCAACGACAAGCGGATGCTCTACGACGCGGACATCACGATGACCGAATGGACCTACAACCCACAGGGTCTCGAGCACTGGGTCCAGGCCGGCCTGCTGGCCGCCCGACGACGGCGCCCCCGCCGTCAGCGTGCTGCGGAACACGCGCCACCGGATCGGCGCGATGGTGCGCGCAGGGACGCTGCGGGCGGCCGGGCAGCGCCTCCTCAACGGCCTGAACACGCACCCGGACCCGCTGGGCCTGGTCGAACAGGTCCGCGAGCGCCTGCCGAGCGCCACCGTCGAGGCCGAGCGGCTGTACCCGCACCTCCACGCCGGACCGCCGAGCCCGCAACAACCGCCGAATCCGCAGAGGCCCCGGAACCGCCAGACCGGCATCCACGAACGCGACGGCGACTGACGCCGGGTGAGCGCCGCCGCGCCCGAACACCGCCCCCGCTGCCCCCGAAGGAAAGACAAATGCCAGAGACCCTGCTGCCCGCAACGATCCGCGCCCGCGTCCACGAGGACGCCATCAGCCGCGTCACCCGCTTCTTCAACGCCACGACCGTCGAGACGCTGAACGAGCTGTTCCAGAACGCCCGGCGCGCCGGCGCCACGCGCGTCGACGTCACCATCGCCGACGGCGAGGTCCGCGTCGCCGACGACGGCCACGGCATCGCCCAGCCGGCGGCCCTGCTCGCCTTCGGCCAGAGCCGGTGGGACGCCGACACCGCCCGGCGCGAGGACCCCGCCGGCATGGGCGTCTACGCGCTAGCCCGCCGCCCGAAGGTCACCGTCCGCTCCCGGCCCCGCCCGGCCGGCGGACGCCAGCTCCCCGCATGGCAGGTCGAACTGACTCCGAAGCATTTCCTCGGCGAAGAGCACGCGACAGTCAGCATCATCGACGGCGAAACGCTGCCCTTCGGCACCGAGGTCATCTTCGACGACGACAAGGCCAACACGGGCAGCGTCGACGTCGCCGCCGAGCACTTCCCGCTTCCTGTTACCTGCAACAACAGCAAGGTCGACCGCAGGGACTTCCTCCACGACGCGATCCACGTCGAAGTATGGCGCGGGATCCGCCTCGGCGTCCGCTCGACCGGGTACCACCCGGGACGGCGCCCCGAGCTCAACTTCCACGGCATCCGCATCGAGGACGTGCGCCTGCCCGTCATCGGCTCGATGGACTCGCACTGGCACGTCAAGGCCGACGTCGCCGACTGCGCCGAGCTCGAGCTGGTGCTGCCCGCCCGCAAGGAGACCGTCGAGACCCCGTTCGTCGAGCAACTGCGAACGGCCTGCCGCACGGCGATCTACCGCGCCATGCTGAAGGTCGACAAGCAGATCAGCGTCCCGCCGACGTGCGGGCCGACGCGCTGGCCCACGGCGTCCAGCTGCCGGTGGCCCGCGCCAAGCTGGCGCCCTGGAGACCCGCCTACCCGAACGAGTACTCCACCAAGCGGGAGAAGCCGTACCGCATCGCGCTCCCGGACAGGCCGATCGTCGTCGAGGCCGACATCCCGCCGTGCGACCAGGTCGCGCTCTGGCGCGCAGCGACGCGCTCGGACATCTCGCACCGCCTGTGCGCCGAGGAGCCGCGCTACCGCGGCTACCCCTGGTACGACAGCCTCCCCAAGGTGAAGAAGGTGACCACCAGGGTGGTCCTCGAAGGCGAGGAGCGAAGCATCGAGGAGCAGCGCACGCGGCACGAGCCGCTTCACACGGCCCGTCCGGAACGGATCACCGTCGTCCTCGAAACCGTCGACAGCGACGGCGCGGTCGAGCACGTGTGCATTCCCGCCGACGTGGCGTTCGGCGACGACGAAGTCAGCTGGCCGGAGGACGTCGGCGTGCTCATCACCGAGAAGAGCAACATCACACCCGACGAGCTGGCGGACCTGATGTACGACGCGTACTTCTACCCGTCCGAAGACTGCGAGGCCGACAGCTACGAGACGCAGCAGGACGACTACCGCCAGGCGGCACAGTCCAAGGCGCTGGAGCTGCTGGCCTCGGCCGAAGAGGCAATGGTGTCGAACGTGCGGACAGCCGTCCAGCGCTGGGTCCTGCCGCACCTGCGGCGGGGACGCGACGCGACGATCCGCATCCACGGAGACAAGCCCATCGAGATCACGATCGAACCGGCCGAGAGTGAAAACGCCACGGCGTAACCGAGAGACACCCACCGCTGCGGGCACGCCGGGATCGCCCAGCAATGCCGCCGTCGCCCGCGCGCTCCCGGATCACCCTCGCCGGTTACAGCAGGAGCGCTCGACCTCCCGACGCGCCCACCCCGACTCGGACCGTGTCCACAATACTCTCGAACAGCCGAGAACGCCTGCCGGGAGACCCGATGACAAACGAAACCACGCTGTACGAGAACGCACGAATCGACGCGGCGATAGTCAACGAGGTCAACGAAAAGGAGTACCAGCCCTTCTGGCTCCAGGCGTACGCCTCCGCCATCCGGAGGACACGGTCCATATCCCTGCTCGCCGGCAACGGCGAACCCGACTTGCGGGAGACCGCGGCCCTGATCGGCGACAACACCGCCCTCGAAGCGCTCGTCCACTCCGGCGCGATCAGGACGCGGAAGACCGAACGCGAGCAGGACAGCCGCGCGAACCAGAACTGGTTGGAGACGGAGTGGCGGCCGATGGACTACAACCTGCGCAACCAGATCGCCGAGCGGATCCCGAGAGCAGCCGAGACCAGCCTGACCGTAACGGACACGACAGGCGCAGCCGGCGCGCAGACGATCGGCGAACGGCAGGGAGCATGGCTCCACGACGGGCGGATCCTCTGGGACATCTCGCAGCTGCCCGCCCGCGCCCGCGCTGCAATCGAGGACGCCGTCGACGAGATGTACCCGAAGGCGTCACAGTCCGCACAGCTGGGCTTCCACATGAATTCTGCCCGCAGAACACGGGAATCCTGGCGGTCAAAGACCGGAAACCGAGGTCAGCGCGGCCACTGAAACACACGAATCCTGGCCGGTTCCGCGAGATCCACAGGAATTGAGGCCGGATTACCATGGAACTGGATGCAGGACTTTAGGACAGGGTGATGCCCGCCGATTCAGGAAAGCTCGCGGAGAAGGCGCAGGACTTGGCCCAGTGGATCCTGGATCAGGCGCTGGACGGAATTGGGCCGCTCCCCTCGGCTTCCGACTTGGCGGACGACTACAAGAGCAAGCCGTATGCGAACGACGCCGAACGTGTGCAGGGGCTCATCCGATGGGCTGTCGCCAAGAATGCGGGGACCGGCTTCGTGACCGGCCTCGGAGGTGCGCTGACGTTGCCGGTAACGATTCCGGGTTCGTTGGCGGCTTCCCTCGCGATCCAGGCCCCCATGGTGGCGGCGATCGCCCAGATCTACGGGCATGACACCAAGGACGCCGGGGTTCGGACCGCAATCTTGCTCTGCACGATCGGGACCGCAATGGAGGACGTGGCCAAGCAGGCTGGAGTCACGCTCGGTGGGAAGGCCGCGATGGAGGTCTTGAAGAAGGTCCCGGGAAAGGTCCTCATCGACATCAACAAGCGCGTCGGTTTCAGGCTGCTGACGAAGTTCGGCGAGAGGGGCGTGTTGAATCTGGCGAAGCTCGTGCCACTAGTGGGAGGCGCGGTCGGGGGCTGCTATCTGGTCGGTCAAGCGGCCGACAAGGCGTTTCGACAGACGGCCGACACGACGGGAATCGACGCCCGGATCGACACGGCGGTGGCCGCCCTGCAAGCCCGCATTGACATCCGAACCCGCGAACTCGAAGTGCGCCTCACTAGGCGGATGGTCGGGGTGCTGCTCGCCGGCATCGCCGGCACCATCGCCACGATCGTCGTGATCCTGTGGCTGCTCGGCTAGCCATGGCCACCAAGACCTGGGCAAGGGCGCTCGATGAGTACCGATATCCGGTTGACCTGGCGCGGTTCACTGGTGCCGATGAACACCCGAGCTGGTTCGAACTGGACACCAAGCCGGGGGACCGCCTCAAGACGACTGGATTTGAAGACCGGTTCCGGGAACAGGCCCAGCATCGTCGGGAGGTGTGGGGTGAGGTTGCGTTCTGGAAGCTCTACACGATGCCACAGGTACGAAACCGAACCACCCAACGGGTGCTGGACGTGCTGGACGTACGGGTTCGTCCCAATGAGTTGTGGTCCGCGTGCATGGACTACATCGAGGACGGGAGCAGAAAGTCGTTCAGGACCTTCCGCAGCAGGCTGTTCGCCTCCCGCGGGGTCGCGACCGCGGCCACGTTCCCCGCGTTCATCTGTCCGGAGAGGTTCCCGATGGTAGACACGCAGATCACGCGATGGGCACTCAAGAACAGCCACCGCCACTGCTACTCCGGGATCGGCGGACCCGATCTCGAACAGGTTCCCACGTTAAAGGCCGAACGGGTCCTCACGGAGAGCCACTGGCCGTTCATCGAATCCTGGATTGCCTGGTGTCGATTCACCGCGCGGGAGCTGAATCGGCGCACGGGTTGCGCGTGGCGCGCCCGGGACGTGGAGATGGCGATCTTTACAGCGCAGAGATCCGGCCTCCCGTTGACCCCGCTGGCGTAAGAACAGTGATCAAAGTGCGCCGTGAAGGGCGCCATTCATCAGCGGGTGCGAGGTCAAGAACCGAGACCCGGAAAGTCCAGAATCCTTGAACGGCAGGAGGTAGTGCGGGCGGCGGGATCCGAACCCGCATGACCGGCTAGCTGCTATGGAATGACCTTTTGTCAACCACTCATGCGTTCGTCAACGCCTGTGGCCTCTGAGCGCCGCGGTCCGTCGGCCATCAGCCCAGGAGTGGGCCGCCGAGACGACGAACGATCGGAGGTCGCTTCGACGACGAGTCACGCTGCTATTCGGTGATTATCACGGTTGCCCGTGACAGCGCACGCATGACGGTGATTCGTCGGGAGAGTGGACCGTCTAGGGGTCGCGAGTTGGGAGCGGCCACGCCGTCCGGATCGCATCGCTAGCTCGCCCGTTCTCCAGATCGTGCCTCTGATCATTCGCCGTCTCGACGGCCCCTCCTCAGGCCACGGTTCCCGGTCAGTTCCTGGCCGGAAGCTTGCTTCCGGCCATATAAGCCGTTCCCACCGTGGCGGGCGTCGGGTCACCCGCAGGGCCGCAGCGAAGCGGAGGAGGCGCGCAGCGACTTGACGCGACGCCCGCCACGGTGGTCTCCGCATCCGCGCCACGCGCTCTCCGAGCTCGACCTCGGTTGGCATGTGTGCGCCGAGGGCCGAACAGGTTTGTCTCGGTCATGCCGCCTCCGGGTGCAGCGCCGCCCACAGAAACCCGACCAGCTCTCGCGCCACCGCCACCGTCACGACCGGGCCCGGCTTGTGCTCGGCCAGCCGCCGGAAGCGGCGACACAACCGCTGCTGGGCCTTGTCCGCCAGCGCGACCACTCGCGCTGGCTGCCCGCTCCGTCGCTGGGCGAGGGGCCGGCTGACGCCAGGCCGGTGCCGATAGTGCCACGCCGCTTCCACCACCAGCCGACGCGCCAGCGTGTTGCCGGTCTTCGTGATCGGCCCGCGGCGGTGGCGGTCACCGCTGGAGTGCTCGCCGGGCACCAGCCCCAGATACGCCATCAACGCCCGTGCCGTCGGAAATCGCTGCACATCGTGCAGCTCTGCAAGCAATAGCACTGCGCTCAGCGTGTCGATGCCCCGGAAGCACCGCAACCAGCCCACCGGTTCCCGATACGGATCGGCCTCGGCCACCGCGGCCAACTGCGCATCCAGCTCCAGCAGCCGAGCCTCGAGCTGATCGATCGCCAACAGGTAATCGTCGACGACGACTCGGTCGGCCGGATGCGACCACGTCAGACCATTGATCCAGCGCCGGTGCGCCTGCGTCCATGCGCGACCCGGATAATGCAGCCCCCGGCGAAGCAGCAGCTTGCCCAACCTGTGCCGGCAGCGCTGTCGGTCCGCGCGAGCATCATCGCGGGCTCGGCACAGGTCGCGAACCGCTTCTTCGGCCGGCGTCGGCGCCCGTACCACCGTCAACAGGCTGGCCCGGTGCAATTCCGCCAGCTTCCGGGCATCTCGTCGATCGGTCTTGACCCGATCACCCGGTTTACGCGGCACCAGCGCCGGCGCGATCACGTCGCAGCGGACCCGGTCCCGCTCGAGCTGCCGCTGCAACGCATACCCGCACGGCCCGGCCTCGTAGCAGCACGCGATGGGACCGGGTGCATCCTTTTCGAGCCTCCGCCGTAGACGGTTCACCGCCCGGACCTCGTTCCGCACCGTCCAGATAGTCGGCTCGGCCGCGTCCGGCGCCAACACCGCAACCTGCAACTGCGCCTTGTGCGCATCGATTCCCACGTAGGTGATAGGCTCGCTCATGACCGGCTCCTCTCGTCTGCGGCTCTGACGCCGCGCTCGGTGTCAACCCGCGAATCGTAGGCGGCCTCGGCCACCTTGTCGCGTGCTCGTGCACGACGACCGCACGATTGCGAGCCGGTCATTCCATATCGTCTAGCTAGCTAACTAGTGCCAGCCAGAAAACCCCCGTTTCGAGCGGAATTCTGAGACGAGTTCATTGATCGTGGACATGTTTTCGGGGGGCGAATCCGATCGCGAGGGAGGCAGTCCGGCGAGCTGCGGGCAGCGAAGAGCAGAAGAGTCAGCCCGGATGCCCTATTCCAAGGACACTAACACCCTGCCGTCTTGCGACGGCTCGCGACCCGGTGGTCTTGCAAGAACCGGCTGAGTCAGGCGACGCGTTGTCGTCGTTTGCGCTCCTGCTTCTGCAGAAGCAACCCGATGCGATGCAGGTTGGCCGCCAGCACCGACAAGGCAACCGTGCGCGCAAACCCATCCGCGCCATGGCTTCGAACACGGTCGAGTCCGCGATGCTCCAATCCATTGAT
>Ga0209754_1003561_pt1 | contig 10433 bp, 9 predicted proteins | sample MesohylBB_FD_187295 | JGI IMG/M metagenome (GOLD analysis project Ga0209754, IMG submission 187295) | Host-associated microbial community of the marine sponge Aplysina aerophoba from Gulf of Piran - sponge mesohyl, lysed by bead beating... | ecosystem: Host-associated > Porifera > Sponge >... | reverse complement strand
AACCTGTAAACAGGCGAATAATAATATGAATGTTATCATAAATACTCCATATAGTGATCGTATAGTATATAGTGATCGTATAGTATATTTTATTGTAGAGCAAGTGAATTGAAATACCATGACGCTGGTGAAGAGAATATAGCTATTTATTAAGTCTGATGAACATGTGGCTTAAGTCACAGTATTTCTTTAATACGTATTGAATTTTTTTGTGTGTGCTGAAAATATCTTTTACTTAGTGAGTTCATCATCTGGTAGAAGATTTGATTGGATAACATGGTAGAGATAATCTGCAGTGTGTGAGTAGATAATTTTTTATAGATATAAAAGAAAAACTGAGGAAGAGTTTTATGTTGGGTGGAAAAATTCTTGGTGACGATTTGATGTATAAAAAATTTATATCTTTATTTATACCACACATGCCACACATGATTTCTGCACTGATTTATTAAAAATATTCGCTGTTATATTAATCAACTGATATCTGTGCAGAAAATATTTTGTATGATCAGGAATTATGTCATGCGGATATGGTTGATGTATCATAATTTTATCAAGGTGAGAGTTGATTTTCAGGTGAGACAATTGTCGAGATTAGCGTTGTGTGTGGAGGAGCGCTTGATATTTTTATGTTTATAGAATGATTGTTTGCTATAATCAAGGCATGGCATTTCTATTGTATTTAATCTGTTTATGCTCTTATGGATCTTTAGAAAGATTGGATGAGAGAACTGCACCATCTTCTTATATGAAAAAGAGGGGGCTATCAGAGAGGGGAGCATCTCAGTGTGAAAGAAAGAATCTTCGTGCTCTTCTTCAAACTCATGAGTATCGCCAAAGTTATGAGTATCGTACTGTGGGATGTTATTCCTCAGAATTATATGACTTTGCATGTCTACAAACATGGAACGCATCTCAATCTTTGCTGAGCACTTGGCAAAGACAGAAAATTTTAGATTTTCTCCAAAATTATCGGCATCTTGATATAAAAGATTATCCAACAGTATTTAATTTAGTGCAGACAGTAGCTTCTGCTCTTAAGCCAATTGTGGGCTCCAAAGATTTGCGAAGTGGCGAGTATAATGATTATCCAGATCTTAAAGCCATCTATGATGCTTTCCCTTTATTGCAAACAAAGTATAGTAATGTATTGCAATTAGATCCTAGATTCCTAAGTGCGCTGGATAAATATTATCTCAAAGAAAAATATGGCAATGCACTGTGCAGTTTATTATCAGCGTTGGAAGGTTTCTGTATGAGAGATCCAAGTTGGACTAAAGCAGCATTTAAAACTCATGCAACATGGTTGAGCTCTGATGGAGCTTACGGATGTGATCAGCTACCTGTATTCTCTTCTTCTCCGAGAGAGTGGAAACAAGCTCAAGAATTGTTGATTCCTCTGATCAGAGAGCAGATTAGAAAATCTCTCGCTCCGTGCTTAAATGGTGCGTGTATCGTGGTGCACATTGATGAGCTGGACAAGCTGCATCATATGATGAAAGAAGTAAGCGATAATCTTGAGGCAATTTTGCACGCATATCATCCCAGTATACCCTTAAGTGCAAGGAAACGATTTACTGTTTTGCCATCATTAAGAATCAAAAATGGTAAGTATGGTGACTTTCGTTTTTATGATGACTCTCACCTTGATCTAGAAACATTTTTTGATGCTTTATCTGAATTGGAAGGAAAGCATGATACTTTATTTAACTTAGAAAATCAAAAAAAAATGAGCATTGTTCGCTCATACTACATCAAAAAAGAATACCAGCAAGCGTTTGAAAAATTAGTCATCGCTCTGGAATATTTCTGTAAAAAAGATAGAGATAGCTCTGATAAAGAGTTCTGTTGCTTTTTGCAGCATCTATCTGCGATCCGTACACCTTTAACGCCTCAGTTGTGGTATCAAAACGCTCAAGAAATTCTGGTTCCGTATAGAGCACTCTTAATTCCCTCTGCAGATTATTGGAGTTATGATCTGGATCAATTAAGAGTTTTAGCAAAACCAATACTGGCAACTTTGGAGCAAGCGCAATCAAAAACTTACTATGGTTCTGCTAAGCAAATGATGGAAAGGAAAAGATTTGTTCTCGGACAGTTTCATCATTTTGATGATGGTGGTTCTTGTGATGCTGGTTTTCACTGTGATATGGAAACTTTATTTTACCTTTTTTCTGAATTGGAAGAAAGATGTGATAGTTTATCATCTTTAGATATTGCAAAAAAGGGTATTACTCATTTATGCTATGTCAAACAAAAATATCAGTATGCATACGCTTATTTATTTGATGCTCTATACGTTTTCTGTACAAGATCTGACGAGAATTATAGAGCAGATCTAAACTTTATTATAAGCAGTTACCAAAATTTTTGGAGAGAGACTGCGGCAGCGACTGATCCTGATATCCCAGTTTGTGAATGGTGGGCAATAACTAAAAGACTGATGACTCCGTATAGAGACGATTTTCTACAGACACTTTCTGAAAACTTTATTGCGGTCAGTGATCTGGGTCAATTAAGAGTTTTTTCAGAACCAATACTCACAGTTTTGCAAAAATTCTACTCAGAAAATTATCATGGTTCTGCTGAAGAAATGATAGAAAGGAAAAAATTTGTTCTTGAAGAATTGCAATATGGAGCTACCGCTATTGATATGGAGTGCTTTTTTTGTGTTTTTGATGAACTGGAAACAATATGCAGTGGTTTATTAGATTTAGATAGTAGAGAGGTTGGATGTGCTGATTTATACTGCATCAAAAAAAAATACAGTACTGCATATCACAAATTACTATCAGCTTTCAAGACTTTATGTATACATGCTGGAGATATTGGTAGGAATAATCTGACCGATAGAGAGCATGTTAATCAAGCTTTCCGCAATTTTTGGCTGCTGGATATGGCGGAAGCTAATATGTCTCTGGAGTGGTATAGACGGAGGAAAATCCTTGAAGAATCATGGGATTCTATCAGAGATCAAATGCGAGAATCCCTTTTGCCGTGCTTAAATGGAGCGTGCCTTTTAGTGCCAATTCATGAGCTGGACAAGCTGCATCATATGATGAAAGAAGTAAGCGATTCTCTTAAGCCAATTGTGCACGCATATCATGAAAGTGTACCCTCAAGTGCAAGAGAAAAACCTATGCTTAGAAGAATTGAAAAAGGCTCGAATGGTGCTTTTGACTTCTATGATGATCCTCACTTTGATCTAGAAAAATTTGTTGAGGCTTGGTCTCAATTAGAGTCAGAGTATATTTTGTTATTAAAGAAAGAAGATCATAAAGAAGTTAGCATTGTTGAGTCATACTACGGCAAAAGAGAATACCAACAAGCGTGTGATAAACTAGTTATGGCTTTAGAATATTTTTTTCAGAAAGATACAGAGCACTCTGATGCAGAGTATTGTTGCTTTTTACAGCATCGATCTGCGATCCATGCACCTTTGACGCCTCAGTTATGGTGTAAAAACGCTCAAGAACTTCTGGAGTCGTATAGAGAGTCTCTAAGGCTTCCTGAAGATTATGTGGCTGTATATGATCTGGATAAATTACGAGATTTGGCAGAACCAATATTAGCAACTTTGCAGCGAGCACAATCAGAAACTTATCATGGCGCTGATGAGGCAATGGTAATGAAGGATGGCCTCTATCAATCTGATGATAAGTTTGCAGAATATAAACAAACTGTTCTCGGACAGTTTGATGAGGGTAATGTTCATTGTGATATGGAAACATTCTTTAACCTTTTTGCTGCATTGAAAGAAGGATGTGAGAGGTTATCATCTTTAGATATCGCAAAAAAAGGCATTACTCATTTATTCTATATCAAAGAAAAATACATAAATGCCTACAGGAACTTATTTAAGGCTCTAAACACTTTTTGTACAGGATTTAGAGAGCATTATCAAGAAGATCTAAGAGAGGTTATGTTTGATATGAAATGTTGTTGGAGAGAGATTGCTGAAGCGAATAGCATCTATAAACATTTTGATCAAAGATTCTTCTACAAGAAAGAATTGGATGAATGGTGGGGAATAACTAAAAGACTGATGGATCCGTATAGAGGTGATTTGCTAAAGACACTTTCTGAAGATTTTTTTGCGATTAGTGATTTGCATAAATTAAGAGTTTTTGCAGAACCAATACTCTCAGCCCTTCAAAAATTCCACAAAACAAATTATCAAGGTTCTTCTGAAGCAATGATAGAAAGAAGAAAAATTGTTCTTCACGAATCGCAATGTTTCTGCGCATGTTTTGATATGGAAGGCTTCTTTTATATTTTTTCTGAATTGGCAACAAGATCTAGCGGTTTATTAGCTTTAGATAGTAAAGAGGTTAGCGTTGCTGATTTGTGCTTTGTCAAACAAAAATACAGAAGTGCATACCGCAAATTATGCTCAGCTTTAAAGAGTTTATGTACACATATTGAAGATGATAGTAGGGATGATCGACTTTCTACTATAAATAAAGTAGCTCAAAATATCAGAGATTTTTGGTTTTATATGCAGCAAACCAAGATGCCTCTGAGCTTGGAGCTGCGCTGGGAGGCAGCTCAACAATTATTAGGAGATTCAAACAGAGAAGAGTTGTGGAGCAAACTTTCTGAAGATTATATGGCTAAAGATCTTGAGACATTAAGAACTTTTTCAAAATCAATACTAACTATTTTGCAGAGAGTCCACGCAGAAACTTATCATGGTTCTGCTGAGGAAATGGTGGAAAGGAAAAAATTTGTTTTTCAACAGGCTGCAGGTGGTGAATTTCGCGTTGATGTAGAAACCTTCTTTTACCTTTTTTCTGAATTGGAAGAAAAATATGATATTTTGCTATCTTTAGATATGGCAGCAAGATATACATGTGCATTTTACAATTTATTCTCAGGTTTAAGCAATTTTTGCAAATGCTATGAGATGCGGGCTGTCAAAGATTTGAGGTGTTTCTGGTGTTATGAAATCTGTATCCCCATGTCTGAGTATAAAAAGATGCTAGAAGACACTGCACTGATCAGGATGTATAAAGAGAAATTTGATGTTTCAAAGTTTTATCAAGTTTCTGGTGAGCAATTGTTTGCTATCAGAGATCTTGAACAGTTAAGAGCTTTGGCTGCACCAATACTAGATACTTTACAGATATTTCACAGGGAAAGTTACTACGGATCTGTTGATGAAATGCTGGAAAGGAGAGAGTGTGTGATCAAAGATGCTTTGGCTAATAAAGGGCATATTAGTCTGGAATCATACTTCTACACCTTTAGTTACTTTCATGAACAATCTGCTCGTTGTTCAAGCTCTTCCGACTGCACATGGACCACTCCGTATTCTGATTTATTGGCATCTTTTCAGTTCTACTTCAAAGGAGAGAAAGAGTTAGCTAGAAACGGATATGATAATGCTTGGATAAATATTCAGATTTGATTGCAAGCGCCCAATGTAAAACAAAAATATGGATCCAGTTGTGTATATAAATTTTGCATTGATATATTAAAACTAAATATTAAAACTAATTTGTGCGCTGAAACAACGCAGAACAATCGGGAGTTTTCTCAAAAAGATGTTTTGAATTCGTTAAAGATAGGAGTTATTTTTTTGTAGCTTTGCATCAACATACTTCACCCACTTAGCCCACGAAGCCCTATATTTTTGGGTTTACTGCAATCCTTGTAAGCGATGGTTCTTACTTCTCGTGTATTGGGTATGGGTAACGTTGTATTTTTAGCACTGGTTTTGAATGTTTTGGCAAAGGATCTGTCACAGTATGGATGTTAGCTGGACTGGCTGCCTGCGCTTGTGAAAAAGATATTAAAATAATATGAATGTCATCATACCAGAGCTGTATCATACTAAAATTTGCTCTGGCAATAGAAGGCTCTCAAACAAAGAAAAATATAAATGCCTCTTAGTCACCTTTGCTATGACTGTTATAAGGGTTAAAATCGAGGTAACATATCGTGTGTGCAATTCTTGGGTTGCATTCTCAATGGGCTTTTCCTAACATAATAAATCGTATAATATAACTGTAATGGAGTATTTATGATCTTAATATTATTATTTTTTACCTGTGTACACGTTTATGGATCTGCTAATCCTAATAAAGATAGCGCGACCTTGGAGCAGTTAAAATCACTTTGGTGGTCAAACAATCAAAAATTGATTGATGGTCATAGAACTGCTCTAGCGGCATGTTTCCAGGATGGAATCGACGGTCAAACGTACCATGATGAGTCTAATGCTGAAAAATTACAGCAGTTTATCAAACCAATAATAGATATTTTAAAACAAATAGAGAGTCCAAGTTGCTCCAATCAATGGCCCGATATAGTACGCCTGGCTTCAGATAGCGCTGTGGTATCCAACGCGTTTGATACGATCAAATCCACGCGTGGTGCGGACATCCTTCTTTTTTCTGATACTAAGTATGCCTCTTTTTTTAGGAAATTCTTGTTATGTGTGGAGCAGTGCTGCGCAGAAAATAAATGTCAAGCTATGACGGCATATGCTGACTGTATGACTGTACTCGAGCAGAGGAACCTCACAGTCCTCCCTACATGCCTTAATCATGATGGCAAGCTGGCGATGAAAAGAAATATGTTGGCGTATCAGGTTTAGTCGATTAGCACAACCTCAAGCACGTCCCTAAAACCTTGGGTTATAGTGGATATAGCACACTTTACGAGAATTCTGCAAGGCAGAGGCGGCACTCTCCAGTTGTCGCAAGCAAGATAAGAGAGATTTTGAATCTGTGAAGCATTTAGCTATGCACTGCTCCTAATAGAATAAAAGTATCAAACGGTATAATATTATTGAAATGGAATATTTATGACATTAATATTATTATTCTTCACTTGTTTATACGTTTATGGAGCTTCTTTTGATGATACTGTGGAAAAAGATCAAGAAATCTGGTGGTTAGACACTCAAAAATTGATTGATAGTAAGAGAAGCGCTCTAGAGGCATGCTTTCATGCTGGAACTGGCGGTCAAACGTACCGTGATGAGTCTAATGTTGAAAAATTACAGCAGTTTGTAAAACCAATAATAGATATTCTGCAAGAAATACGCAGGGAAGGTGTTGAGAGTCAAAGCCTTCCCGATGGGGGGCTCGATATACTACAAATGGCTTCAGAGTGTGCTGAGGTATCCAACGTGTTTAATCAGACAAACAAAGATCATCAACTGTATCAATATAGATTTTTCTTTAAGAAATTCTTGTTGTGTGTGGATAATTGCTGTCAAAAAAAGAAATCTAAAGCTACCAATGCATATGATCACTTTATGACTATTTACGAAGCTCACGACCTGAAAATCAGCAGCGCTATAAGGCGAAGAGAGTGATAATGCATTTGAAGATAGTGTATGTGAGAAGGTGTGTTTTCTATGTTCAAATCATGACTGTTATTGATACATTAATCCCTGTTCTGTCGGAAGATTCTGTATATGATAAGAAATTAGGCCTTGAGTGCACTGGGATGTTTTGTTTTGCTGATAGAGTGATGCTATGGAAAAATAAGGAAATGGTATTTTTATTATCTTTAATTTGTTTATGTGCGTATGGAGCTCAAAAAAGATGTGATGAGGAGTCATCCTTCTTGCAACAGACTGCATCATTTGTCTCGCATAAGAAAAGACCGACCATTCAGGATATCCACGATGATCGGTGTCTTAATACGAGCGATGCTTCCAGATCATTAGATGTAACGAGGAGAGTAAATTCTACTGTCTCTTCTTTGTTGCGTGAGTGGCAAAAACCTCAAGAATTTCTGGGTCCTATCAGAGATTAGATTCGAGAATCCCTCTTGCCGTGTTTGAATGGTGTGTGCGTTTTAGTGCCAATTCATGATCTGGGCACGGTTCATCATATGATGAAAGCAGTTAGCGATATTCTTAAGCCAATTGTGTATGCATCTCATCAAAATATATCTTCAACTGCAAGGGGAAAACCTATGCCCAGAAGAGTGGAAAATGGTAATTTTTGTTTTTATGATGACGCTCACCTTGATCTAGAAAAATTTGTTGAGGCTTTGTCTCAATTAGAAGAAGAGTATACTTGGTTATTAAAGGAAGAGGATTATAAAGCAGTTAGCATTGTTGAGTCATATTACGTTAAAAGAGAGTACCAACAAGCGTGTGACAAATTAGTTATCGCTTTAGAATGTTTTGGTCAGAAAGATCGAGGGGGCTCTGATGAAAAATTTTGTTGCTTTTTGCAGCATCTATCTGACATGCATACACCGTTGACTCCTCAGTTATGGTGTAAAAACGCTCAAGAACTTCTGGAGCCGTATAGAGAGTCTCTAAGGATTCCTGAAGATCATGAGGCTGTATATGATTTGGATAAATTGCGAGGTTTTGCAGAACCAATACTATCAACTTTGCAGCGATCGCAATCAGAAACTTATTATGGCTCGAATGAGGAAATGGTAATGCGGCAAGCCTTCTGTCGATGTGAGGATAAGTTTGCAAAATATAAAGAATGTGCTCTCAAAAAGTCTGCTGCGGGTAATTTTCATTGTGATATGGAACACTTCTTTTACCATTTTGCTTACTTGAAAGAAAAATCTGATAGTCTATTATCTTTAGATATTGGAAAAAAAGGCATTACTTATTTATGCACTCATAGATGCACACAGAAACTTATTTGATGCTCTAGACATTTTCTGTGGAGGGTTGTGCGCTCATCATAGAGAAGATCTCATTGCTGTTAAGCAATATATAGCATGTTTTGGAGACAGGTTGAGACTGTGTGTGAAGCTGAGGATCCTCATACACCCTTGGAAGTATTGCAAAAAGAAGTATTTCAACCATTTCATGAATCTTGGAGAGAGGATGAAACCTTGCTGACTGCGTATAGAGGGATTGACCGACTGATTGGGTGTGCTACTGTATTGACAGAAAAGTAACATATTTGCATCTGATAAAAAAGGAAAAGGTGATTTTTGTGAAACTAATGAATATTATATTTGTGATCTATTTTTCAGCACATGGATCTTTTTTGTGCGCTTCAAGCACTGATAACAGTCCAGAATGCGTGCTGAAAGAAGATCTGTACACGCAGCTCGCAGGCCGCAATTATGCTGCAATGAATAATATGGAAATAAGATCTTTTTCGGATACAGTGATAGCAAAACTTAGTGCTTTGAGTCAAAAAGGTGATCTAGGTGAAAAGATAGTGACTTTTACAGAGAAAATGGCCACTAATGGATCGAATGCATTTCATCTGGATATGCCAACCTTCTTTATAGTTTTTCGTTTTCTGCGCGATATTGATGCTGCGGCACAACATCCCGCTGCTTCAGAAAGATATGCGGAGATGCGCCGCAACTTATTATTATCTCTAGAGCTTTTCTGTAAAGGTGAGAGCATGGCTGAGCAAAAATTTTGTGTTGAAATAGAAAAAATGAAGCAATCTCATAAATTAGATGTATAAAAAACCTATAACTGCGGAAAAAATAGAAAGTTATAACATGTTGGTTGATTCATAATCAGTCATGCCTTTGCGATGCACAAGAAAGAACAAAACTTTAGATATGACTGAAGCACCAAGTGAAAGATATCCGTGCAGTGATGTAGAAGAAAGTTTGGCTACCTAATATAAAAAATACGATTTTTGCATTGATAAATTAAAACTAATTTGTGAGCTGCAATAACTCAAAATAATCCATGATTTGCTCAAGAAGATCTTTTCAATTTGTTAAAGATAGGGGTGATTGATTATCAATCTTCCTCCCCATTTTGCAGTATTCTTTCGTGATTTTTCATCAATTCTGAAGGTGAAAAGTACGCTTCTATGGTGTGAGTGCACTTCTGAGTATCAGGAACACAGTTTGCTACAATACTCTCGCGTTCAGCCCTCGAAGCATGTAGCGAATATATTCGTGTGACTTGCGATTGCTTTTCGTATTCTTTGGGAGTGTTGAAAACAAGACGCATAAAATTAGCATATTTAGAGACAGCTAGAAATTGATCTTTTTTGCAGCAGGCATCCACACACTCCAAGAAGTACCAAAATAAATCGGCAAAGTCACCATACACCTGTAATGCCGGATCAAGACTTATCCTGATCTCATCAAACAGGTTGGAGTAATCAGTGTAATATGAAGCCGCTGTTTGTAGGTCGGGCCAACCTCCACTATCAAGACCTTCCTTGTGTATTTGTTGCAGAATATCTATGATTGGTTTTACAAACTGCTGTATTTCTTCAACTGTAGAAGCATAATCGTATGTTCGACCGTCAATTTTAGCATGGACGCATGCCGTTAGAGCGCCTCTCTCATCATCAATTAATTTTTGAGTTTGTGACCACCAGAGTTCTTCTGTTTCTGCGTAAGGAGAAGATCCTTTATCTTCCAAGGAAGCAGAGGCTCCATAAACCTGTAAACAGGCGAATAATAATATGAATGTTATCATAAATACTCCATATAGTGATCGTATAGTATATAGT
>Ga0209754_1003551_pt1 | contig 10457 bp, 10 predicted proteins | sample MesohylBB_FD_187295 | JGI IMG/M metagenome (GOLD analysis project Ga0209754, IMG submission 187295) | Host-associated microbial community of the marine sponge Aplysina aerophoba from Gulf of Piran - sponge mesohyl, lysed by bead beating... | ecosystem: Host-associated > Porifera > Sponge >... | reverse complement strand
CGGGAGGACGAAATCCCCGCCGAAGCACACCCGGGCCTCCCGTCCAGCGGCGCGGCACGCCAGGGCCAGCCCCAATGCCGCTCCCAGCGCGTCCCCGTCCGGATTCACATGCCCGGTCGCCACCACCGAGCGAGCCTCGCCGATCACGCGCACGGCGTCGTCCATCGCGTAAGGGCCGGCGGTCATGAGGGATTGCCTCCACGTTCGATGTCTTTGAGGATCGCCTCGATCCGCCGGGCATGCGCTACAGCCGGGTCGGGGACGAAACTCAGCCTGGGAAGGTACTTGAGGCGGACTTGCTCACCGATCGCCGCCCGGATCCGTGACGCTGCGCCCGCCAGCGCCCGCTCGGTCTCGGCTTCGACCTGCTCGTCGCCCAGCACCGTGAAGTAGACCGAGGCGTTACGAAGGTCCGGCGCCGTGGACACGCCGGTAACCGTTAGGAACCCGATCCGGGGGTCCTTGAGGTTCCGGCATTCCTCGGCGATTACTTCGCGGAGGATCTCGTTCACTCGCCGGATGCGCTGGCTGCTCATCGACAAACCGTCAATCGGGACGCTCGAGATACGAGACAGCCGTGGAGAGCACCTCGACTTCCTCCCAGCGATCGAGGAAAGTCTGCACGGAACGGATCGCCATCTCCAACTGGGATGCGTGGGGGGACACTATCCCCACCCCGACCGCCGACCGCTGCCAGAGGTCCTGGTAGTCGATCTCGGCGAAGGCGACCGGGAAAGCACGGCGTAGCCCGGTGCCGAGGCGTGCTATCCGCCTGCGCTTCGACTTGAGGGAATGGACGTCCCTGAGCCGGAGATCGACTCTGAGTGCGGCTGCATGCATGGATGCCCCCCGTTGGTCACGTGGGGGCGATCACTGGGCGGCCACTTCGTCGATGCGGTACGTCTCGATGATGTCACCTTGCTTGATGTCTCGGAATCGCTCGAGACCCACACCGCATTCGAAGCCGGCCACAACTTCGGGGACGTCGTCCTGGAAGCGCCGGAGCGAGGCCACGTGGCCGTCGTACACCACGATCCCGTCCCGCAGTATGCGGGCCTGCGCACCCCGCGGGATGACGCCCTCCACTACGTAACAGCCGGCCACTGCTCCGAGTCTCGGCACACGGAAGATGGCTCTCACTTCGGCAGTGCCGAGCACGTGTTCTTCTTCCACGGGTGCCAGACGGCCCACCAGCAGTTGCTCGATCTCGTCGAGCAACTCGTAGATGATCGAGTACGTCATCACTTCCACACCGGCGGAGGCGGCCGCTCTTCGGGAGTTGGGATCCGGACGCACGTTGAAACCGATCACCACCGCATCGGTCGCGTCGGCGAGGGTCACATCGTTCTCTGTGATTCCCCCCACTCCTGCGTGTACGACGGTGACCCGCCCACCTTCCCTAACGATCTTGCCCACAGCCTCGCGGATCGCTTCAACCGAGCCGTCCGCGTCAGCCTTGATGATCAGCCTGAGTTCGGCTTCGTCCTGGGCACGGAGCCGCTCGAGCAACTGCCCGAGCCGTTCCCTGGCGGTCGGAACGACCAGATTCTTGGCCCGATACTCGTCGACCCTTCTGCTCGCGATGGACCGAGCCAGCCGGTCGTTCTTAACAGCCTCGAACAGGTCACCGGCCGTGGGGACGGAAGACCAACCGGTGACCAGGACCGGTGTGGATGGTCCGGCAGTCGAGATCCGCTTGCCCTTGTCGTCGATCAGCGATCGGGCCCGGCCGCTCACCGTACCGGCCACCAGCGAGTTGCCCCGCCGCAACGTACCGCGCTGGACGATCACCGTCGCGATCGGTCCGAGCCCGCGGTCCAGACGGCTCTCGATGACCACGCCCGAGGCGGCAGCCCTCGGGTTCGCCTTGAACTCGGAGACCTGTGCGACGAGGTCGATCATCTCGAGCAAAGAGTCGATACCCTCCCCGGTGACCGCTGACAGCTCCACCGAGATAACGTCGCCACCGAGTTCTTCGGTGATTATTCCGTGCTCGGTAAGCATGGCCCGGGCCCGCACCGGGTTGGCGTTGTCGAGATCCATCTTGTTGATGGCCACGATCACCTCTACGCCGGCGGCCTGGCTGTGGCTGATCGCCTCGATGGTCTGGGGCATGACACCGTCATCGGCTGCCACTACCAGCACCACGATGTCGGTGACCTCCGCGCCTCTCGCTCGCATGGCCGTGAAGGCGGCGTGGCCGGGTGTGTCGATGAACGTTATCGGGCGTCCTTCGACCGACGTCTGGTAGGCGCCTATGTGCTGCGTGATCCCGCCGGCCTCGCCCGCCACCACGTCGGTCTTGCGGATTGCGTCGAGGAGGGTGGTCTTTCCGTGGTCCACATGACCCATCACGGTCACCACCGGCGGGCACTCCACGAGCGATGACGGATCGTCGTCGAATGATCGCTTCGGCTTGACCAGCGGCTTGGGGACCTCCGCCGCTTCTCTCTGGGGCTCGACCTCGACCAGGAAACCCAAGCGCTCGGCCAGCGGTTCGAGCGCTTCTGGCGGTACGGGAGCGGCGGCCGCTGCCATGAAGCCCATGGACAGCAGATTCTTGACGAGCTCCCCCACCGGACGGCGCATCGCGGTTGCCAGTTCCATGACCGAAGCACCAGCCGGAACGGTGATGACTTCGATATCGCTCTCATCGGCTTCAGGCTGCGGTTCGGCCGGGGGTTGCGGTTCGGAGACGAGTTCATATACAGCCGGGGGCGGGGAGCTTGGTGCGACGGAGACTGGTGGGCCGGCCGGCTCTTCGGGAAGCAGTATCGAACGCAACGCCTCCGCGTCACCGTGTTCGAGTCCCGAGGAAGCGGTCGTAACCGGCAATCCCAGATCGCGGGCCGTCGCCAGCACATCCCTGGAGGCGAGCCCCAACTCCTTGGCGAGTTCGTGGATTCTCTTGGTCGCCATCGGGATCGCTCAGGCCCTCCCCATACCGGCTCGGCGATGAGGACCTGGCCGTGACGGTCTCGGAGGCATACCCGGTGGGCCGCGACGGTGGGGCGAGTCACTCTGGATATCTATCCGGTATCCGGTCAGCCGGGTTGCCAACCGCGCGTTCTGGCCCTCGCGACCGATCGCCAGAGACAGCTGGTGCTCGCTCACGGTCACCACCGCCGACTTCTCTTCCTCGTCCACCTGCACATCCCGAACCTTGGCCGGACCGAGGGATTCGCCGATGAACTGGGCAGGATCATCGCGCCATTGCACGACGTCGACCTTCTCTCCCCTCAGTTCGTTCACGACCTGCCGCACCCGGGAACCGCGCGCCCCCACGCAAGCTCCCTTGGCATCCACGTTGGGATCGTTCGAGAACACGGCGATCTTCGTACGATGCCCGGCTTCCCTCGCGATGGAACGGATCTCTACCGTACCGTCGAGCAGTTCCGGTACCTCGAGATCGAGCAGCCGCCTGACGAAGTCCGGATGCGACCTCGACACCACGATCTGGGGACCCTTCGCCTCCCTGCGTACCTCGATGATCAGCGCTTTGGCACGTGCGTTCCGCTCCAGACGCTCGTAGGGAATGCGTTCGGAGCCCGGCATGATCGCTTCCGCGTTGCCTAGGTCGAGGATCGTGTAGCGGTTGTCATGCTGCTGGACGATCCCGGTGACCAGGTCCCCGTCACGTCCCTCGTACACGTCGTAGACCTGCTCGCGCTTGGCTTCCCTGAGGCGCTGGGCTATGACCTGTTTGGCGGTGGTGGCCGCTATCCGGCCGAAGTCGCCGGGTGTGTCCTCCCACTCCTTGACAACATTGCCGTCTTCATCCAATTCCTGCGCGTAGACGATGATCTCCCCGCCGTCGGGCTCGATCGTCACCCGGGCCTCTTCGGCAGCTCCGGGGCTACGTTTGTATGCGGAAACGAGGGCGTTGGCCAAAGCATCCAGGATCGTGTCCACGGGTATCCCCCGCTCGCGCTCAAGGATTTCGAGGGCTTCCATAACCCGGTAATCCATTCTCATCTTCGTTACCCCGATTTCTTGCCTGACTTGGGTCGCTTCTTCCATTCGAATCTGGTCCTGGCGCTCCGTACCTGCTTGAAAGCGATTCGCCGCGCCGTCCCGCCGACCCTCACCACAAAGTGTTCACTGCCCACGGATTCGAGTATTCCTTGATGGTGCCGGAGGCCTTCCACCTCCGATCTGGTCTTAACTGTGAGGTCTCTCCCGATCGACTTTCTGAAGTGGAGCGGCCGGCGGAGATTCCGCTCCAATCCCGGCGACGTGACCTCGAGCGAGTAGGGACCTTCGAACGGGTCGACCTCGTCAAGCCGTCGCGAAAGCGACCGCGAGACCTCGGCAAGCTGTTGCACGTCAACGCCGCCTTCGCGGTCGACGGTTATCCGGACCAACCTTGGGCCCTTTCCCGCTACTTCCAGGTCGTCGAGTTCGAGACCCTGATCATGCAGGTGCTTCTCGCATAACTTCCAAAGCCGACGGTCCAACGACATATCACAAACTCTCCGGTGACCGAACACCGGCCCGGCCCGCGAAGGTCGCCCGAATGGCGCACCTCCGGGCGCGCGAAAACGACCCGCACAACGGGCATCGGCCACAAAAAAAGCGGGCTGGGCGCCCACCTTGCTCCACAAAGTCACGTCCTTCGAGTTTCGGGACAGTATAGCAATCACACGAACTCAGAGGACCTTCGTCCACTGCCGGGAACCCACCGCGCCACCGTCTGGCATCTCTTGCCGGCCACCCCTAGACACTCGGGGAAGTCCGACTCGTCTAGCGTACGAGGTCCCTTATCCGGTCCACCGTATCATCAAGGTTGACAGTCTCATCCACCGAGCCGTCACGGGCCCGCAACTCGGCCTGGCCGGATGCAAGACTTCTCGGGCCTATGGTGAGCCGGTACGGGATACCCACCAGTTCGGCATCGGCGAACTTCACACCCGGTCGCTCATCGCGATCGTCCAGGATCACTTCGACGCCGGCGCCCACCAGATCCCGGTAAACGGTGTCCGCGGCTCGGCGGACGTCCACCCGATCCGGTCTCAGGAGAGTAATGACCACTTCGAAGGGCGCCACCGTCAGCGGCCACACGATCCCCCTGCCGTCGTGGAATGCCTCCACGATCGCGGCCATCGACCTTCCCACTCCGATGCCGTAGGAACCCATCACGATCGGCGTGGGCCGGCCGGACCGGTCCAGCACGGTGGCGCCGAGAGCCTTGCTGTACTTCGTGCCCAGCTTGAAGATGTGGCCGACTTCGATGACCGTCGAGACCGAGAGGGAGCCGCGGCGGCACCTGCCGCACAACTCACCATCCTTGACGCTGCGGAGGTCCAACCATCTGCCGACGCCGATGTCACGCTCGACATCCACCCCCCTCAGATGGAAGTCGTCCAGGTTGGCGCCGGTCACCATGTTGCAGCGGCCCCGCAGCGCGGGATCCGCGACCACGGGAAGATCGACTCCGACCGCCCCCAGACTCCCAGGGTGGGCACCCAGCGCCCCCACTATCTCATCCTCGGTGGCGGGGCGGACCGCGTCGGTGACCGAGTCGACCAGCTTCTGGACTTCGAGGTCGTGGTCACCCCGGAGGACGACCAGGGTCAGTTCTTCGCCCACCATATAGACGAGGGTCTTGATCTGGCGACGGGACGCGGCGAACTCGCCCACTGCGGTCAACGCGGCGATCGTACGGATCCCAGGGGTGGGGAAACGCTCCGGCGGTCCGGGCCAGGGGTCGTCCTCGACCTCCTCAGGCGCGCTGACCGCTCTCTCCAGATTGGCCGAGTAATCGCAGGCCCCGCAGACCGCCACGCGGTCCTCCCCGATCGGCGACCTGACGACGAACTCGACAGAATCTCGCCCTCCCATGTTTCCCGAGGACGCTTCCACCTGGATGCTGTCCAGGCCCATCCGGGTGAAGATCCGCTCGTAGGCTCCCCGGTGGGCTTCGAACTGGACGTCGAGGCCCGCCTGCTCCAGATCGAACGAATAGGAGTCCTTCATCGTGAACTCGCGCACCCTGAGCAGGCCCGACCGCGGCCGCGCCTCGTCACGGAACTTCGTCTGCAGGTGGTACCACAATTGCGGCAACTCCCGGTAGGAGTGCATCTCGGCTGCCAGATGGGCGAATACCTCTTCGTGGGTCAGGGCGAGCAGAAGGTCGGCATCTCTCCGGTCCTTGAACTTGACCATGATCCCTTCGACATCGTCCCAGCGGCCGGTCTTCTTCCAGATCTCGGCCGGGTGAACCACGGGGGCCAGCAATTCCTGCCCGCCGATGGCGTTCATCTCTTCTCTGATGATGTCGGAGACTTTCTGGGCAACCCTCATTCCGAGCGGTAGCAGGGAGTAGGAACCGGCCATGAGTTGGCGTATGAACCCCCCACGTACCAGCAGCCGGTGGCTAGACGCCACCGCATCGGCAGGGTCGTCCCTGAGGGTGGGAATGAACGATCGGGACCAGCGCAACGGAACTCCTGTCAGGAACCTCTAGCCCCGACTTTTCATGCGGGGGTTTGATCTCCGCGAACGGGGGTGTGGGATATGAGCTTCTGACCAGGCACTACGGGTGTTTCGACAGTCCTGTCTCGGCCCGGCGGGACCTTCACCCGTCGGGTGAAGTCAGGCCCAGTCTCGATCATGTGGTTGATGTGGCATGTTGCCGCGGGTATGTCGGGAAACATGAAGGATCAAGGTTAGCAGGGTGGATGGAAAACGGGTTCTTGGTCGGCCAGCCGTCCGCTGACAAGGTAGTAACCACCGGACAACTGGCCGGGAGGGAGTTTCCCACCACCCCTCCTAGCAGGATAGAGGATGCCGGGAACACCTCGCACCCACGCTCCCATCAGCTGTTCATCGATCCCTGGAAGCGACCTTCACCACTGCGGCACGCCGCGCGGCGGCCTGGTTGGCGTCTCCCTGGATCTGCAGCAACCGCCGCCGGTCGCGGGACGCAAGGCCCGCCGCGCCCCGGTCGGCAGCAGCCACTCGGGCATCGGCGCCCTCTTCCACCAGAAGGCGGGCCTCATCGAGCAGGGCGTCCACCATCTCCGCCTCCGGAACCACCCGTACCACCTTGCCCTTGATGAACAGGTGTCCCCGCCCCCGGCCGGCCGCGATGCCTATGTCAGCTTCGCGCGCTTCGCCGGGACCGTTGACGACACAACCCATCACCGCCACCTGGATGGGGAGATCCGCCTCTTCCAGCTTGACCTGGGCCTCTTGGGCCACGGCAAGAACATCCACCTCGGCCCTGCCGCAGCTGGGGCAGGCGATCAGGTCCAGGCCGGTTCGTTCCCGCAGGTCCAGGTATTCGAGCAACTGCCGGCCGGCCTTGGCCTCTTCCACCGGGTCTGCCGTGAGCGAGAAACGGATGGTGTCGCCGATACCCTCAAGGAGCAGCGTCGCGATGCCGGCCACCGATTTGATCAAACCCCCGGGGGGTGGCCCCGCCTCCGTCACGCCGAGATGCAGAGGATAGTCGAGGGTGTCGGCCAGGAGCCGGTACGAGTCCACCATCGACGGTACGTGGGAGTGCTTGACCGAGATCTTGATGTCCTCGAAATCCTCCTCGGCCAGGTACCCGATCTCCTTCTGGGCGGAGGCGACCAGTGCCTCCGGGGTGGCCGAGCCGAACCTGGCCATCAGGTCGCGGTCCAGGCTGCCCGCGTTGACCCCCACCCGGATCGGGATCCCGCGGTCCTTCGCTTCCCGGGCAACAGCCCGGATCTGGTGGGGCTTGCGAATGTTGCCCGGGTTGAGCCTCAGCCCCTCGACGCCCGCTTCGAGGGCGGCCAGGGCAAGCCGGTACTGGTAGTGGATGTCGGCGATGATCGGAACCGGCGACCGGGGAACTATCTCGGCCAGACCCTCGGCCGCCCCGACGTCGTTACAGGTGATACGCACGATGTCGGCCCCGCCGGCAGCCAGGGCGTAGACCTGGGCAAGGGTCTTGTCCACATCGGCGGTCTTGGTGGTGGTCATCGATTGGACGGAGACCGGCGCTCCCCCGCCAACCGGCACCCGGCCTACTCGAATCTGCCGGGTTCTGTCACGATGATTCATCGGGACCAAGTGTAGTGCTCGATCAAGGAACCGCCCTCGGACCTGGCAGAGGAGAGTGTGCACATCATCAGACTTGCTGGTTGCTGCGACACCGGTGGATGGCCCACCAGGCGGCTACCAGGCCGCCCACCAGGTTGGCGATCAGGTCCTGCATGTTGTTGGCGTAGCCGCCCACCCGGACTCCCGGGATCCACAGGCCGGCGAGGTACTCGCCGATCTGATGGCGGCCCCGATCGTGTTGGCGCCGAGGAGCACAACCACCGCGGCTTGCCTGGGCTCCTGCGCGGCAAGCATCCGGCGGGTCGCCTCCCAGACCGCCAATCCCGCCGCCCCCAATCCGAAGGCATGGACGAGGTGGTCGTAGCGAATGTAGGTCAACCACGTCTGCTCGTAGAGGACGACCCCGCCGAAACGGAGGTTCCCGCCGGCCATGTGGCAGAAACCGACGATGCAGAGCAGCACCAGGACATGGGTGGAGAAGCGGACGCGACCATCCACGTACATGACGAGGCCGACCGCGCCGACCATCCACGCCAGATACGTGTAGGCCTGCCCGGTATCCGCCACCAGGCCGTAGAAGGTCCAGGCGGCGACGTAGAGCACGGTGACACCCGCCAGCCTGGGGTGCCGGACCAGAGCCGCGATGAACCACCCGCCTTTCAGGCTCATGGCACCCTCGCAATACGGACGGGAGCCAGCGGCTCGCGGGCCGTCGAATCCCTCAAAGCGTCAGCGGGTCGACGATGTCCAGGACCACCGCCACCAAACCGAGGAACACCATCAGCATCACCACTGTCACCGCCACCGGGATGAGGCGGCGTGCGTCCACGCGGCGTCTCGTGACCTTCTCGTAGAGAGCCACCGCGAAGTGCCCTCCGTCGAGGGGGTACAGGGGAAGGCTGTTGAATATGGCGAGGGTCACGTTGACCACCGCCAGCAGGAACACGACGTTGCCGATCCCGACTCTCGCCACCTGGGTTCCGATCTGCACGAGACCGATCGGACTCACCGGGCGGATGGCATCGGACACTTCATTCCGGCCGGCGAGGACTCCCCCCAACTCCGCCAGGGACTCGGGCCGGACTATGCGGGCCAGAGCCTCGAGCGTGCCTGTGAGTATCGACCATTCGGCGCCGGCGGCCAGGGAGGCTGCTCGTACCGGGCCGACCGGGATGCGGCGGGTGCTCGGGGACACCCCCAGGAAGCCGGTTGCCTCCCCGGTCGAGGGATGGACGGAGCCGAGAGTGACCTCGATCGACTTCGGGTTCCCCTCCCGCAAGACGTCGATCGTCACCAACTTGCCGGGCCGGGCCATGATCACGGAGACCGCGTGGTCCCACCCGTCCACTACGACCCCATCGATCGCCACCAGGGTGTCGCCGTCCCGTAGGCCCGCCTCCGCGGCTGGGGAGGCGATGCCTTCCGATGTCTCCGGGCTGACCCTACCCACGGTGGTCGTGAACTCGAAACTGCCGGAAACCCAGAAGAGACCGAAGAGCAGTAGGAAGGCCATCAGCATGTTGAGGGTCACGCCCGAGAGCACCACCACGGACTTCTTCCAGAACACCTGCTCCCGGTAGGTGCGGTGTATATCGTCGGGGTGCACCCATTCCCGGTCGTTCATGCCCGCTATGCGGACGTAACCGCCGAGAGGAATGGCCTTGACGCCGAACTCGGTCTCTCCCCGGCGGAAAGACCAGATCCGGGGACCGAAACCGAGGAAGAACTCGGTCGCCTTCATTCCGGTGGCCCGCGCCGCCAGGAAGTGTCCGGCTTCGTGTATCAGTACGAAGACGGAGATGGCGACCACCATCAGTATCCCGCCGAACAACCAGGCCTCCTCGCCCTCCGTGAATCCCTCCCGATGCTAGGAGGGTACTGAACAATGACGATTGCCCGACCACATGATCGTGACTGGGCCTGGCTCCACCCGACGGGTGAAGGTCCCGCCGGGCCGAGACGGGATTGTGGAAGTGGCCGTAGTCCCTGGTCAGAAGCCTATATCCCGCACTCTGCTCGGCTAGCGCAAACCCCCGCATCAATAATCGGGGCTAATTGGGTGTCCACCACTTCTGCCGGTTCACCTGGGAGGGTGTGGTGGTCGGGCTGTCCGGTACCAGTATCACCGGATCGGCGACCAACCGGAACCGTGTGACAAGTTCGCCGGGTGCTGCGAAACCCCGCCGGCCCTACCGCGGGTCCAGGCTCGCGGGTCACCGGCCGGCGGGCAACCCTCGTCCTGATTCCAGTGTCCTCCTGCGGGCGCGCTGACCCCGGTCCACTGCCGCCCTAGTGTCCCGAGTCGGAAGTTCGTCACATAAGAGCGGGCTACACCTCCACGCCACCGAACCCCGAGAACGCGAAAACCACCGGAAGGTGCCTCTTTCCTTGGGATCCCACCCCCGCCGCCACCTCCGAGG
>Ga0209754_1003549_pt1 | contig 10470 bp, 9 predicted proteins | sample MesohylBB_FD_187295 | JGI IMG/M metagenome (GOLD analysis project Ga0209754, IMG submission 187295) | Host-associated microbial community of the marine sponge Aplysina aerophoba from Gulf of Piran - sponge mesohyl, lysed by bead beating... | ecosystem: Host-associated > Porifera > Sponge >... | reverse complement strand
ACTGGACCGGCTCATCAGGGACTACCCCGTCCCTGTCCTCTGGTCTCGATAGCAGAGCCCTCGCCTGGGTGGCCACGAGGCCAGCCGGCCCCGCGGTGCTGGTCCGCGCACGCAAACGCGCCCCGGTTGCCCGGGGCGCGCTGCGTTGTTGCGTGCGAGGTGGGACTAGCTGCGCGGCAGGGCCAGTCCGCGCGTCGCGATGATGTTGCGCTGGATCTCGTTCGAGCCACCGAAGATCGTGAACACCACGCTGTGGACGTAGAGCTGGGTAAAGCGCGCGTCCAGCGGGGTGCGCTCGTGCGCGCGGTCCCAGATGTTGGCGTAGAGGCCGAACGCCTTCATGCCGGTGTTGGCCGTGCGCTGCGAGAGCTCCGAGTTGAAGATCTTCGAGGTCGACGCCTCGTAGTTCGGCACCATGCCGCCCGCCTGCATCGAGATGATGCGGAACGAGAAGTTGAACAGCACCTCGGACTCGATCCAGCGGTCGGCGATCGCCGCCCGGGAGGTGCGCGCGCGGTCCTGCGTCCGCTCCTGGCCCTCGTCCGTGGCCATGTAGTCGATCAGCGACTGCAGCCGCCGCCGCGTCTCGACCGCGCCGGCGATGTTCGAGCGCTCGAAGTCGAGCAGCGTCATGCCGACGTACCAGCCGCGGTTCTCCTCGCCGATGACGTTGTTCACGGGCACCCGGACGTCCTCGAAGAACGTCTCGTTGGTGGCGTGCTCGAAGCCCATCGAGATGATCGGGCGGACGGAGATGCCGTTGTCGGTCTGCGGCATGACCATGAAGCTGATGCCGCGGTGCTTGGGGGCGTCGGGGTCGGTGCGGAACATGCCGAACAGCCAGTTGGACTTGTGGGCCGTGGAGGTCCACATCTTCTGGCCGTTGATGATGTACTCGTCGCCGTCGCGGACGGCGCGCGTCTGCAGCGAGGCGAGGTCGGAGCCGGCGCCGGGCTCGGAGAAGCCCTGCGACCACAGCATCTCGCCGCGCAGCGTGGGCGCCAGCAGACGCTCCTTCTGCTCGTCGGTGCCGTGGATCAGCACCGTCGGCCCCATCAGCGACAGGCCCTGCCCGCCGACCATGGGCGCCTCGGCCTCGGCCATCTCCATGTTGAAGATGAACTGCTCCATGGTGGTGAGGCCGGCGCCGCCGTACTCCTGCGGCCAGTGCGGGGCGACCCAGCTGCGCTGGGACATGCGGTCGGACCACTCCTGCGCCGCGGCCTTCGCCTGGTCGCTGCCGTGGACCATGTCCATCTGCCAGTCATCCTCGAGGGTGACGGCGTTCCACGCGCGCTTGTCCTTGTAGTACTGCGGCAGGTTCGAGTCGATAAACGAACGAACGTCCTCGCGGAACGCTGCCTGCTCTACGGTGTCTGCCCAATCCATGTGCGATGCCTCCTCGGCCTCCGCGGCCCGTCCCGCGTGAATACTCGCGGGCGAGTCTACCAAGCCTTCTTTCTTACGTCCTGTAGCGCGCGCAGACCGGGTCGGCTGCGCCTCAGGCGGCGCTGATGAACTGGTGGAGCAGGTCGTAGACCTCCTGCTCCACCCCCAGCAGGCGATGCCCGGTGTCCGGCAGGATCACCATGTGCTTCGGCTCCTGCGCCCGCTGGTAGATGTCGTCCGAGGCCAGCGGGAGCAGCACCTGGTCGTCGGCGCCGTGGATCAGCAGCAGCGGCTTGTTGAGCTGGTCGACCTCCTGCGTGCCGTAGCGCTGCGCGGCCAGCGCCGCCACGGCCGTGAGGAACGGGCTCAGCACGCCCGACTTGATCGCGACCGCCCCCGCGTAAGAGTGCCCGACGACCACCGCGCGGCCGCCACCGAGCCCCTTGAGCAGCGAGCACGCCGCGAGGACGTCGATCACGGTCTCCTCGAGTTCGCCGGTGAGCCGCGGGCTGATGCGCAGCGAGGTCACGCCCTGCTCGACGAGGTCCTCGGCGAGGCGCGCGTAGACGCCGTCGGCCGGTCCCTCGGTGCCGACGAAGATCGCGCACTTCACGCTGCCCTCGGCCGGGTCCATGAGTGCGCTGAGCGGCCCGTGGTTCGTCTCGATGCTCACCTCGAGGCGGTTACCCTCGCCCGTCGGTTGCGCGGAGACCTGCTCGATGCGGACGACGACGTCGCCGTCTTCCTCGGCCATGCTGCCGGGTCCCTGGCTCACCATCGCGAGACTCCTGCCTGCGGCGTAGCCGCGTTATGGGCGACCCCGCGGCGTTAGCCGCATTCCGACAACCGAGCCGTCAACTGCCTGACCGGCTCCGCCGGCCGAAGCGCTCGCGGAACTCCTCGGTGGTGTTCACGTGCGGGTAGGGGTCGTCCGGTACGGGCACGTCGAGGAACTCGCAGAGCGGCTCCCAGCCGGAGCCGGTCTCGTAGACCAGCAGGCGGTCGGACGGGATCGTGGCCTTCACGAGGGCGGTGCGCGCCTCGTAGACGCCGATGACGTGGTCCTTGTCGTCCATGCGGTCGTCGAAGTTGGCCTCCCAGATCATCCAGTTGCCCCACTCGGCCTGCTTTCGGGCAGCCTCGTCTTCCGAGGTCAGGCCGGCGGCCGTGCTGAGGTGGATGGTGTTACGGATGCTCGCGTACCAGCGCTCCGGGTCGCGCACGCTCAGCAGCACCTTCGACTCCGGGTAGTGCTCGTACAGCTCCTCCCAGAAGTCGCAGGCGGGCCAGTCGACCGACGCACGATAGCCCTCGAACAGCGCGTCCCAGTCGACGGTCTCGCCGCGGCGGGCCGCCGACCAGGTGTCGCGGTGCTCCGGGTTCCGCGCCACCTCGAGCATGTGGTACGTCTTGTCGAAGCCGAGCAGCTCCAGCGCGTACTTCAGCGAGAGCGTCCCGGTGCGGCCGAGCCCTGCACCGACGATGTCGAGCGCCACGCCGCGCCTACGCCTCGACCGCGGCGCCGACGCTCTCGAAGCAGTCGAGCGCTTCATCCGCGAGGCCGTAGACGACGTCGGCGGCGGGCCGGATGGCGTGGATGCCGACTGCGCTCTGGCCGGCCGGGGTGGTCATCCACTCCTCCATCTTGCCGTCCTTGATGCCGTCGAGGACGTCCCCGACGAGCATGCCCTGCAGCGGCATCGGCAGCGGGTCCGGCGCGTCGGGCTGCTTCCATGCATCCGACCAGCGCGAGGGGAGCTGGCGGACCGGCTTCCCGGACATCGCGCGCGACTGGATCGGGTCCTCGGCGCGCGCCTCGATGAGGCGCTGCTTGAGGAACATCTCCGTCTCGGACTCGTGCGTCGCGAGCCAGATCGTACCCGTCCAGACACCCGCGGCGCCCATCGTCAGCGTGGCGGCGAGCTGCTTGCCGTTGTTGATGCCGCCGGCGGCGAGCACGAGCGAGTTCGAGCCCTTCGCCATCTCGACCACCTCGGGCACGAGGGTGAAGGTGCCGACGGTGCCGCTGTGGCCGCCGGAGTCGTACCCCTGCGCGACGATCACGTCGACGCCGGCGTCGACCTGGCGCTGCGCCTGGCGCGGTAGCCCAACCAGGCCCCACACCTTCATGCCCTGGGCATGCGCGCGCTCGAGGATGAACGCGGGGCTGCCGAGGCCGGACACGAAGATCGGCACCTCCTCCTCGAACAGCACCTCGAGCGAGGCGCGCGAGCGTTCGAGCAGGTCGTGGCTGCTCGGCCGAGCTTCGTTGGGGTCGGGGTCGGGGATGCCGTGCTCGTCCTTGAGGTTCTGGATGAACGACCGGTGCTCGTCCGGGATCATCTCCTCGAGGTCCTCGAGGTTGCCCTGCACGAACGACGCCGGCACGAGGAGGTCGATGCCGAACGGCTTGTCGCCGACCTTGTCGCGGATCCAGCGGATGTCGGAGCGCAGCTCGTCGGGCGTGAGGCTCGTCGCGCCCAGGACGCCGATGCCCCCGGCGTTGCTCACGGCGGCGATCACGTCCTTGGTGTGCGCGAAGGCGACGACTGGGATTTCGCAGCCGTACTCCTCGCACAGTCTCGAATGCAGTGGGTTACTCATCGGGGTCTCCTTCCCGGTCAAGCGGAGTCTAGGCCAAATCGCGGGCGCGGTGGCGTCTGTCGTCCGCCGGGAGAGCGGCCACCCGTGAGCGGGTGGGTACGGCGAGGGGGCTCGTGGCGATCGTCGTGCCGCGGGGCAGCGGGATGGGCAGCGTCGGTAGCTACTCCCGGTCGAGCGTCCAGAGGCGAGTGCCTGCCCAGACGTTCAGGACCGGGATCGCGCCATTCAACACGATCCATACCCAGCCGTACCCCTCGCCCTCGTCCAGCTCCTTGAACCAGTTCAGGAAGAACAGGTACGCGATGAACAGCCCGAGGTAGAAGACGATGCGGGCCTCGCCGCGCCCGGCGGGGACCGATGCGCCACCGTCGCCGCTCGCCTGTGCGGTCATGCTCCATGCGCTGAACGCGACGACGAGCACGATGCTGACGGCCATCAGCGGGTTGAAGTACGTCCAGAGGTCGTGCCTGCCACCGGGGATGACCGTCTGGGCCACGATGGCGATGGCCGCCAGGATGAGCAGCGCGCCGACGATCCGCCCGATGTTGTCCATGTGAAGTACATCCTTCCGGCTCGCCCGGGCGGCCGGCCCCGCCGCGGCGGGGATTCGCGCATCGCGCGCCGTCGCGCATGCTCCCGCTCGCACTGCGTCGCAGGATACCCTCGGCGCGCCGCGATCGCGGCACGACCGGATGCGTGCGAGGGAGCGAGCGATGACAGGCGATCCACGACAGCCCTTCGGCAGCGACTTCGTCTTCGGACTGCCCGCCGTCGGCGCACCGGCCGTGCGGTCGACCGACGGGGCGGTCGCCTACGTGTACACGAGCGTCGACGCCGAGACGCTGGAGACCAGCTCGCATATCGAGGTCGCGCCGTTCGACGGCGGCTCGTCGCGGCGGCTCACCGCCGGCACGCGCGACGGAGCGCCGCGCTGGTCGCCGGACGGCTCGCGGCTCGCATTCCGCCGTCGTGCCGACAAGGACCCCCCCTCGCAGCTCTGGCTGCTGCCGAGCGACGGCGGCGAAGCGACACGACTGACGGACATCCCCGGCGGTGTCTCCGACTACGCCTGGGCGCCGGACGGCCAGACGATCTATTGCCTGAGCGACGTCGACCCCTCGCGCGACGAGGAGCGGGACGGCACCGAGCGGCCTCGGACGCGCGAGGCGCGCGAGCTCTACTACCGAGGCGACACCATCGGCTGGCGCGGCGACATTCGGACGCACATCTTCCGCGTCGACGTCGCCGATGGCAGCGACGAGCAGCTCACGGGCGGCGACTTCAACCACCGCTCCCTCGCGGTCTCGCCCGACGGGGAGCGCCTCGCCTTCATCTCGGACCGCTCACCGCGACGCTACCTGCGGGCGCCGTGGGGCGGCGAGCTGTGCGTGATGCCCGCCGCGGGCGGGCGCGTGCGGCGGCTGGTGTGGGAGCACGTCGCCTCGGGCGGCACGGCTTGGTCGTCCGATGGCCGCGAGATCGCCTTCGTCGGCATGTCCAACGACAACGCCTGGCAGCACTTCGTCTACCTCGCCGACCCCGGCAGCGGAGCGTGCCGCCAACTCACCGACGACGAGGTCGAGCCGCAGGCGGGCTTTTTCCCGATCGCCGCCGCGCCGCCCGTGGCGTGGCACGGTGACCGCATCGTGTTCGCCGCCGACTCGCAGGGCTCCTCGGGCATCTACAGCGTCGACCGCGCGGGCGGACTGCGGGCGGAGCGGGCCGCCGAGGAGATCCTCGGCGGGCTGGCCGCCTCCCCCGACGGTCGCCGCCTCGCCTTCGTCGCGTCGACGTACGAGCGGCCCGGCGAGGTCACCACCCTCGACCTCGCAGGCGGCGACAGCGCCGTGCTCACGTCGAGCGCCGAGGAGTACCTCGCGAGCCGCTCGATCGGCCGCACCGAGCGCTTCACGGTCGAACGCGACGGCGTCGAGATCGACTGCCGGCTCGTGTTCCCGCCGGACTTCGACGAGTCCCGCCGCTACCCGTTGGTGCTCGAGATCCACGGCGGGCCGAACGGCTTCTTCGGCCCGGGCTTCAGCCCCCTGCACCAGGTCATCGCCTGCGCAGGCAACCTCGTGCTCTACACAAACCCGCGCGGCTCGACGACCTACGGCGAGGCGTTCACCTCGGCGGTCTTCGAGGACTGGGGCGGCGAGGACTCCCGCGACCTCCTCGCCGCGCTCGACGCGGTGTGCGAGCGCCCGTACGTCGACACCGACCGGCTGGGCGTCCACGGCTACTCGTACGGCGGCTTCATGAGCTCGTGGCTGATCGGCCACGACCAGCGTTTCCGCGCGGCTGCCATCGGCGCGCCGGTGACGAACCTGCTCTCGATGTACGGCCAGACGGACATCGCGGCGAGCTTCGGCGAGCAGCAGTGGGGCGGCCTGCCGCAGGACCGCCTCGATCACTACCTGGAGCGGTCGCCCGTCATGTACGTCGACGCGATCGAGACGCCGGTGCTGCTCCAGCACGGCGACGCCGACATCCGCGTCCCGATCTCGCAGTCCGAGGAGCTGTTCGCCGGGCTCAAGCGTCGAGGCAAGACGGTCGAGTTCATCCGCTACCCGGACTGTTCGCATCTGTTCCTGCGCGTCGGCCACCCAAGCCTGCGCCGGGAGTACTACGACCGCGTAGTGGAGTGGTTCGCGCGCTGGCTGGGGGAGTGAGCGGCGGCGTGCGTCGAGCAGCCGTAACATCCGCGCGATGACCCACGCGCCCGGCGCTCCGGACGACGAGCCACCACCCGTGCCGCCGCCCACGAGGCGGCGAGGCGTCTTCTGGGGCTGGTGGATCGTCGTCGGGGCCGCCATCGCGCAGTTCGCCGCGATGGGGACTGCCGGGGCGATCGCCGGGGTGTTCCTGCGCCCGATGACCGAGGACCTCGGCTGGACGGCCGCCGAGTTCACGCTCGGCGGCTCGGCCGCGTTCCTGCTCGGTGGGATCTCCGGGTTCGTCATCGGGCCGCTCGTCGACCGCTACGGGGCGCGCCCGCTGATGCTCACCGGCGCCTGCCTCTACGCCGTCGCGTTCTTCGGCATGTCGCGCGTCGAGGAGCTGTGGCAGTTCATCGCACTCTCGATGGTCGCCGGCGGCGCCGGGTTCTCGATGGTAGGGCCGCTGGTCTCCAACGTGACGGTCTCGAAGTGGTTCGTGGTGCGCCGAGGGTGGGCGATCGCGCTCGGCTCCTCGGGCGTCTCGTTCGCGGGGCTGATCATGCCGGTGACGATGACGCGCGTCGTCGACGCGGTCGGGTGGCGCGACGCCTACGCGGGGCTCGCGGTGGCGATGTTCGTGGTCATCGTCCCCGTCGCGCTGATCATGCGTCGCCGGCCCGAGGATCACGGGATGCTGCCCGACGGCGTGGACCCCGACGCGGCGGCCGGCGCCGACTCGATGGTGGGGCAGGCGCAGGCGCTCGACGCGGCGAACTCGTACACGCGCGCCGAGGCGCTCCGGACGCCCGCGATCTGGCTGCTCATGTTTGGCTACGGCCTGAACATGATGGCGCTGTCGGGCGTGCTGGTGCACGCCATCCCGTTCATGACGGACCACGGGTTCGCGCGCGCCGAGGCGGCGCTGGCCGTGGCGGTGAACGGCAGTGCGAACCTCGCCTCGAAGTTCGCGTGGGGCTTCCTGCTCCAGCGCGTCCACGTCCGCTACCTGGGGGCGGGGGCGCTCGCGACCTCGGCGGCGGGTGTGGTGCTGATGCTGGTATCGGCGCCGGCGGGGGCGCTGCCGCTGATGTTCGTCGCGTTCTTCTGCTGGGGCTTCGGCTTCGGTGGCACGGTGCCGCTCAGCGAGTTCATCTTCGCGAAGTACTTCGGGCGCGTGTACATCGGCGCGATCCGCGGGGTGGGCCAGCCGTTCACTATCCTGCTCGGTGCGGCGGGCCCGATCCTCGCCGGCGTGTACTTCGACGCGTTCGGCTCGTACCAGGGGGTCTTCGTCGTGTTCGTCGCGACCTACCTGGCGGGTGCGCTCGCCATCCTCGTCTCGCGCGAGCCGCCGCCGAAGCAGGTCCCCGTCGCCGCCGAGGGCGCCGCCTAGCCCGCGAGCACCTCGTCGAAGAAGGCGTCGAGGCGTGCGTTGAAGACGTCCGGCATCTCCCAGTACAGCGAGTGGCCCGCCTCCGGCACACGCTCGATGCGCGAGCCGCCCACGTGGCGCTGCGCCGCGGCCGTGAGCTCGATGGGGATGACCCCGTCCTCCTCGCCCGCGAGGAACAGCACGGGCACGTCGAGGTCTGCGAGGCCGTCGACAGGGATCGCGCCTTCCTCGACGGAGTACGTGTTCGGGAGGTCGAGCGGAGGGTTCAGGGAGCGGACCTGCTGGTACAGGAACAGTCGCTCGGGGTGCTCCCGCTTGAACCGCTCGCCGACCATGTTGGTCTGCTCGGCGTCAGGTCCGCCGGGGTCGATCTGGGCCATACCTTCCCAGTGCTCGCGCGCCCGCGCCACGAGGTCCTCGTCGCCGACACCGAGGAACGTGTTGGCCATCACCAGCGCCCACACCCGCTCCGGGTGCGCGCCGGCGAAGCTCATGCCGGTGAACCCGCCCATCGACTGCGCCACGATCGCCGTCGACTCGATGCCGAGGTGGTCGAGGAGCTCCTCGAGGTCCCGGGTGTACGCGGAGACCGTCTCGCCTGAGTGGTCGAGGCTCTGGCCGAAGCCGCGGTGGTCGATGGTGATGCAGCGGTAGCGCTGCGAGAAGTGCGGCACCTGCTGCCACCAGCTCATGTGGTTCCCGCCCGCGCCGTGCGCGAACACGATGGCGCGCTCGCCCTCGCCACGCTCCTCGTAGTAGAGCGCGCCGCCGGTGACGTCGAGCATGGGCATGGTGGAACTCCCCCTGCGGGGTATCCCCGCGTCAGTGCAATCCGGGGTATCCCCGCGTCGTTGCGATCCGGGCTGCACCCCGCATCGCGGAGCGATGGTGCGGCGTGTGCAGCCTACCGCGTTATGGCGGTGTGGCGTGGTACCGTCTCGCGAGCACCGAAGGGGGAGCGCCATGACGAGCGAGCCGGACACCAGCACCTGGAAAAAGACACCCGACGGGATCGCGATCCCGCCACCCTCGCCCGACGATGTGCTGTACGAGGCCGCCGACGGTGTGGCGAAGATCACGCTCAACCGGCCGCTCGTGCTCAACGCGATCAACAAGAACGTCACCCGCCTCCTCGACGGCGCGCTCGACCGGGCCGAGGCCGACGAGGATGTGCGCGCGGTGATCCTGACCGGCGCCGGCCGCGCCTTCTCGGCGGGTGGCGACCTGTGGTCCTCGCTCTACCCGGACGATGACCCCGCTCCCGACGCGCTCGACGTGCAGCTCCGCATCTGGTCGTTCGACAAGCCGGTGATCGCCGCGGTGCGCGGCCACGCCGTCGGCCAGGCATGCGAGCTCGCCGGCGTGTGCGACATGACGATCGCGGCGGAGAGCGCGCGCCTGGGCGAGATCCAGATCCGCCACGGCTTCGGCGTCCCCGTCCTGATCACCCCCTACATCACGAGCCAGAAGCTCGCCAAGGAAGTGCTGCTGCTGGGCGAGGTGATCCCGGCCCAGGAGGCGCTGCGCATGGGCCTGGTCAACCGCGTCGTCCCGGACGATGAGCTGGACGAGGCGGCGATGGAGATGGCGCGCAAGCTCGCGGCGCTGCCGCCGGTGGCCGTGCGGCTGAACAAGCGCCTCGTGAACCTCGTGTACGAGCAGATGGGGCTCATCGACGCCGTGCGCTACCGCGACAACGAGGCGCTGCGCGACCTGCTGGAGGCCGACGACACGGTCGGGACGGCCCGTCAACGCATCCGCGAGGAGCGCGGCTGGGCGGCATTCAAGCAGGAGCGCGACCAGGGCTACGAGGAATCGGAGTAGCGTCCGGGGCGGGGTCGGCGCGCTTCGTGGTGCGCTGACGCTGACGCCGTGCGCCGCTAGAATAACGCGCGAATCCTTTCAGGCGCCGAAGGAGGCTGCCGCATCGTTACCGCATACGAACCGGTCGCCGTCGACCACCCCCTCGATCCGATCTTCAACCCGCGAGGCGTGGCCGTCGTCGGCGTGTCGACGCGGCCCGGCCCCGACGGCCGCATGGGCGGCATCTTCCTCAACTCGCTGCTCGAGCAGGGGTACCACCACGGCCACGGCCTCTACGCCGTGAACCCGAAGATGGACGAGGTCCGCGGCGTACCCTGCTACCCGTCGGTCCTCGACTGCCCCGACCCCGTCGACCACGTGATCTCACAGATCCCTTCCGAAGGACTGCTGGAACTCGTCAAGCAGTGCATCGACAAGGGCGTGCGTTCGCTCCACTCATTCACCGCCGGCCTCGCCGAGACGGGCGAGCCGCACCTCGTCGCGCAGGAGCGCGAGATGGTGCAGCGCGCAAACGCCGCCGGGATGCGCCTGATCGGCCCGAACTGCATGGGGCTGTACGTCCCCGGCGTCGGGCTCGGCTTCAACCCGCGCTCGCCGAAT
>Ga0209754_1003541_pt1 | contig 10493 bp, 13 predicted proteins | sample MesohylBB_FD_187295 | JGI IMG/M metagenome (GOLD analysis project Ga0209754, IMG submission 187295) | Host-associated microbial community of the marine sponge Aplysina aerophoba from Gulf of Piran - sponge mesohyl, lysed by bead beating... | ecosystem: Host-associated > Porifera > Sponge >... | reverse complement strand
TAGAGAATCGTTTCGTAGCTCATTGTCCCTTGAACTCGGGCTTGCGCTTGTCGAGGAATGCCTGCATCCCTTCTCGCCGGTCCTCCGAGGCGAACAGGGTGCAGAACGACTTGCGTTCGAAGGCCAGGCCTTCGTCCAGCGGCGTGTTGGCGGCCTTGAGAATGGCTTCCTTGGCGAACCGGACGGCGAGGGGCGGTTTGCCGGCGATGGTCCGGGCCATGGCCATGGCCTCGTCCAGCAGCACTTCCGGCGGCACCACCTTGTTCACCAGCCCGCACCGCTGCGCTTCCGCCGCGTCCATGAACCGGCCGGTGAGCACCAGCTCCATGGCCTTGTGCTTGCCCACGATCCGGGTGAGCCGCTGGGTCCCGCCGGAGCCCGGTATGGTGCCCAGGTTGATTTCGGGTTGGCCGAAGACGGCCGACTCCGAAGCGATGATGATGTCGCAGCTCATGGCCAGCTCGCACCCGCCCCCCAGGGCAAAGCCGCTCACCGCCGCGATCAACGGTTTGGACAGGTGGTTGAGACGGTCTCTCAGGACCAGGCGCTCGTGAGCCCTGCCGGCGAAGGGGGTGGCATCCACCATCTCGTTGATGTCCGCGCCCGCCGCGAACGCGCGATCGCCTCCGGTAATGACGAAGACCCGGATGGACTCATCCGCGTCGAGCTCTTCGAGGGCCACGCACAAGTCCTTGCACAACCCGTAGGACAGGGCGTTGAGCTGCTTCGGGCGGTTGAGCGTGGCGACCGCCACGGGTCCGTCCCTGTCGATGATGATGTTCTCGTAGTCCATGCCGTCGAGGAGCTATACACCATGAGGTATGGGGTTTCAACGTAAGGTCGCGTCTCGGTGAGCTCAAGCGTTTCGTTGACTTCGAAAGACCGATCTGACAAGATCCGTCGTGATGCCGAACGATTCGGGGTCGTCCACCACCCACCACGACGAGAAGCTGCAGCAGATCCTCGAGCATTCCGCCAGGATATTCGCGGAGAAGGGATTTGACGGAACCTCCATCCGCGAGATCAGCCGCGCCACGGGCATGAGCCTTGCCGGCCTCTACTACTACTTTCGCACCAAGGAAGAGCTGCTCTGCCTGATACAGGAACGCTGCCTCGTCACTCTGCTCGAGAACGGGCGGAAGATCCAGGAATCCGGGAGGACTCCACGGCAGAAGATCGCGCTGTTCGTCCACAACCATCTCGGGTTCTTTCTTCACAACATGAACGAGATGAAGGTCATGTCGCGGGAAGACACCGCGCTGACCGCCGACTACGAGAAGAGGATCCTGGATCTAAAGAGGCGCTACCTGAAGGCCCTGGTGGACTTGGTGGACGAGCTTCAACAGCAGGAGCAGACCCGGAATCTGAACGCCCGGGTGGCGGCGCTGGCGCTGTTCGGCATGATGAACTGGATCTACACCTGGTACAATCCCAAGCGGGACCCCTCGCTACGATCCCTCATTGAGCAGATGTTGCGGATTTTCTTCTTCGGGGTCCTGAGCGCCGACATGGACGAACACGGCGTCGAGGACCACCTCCTCAAGTCTTTCCTGCCCGAGGACAAGAGCTTCGGCCTGTGGCCGGGGTCGTGAGCCCAATCAGGCAGCCGCGCTGGGACGCGCGCTGACCCGCCGGTACCAATCGGCGGCGTGGCGGCATTCGTCCGGCAGGCTCATCTTGATCCAGCCGGCGAAGTCCACCGCCACCTGCGCGGTAATGTCGGCGATGGTGTAACGCTCGCCCGCGACAAAGGGATGGTGCGCGAGCTGCGCGTCCAGCGCGGCGAAGAACCGCTCCACCCGCCCGCGCCCGCGTTCCACCAACTCGGGGATTTGCGCGACGCCGTCCGCCCCGGTGAGCGCCCGGCCCGCGAGCCCCCGGGCCTGGTTGCGAAAGGCTTCGGTGACGGCGAGGAATCCGTCGATCTCGAAGCGGTGCTCCCACATCGCCACCACGGCCCGGTCCCGTGCGTCCAAGCCCATGAGCGGCGGCTCGGGATGGGCCTCCTCCAGGTAGCGGCATACCGCCACCGCCTCGCTGAGCGTGGTGCCGTCATCGAGCTCCAGCACCGGCACCGTGCACCACGGATTGAGCTCCCGGAACCTGTCGGTGAGATGCTCGCCGTTGCGGAGGTCCACCTGTGCCGTGGGAATCTCCAGGCCCTTCTCGGCGATGAAGATGCGGACCCGCCGCGGGCTGGGGGCGCTCTTGCAGTCGTAAAATTTCATCCAGCGCTCCGGACCGGAATCCCGTACTGGTGGAGGGTGGTTTCCAGCGTCGGACGGCCCAGCCGGAGGCGGCCGTCGTTCAGCAGATAAGAGAACAGGTACCCGGCTCCGAGCATCAGGATTCCGATCAGGAAGCAGTACAGGACCGCCCGGTCCGGGTACGAGTCCTTCAGGTAGCCCACGTAGAGCGGGCCGCAGATGCCGGCCGCGGCCCACGCGGTGAGCACCACGCCATACATCTTCGCCATCTTCTCGGCGCCGAACACATCCAGGATGTAAGGGGGCATGGTGGCGAATCCGCCGCCGAAACAGAGCAGCACGTAGCACACCAGCGCGGAGAAGATCCACGGGTTTTCCTCGGTCATGAGGACACCGAACACGACCATCTGGCTGGCCAGCAGGATCCTGAAGACCTTGACCCGGCCGATGCGGTCGGAGAGCAGGCCCCAGAAGAGCCTTCCCACCCCGTTGCACACCGAGCTGGCGGCGATGAGCGTGGCGCCGTACTCCGCCAGCACCGCGGGCTCGACGGTCGGATCGGCCAGCCCCCAGACCTCCTGCAACAGCTCCGACTGGAAACTGATCACGGAGATGCCGGCTGCGATGTTGAAGAAGAAGACCGTCCACATGATCAGGAACTGGCCGGACTTCACGTAAGGCAGGGTAGACTCCGGCTCCGCCACGTCCCCGGGCGACCGGCCGGCGTCCGGAGCTTTCACTGGCGACGGATCGCTGAGCGCCATGCTGCAAGGAAGCAGAATGCCGGCGAAAATGATCCCGAGCCACAGGAAGACCAGGGCAAGATCGCCCTCGGTGCGCACGACCAGGAAGGGCGCAAGACCCTTGCTCAGAAGCAGCGCGCCCACGCCGAAACCCATCACGACGATGCCGGTCACCAGGCCCTTGTGGTCCGGAAACCACTTGGCCACCGTGGCGACGGGGGTTACGTATCCGAGTCCGATGCCGGCGCCGCCGATGACCCCGTAACCCACGTAGAAGAGCGGCAGGAGGTCGAGCCACAGCGCGGCGCTGGCAATGACGTAGCCGCCCGAGAACATCAGGCTGCCGGCGAGGGCGAGCTTTCGGGGTCCCAGCCGTCCCAGCGCGGAACCCGCCCAGGCGGCGGACGTGCCGAGACAGAAGATCGCGATGCTGAAGGCCCAGGCGGTCTCGGTGTGGGTCCAGCCGGATTGGTGGACCAGCATGGTCTGGAAAAAGCTCCAGGCGTAGACGGTCCCGAAGCAGATCTGCAGCATGGTGCAGAAGAACGCGATGCTGATCCTACGAATACCCATCCCCGGGAACCTCCGGAATCAAGTTCCGTGCGGACGACTAGCTGGCGCCCTCGGCCGCCGGTGGCGGCGGTTCTTCGGTCGCGGCCTTGCGCTGCGCCATGTGCAGGAGCAGCCGCGCCAGTTCCCCGGCCTCGTCGTCGCGCGCGAGGATACGCTCGTCGTGTGGGCTGTCCGGGCTCTCCTCCTTGGCCAGCTTCACGGCGAACGCGAGGAGATCCCCCAACGGTCTGGCCGCCAGATTGACGAACCAGATGGATCCGAGAACTCCCACCACCAGCAGGATGGAGATCAGGTACACCTGTTGACCGATGGCACGCTGGATCTTCAGGCCGATGACATCCAGGTCCATGCCCACGTGAACCGTGCCCGCGAAGCCCGCCAGAATCGGGCTGCCCACTTCCACGAACTCGCCCATTCCGGGCAGCGTCCGTTTTATCGGGGCGGTTGCGGAGGGGTCGCTACCGAGGATCACCTCGGGAATGCCTGGAACGAAGGTGTGGGCCAGGAACTCGCCGTTGTCGCTGGTGATATAGACGTAGCGGATGCCCTGGATCTCCACGAACTGGTCGATGAGCGACTGGAGCGTGGCCAGGTTGCGGTTCAGCAGGATGTCGACGCTGGCGTCGGCGATGGTCTTGGCGATGTTCCGGCTGTTGCCCTCGTACTCGGCCGAGAGATGGGTCTGCACGGTGTAGATGGTCAGCGCCGAAGTGGACAGCACGATCAGGCCGAAGAGCCCGAAGATGCCGAACTGGGTCTTCTGAAAAAGTTTCCGTATTTTCATGATCACCCGAACTTGGCTTTCCAGTCGTCCAGGGTGACGAACCGGCCGTCCTCGACAACTGTGTAGTAGACCTTCTGCAAACCCTGCCTGCGGTCCGGTCCGAAGGACACCGCCTCGCTGATTCCCAGGTCGAAGTCGCGCACCGAGAAGACCGCTTCCTCCAGTCCGGTCCTGTCCGGCTTGCCCTTCAGCCGCCGGAGTATTTCCACCATCAACTTCGCGTCGAGGAACCCTTCGAGGCTCACGAAGCTGTGGGGAAACGGCGTGTACGCCTCCTTCACCAGCTCCTTCGGCACCTGCGGGTCGTAGCGCGCCATCAGCTCGCGGTATTCCCTTACCGCCGGAATGGTGGAGTCCTCGTAGCTGGGCACCACCTGCGAGTTCACCAGGTAGCGGGCATATGTATCGGGGTCGTCCTGGCCCTCGGACAGCAGGTTGAGCAGGTTCTCGCTCCCGACGAAGGAGAGGTTGGCGATGGGGACCCGCAGGCCCAGGTCCACGGCGTCGCGGGCAAAGGCGGCGCAGGCGGCGTAGGCGCCCACGCAGATCACCGCATCCGGAGAGGCCTTCTTCAGGATCTCCACCTGCGCCCTCATGCTGCCGGTGAACCGCGACCCCCGGCGGTACGTGGCCTCGCCGGCGATCTCGACGCCGTGCGTGGCCAGGGCCGCCCGGACTCCCGCCCAGCCGCTGCGGCCGTAGGCATCGGCCTGGTAGAACATGGCGATGCGCTGGCGGCCGATGCGCACGAAGTTGTTCACCAGCCCGGCGGTCTCCTGGCGGTAGGAGGCCCGCAGGTTGAAGGCGAAGTCGCCGTACGGCGGCTCCCGCTGGGGCTGGGCGCCGGTGAAGGGGAAGAACAGGTAAACCCGCTGGGCCTGAAACTTCTTCAGCATCGGCAGCACCCGGGTGACGGTGGGGGTGCCCACGTAGCCGAAGAGCAGGAAGACCTGGTCCTCCAGCATCAGCTTGACGGTGTTCTCGACGCAGGGATCCGGTTGGTAGCCGTCGTCGTAGAGCTTCAGCACGACCTTGCGGCCGTTGACGCCGCCGTTCTCGTTGACGTGGTTGAAGTAGGACTTGGCGCCGCGGTAGAGCTCGGTGCCGAGGCCCCGGGAGGGGCCGGAGAAGGCGGCGGACACTCCCAGCACGATCTCGCCGTCGGGTCCGATTCCTCGAATAGCGGCTGCGTGGGTCGGGCTCGGGGAGTGGAGCCAGGGCGGGGCCAGGAGAGCGGCCAGTCCCGCCCGGATCACGGTTCGGCGCGTCAGACACGTGCGCGCGCCCTGCTGCGCCCGGTCGTCTTCGGTGTTACGACTCTGCGTGCTCACAAACGGCCTCGCTTTCTAGAAGTCCGATGTGATGGGGATCCGCGGTCCGTGGAAACCAATTTCCGTAGGTTAACCGCTATCTTATTTTTGATCAACGGTTCCGCACGAAGACCCGGGTCGTCGTCCCGGCCAGGGAGCGCGTGCGGCTGGGAGGGTTACGTGCCGCCCTGGAACGATCGCAGCAGCTCAAGGGTCTCCCGATCCTCTTTCAGGTCCTTTCCCTTGGGAGTTTCGAGGCACATGGGCAGGCCGAAGAAACGCTTGTCGTTCATCAGCATGCGGAACGGCTCCAGGTCGATATGTCCCTTGCCGATGATTTCGTGGCGGTCCACCCGGCAGTCGAGCTCCTTCTTCGAGTCGTTCAGGTGGAAGGCGGCGAGGAGCTTGACCCCGATGGCCTCGTGGAATTCCGTAAAGGTCCGTTCGTAGCCTTCCCGGGTGCGGATGTCGTATCCGGCGGCGAACGCGTGCTGGGTGTCGAAGCATACCCGAAGCCGGTCGCTTTCCTTGACGCTGTCGATGATGTTGCCGATGTGCTCGAAGCGGTAGCCCAGGTTGGAACCCTGGCCGGCCGTGATTTCCAGCGCGACGCGCACCTTGAAGCCGCCGCAACGGCCATGGATCGCGTCCAGGGAACGCGCGATGGTGCGCAGACCCTCCCGTTCTCCCGCCCCGGTGTGGGCGCCCGGATGGGCGATGAGGCAGGGGATGCCCAGGGCCTCGCACCGCTCCATCTCGTCCACGAAGGCGTCGATGGACTTCTGCCGCAACTCCCGGTCGGGAGCGCCGAGGTTCAGCAGGTAGGAGTCGTGGGCCACCACCGTGTGGACCCCGCTGGCCTTCTGCGTGTCCTTGAAGGTGCGGACGTCGTCCTCGGTCAGGGGCTTGGACGCCCACTGCCGCGAGGACTTGGTGAAGATCTGGATGGCTTCGCAGCCGACGCTGTCACCCGCGTGCAGCGCATTGTGGGCGCCGCCGGCGATGGACATGTGGGCCCCCAGCAGCGGACGGTCCCTGGGTTTCTTCTTTCGTGAGAGCACCATGAACATCGTTGTATCACAGACCCGCCGGGAAAGCGGAATCCGTACGAGATTTTCGGATCCTCTGAGCTTGGCTCCGCTTGCCGTGGATACTCTCCCGAGCAAGTAGCCTGTCCGCTTGCACTCTATATCAAAATCGGTATATTCGTAGGATGGTGTGGCGCGTGGAAATCCTGAACCAGACGGTCATGGAAGAGCTTGAGTCACTCCCTGTAGATATGCGAGCCAAGCTTGACCATATTGTCGGTCTGATCCAAGAATTCGGTCTGAATCAAGTTCACGAGCCTTATGTCAAGTCCGTACGGGGCAAACTCTGGGAGATGCGACTCACGGGCCGTGACGGGATTGCCCGTGTTCTGTACGTGACCGCCAAGGACCGCCGTATTGTCATCTTGCATGCGTTCCACAAGAAAACCCGAAAGATCCCCAAGAAGGCCGTCGAGACGGCCTTGTCCAGGATGAAGGAGGTGACGAAATGACCATTTCATAAAGCCGACTTTCGGATCCGATCAAACTGATCGACAGCAGGAAATTATACTATGATTAAATTTGATGAACTGCGGAATAGGTGGAACAAGGACCCCAAGTTCCGGACGGAGTTCGAGGCCCTCAGGCCCGAGTTTGAATTGGCACGGAAGCTCATTGAAGCGCGCGTCAGGGCGGGAATGAGCCAGAGCGAGGTTGCTATCCGGATGGGGACGAGCCAGCCTACCGTCGCCCGCTTGGAAAGCGGCCACAAACCGTCGCTGAAGACGTTGGAACGCTATGCGGACGCTGTCGGCATGAAGGTGGAGATCAACCTTGTCGCAAGCTGAAGACAGCGTGGATGCGGGACTAGAAGAGGTCCGAGCGACAGTCTTGCACAAACCTCGCCGGTCGCCTGATTTCTCCCTCTTGTTGCCGCTTGCGGCGGATTGCAGTATTTCAAGGACGCTGATCAACAAGGAGGCGCGCCATGGCCAACTGGCTGCTCAAGACCGAACCCAATGTATATTCCTTTGCCGACCTGCAGAGGGACAAGTCCACGATCTGGGACGGCATCAAGAACAATCTCGCCCTGAAGCACCTCAAGACCGTGAAGAAGGGCGACCGTTGCATCATCTACCACACCGGGGGACTGAGAATCTGCGTCGGGCTCGGCACCGCCACCAGCGGCGCCTATGCCGATCCGGAGAAGGACGATCCCAGGCTCCTGGTATTCGACATCAAGGTCGGCAAGGCGCTGAAGCGTGAGGTGTCGCTGGCCGAGATGAAGCTCAACCCCAAGCTGGAAGGCTTCGACCTGTTCCGGCTGGGCCGGCTTTCCTTTGTCCCGGTGAGCGATGCCCACTACGACGTCATCATGGAGATGGCCAAGGGCTGACGTCCGCCGCCGCGTCCTGAAGCATCAGGCGCCAACAGGAGAAGATCGATGAAAAAGGCAGACTTCCGCCAATTCTATCGCGACGCCCACGCCGTCGAGTGCCTCAGCGAGCGAGAGAAGATCTTTCTCGGCCTCGCCGTGGCCATGACGCGCAACTGCGATCCCTGAGTGGACCGCCGCCTTGCGGACGCAAGGAAATCAGGAATCGGCGAGGAGGACCTCGACGCCGCGGTGGACGTCATTGCCGCCGTCGATGCCGGCATCCTGCAATCCCTCAACCAGCGCATCAAGCAACGGCAAAAGGAACGGGAATGATCCGGTGCCGGCGGGTGCCTTTTTCTTGAAACCCGCCTCCCGAGGTGTTACACGTCAAGGTCTACGCCAGGATGGTCGCATAGCTCAGCTGGTTAGAGCGCTTGCCTCACATGCAAGAGGTCGCAGGTTCGAGTCCTGCTGCGACCACCATCCCTTCCGCCAAAGACGTGGCGTGGCCAGACCGATTCTGGCACATACCGTTTCGTAGGTTTCGTCGTTTCCGACGGCAGCCTGTAACGAGTTTCCTTGTCGGTCGTGTTGGCCGAAGGCGTAACCCAACACCGCGTCGCTGGCTTCTGGATCATCTAAGGTGCCGAGAAACTGGAGGATCAAGATGGTTGATCACTTGACGTACCGGACTTCGTGGTCCCCGGAGGACGGCGAGCACGTCGCTGTATGCGTCGAGTTCCCATCGTTGAGTTGGTTGGCTCGCACTCCTGACAAGGCGTCGGCAGGGATCCGACGGTTGGTGACCGATGTCCTTGCAGAGATGTTGGTCAACGGGGAAACGCCTCCGGACCTGCCGTCAGGCCGCGGTTGAACCAGAACGTCAGGTCACCGGAATATTCAAGCGTAGCGTCCAGCAGTCAGCAGGCTTGTACAGAGACACAGGATCAGTCCTCGAGCGGAATGAGGCCCAGCCCTCTCTTCAGAGTATGGATCAGATCAAGTACGTCACCGGGCCCGGGCGAGAACCGGAAGTCCAGTGGTCCTACGCCGACGGCAACACCCGCCACGTCGAAATAACTCTGGAGGTTTTCAAAGAACTCGATCATTTTCTCCTTTGGGTGAGCCCCTAGCAGGGAGTGGGAGACATACGTGTCAAGATCAGTGTGCCCGACAATCTTGTTTCGTACAGGCTCCAAGCGTTTCCTGTAGTCTCTGATGTGTTCGTCCAGAGTCTTGAGGTTCGCTTTGGTCCCTTGGTCGAGGTCTTCCTTTTTGCAAAGCAGTTTGGTCATGCGTGGAATTGTCAAATTGGCCTTGCCAAATGTTTCCGACGGATCGGTCAAGCGGCAAACCAACAGGACCAAGTACTCGACCATCATCCTGTTGAGGTCGTGGAAGAACCACGCCGCTGATTCTTTCAGCACATGATCGGTTTCACCGTCCGATTCGAAGAGATGGTTGAAGGTGTTGAACGTCTGGCGCAGAACTATCGCTTGGTCCCGAAGCACCCTAAACTGCGATTCCAGTTGGTCCATGTCCGAAGTGTCCTCCGATACTTGATGAAACCACCCAAGCTTGCCGGCTGTGGTACATAGCGGGATTGGTGCCGGGTTTCGACTTGAAACAGATAGGACCCGTGGGTTATCTAACCCCACTACAGGCGGCTAGGCGCTTGCACTGTCGTGTCTCCCAAGCAGGTTGGAAGGCTGGTTACGTGGAGCAACAAAGGGCATGACTGATTATCGGGAACACATTACCATAGAGCCGGGGAAACGCGCCGGCAAACCCTGCGTCCGTTCTATGCGGATTACGGTCTATGATGTACTGGATTGGCTGGCGTCAGGCATGAGTGAGGCGGAGATCCTGGAGGATTATCCGGAACTGACTCGGGAAGACATCCGCGCTTGCCTGGCCTTCGCGGCCAACCGGGAACACCAGCTATCGACCATCCCACCGGTTTGAAGGAACGATGGAGGTCACGAAATGGGCACAGATCTCAGAATGTTTCTCTTGACGGCTGACAACTTGGTCCGGTGCCACTGGGACGGCCGTTCCCGGCAGGTGGAGGTGCTGGACCGCGTGCTTGAAGGCGAGGTGCTGCGCGAGGTGGCCCGGGATGCGGGGGACCCCAACCGGCTGTATGCCGCCACCAGCACGGAGCTGCACCTGAGCGAGGACGGCGGGGGGAGCTGGAAATGGATTCCGTCCGGAGGGCTCGACTACCGGGACATCTGGACCATGCAGGCCCATCCCACGCGTGCCGAGGAGCTCTACGTCGGCACGCTGCCGGCGGCGGTCTATGTGAGCGAGGACGGCGGCCGCTCGTTCCGCGAGCTCACCGCGTTCCGGAGGCTCGAGGACTACGCCCGCTGGACCTTTCCGCCGCCGCCCCATACGCCGCACATCCGCTGCATCGTGCTGGATGCGCGGGTGCCGGACGAGATCATCGTGGGGGTCGAGGAGGGGG
>Ga0209754_1003537_pt1 | contig 10506 bp, 7 predicted proteins | sample MesohylBB_FD_187295 | JGI IMG/M metagenome (GOLD analysis project Ga0209754, IMG submission 187295) | Host-associated microbial community of the marine sponge Aplysina aerophoba from Gulf of Piran - sponge mesohyl, lysed by bead beating... | ecosystem: Host-associated > Porifera > Sponge >... | reverse complement strand
CTCGTGGCCGAGACCACGTTGCGGCGCGACGACCTGGTGGCGCCCCTGTTCGTGCGCGAGGGCATCGACGAGCCGCAGCCGGTGCCGTCGCTGCGCGGCGTTGCCCAGCACACGGTCGCCTCGCTGCGCCGGGAGGTCCGGCGCCTCGCCGACCTGGGCGTGCCGGCGGTGATCCTGTTCGGCGTGCCGGCCCGCAAGGATGCCGAAGGTTCGGAGGCCTGGAACCCCGACGGCATCGTGCAGGTGGCGCTGCGGGCTCTGCGTGACGAGGTGGGCGACGACGTCGTGCTCATGGCCGATCTCTGTGTGGACGAGTACACCGACCACGGGCACTGTGGCATCGTTGCCGCCGACGGATCGGTGGCCAACGACGCCACCCTGGCCATCTACCAGCAGGCCGCCGTGGCGCAGGCCGCTGCCGGTGCCCACGTGTGCGCGCCCAGCGGGATGATGGACGGCCAGGTGGCGGCGATCCGCAGCGCCCTCGACGGTGCCGGCCACCGGGAGGTGGCGATCCTGGCCTACGCCGCCAAGTACGCCTCGGCTCTCTACGGGCCGTTCCGCGACGCGGTGGACGTGACGATCCGCAGCGGTGACCGCAAGGGCTACCAGCAGGACTGGCGCAACAGCCGTGAGGCGCTCACCGAGGTGCAGGCCGACATCGCCGAGGGGGCCGACATGGTCATGGTCAAGCCGGCTGTCACCTATCTCGACGTGATCGCGCGCACCCGTGAGGCGGTGAACGTGCCGCTCGGCGCCTACCACGTCTCCGGCGAGTACGCCATGATCGACGCGGCGCACCAGCGAGGCTGGATCGATGGCCCAGCGGTGGCGCTGGAACAGTTGACGGCCGTCAAACGCGCCGGCGCCGACTTCGTGCTCACCTACTTTGCCGGCGAGATGGCAGAGGCACTCGGTGGTTGATCCGCACGTGCCGGTCGCCGGCAACGCGGCGGCAACCAACGTCGAACTGTTCGAGCGAGCCTGCGAGGTGTTGCCGGGCGGGGTCAACTCGCCGGTGCGGGCCTTCGGCTCGGTCGGAGGGACGCCTTACTTCGTGGCCCGCGCAGAGGGGGCCCACGTCTGGGACGTCGAGGGCAACCGCTACATCGACTACGTCCAGAGCTACGGGCCCGGCATCCTGGGCCACGCCCCGCCGGCGGTGGTCGAGGCGGTGAGCGCGGCCGCAGCCGACGGCACCAGCTACGGGGCACCCACCGAGCGCGAGGTACTCCTCGCCGGCGAGATGTGCGCCCGGGTCCCGGGACTCGAGATGCTCCGGTTGGTCTCCAGCGGCACCGAGGCGGCCATGTCGGCGGTGCGCCTGGCGCGAGGCGCAACCGGCCGCAACAAGATCATCAAGTTCGCCGGCTGCTATCACGGCCACTCCGACTCCCTGCTGGCAGCGGGCGGCAGCGGGGTGGCCAATCAGGGCCTCAGCGGCTGCGACGGTGTCACGCCGGGTGCTGTCGCCGACACGGTGGTGGCGCCCTACAACGTGCTGCCCGACATCGACGACTCCACCGCGGCCGTATTGGTGGAGCCGGTGGCGGCGAACATGGGCCTGGTGGCGCCGGCGCCCGGCTTCCTGGAAGGGCTCCGGGCGGCGTGCGACCACACAGGGGCGCTGCTGGTCTACGACGAGGTGATCACGGGTTTCCGGCTGGCCGGCGGCGGCGCCACGGAGTTCTACGGGGTGCGCCCCGACCTGTGGTGCTTCGGCAAGGTGATCGGCGGGGGTCTTCCGGTGGGTGCCTTCGGAGGCAGCCGCGAGCTCATGGGCCACCTGGCGCCGCTCGGCGGTGTGTACCAGGCGGGCACGCTGTCGGGCAACCCTCTGGCCACCGCAGCAGGGCTCGCCACGCTGGAGGCGCTGGACACGGCGTCCTACGAGCGACTCGAGGCCACCGCCATGCGGCTTGCGGCCGGCCTCGAGGAGGCTCTCGCCGACGCCGGCGTGGAGGCGGTCGTGCCACGGGTCGGCTCGCTGCTGGGCCTGTTCTTCGGAGGCCGAACCCCCCGCAATTTCGATGAGGCGGCCGCATCGGTGGCGAGCGGGCTCTATGCACCGTTCTTCGGTGCCATGCTGCGCCGCGGTGTGGCGCTCGCCCCCGGCCCCTACGAGGCCATCTTCGTCAGCGTGGCCCACAGCGCCGCCGACATCGACGCCACCATCGCCGCCGCCGGAGAGGCCGCCGCCGAAGTCGCTGCCAAACTCTCCTAGCCCCCGGCACCGTCGCCCTCGGGGGCCCGAGGCAGTCCGGGTGGGGGCGCTGGGAGCGCTACGGCGGCCTCTGAAAGTGGCACGCCTGCGCTAGCTCCCGGCACCCCCACCCGCGGTGGTATGCGACAGTCCGGGTGAAGTCGAGGGGTGGATCAGCCGGATTCCCGGGATTGCCGAGACATCTGCACCAAGGGTTCGCTGGCTTCCCACAGCCTGGCCCCGTTGTCCGGGTCCGAGGCATCGGGCGAGACCTGCTTGCGGTGCATCATGTGCAGGTACATCCCGGTGGAGTTCCCCGCTTCGGGCGCGCAGCAGAGGTGGACGACCGGTCCGATGGCGGTGGTCGGAGACTGGAAGAAGCGCCGCAACCAGGCGGCGACGATCGGTCGCAGCAGGTTCGGCGCGTCTCTGGTGATGTTCGTGGCGACCCCTCCCGGGCACAGCGAGTGCACGGCCACATCGACCGTCCCGCCGGGGTTCAGGCGGCGGGAGAGTTCGGTGGCGTACGTGCAGAGGACCAGCTTGCTGGCGGCGTACTGCCGCATGCTCTCGCTCATCTTGTGCTCGGTATAGGCGCCGAAGCGATCGAAATCGATGGCCGGCGCGGAACGATGCGAGTCCGATGCGACGAAGATGATCCGCGGGGTCTCGCCGGCCCGACTCGATGGACCGATGACACCGTCGGAAAGCCAGCGGTCGATCATGACCCGGTTGGCCAGGAAGTGCACCGCGAACATGACCTCGTATCCCTGCGGCGTCTGCTGTGACCGGCGCGACATGACACCGGCGTTCATGAGCGCGATGTCGATGCGGACGCCGCGCCGCTGCAGCTCGTCGCAGCAGCTATGCACCGAGCGAAGGTCCGACAGATCCACCTCGATCAGCTCGGTGGCCTTGGACCCCGACAGGCGCCTGATCTCGCCGACCGTTTCGGGGTGACCCGGCCGGCAGGCCAGGATCATGTTCCCGCCGCGCCGGGCGAGTTCGACCGCGGCAGCGTGACCCAGTCCGCTGTTGGCCCCGGTGACCAGGCAGGTCTTGCCGTCGATCCGCACGTCCTCGGGGAGTGGGCCGAGGTCGGGAACCTTGAGTCTCCTGAGGTCACCGAGCGCCGTGACCATGGCGCTGACCACGTTGCCGCCACTTGATTTCGGCGTTGCTCGAGTCATGGGGAGTGGGTGTTTCCCGCTCGACCGCCGGTTCCGGCTCGAGGGCCGGCTGCGGTGCTATTCGAACGGGATCGCATGTGCCTCGCGGTAGGAGGAGAACGCCTCGTCCACGTCTTGGGTGCTCAGGCCGAAGTCGTCCAGCCGGTAGATGTGCGGTCCGAAGCGGTTCTTCGGGTTCGCTTCCAGGCAGCGTGCGGCCTCGCGCTCGGCTTCGTCATCGAAAGCGATGCCCGCCTGCTCGCAGATCCGGCGGAGCTCGGCGATCGGGTCACTCGTCAGGTCGTAGTAGGAGACGTCGATGAAGTGGTGGCCGTCCGCATCCGCTCGGACTCCCATGGACCGTTGCACCATCCTGCGGGTCTTCCTGCACCAGTGTTGCCCGATCTCATACGGATCGACGTGATCGCTGAACATGCCCCGGGCGTGGGCCACCAGGCTGCAGAACGAGGCGACCGCCTTGCGCGGATCGCGGTGGGTCTGCACGATCGTGGCGTCGGGGAAAGCGCTCCTGAAAGCGTCGAGGTGCTCGAGGTGCTGCGGGGTCTTGAGCACCCAGATACTGCCCGGGCGCTGCCAGCAGAGCACTTTCAGGACCCGGTGGAAGTATTCGTAGGTCCAACCATGGTCCTGGCCCTCGAGCCAGCGGGAATAGCTCGGCACAGACATGGTGGCCTCACTCGACTGGCTCATGAAGGTGAGATCCATCAGCAGGACCTCCTCCTCCGGCTCGTCGCGATCGATCGGATGGATCGCCTGGAACTGCGGCGCCAGATAGAAGAACGCTCGCTGGGCCAGAGCTGCACGCCGCTCACGCGCTCTCTCCCCGCGTTCGGGATCGTCGAGAACCGGAACCGGGTTCAGGACTTCCGCTCCTGCGATGCCTCGGATCTCCGGATGGGAATTCAGCAGGCGCTGCAGCAGGGTGGTGCCGGTGCGCTGCAATCCGGTGATCAGAACGATCCTGCCGAGGTCGATGTCGCCGATCTCGGGGTGCTTTCTGAACAACTCCTGGATCCGTAGCCGGGTCATCAGCGCGGCGGCAAGGCGCGACTTCTGTAGCTGACGGCCCGTTGTGGTCAGTCGGGCTTCGTCGTTGATGGACTCGACGAGCACGTCCAGACCTCGCAGGTGTCCGTCTTCGCCGAAGTCCGCCAGCCCGGTCTTCCGCAGCGCATGGGAGATGAGCGAGTCGGCTTCCAGGCGACCGGATAGTCCGAGGGTCGGGCCCGCCCGCCCGATCCGGTTCAAAGCCCTGACCGGCAGGGGGCGGTAGGGGTTTCGATAGTCCGTGGAGGTCACGAAACGCTCCCGACTGTGGGGTCGACGTTCCGGTGGGCCGGTCCTGGCAGGCCGGAGAGTTCGACCAGCCGGGTCCGGGGTTGCGGGTGTTCCTTCGCCCGCACCCACCGGAAGCACATGGTGCCAGATGCGTGGCCTGCGGTCTCGATCCAGTTGGGATGGCCGGGGTCCTCGTGCGCCACGAGCAGGCGCACCGAGCCGTCTTGCTCGTAGTGGGCGAGGTGCTTGTTGGTGTGGATCCTGAAGTGGCGGTAGTCGAGCGATTCCATCCAGTAGTTGTTCAACTGGAAGTTCCAGTGCTCGCATTCCGGAGGCATGACTTCGATCACTAGGGCCTCGTCGGGGGCGATCGCCCAGTGGCTGTGGTAGTAGGTGATGTTCGGGTCTCCCCCGGCGGCCAGCGACACCTGCGGATCGAACAGGGGCAGTTCGTTGCTGTGCTTTTGGAAGTCGCGTGCCCACTTGGCGAATAGGAGGGGCGCGCCGGCGGTCAGCGCCGCCGCCTTCTGCAACCCCTCGTCCAGTGCCTTCGGGGTCAGGTGAGAGGCGCGGCGCTCGTCGTCAGCGCAGTCGATGCGCTCGATGGTCAGCTCAGCCGGGGATTCCGTGTTCCGGTCACCGAAGGTCTGGCGGACCACCAGTGTCCCGGTCTCCGGACTCATGGGAAGCCAGTTGCCGCCCTGGGTGTTGCTGCTCACCACCAACTCGAAGCGACCGTCGGTGTCCATGTCGATCTGATCGGACTCGATGTATCCGGTGGGGGGAAGACCGCCGCCCCGGCCGTAGTTGCCGGACTGGGTTCCGAAGCTCAGGTAGGCGATGGTGTTGCGCCGCCCGGTGACCCGGTAGTCGTAGGTCCCGTCCAGCGCGGCCGTCAGGTAGAAGTTGTCGGGGTTGTCCGCACCCAATTTCGTGGTCGCGTCCACAACGCGATGCAGCACGGGCGCCTTGGGGTCGGCGTGCTCGATGAACGCCATCAGCCCGGCACGGGCGAGCCGGCTCAGATACCGGTATCCCTCGGCCTGGTTGAACGGATCTCGGGGAGCCCCGGGGAAATTCAGGGCGGCTCCTGCCGCTTTCAGCGAATCACAGAACTCGTCCCAGGACTTGCCGCTCACGACGCGCCGGGCTGCCAAGTCCTCCGGGGTCTTGCCCCGAAGCCTCCGGACGAGCAGGGAGACCCTTCGAACCAGGGCGAGGAGGCCGATTGCGAACTTTCCCATGGCGCACCGCTCCGGTCGATTCGGTCGACAATCTACGAGACCGCTGAGTGGTACAGCGGGCCACACGCTCCGTCATCCCGGCGAACGGTCAACCGGAATCGGGGTCACGTCCACACCACCGGCGCCAGCCTGACACCACCTCCAGCACACACCGCAACACTCACAGCCGGAATCCTTGGCCCAGCGGATCCGACGGCGCTCGGCCCCGTTGCTCAGCGCACTTCCGGGTGGCCGCCAGTGTCGGGGGAGTGGGGCCGCCTATGGGCCGTTGGAGGGGGCGGATTCGCCTGCCGGGTGTCGTACGAAGCCATTCTCGGTGAGATGATCCAGGACCAGGCGGGCGTTGTCCAGCACGGAACTCCGGACGGTGTCCAGCGTGATCTCCGGGTTCTCCGGGGCCTCGTACGGATCGTCGATACCCGTGAAGCCGGTGATCTCGCCGCGGCGCGCCTTGGCGTACATGCCCTTCGAGTCACGCTCCTCGCAGACATCGAGGGGCGTGTCCACGAACACCTCGATGAACCGCCCGGAGCCGACCAGGGCGCGCACCGCGTTCCGAGTGGCGCTGTACGGGCTCACGGCCGCGCAGATCGCCACGCCACCGTGACGGACGATCTCAGAGGCGACGAATCCGATCCGCAGGATGTTGGTGTCCCTGTCCTCCTTGGAGAAGCCGAGTCCCTTGGACAGGTGCGTTCGCACGACGTCGCCGTCCAGCAGGGTCACCTGCCGTCCCCGCTCCATGAGCAGACCGATGAGTGCCTCGGCCGTTGTGGACTTCCCCGAACCGCTGAGGCCGGTGAACCAGACACACACGCCCTGGCGATGCTTCGGGGGATGGCTCTCGGCCAGGATCTCAGCCACCTCCGGGCGGGTGAACCAACTGGGCAGGGCTCGGCCCTGGCCCAGATAGTCCTCACGCACCTGTGTCCCGGAGATCGAGACCGTCCTCGCGCCCTCGGGAAGCGCGGTGGCTTCTTCGTACCTGTCCTCGTCGGGGACGTACACCATCTCGCCGAAGGTGACGGCCCTCACCCCGGTCTCGGTGCTGAACCGTTCGACGATCGCCTGGGCGTCGTAGGGGCCGTAGAACGGTTTGCCCGTCGAGTCCACTCCGGGACTGGCATGGTCACGGCCGACGATGAGGTGGTTGGCGCCGTAGTTGCGCCGGATGATGGCGTGCCAGAGCGCCTCGCGGGGTCCGGCGAGCCTCATCGCCAGCGGCAAGAGCGACAGGAGCACCCTGTCGGGCTCGTAGTGGTGCCGGGTAAGCGCCTCGTAGGTGCGGACGCGCGTGTAGTGGTCCACGTCCCCGGGCTTGGTGAGGCCGACCACGGGGTGCAGCAGGAGGACGCCGTCAACTCGGGCGGCGGCCCGCTTGGTGAGTTCCTCGTGGGCCCGGTGAAGCGGGTTCCGGGTCTGGAAGGCCACCACGTTCGGGTGGCCGTAGCCGACCAGGGTGGCGCGCGTCGCTGCCGGGGTCTTGCGCAACGCCGAGAAGTCCTGGTGCGGCGGGGTCTGCAGCACCCGCAGCGGGCCGGAGATGTTGACCCTGCCCCAGCGGTGCATCTCCGACACGAGGGGATGCCGCACGTCGTGGGTACCGAAGACCTCCCCGGCTACCTCGTCGAGGTCCCACTCGTAAGCCTCCTGGACGGTCATGACTGCCAGCAGCTCGTTGCGTGAGTCGCGCAGCGCCACGTCGCCGTCGAGCCCGATGGACGACGGATCGTCGACCGGCAACGTCACCGGTATCGGGAAGAGCGTGCCGTCGCCGAGGCGCATCTCGCCGACGGTTCTCCGGTGGTCGTCGTGCCCCATGAACCGGTCGAGGGGCGAGAACGCGCCGGTGGCGAGGAGCTCGAGATCGCAGGTGGCCCGGTCCGACAGTTGGATGCTGGGAAGGCCGCCGGCGCGGGCCTTCAGATCGGCGGCCTGCTCCGGCGGGACGATCAGGTCGACCAACTTCCCGCCGTAGGGCGAAATGAATGTGGGCTTGTCGCTCAGGGTTGTCAGTCTCGCGCCTTCCAGGCTCGCGCACGGTCCACAGGGTTGTTCTAGCCGAAACCGCCCCGGCAATGACCATTCCAAGATCACAACGCCATCTCCGATGCTCCGCCAGAACGGCTGCAGAGCAGGCACATGTCGTTGATGTCGGTTCCCCCGCCGTGTTCCCAGCGCCCGACGTGGTGGGCCTGGCACCAGTTGGGCGAGACGGCGCAGCCCACGCAGCCCACGCAGCCCTTGTCCCGGGCGGCGAGCACTGAACGCTGGTGCTTGGTGGCGTGCCGGCGGCCCCGGCCCAGCCACAGCGGCCGGCTCTTCTGGTCGAAGATGGCAGGCACGATGTTGGCGTCGCACGCCGGCCGGAGCAGTTCCTCCGCGTCGTCGCCGCTGCGCTCGTTGACATGATCGATATATCGATTTGACCCAAGACCGCGCAGAACCAGGGCTCTGTGTCGGCAGCCACCGAGCCACCTACCGCGCTCACGCAGTCAGCTCTCGGCCTCGGAGGGTGCGCGGACAGATCGCCGCCACCGACCGACCATCTCGCTCGGTGTCTGTCGCCAGTACGCCCACCAGCGGAGTCGCTCGTGCCGGCCAGAGACTGAAACCCAACGAAACTGGTGAGCAATGGCCATTTCGCCGAACCCACAAGCCCTTGAGCTGGGCTTTCGCGGCGAGAGATTGGCCGAGATGGTGTCCCCATGGCGACCAGAACTCTCCCGTCCGGTGCTGCCCGACACATCGGTTCGGTCACCCGGCGATCAGGGGTATCAGCATCTCGCTGTCAGCCGGCCTCGGGCCCAAACCGCTTCGCGCCGACGTCCGCAACCCGGCCCATGCGGTGTCTATCCGCGATGGCGTCCGGGTAGACGACGCGAACGAGCGCCGCCGCCACCGGGCCGCGGCCATGCGGTGTCTATCCGCGATGGCGTCCGGGTAGACGGAAGTGGCTGGGGTCGTAGCCCTCGCCGAGAGTCTCGACTGCTTCGCCGTGGCGGGGATGGTCGGCATCGCCAACAGCATCGACGAGATCGGCGTAACCCCAGGCACCGCCGCAGTCTTCGGGCGGGCAGGCGCCGCTGCCGTCGATGCAGTGCGGCAGAGTCACCCCAGGACTAGCCGGCGCGATGGATTGCACGACGATTTCATGGCTCCAGGAGTCACCCATGTCGTATTCCCACTTCATTGTCATCCCGCTGCGTGGCAGCACATCGCCGACCTGGTGCCGGGTCTCGTCCTCATAGTCGTCGAACCGGTCGTCGTTGCCGCGTGGCCAGTATGCGGTGCCGTCGGCGGTGAAGACGTGGAGGTGGTAGCCCTCCCACCCCATTGCCCACTCCAACGCGCCCGACAGATCGCCGAGCGTCATCTCCGAGGGAATCTCCAGCAGCCGCCACACCGGCGGGCTTACGTCGCGTAGGGTGACCTTCAGCGTGTGGATTGTCGCAGGCATCGGCAACTCCTCTTCTCCGGACACGAGACTCAGGGTCTAGCAGGTCCGTCGCCCTCGTCGCCCTGCAACGGCCGGCAACCGGTACCTCTCATGACGACGGCCAGAACTCTCCCGTCCGGTGCCGTCCGAAACATCGGTTCGGTCACCCGGCGATCAGGGGTATCAGCACCTCAGCGAGACTTGAACACATCGACGGCACCGCGGCGGTTGCGAGCCCCACCGCCGCGACGACGTATCAGTACCTCAGCGAGATTTGAACACATCGACGGAGGCAAGGACTACGACGTGGCTGCACAGTTCGGCTTGGAGATCGAGGACGTGGGCTGGGCCCGCTCGTTCGAGTTGTCCCATCGCCGCGCCACTCGTGCCGCGTGAAGCCGGCGGTTGTGCGTTACAGCGCCGTCGTCGCTGCCGGCCGGACTCAGTCGCCGGCGGGGTGTGACTGCTCCAAGTACTCGGCTCGCAACGTGGACAGCCGGACGGGCCCGGTCGGAGTCCGTCGAGCCCAGAAACCCCAACCGTTGGCGGGGCCGCCCTTGACCGCAATTGCTGCGCTCGACGGGTTCCTGAATTCCTGACCGTCCATCGCGATATTCCCTTCGGCCGCGATCCGGGCGGTGGCAGGCCAGGCGCCATTCGTCGAGACGGCTTCCCTGCTCGTCCATCCGGCCACTCAGCCCGCGCCCTCCCGGCCTCCGGCCGACTTGCGCCGCTCGGTCGGGCCGGAGCCAGGCGGCTCTGGCTGTGGCGACGCAGGTCCGATTGCCGGTGCTCATCAGCAGCGGAGTGGGAGCGCGATGTGGGGTGGCGCCCTGGGGCGGGACATCCTGCCGGTGACCGGTGCTCATCAGCAGCGGAGTGGGAGCGCGATGTGGGGTGGCGCCCTGGGGCGGGACATCCTGCCGGTGACCGGTGCTCATCAGCAGCGGAGCGGGAGCGCGATGTGGGTGCCGTTGCGATGCGGGTCGTCGGGCCGGGGTGCGATGTGGGTGCCGTTGCGATGCGGGTCGTCGGGCCGGGGTGCGGCGTGGGCGCCGTTGGGGGCCGCCGGCGCAGGTCGGCGCCGGACTCGGTGGTGGAATGTGAACCGCCCGCCGGCGCTGCGGATGATTTGGGCGCGGTTGGTGTGGA
>Ga0209754_1003527_pt1 | contig 10523 bp, 10 predicted proteins | sample MesohylBB_FD_187295 | JGI IMG/M metagenome (GOLD analysis project Ga0209754, IMG submission 187295) | Host-associated microbial community of the marine sponge Aplysina aerophoba from Gulf of Piran - sponge mesohyl, lysed by bead beating... | ecosystem: Host-associated > Porifera > Sponge >... | reverse complement strand
CACCCCCGCCGCCACCTCCGAGGGTCACGGACGCGACCTTCTATCCCCTGTGCGGGCCGGTTCCGGACAGTATGAACCCTGCCACGGTCCGCTCGACGTCGGAAACGAACCGCCGGTGTATACGGCTGTCTACCATTGTGCAACGAGCCTGTGACAGATACAGCACGCTCGTAGCGTTGGTCGGTTCCGGTTCGGCTCGTCAAGCCCGGAACGCAAGCGAAACAGAGATACAGGACACTAGACACCCCAGGCGCATATTTTGTCGAGTTGCGGTTTGGTCAATGGTCGTTCGGTCTTTGAGGCATTCGTGGAGGATGTCTACGAGGCGGATGGCGAGGGCTCGTAGGGCTTGGTTATGGAGTTCCAGGCGGGAACCGTCCACTGACACGGGGCAACTCCCATCAACTCAGGCGCCCTCGTCACGGGGAAGTCGCGCAATCGCAACCGGTCTCCTCACGACCACCGTCGCCTGGCTTCGACCACGAGGGCAGTCTCGGCATCGTGGATCCCCTCCTCTTGGTTCTTCGCCCACCGGCGAGCCGACATCAAGTCTCCTGCGACCGCCTTGCACTGGGCGAGCACCCTGCCGGGTGCGGAGCCGCCGCTGGTATCGCGACCCAGAGCCACAGTCCCGGGGTCCGCCACCGACCCCAACGCGTCTTCAAGCCCATCTGGCGCCTTGACCCCTATGACCTTGGCGGCGCGAACGAGGTCTCCGCTGGTCAGGGCCGTTCGGCCCGTGCGAACCGCGTCGGCCACTGCACGGCCGACTAACCGGTAAGCGGACCGGTAGTCAACTTCGTGGTCGAGAACGATCCTCTCCGCCAGGTCGGCTGCGACCGAGAAGTGCTCACCGGCCGAGGCGGCCAGGCGGGCTTCGTCGATCGTCAGCGACCTCACCACCTCGGAGCCCAAGGCGAGCAATCGCGTCGCCAGTAGGACCGATCGGTACGTTTGGCCGTATCCATATAGCCAGTTGTCCGTCCGGGCGGAAGGAGTTCGCTGGGTGACCATGAGACCGGTCGCCCGACCGATCAGGGTGCCGGCGCCTCCGCGGATCACCGACAGGGAATAGGGGTTCTTCTTTTGGGGCAGCATTACGGAGGCACGGCTCGCTCCACCTGAGAGCTCCACGTACCCGAACTGCGGGCTCGTGAACACCTCCAGGTCCTCGCATAGGCGGTCCAGCGTGGTGACCGCCTGTACCGATGCCACCGCTACATCCACGAGGCCATCTACCGCCCACATCCCGTCTCGGGCGTTTCGTGCCGGCCGGTCGAATCCCAGGGAGGTGGCCAGCCGATGCGGGTCGATCGGGATCGCGGTTCCCGCTACGCCGCCCGACCCTCCGGGAGAGACGTTCACCCACTCGAACGCCCGCTCGATCCGCCGCAGATCCCTCGTTGCCTGCTCGGCGAAGCCGGCCAGGTAATGACCGAATGTCGAAGGCTGCGCAGGTTGAAGATAGGTGGTGTCGTTCCAGACCGTACCCACATGCTGGCGAGCCCGACCAACGAGGCCGCCGGTCAGGTCTGATGCGACACCATGCAGGTCGAGCATCGCCCTGCGGAGGGCCACCCGGAACGCGATCCGTCCCGCCTCGCGGCGGGTACGCCCGGTGTGGAGCCATCCTGTGACGGCGCCGATCCGCCGCTCCAACTCGCGCTCCCGACTGTTGTAGGCGTCCCCGTAGACCGGGTCATAGGGGAAGTCCGATGCCGTCGTTTCGAGCAGGGCCAAGAGCTGGGTACCGAGCCGTCCGGCGTCATTATCGGGCACGACCCCGGCGTCCGAGAGTTCGAGGAGGTGGGCGAGGTCGGCTAGGCCGAGGCCGCGGTGGAGGAATTCGGCGTCGTCCACCTCGATGGAGTATCCCGACTCGACCAGAGCATCCGAGGGGCCCTGTCCGACGCGACCTTCAAGCCCGAGGTACCCGTCCGGTTGCGGGCTCACCGACCGGGCTTCCGGTTCCGGACTCTCAGTATCAGCCGCCACCTACCACTTTACCCATGGCAGTAATCCCGCAGTGCTCGTGAGCGGATCCTGGCCCGGGCCACAATGGGCTCCAGCGTCTCGAATCGCAACCGTGCCCGCAGAGCCTCAAGGGCCACCGCGTCTCGGGGTGACACGTTTCCGAGCCCCACGTTCACACCGAACTGGCGGATGAGCGAGGCCTGCTGCTTCTTCAGGGGCGCCTCCCAGATGACCCGATCGACGAGATCGCCCAAGGCCGTCCGGACCTCGTCGACTGCCCGGAGGTCGATCTCCCCGTGCTCGTCGTACAACCCCACACCTATACCCGACTCACGGCCCTCCACCACCACATGGTGCGCTCCGGCTTCGAAGTCCTCGAGAGCCTGATCGGACACGTCGGAAGGAGCAAGACGTCGGTAAGGGCTCTTCTTGCCAACCTCGGTGATCGCAATGAGTCCGCGCTCGAGGACTCCGGTGATCGCCGCCCGGCGGTCTGCCCGGGTGAGGTCGATCGTGCCGTCCGATATCTCCACCGCGTTGAACCCGAGGTGCTTGATCGTGTCCAGGAATTGGGGCGTTTGCCGATCGAGCGCGCATGCTTCGTAGAGGGTTCCCCCGGGGTAGACAGTGATCCCATGCGAGCGGAGTAGATCGAGTTTGTTGCGGAGGACCTCAGTCGGGTAGATCATGGACGTTCCGAAGCTGAACTTCCAATGGTCGATGAAAGCGTTGGATGTGGCGAGGATGTCCCGAGTTGTCTCGGGTCCGAGGCCTGTATCGATCACCATCGTCACGCTCGGACGGTCCTGATCCAGGTCCCGCTCGGACTGCCACCGCCGGAATGGTGTCAGAGTCGTCCAAGCCTCGTTCAACGGGTCACGCCTTCCGGCTTGTCCGACGCCGGATGCCCGGTCATCGCTCGCCTGCCTCGGAGCCGATCCGGTAGGCCGGTCTCGGCTCTATTCGTGCTGTCGCTACCGTTCCGTACCCTGCGTCGATGCTTGGCTCCGGCGCCGGCTCGCCTAGCATGCTCCGACCAGACCCGTTGCTCTCTGCGCTCGCTCCCGTATTCTTCGATGTCCGTCCCCCGTCGCCTCGTTGAACATATCGACCACGTCGGTACTGTACCCGTTCGATGACTGTGGCGGACGGCGGTCGGGTAGGGTGCCGCAGTTTGCCGGCGCACCAGAGGGTTCCGCTCAGCATCCGCCCGCTACCCGATTTCGGTGCGTGCGAGGGCTGCACCCTCGGCAGTCGCCTTCAGCTTGAGGAAGGCGTGCTCGCGTTTGAGGTTGAGCAGGCCGCAGTCCCCGCTCGCGCATACCCGCTCGGCACCGACGATGTCCGCTGCCTCGAGCAGGCGGCTCGCTACGTCCTGCGGGTGTTCGACGACCGTGGTCTTCACGTCGATCACGCCCACGCCGAGACTCATATGGCTGGGCAGATCCTCGAGGTACTCCAGGTCACCAGGACCTCGACGCATGGTTTCGATGTGGATCTGATCCACATCGGCCTCGAAAGCGAAGGGGAACATGTCCTGGCCGCGCTGGTCGGCCACGCCTGGGTTTCCTCCCTGGTTGCCGTAGCAGATGTGCCATATACGGTGGGCATCGACGCCGGCGAAGGCGGTGTTGACCACGTCGAGGTACCAGGGCTCCTCGCCGTAGTAGGTGAGCGGTTCGTGAATCTGGATCATGTCGATCCCACGGGCGGCGAGATCCTTGAACTCCTTGTTGAAAGCTCTGGCAATGGCCATGGCCAGCGTGGGGAGATCGCCGTAGTGGTGGTCGGTCGAGGCGAAGGCAAGGAACAGCGGGCCCTGAACGGCGATCTTGGTGGGCCGGCCGTGGAGGCCGGCAGCCACTAGGAGCGCCTCGGCGGCTCCCGCATATATGGGGCGGACCCATTCCACCTCGCCGGTCACGAGCGGGGCGTGGAACTTCTTGTACAGGTCGATGGTGATCGGATCGCCCCATCGTTCGTAGCCGCCGAGGTGGTGGCCCCAGAAGTGGAACACCTGTCCGTACTCGTGCATCGTCTCGGCTTCGAAGTACTGCTGCCCGTCCGCGACGACATCGAGTCCGGCCCGAACCTGGTCGTCCACGCACAACTGCGTTGCGTCGAAGAAGCGCTCCTTCGAGTTGTAGTCGATGTAGTCCGGCTCGCCGAATTCCCCGAACACCTTCCCGCGCAGCCAGTCGGGTCGTGGATACGAGCCGACCATCATCGTCGGGAACAGGATGTCCTGTGTTCCAACCTTCATCTCATACCTCCTCCGGCCGGACGTGACCTCATCGACAATCCGGACGAGACTTGCCGGCGAGCCGGCTTACCATTCCAGCCCGACCGCGGTGGTCAGGAAGCCGGTTAACGGGGCCGCGACCCGGCAGGCTTCTTCATACAGGTCCATGAAGCCCGGCGAGCATGTCTCATCCTCGGTGAAAGGCGTCATGGCCACGAAAGACTTGAGTTTCAGGTACTCGATGTGGGGATGGGCGGCATCGAAGCCTCTCGGGGCGCGCTTGAGCATTTCTCCCTCGAGATCGAACCTCGCAACGAATTCTTCCTCGCCGACGATCTTCTCCCACTGCTGAGGGTGCTCGGTTATGGCGGTGCGGATCTTCAGGGCCGTCGCCCCGTTGGGCTTCCAGAGTCCTGCGCCGGCGAACACGTTGTCGGGCTCCAGGTGCAGGTAGAGACCGGGTCCGTGAACCTCCCGACCCACCTCGTGGCGGAAATGGATGCCCGCGTTGGTCTTGTAGGGCCGCTTGTCCTTCGAGAACCGGACATCCCGGTTGATGCGGAACACAGAACCACCGGACCGCCTGGGATCGGCGACCATATGGGGGCTGATGCTGTGCAGGCGATCCTCGAAGTCCGCGACGAACTGCACCATCGGATCCTGGACATCCCTCCGGTAGCGAACCTTGTTCGCCTGGAACCAATCGCGGCGGTTGTTGGCAGCCAAGTCTTCGAGGAATTCGAACAAGGCGGGGGTGAAGTGCCGCATGGCACCACCGTAACAGCGCGGTTCGGTGTCTCTGTCGGATGGGTTCAGGCAGCTTCGATCACGATGCCGACCAGGATCGTACAGTCTTGACCCGTACCTCGATCACCGGTCCGGGTGGCGGTTCGATGGTGTACACGTCGTATTTACCGGTCAGCAGAGCGAGGCCCGTCCGGAGACCGGGTCCTGACCGGACGACACTGGCGGTCCCGTCCAGCCTTACCCACCACAGCCGGGACCAGTCATCGTCGTAGTGGTCGACGAGTACCGAGACACTCGGGTTGGCCTCGATGTTTCGGAGCCGCCGGAGCCGGTAGGTGGACTTGGGCTTCCGGTCGACCGCGGTGTACAGCAAGCCCTCCTCGTACACGAAGACGATCGGGACCAGATGGGGCCGACCCGATTTCCCGACGGTACCCAGAGTGGCCGACCGGGCCGTACGGAGCCGGCGGTCGATCTTTAGCTGATGCATGAGACTTCCGGTCGCCATGCGAGTCTCGTCCCTGGCCAGAGCAGCGCGAAGATCCGACTCTCCACACATTCTCTTTCTCTTTCATCCACTCGATCGTTCTCCTCGGTCTGGGACGGCTCGCGACCAGGTCTCCGGTCGGCGTTCCGCCCGGTCGACCGGACCACCAGGGCTAGCCCTGGTTTCTTGATGTCTCCAGACAACCCAGGCAGCATGCCACACCAACCACATCACCGCGACTGGGACGACACGAGACTATCGAAACGGCCATAATCCCTGGCCGGAAGACAGAGTGCGTTCCGTTGCCGTACTGCTCCAAGTTCCCCGACACTTGATGATCCCATCCGGTCTCATGCCAAACACCCGCCGGTTGGCCGCTCGGATAACGCCCGGGGCGTAGGCTCACCCGATGAGCACCACCCGGTACAGGCTTCCGCGTGTGGTGCTGTTCGTCTTCGTCGGCACGCAGGCGATGGGGATAGGGGTGATCATCTCCCTGCTGGCCGACATACAGGACCGCTTCGGATTTCCGACCTGGTCGCTGGGGCTGATCGCCGGAACGTCGTTCGCCTTCACCCTCGTTGCCCACCTGTGGCTGGCGTCGTTCGCCGACCGCGGGTGGGAACGACCGATGATCGTGATCGGAGGGGTGCTAGCGGTGCTGGCGCTGCTGTGGATGGTGGTTGCCTCTGACCTGTGGCATTGGGTAGCAGCGAGATCCTTGCTCGGTTTCGCCGAGGGCATTTGCGTGGTGGCGGGTCGCCGGTTGATGCTGAGTTGGGATCCGGGTCGTCAGGGCAGGGCCCTCAGTTCCCTGACGATGGCGTTGATGATCGGGTTCTTGCTCGGTCCTCCGGTCGGCGGATTCCTCAACGAGATCGACAAGGGCCTCCCGTTCCTGGTCCCGGCAGTTGTGGAGGCGTTGCTCCTTCCGTTCGTGATCATCGTCAAGCCAGGCGAATACGCGCGGGCCTTGACGCGGTTGAGCCGGCGCCGCTTAGCGGCTATTCCCGGACTGGTACCCGGCCTGCTCCTGGCTGCTTCCCCGTGGTTGATGATCGGGATGCTGGACTCTCTGTGGGCTCGCTACATGACGGATCTGGGGGCTAGCCCGGCTGTCATCGGGGTAGGGTTCCTCGCTCTGGCACTTCCGAGCGTGTTCGTGACCCCGCTGAGCGGCCGGCTTGCGGATCGTGTTAACCCCATAAGGCTGGCGTTGGCCGGGGCGCTAGTGGAACTTCCGCTGGTGGCGGCGTTCGGCTTTGCCACCGGGGTGCCCTACCTCCTGGTGGTGGGAGCTCTCCACTCGGCGAGTTGGTCCTTCGTCACTCCTCCGGGTCAGGCCGCCGTGGCGAAGGTGGCTCCGCCCGGACAGGCCGCCGAGGCTCAGGGCCTCATAGAGTCCTACGGGCTGTCCCTGGCAACCATCGGTGCGCTGGCGGCACCAGCCATCTACGACATCGGCGGCCCCGTGGTGCTGTTCCCGGTTGCAGCCGGGATGCTGGCCATCACGCCGGCAGTAGTCGCCGGCTTACGCAAGGGTTGGCGTAGCGCCTTCTGAGAATTTCGAGCATCGTCAGGCGGTCCGGGATCACCGGATATCGGCTATCGTGCGGGGGGTACGACCCGAAGGGTGCTCATGCAAGAGAAATTCCTCTGGAAGGGCCGTCTCGGTCCGATCAGCCTCCGTATCTCGGACACGACTTTCAGGCCGTCGACCATATCGGCGCTGGTGGCCCGCGAGATCCGTGTGGACGAGGGGGACATCGCCATCGACGTGGGATGCGGTTCCGGGATCCTGGCGATCATCGCCGCCAAGTTGGGGGCACGGCATGTCTATGCGATCGACAAGAGTCCCGACGTGATCGAGGTCGGCCGGGCCAACGCGGAGGCCAACCGGGTCAGCGACCGGGTCACCTTCTACTGCGGCGACCTGTTCGAGCCGCTCGACCGGAGCATCAAAGCGGACGTGATAATCGGTGACGTCTCAGGGATTCCCGATGCTCTGGCGGATGAGAGCGGCTGGTTCCCGACCAAGGGTGGGGGCGGGGCTCGCGGCAGCGAGTTGCCGATTCGCATGCTGGAGGAGGCGCGCCGCCGGCTGGCGGCGGGAGGCCGGTTGCTGCTTCCCACCGGGTCGTTGCAGGACGAGACCTCGATCATCGAGACTGCGAAGGGCCTCTACACGAGGGTCCGGAAGCTGACCGAACGTCGGATCCCGCTCCCGTCAAAGATTGCCTCGAGCCAGGTATTGAGCGACCTCGCCGAGCGGGGTGTGGTCCGGATCACGACCCGCGGCTCCAGGGCGCTGTGGGAGGCTCGGGTTTGGGAGGTTTCCGGCATCGCCTGAGACCCGACCTCATGATCCGTTTCCTAACCGCTGGTCCGGTTACGATTCTTTCAAATGACCAGAGTCGGCGACGTGTTGGAGGCGATCGACGGGCGTGCTCCTTTCCGAACCGCGGCGGGATGGGACTCGGTTGGTCTGCAGATCGGTGACCGGACGAGCGAGTTCTCGATGGTCGCTGTGGTACACGAGATCACCGGAATGGTGGCGGAGGCGATTCTTGCCAAGCAATTCGATCTGGTGATTACCTACCACCCCCTGGTGTTCCGCCCGCTCCGTTCGGTGACCGCAGTGCCGGGTCCGGAAGGGCGATCGTTCGCCCTGGCGGCAGCAGGTGTGTCGGTCATCGCCGTCCACACCAACTGGGATGCAGCTGCCGGGGGAACGGCCGATGCCTTGGCGGAGGCCCTCCTCGTGGAAGGCGCGGAAGGGTTCGCACGGGCGGATTCATCCGCCGGCGACGGTGTCTGGATGGGACGTCACGGTTCGTTCGCCGGTGACACAGGCCATTTTCTCCAGGTTGTGCGGCAAGTCCTGGAGATCCGCCCGCGGTTCGCTGGTCTGCGCGACCTGAGCAGGCCCCGGGTTGCGGTGCTGCCGGGTTCGGGCGGTTCCCATGTCGACGATGCGGCGTCGGTGGGCGCCGACATCTACCTGACCGGGGATCTGTCCCACCACCAGGCCCGCAGAGCCCTGGACCGCGGGATGGCGGTCGTGGACGCCGGGCATGGACCGAGCGAGCGGCCCGGAGTCCGGGCGCTCTACTCTTTGCTCGACGAGATCGTGGAGGCGCCCGTCGATCTCGTGGGGATCGACGATGACCCGTGGGAGGTCCAATGGAACGGCTGACCAGCTTTGCCGACCTGCTGGAGTTGCAGCAGGTGGATGCAAGGATCGACCAACTACTTGAGGACCGTCGCTCCCTGCCGGAGCTGGCGGCGCACGCGCAGGCCCGCAGAGCCGCGCAAGTTGCAGCCGCAGCCCTGGAGGAGTCGACCAACCTACTGAGAAGCTTGGACCGAGACATCACCCGGCTGGATCACGAACTCCTGATGAGCGAGCAGAGACTGGCGGAACAGGAGCGAAGGTTGTTCGCCGGCGGTATGAACGCTCGGGAGGCTCAGAACATGAGGGCCGATGTCGACAGCCTGCGTAGGCGGATCTCGACGATAGAGGACGAGTTGCTGGAGTTACTCGAGCAGCGGGAGGGCCGGCAGGAGAAGCAGAAGGTCCTGCAGAAGGAAGCCGACTCGACCAAGGAGGTCGAGCGGGATCTTGCCATCCGGATCTCCGAAGCCCGCTCCGCCATCGATTCCTCAGTTGGCCGTCACCGTGAACGCCGTGGCGAACTCGCCGGCGTGGTTGCTCCGGAGTTGCTGCGCATGTACCGGCGTCTGCGCGAACGGAGGGGCGGCATAGTGGTGGGAGAGCTCTCAGGGCGTGTCTGCGGTGCTTGCCACCTCGCCATGTCGGTAGGCGAGTACGACCAGATCCGCGAGGACACGATTCCGCAGTGCATTCACTGTGCCGCAATCCTGGTGTTCTGACCGTCGGTCGTACCGGACCGGCTAGCCGAGTGATCTCCGCACCGGGGTACCCGACTCCTTCTTGACGGCAAGCACCGACAGTGCCTCCATAACCACCCGGTTGGCTGCCATGGAAGTCAGTTCGGCATGATCGTAGGGTGGGGAGACCTCCACCACGTCCATCCCGGCCAGGTCGACGGCGCCGACAATTCGGCGCACCGCCGCTAGCAGTTCCCGGGTGCTGAGCCCGCCCGGCTCCGCTGTACCTGTCCCCGGCGCATGCGCCGGGTCGAGAACGTCGATGTCAACGCTCAGGTAGATGGCATCGGCTCCATCGAGCGCCTCGTCGATCGCCTGGTCCACGACCGCCTCGGTGCCATGCTCCTCGATCTCCGTGATGAAGTGCGAGCGGAAGCCCTTCTCCTCCATCCACGCCAGTGTCTCCCCGTCCGGCCAGTAGCCGCGGAGGCCAACCTGGACGAAGTTAGGTCCCGCTATCGCACCCGACTCCAGCAGCTTCCTCATGGGTGATCCGTGGTTGGCGATCGGACCGGTCACCTCACCCGTGTCGGCGTGAGCGTCGAAGTGAACCATCCCGATCTTCGCCGGGTCGTTGACCTCGGCGATGGCGGTGGCCGACGGCCAGGTGATGCCATGGTCACCTCCGAGAATGATCGGAACCGCGCCGGTCCTAGCCAGGTCGCGAACCTTCCGGTAGATCATCGCGTAGCCCCGTTCCAGCCAAACCGGCTCGATGTTGGCGTCGCCGGCGTCGACCACGTCGAGAACCTCGAAGACGTCCACGCCCAACTGCAGGGAATAGAAGACCCCGTAGTTGTTGTTGGCTGTCCGTATGGCCCTCGGGCCGAACCTGGCGCCAGGCCGGTAGGTGGTCCCGTCGTCGAGCGGGGCACCGACGATGACCGCATCCGGTGACCGGGCGGCGACTTCCCCGAGGTCTTCCACCAGGGGCAGCTTGGCGAACGTTGTTGCCCCCATGTACGCAGGCAGAAAGGCGTCCGGGCTCTCCACGAAGTCCTGGCGGTCCCATCCGTGCATGTCGCCGTAGTCAGGCATCGATCTCCCTAGGAGGGTGCTGAGCAATCCACCAGCGGCCTGCCAACCGCCCGCAAAATGCCTGGGCTGGCGGGCGGCAGGCCCGAGCAATCGTCATTGTTCAGTACCCTCCTAGTCATCGAG
>Ga0209754_1003520_pt1 | contig 10543 bp, 7 predicted proteins | sample MesohylBB_FD_187295 | JGI IMG/M metagenome (GOLD analysis project Ga0209754, IMG submission 187295) | Host-associated microbial community of the marine sponge Aplysina aerophoba from Gulf of Piran - sponge mesohyl, lysed by bead beating... | ecosystem: Host-associated > Porifera > Sponge >... | reverse complement strand
CCGTTGACCAGGATCAGCGTGTGGTCCGGCGCCATGTTGCGCAGGTTGGCCGGCCGCACGATGGTGGCGGCGTCGCTGATCGGCTGCGTGTTGACGTTGAACGATGGGACGACCGTTCGCAACTGGTTGGTGAGGTCCATATCGCCCTGGCTGGCGAAGTCCTCGGCGCGGATGACGTCGATAGGAACCGGCGAGGCGGCGATCGATCGCGGTTCCGCCCGCGTCCCGACCACGGCTACCGTCTCCTGCAGAAGCACCCCCATCTCGATGTCAAGCGTGGTCGACCGCTCCGCGTGGCGGGTACTCCGATGCCGAGCGATCCGAACGAGATGGTGCGGACGACGAAGGTCCGGGTTGTGAGTCCCGGCTACGTCGAGGCAATGCGGTTCCGCCTCCGCGACGGACGCACGTTCACTCGTCTGGATGCATCCGAGAGCCCGCGCGTTCTGGTCGCGAATGAGACGCTGGCCCGCGCGCTATTCGGGAGCCGGACGGCGGTCGGTCAGCGGGTCGTGTCTCCCTTTGGCGGCCCCTGGGAGGTGGTCGGTGTCGTCGGGGACGTCGTGTACGGGGGTCTCGAGTTCACCGCGGAGCCGCAGGCCGAAGCGTTCTTCCCACTGGCTCAGACCGGCGGTGAGAGGGGGTTCGGCTACAGCTCATCGATCTTCGTGGCCGTCCGTACAGCCGGCGATTCACTGGCGGTGGTTCCGTTCCTTCGCGAAGCCGTGACGGCAACGAACCCGCAAGCGAGGCTCGACCAAGTGACGACGATGGAGGCACGGCTGTCGACCGCCGTGGCACAACCGCGTTTCTACGCGGTCTTCGTCGGATCGTTCGCCGGCCTCGCCCTGCTCCTCGCCGCGCTCGGCATCTTTGGGCTGCTCAGCTACACGGTGGCGCAACGCCAGGGCGAGATCGGGATCCGCGTGGCACTGGGTGCTCGACGCAGCAACATTCTCGCGCTCGTGGCGGGGCAGGGCGCCGCGTTGGTGGCCATTGGTGCCACGATAGGCATGGCCGCCGCGGCCGCTTCGAGTCGCGTTCTGGAAAGCCAGCTGCATGGTGTCGCCACCGATGACCGCCTGACGTTCGTGGCCGCGCCGCTCGTGCTCGCGGCCGTGGCGCTGGCGGCTTGCTGGTTCCCGGCGCGACAGGCGACTCGGGTCGATCCGATGAAGGCGCTGCGATTCGAGTGAGCGGCCGAGGTCCTGCGACGACCAGCCGAGCGACGCCGCGTCGGCGGGATTGGCGGCTCGCCTCACAGCGCGAGCGCGCGGATGGCTCCCAGGCATCCAGACCGTACTCGTCCTCGTAGATCTGCTGCCGCATGAGACCGCCCGGAGCCAGCCCCCTCGCGGTGGGATCTGCGGGGATTCCGTTCGGCTCTGCACTCTCGCGTTACAATCGGGAACCATGCAGGGGTCAAGAATCGGCGTCGTCTTCGCCGCTGCGCTGCTGCTCGCGGGGAGCGCGGTGAAGGCCTACCGGGTCTGGACGACAGGAAGGGGATAGATTGAGACGAAATCGCGCACGGTTCTCCAATTCTTGGGAGGCAAACACGGCTCGAAGCAAGGGTGCCCTCATCCTGTTTCTGTTGGCATTGTCTTCAGCCCCCGCCGCGGCCCAGGACGGAGAGATTACCGGCCGCGTCACGGACGAGACGGGGGCCGTGCTGCCGGGCGCGACGGTCACGCTGAGCGGTCCGGACGAGGTCCGCGTCACGCAGTCGGACGGCAACGGGAACTACGCGTTTCCGGCCGTGCCCGCCGGCGCCTATTCCGTAACGGCCGCGTTGTCCGGGTTCTCGGACGCGAACCTGCAGGGGATCGTCGTCGCGGACAGACTCGTCGAGGCGCCGCCCATCACACTGTCCATCGCGAGCTTCGGCGACACCGTGGTCGTGACCGCCTCGCGGACCGAGGTCCGGGTCGTCGACGCACCGGTCACCACGTCGGTGGTGCCGGCCGCCACGCTGGAGACCACGGCGAGCTCCAACGTAGGGGACGTCCTCCGCTCGGTGCCCGGCGTCAACGTGATTCAGCTCTCGGCGCGCGACGTGCAGGTCACCAGCCGGCAGTCGACCGGGGCGGTGAGCAACTCGCAGCTCGTGCTGGTGGACGGTCGCAGCGTCTATCTGGACTTCTTCGGCCTGGTCCTGTGGGACCTGCTGCCGGCCAACCAGGGCGACATCGAGCAGATCGAGGTGGTGCGCGGGCCGGCGTCGGCCACCTGGGGCGCGAACGCCATGACGGGGGCCGTCAACATCATCACCAAGCCGCCGCGGCAGTCGGTGGGGACGACGGTGACGATGAGCGGCGGCTGGATCGATCGGGACGCCGGCTCGACGACGGGCCAGGGCGCCGGGACGATGTTCGGCACGAACGCGACGGTCACGCGGGCGCCGACCGACCGGCTGGCCTATCGCATCAGCGCCGGTTACTTCCGGTCCGACGCCTTTCCCCGGCCGACGGGCCGGATTCCGGTCATCGACGACCCGCGGGTGCCGGGAGCCGCGGTGGGTGGAGCGTTCTATCCGCTGGACGGGGCCGGCGCGTTCGGCACCGCGTTCGCGAATCGGGGCACGAGCCAGCCGAAGTTCGACGCGCGGGTGGACCAGGAGCTGTCGGAGGGCCGCATCTCGTACTCCGGGGGCGTTGCCGGCACCGAGGGGCTCGTGCACAGCGGGGTCGGTCCGTTCGACATGCAGCGCGGGTCGTACCTGGGCTACGCCAAGGTGGGCTATACGCGGGGCGACCTGCGGGCGCAGGTGTTCACGAACTTTCTAGATGGCGAGGCGCCGAATCTTCTGCTGCCGGATCCGGGCACGGGGCAGCCCGTCAATCTCGGGTTCAGGTCGCAGACGCTCGACGCCGAGATCGGCCACTCGACGTTCGTCGGGGAGCGGAACTACCTGACCTACGGCGGCAACGTACGCCGCAACGACTTCGACATCACCATCGCGCCGACGGGGAAAGACCGCGTGGAGCTCGGCGCCTACCTGCAGGACGAGATCTTCTTCGACCGGTTCCGTCTCGTCCTCGGTGGGCGGGTCGACAAGTTCGGCAACTTGGCCAAGCCGGTCTTCTCGCCCCGCTTGGCGTTCATGCTGAAGCCGGGCGTCGATCACTCCGTGACGCTCTCCTACAACCGCGCGTTCCGATCTCCGTCCATGATCAACAACTTCATGGACATGAGCATCATCCAGCCCGTCGACCTGAGCCCGCTGGCGGCCTTCCGGCCCCTCCTGCCCGTGCTGCTGCCGCCCGGCCTGCCGCCGGCGGTGGCGCAGGGGGCCGTGCAGCAGTTGGAGCAGCAGCTCGACCAGACGACCGCGCAGCCGTTTCCGCTGGTGGTCCGCGCGGCCGGCAGCGACGTGCCCGCGGGCGACCAGCCGCGCATCGGGATCAAGGAGGAGTCGCTCACGGCGTACGAGTTGAGCTACACGGGAACGTTCGGGGGAAGGACGACGGCCGGAGCAGCCGTCTACCTCAACCGGCGCGACGACCCGATCAGCTTCGTGCCGCTGCCGCCCGACGCCGATCCCTACACCGCGCAGAACCCGCCGCCCGGTTGGCTGCTTCCGCCGCAGGCCCTGACGTTCATGGCGTTGGCCGGGGTCGTTCTGCCGCGGACCGCGTTCACCTACGTCAACCTGGGGCCGACGCAGCAGGTCGGCGCCGAGCTGTGGGTCGACCGGCGGATCTCGCGCTCGGCGTCCGCCTGGTTCAACTACTCGTGGCAGGACGAGCCGCGGATCCTGGACTCGGACAACCCGTTCCTGCCCACGGAGCTCAGCCTGCCGCCGACGCATCGCGTCAACGTGGGCGCTTCCCTGGACGGGTCGCGGTTGCTCGGCAACGTGTCCGTCAGCGCCGCGTCCGCTGCGTTCTGGTCCGACGTGCTCACGCCGGAGTTCCACGGCTACTCGGACGGCTACACGATGGTGAACGGCAGCTTCGGGATGAAGTGGAGCGACGGCGCGATCACGACGCTGGTCAAGGTGACGAACCTGTTCAACCAGAGCATCCAGCAGCACATCTTCGGGGACATCCTGCGGCGCACCGTGGTCGGCGAGGTGCGGTTCAGTCTGTAGGCCGCTCGGGCGTAGCGCTGCGCCGCATGGAGTGCCACTACAACCTCCAGCATGGCGTCGCTGTGGCGACCGGCTTCGTGGTCCAGCAAGCGCCCGGTCACCGTCACGAAGAACGAGATCCTGTACTCGCTGAACAAGCCGGTCGACTTCATCCTCGCCCTCGTCCTGTTCGGCAGCGGCGATCACGACACACCACGCGTGTGCTACGTCCGGCGACCGTTCCAGCGGGAACCGGACTTCGGGGCGGCGAGCGTCAACTACGCGCTCAAGGACCTGCTGGCCAGCGCGGAGGACCCCGCGGTAGGACGGGCGGCAGGTTCGACCGGGCGCGCCTGAACAGCCATGATGCGACACTGGGCGGACCCATGCCGGAGACGAAGGTGACGGTTCCGCCGTGTCCATTTCGGCGCCGAGGGCATCGCTGGCTGCTCGACCGGGAGCGGTCGACGACGTCCTGTCAGGCGGACGTGTGCGAGGCGTGCGGTATGCTGCGGGTGACGTCGTTCCGGACCGGTCAGCCGAGCTACGAGCCGGCGGACGAGGTGAGTTTGGACGATGCAGTACCACGGCGAACGCGACCGCCGGACGGCTCCTGACGACGGTGCGCGGAAGCGGGACGGCGCGCCGGTTGATGGTGGTGCGACTCCGAGTGGAGATCGCCGCGCGCGACGCGGCGCAACCTTCAGACCCCCGGATCGAGGAAGCACGACAGGAGCTTCGTGCGCTGACGGGAGTGACCCGGGACACGGATTGACCCGGGGCGCGGAGGCTCCCCCTCGGCCGACGGTGGCGCTCCGGCGGGCTGCTATTTGTTCACCAGGACCTCGTCCAACCCGCCACGGGGCGCAGCCCGCGGATACGACAATGTACGCTGGCGACCACGACCCGTGTCCATGACTCGACGCAAGCTGCCCATCGGCATGCAGACCTTCCGGGAAATCCGGGAGAGCAACTGCTACTACGTCGACAAGACCGCCTACATCGGGCGGCTGCTCGACGAGGGCAAGCACTACTTCCTGTCGCGCCCGCAGCGCTTCGGCAAGAGCCTGTTCCTGGACACCTGCAAGGAGCTTGTTCGAGGGCAACGAGCCGCTATTCGAGGGGCTCGCTATCCACGACCGGTGGGACTGGTCGGTGCGGCATCCCGTGCTGCGCCTCAGCTTCGGCAGTGGCCACTTCAAGGAGCCGGGCTACCTGCACAAGGTGTCGGAGCTGAACACGAAGCTGGCGGAACGCCCACTTCCGCGATGCGTTCGTGGAGCTGCCGTTCGACCTGTCGGAAGTGCTGTTCATCACGACGGCGAACGAGGTGTCGCGGATTCCGCCGGCGCTTCGGGACCGTCTCGAGAAGCTGGTAGAGCTGGCGGAATCGTGCGATGACACGGTGGTGCAGAACGCTCTTGAGGACGCCCTGCAGAAAATCCGTGAGGCCGCTCCCACAAAGCAGCCCACCACCAAGTCGTACTTCCGCGCGTACTCCCACGGGCGCCCGCGCCCCGTAGCGCGGCCTCCAGCTCCTTCGACATGTCCACTGGCGCGGCCCGGACTTCGTCGCGCCCGGGCGGCGTTTGCCCGCTCCGGTTCCGGCACCGGCGTCTTGTCGGCACGCGCCTGCTCCCTGCGCCGGCTGCTCCTTCTCGACCACTCGCTCCCGCTCGCGACCCAGCAGCCAGCTACTCTCGCGCGTAGGTCTCCGAGCCGAACCCGCCGTGGCTCGTCAGCGTCGGCCGGTCCAGCCGCTTCTCGTGGTCCGTGGCGTGGCCCAGCTCGTGCAGCGCCGTGTGCGTGTAGGCCGCCTGCGACGGGAACTGGCTCCGCTCCGGCAACACCACCCGGTCGGCCTTGTGGTTGTAGTAGGCCCGGTCGCCGGCGACGTGGTCGATCCGGACGTCGCTGTTGCGCATCACCGCCTCTCGGCGCGCTGGTGGCCCTCCCACTCCGGAGCGGCGCGGGCCAGCGGCCGCAGCTCAGGTTCTCGGTCTGCTCGACGTTGAAGACGTGCTGGATCTTCACCAGCGGCCGGTCGCGCTTCTCCCGCGTGAAAGGTCGGCCGGCCCTCGGCGTCGCGCACCGGCTGGCCCCGCTCGTCGCGAACCTGCACGCGGCGGGTCGAACTCGACGTACATGATCGGCGTGCCCTTCTCGCCCTTCCGGACGTGCCCGCCGGCCTGCTCGATCTGGCGGTAGCCGCCCCAGCGCGGGTCCGTGTAGCCGCGCTCGAGACGCCGCTGAGCAGAGCCTACCCAGGATCAAGGGCGGTGCGGCCGGCCGAAGGGGACATGGGATGACGGCGCGTCCGAGCCCCAGGCAACGACACATGACGATGGCGCCCGCCAGCGCCTGCACTGAACGCCGGCTGGTACGTTGATCGCCTCGACACACCTTGGCGCGCACGGCGTCGGGCGTTGCTCAGCCGGACGCCCCCGACACGCGCAACGGTGGTGCTGCAGTAACGACCTCGGCCGAGACGATGCCTGTAGCAAGCACACTGGCCGTGACTCGAACGTCGATGTTGCCCGCGCCGCGAACAGCGTGAATCGAGCCGACCCGGCCCCGTACTTCTTGCCCCTTTAGCTGGTTGCCTGTGTCCTGGTTGCCTGTGTCCTGCGATTGCTGCGACAACCAGTGCGCACCCGCGAAGCTAGCAACGACGGAGACGCTACTCATCGTCAGTTGCCGGATGAAATCCCGGCGAGCATTCTCACGGATGCACTCCTCCAACCGGTCAAATCGTTGTGGCAGAGACCGCGCTTGTCTGCGGTTCATTCTGTTGTTGCGGCTACGTCGCCTCGATTCCTGAAGTACTACGCTGTGGCGACCGCGACGAGTGTTTCTCACGCGCCAATTGTAGCGGTTCTCCGATGGGCCGGCTCCGGAGAACCAGTGGCGGTGGCTGGCGGTGGCGACGGTTGGCGTTGAGCGGCAACCGTTTGTCCGCGACACCGGAGCCGCGTCTGCCGACCGGGTGCGCGAGATGGCGGCCCTGCGTTGCCACCTCGCGCTGGTGTGCTTCCTGCACCAGGCGTGGCGCGACACGCTCGACCAGGCCGTCGACATGTACGGCAAGCTCCTCGACCGGAATCGGAAGCGGGTCGACGAACGCCTCGACGACATGCTCAAGGTTGCGCGAGGAGGTGCGCCTCGCCCTTGTTCAAGCCGACCAGGGCGCACCGGCGCACGTCGGGGTCCGTGGTCCAGTCGATCATGAACAGAGAGCGTTCGATGCAGACGGCCGAGCGTCACGCCGGGCTGAGACCGTCTCGCGGCTCCGCTCGGCCGAGATCACCGCGGCCAACGCCTCGCGGATCTGGGTGGCCGGGGTGCCGACGGCCGCAGAGACCGTCCGGGCGACCACCGACCAGCGCGGCGTCGGCGTCTCAAGGCCAGAGATCGCCGAGGCTGAAGGTGACCGCCTCGAAGGGGGGGACGCACACCGGCTCGGCGTCCTTTGCGGTCGCCGTCAGCACCCACCGACCCTCGCGCAGCTCGAACGCCTCGAAGGTGTGGTCGGACGGCTCGACGAGCCACAGATGCCCGACGCCCTCACGGGCGTAGACCGGGCGCTTGCCCTGCAGGTCGAGCCGGCGCGTCGAAGGGGAGAGCACCTCGCACACCCAGTCCGGCGCCAAGGTGACGTAGGCCGTGTCGGGATACTCGGGCATCCGCTCCCGACGCCACCCCGCCAGATCGGGCACCAGGATATCCTCTCCGAAATGCAGCTCTGGCTCGTCGATGATCCACCATCCGCCGGGGCCGCCGCGACCCCGGTCGAAGGGTCCCGTGAGCTCGCCGCCCAGACGGGAACTCGCCAACGCATGCGGCATGGCCGGCCGCGGTTGCGTATAGAGGACTCCGTCGACGATCTCGGCCACCCGATTGGCCGGGGCGTCGAGCACGTCCTGGTAGGTAGGCCGCATGGGTGCGTCTGACTCGCTGCCGCGGGCGGCGGCGTCGGCCGTACTCATCGCTCCCTCCTTCTATACCTGCACGCGGTTTCGCGGCGACCGCATCGAGGCGGCCTTCCGCCTACTACAGGTTCGCAAGCGCTCTGGCGCACGTGCACCTGTTGACCACACGCCTCGATGTCGTGGCCCACCGCGCCGGCTGGAAGCTTGGGTCGGGATGCTTCGGCGCGACCTCGAACATCTGCTTTGAAGAAACCGACCCGCCGGGGCGGCTTCGCTCAACGAAGGCCGGGCCGTGAACCCCGACGACACGCGGACACCGGCGGACAGTCGCGGTCGGTCGGCCGGCGTACAGCGGCGGTGATCGCGGCGGCGTGTTCCGATGGCGTGGGTATCGAACATGGCCAGGCTCTCCCATCCGGGATGCGGCGGGCCCAGCGTAGCACGGCGACGGGCTACCAGCGGCCGGCCGAAGGGTTCAATGCGAGTCGGTCTGCCCTGGCCCAACTCTTGACCTCGCGGCCATCGGGAATCTTTGATGGTGACGAGCTGCCAGCCGTCGTACTCGAGGCACGCGGGCTCGAACAACCAGCCGTACTGCTCGCTGATATCGGTCTCGAACCAGACTTCGGCGAGAATCCTCGCACCGGCCACGCCCTGGAGGATCAGGCCCCCGCAACCTGGGCGTAGGCGTCGGCGTGCTCGGCCTGGTACGCCCGGGCGTTGGACCACATCCACCGGAGCTCGGGGGCGGTCTGCTCCCTGACCCAACCGAACAACGAGCCGAGCGTGTGCTTCTTCTCCCCGACCCGGGCCGCCCGGTACGCATCCATCAAGCGGCGGCCAATCAGCAGCGCGCGCGCATCGCCTCGCGCTCCGGCCGGTCTTCAGCGGTTCCGCACGAGGCGATCGTCGACATCTCACGCTTCCCTGTTCTGGATGTGCAGCCGCGCGGCTTTCCGCGCGGCTGCCCGAGGGGACTCCGCAAATCACGAGGCATCAGCGCCGAGGAGACGATCTCTCGCCGGGGCTGCAGGCGGGCGTGTGTTCGGCGCTCACCAGCGCAGGCAGGGATCGCCGAGTGCGGACAGGTCGAGCAGGGGAACGCTGTGGCCAGCGTCCTCGGGCGGGCAGGTGCCGGGCTCGGCGGCGGCGTCATCGACGCTCTCGAGCAGCGCGGCCAACGTGACCTCGGCGGGGTTGAGCGCGTGGCGGAGGAGCCAGGCGCGCCGCTTGCGGCACACGATACAGCGCTCGCTCTCGGGCCAGACGAGGCGTCCGCAGGTTCCGGCCTCGAGCGGCAGGTCGACGCCGGCGCAGAGCATCTTGTCGCGGTGCTCTGCCCGGTAGCGGCGCATGTTCTCGCGGTTGGCGATCTTCTTGCGCAGGCGGCGCAGCGCGGCGCGCTGGTCGGGGCGCAGCAGGTCGATGAGCGGCATGGGTTGTCCCTCCGGAGAAACGAGTGGAATGGCCCCGACGGGGCCGGGTGAAGGGGGCCGTCAGGCCCAGGGGGTGTTGCGGATGCGGGTCGGCGACCGGCGGCGTGCGAGCGGGGTGCAGAATGCCGGAGCGTTGCCTTGCCCGCGCGCGTTCCGCCCGTCCGGCCGCGTCCGATCTGACCTATCTTCGTCCGTAACCGCTTCCCCTCCCGGGTCCCGTGGTTGTGTGCGCCGACTCGGGGAGGCGCGCCGGCCCGTAGCGGCGTCGGCGTGGTATTGGATCTGCGGGGTCGCTCCACGCGGTGCGTTCGTGAGGGCGAGCTTTCTCGGAGCGCGTGGTGTTCGACTCGGTGCCGGGGAACGGGGTGCTTTCACCTCGGTGCCGGGTCTGCGGGGTCGCTCCATTCGGTGCGTTCGTGAGGGCGAGCTTTCTCGGAGCGCCTAGGTGTTCGGACTCGGTGCCAGGAACGGGGTGCTTCACTCGGTGCCGGGCCTGCGGTCGCTCCGCTCGGTGCGTTCGTGAGGGGCGAGCTTCTCGGAGCGCCTGGCGTTTCGACTCGGGGCCGGGAACGGGGGCGCTTGGGGTCTGCGGTCGCTCCACTGCGTTCGTGAGGGCGGGCTTCTCTGAACGCCTGGCGTTCGACTCGGGGGCCCGGAACGGGGGGGCGTTTCACTCGGTGCCGCGGATCGGCGTGGGCGCTCCGCTCGGTGAGGGTACCGACAACATTCGTGCGGAAATACACTCCAAGGGCTCAGCGCAAGCCCCCGAATGGCTCCCCGAGCCGGCCGCCGGGCGCGGAAGGACCGTCGGCGGCGGGAAACCGGCGCGGTTCTGTCAGGAAGAAACAGGCGTTCTGACCGAACAGTTCAGCAGCAGGGAACATGACGCGGTCCATGTCCCGTATATGTAATATACAATGCGCTAATCTGTATTCCATGGACAGACCGTGAAGACCGTCGCCTATCTGCGCGTCTCGACCCCGCAGCAGGACGCGAGCAGCCAGCGCCTCGCCATCCTGGAGTACGCGCGGAAGCACGACCTCCACATCGACGACTTCATCGAGGCAACCGCCTCCGGACAGGCTTCCGAGAAGCGCCGCCGGCTC
>Ga0209754_1003515_pt1 | contig 10548 bp, 9 predicted proteins | sample MesohylBB_FD_187295 | JGI IMG/M metagenome (GOLD analysis project Ga0209754, IMG submission 187295) | Host-associated microbial community of the marine sponge Aplysina aerophoba from Gulf of Piran - sponge mesohyl, lysed by bead beating... | ecosystem: Host-associated > Porifera > Sponge >... | reverse complement strand
GGCCGCGACATCAGGATCCGACTGGTGGCCCGTCCACTGCACGCGGCTGTCCAGCCCATGTTCAGCGATGGCAGCCTCGACACGCTGCAAATACCTGAAGTTCGTCTCGTCGCTCGCCCCTACCCGTTCACCGATCATCAGCAGATGAACATCCCAGCCCTCGCCTGCCAGCGCCGCCACAGTCTCGATTAGCGTCAGCCCGCCCTTGCTCGCGTTGAGAAAGCCAAAATAGCCCAGCACAAGCTGCGCGCTGCCGTATCCGCGCGCCGCCCGGCGCTGGACCCGCTCCTCTGCAGAAAACTGCCGGCTCTCGATGTCGCTGCCGATCGGAATCCGGTGAAGCTGGCCGCGCTGCACCTGCCCTTGCACCGATTCCCAATCACTCTGATTCGTAACCACAACCGCATCCGCGGCGCGCAGCGGCAAGCGCGTAACCCAGTTGCGCAGGCGCGCGCCGGCCTTGGGGAAGAGATAGGGAACACGCAGATCGTGATAGGTCCACGCCGCACGCAGACCATGCCGCCGCAGGAAGTAGGGCAGGGCGTTGATGGCGGGGTGCATTCCGTAAGCGGCGGTCTGGTACTGAACGTGGACCCATTCTGCGCCGGCAGCGTGGGCGCGGGCAGGGATATCGGACAGGATCCCCCAGCCCCAGCTGCCGCGCCCCGGAAGAACCCGAACCGCATCCGTCCCCGCCGACGCCGTCACCTGTTCGTCGGTCAGAACTGCGCTCTGCGCGCCCTTCGCCTGCAATGCCCCTGCCAGCTCGGCCGTGAACCTGCCGACACCGCCCACCATCGGCGGATATTCGCCGGTTACGAACAACACCTTCGGTTGCTCTGACGCCACTCTGTTCAAGCCCCCATAACTATACGGCCTTCGCGTTAGTCAGGTATCCCATCCTGCAGGGCAGCCAGCAGCTTCTCCTGCCGCGCCACCGCCGGCAGAAAAATCGTCCGCGGGACGTCCGTTTCTACGATACCGTCAGCGGTGATGGGCCAGTAGACAAGGCTCAGCCCCGGCGCAAAGCGGCCGGCCTCGTCACAAGTGATCATCTGGCGGAACTGAATATGCAGAGTGTCCTGCAACGGCGCGCGCACGGTCACGCCGTCGGCGGTCAACGCCAACCGCATCAGCGCCCAGCGCACGTAGATGACCGTGAACCCGACCGACGCCAGCAGATAGAAGAGGACCGACAGGCTGAATTCGTTGAGGATTTCCCGCAGGAAAAGCAACGCCACCACCGCGCCGCCCAAGGCGAACAGGCGGTATGTCGTTCGGGGAAGGTAGACCGGGGCTTCAGTCATCAGAGAGATGGCGGGTAGTTCCTACTCTCCGCCATGCACTATTCACTGTCGTCAGGTTGCCCCGCCCGGCTGCTGATAAGCAGCATCGCGAACGCGACCATCGATAGCACACCGGCGCCGTAGACGATCATGCGGATGACCTGGCTCTGCCACAGCGTCGGCGCAAAGCCGGCAAATCCGCCCAGAATCCCGGCCAGGGGCACTGTCGCAATCAGAACGAAGTGGAGCATCATGTAGGCGGGGGAAGGGCGCGGAAAGTCTTCGCGTCCGAGGAACTTCATCATCATGTAGATCGCGCCCAGCGGATAGAGTACACCCACCAGCAGAAGAGCGACCGAGCCAACTTTGTACAGAATATCCATGCGTATCCCGTATGTGGGTCAAGCGGCCTGTTCGCCGGCCATCATCAGCCCGATCTGCTCGCGGGTGGCCGCTCCGATGTCGACGACACCCATTACGCGCCCGCCGTTGAGAACGGCGACGCGGTCGGCCAGGCTGAACAGCTCGTCCAGGTCTTCGCTGATCAACAGCACCGCCACCCCGGCCGCCTGCTGTTCGAGCAGCCGCTGGCGCACCGCCTCGGTCGCACCCACGTCCAGCCCCTGTGTCGGATGGGCCGCGATGATCAGCTTCGGGTCCGTCGTCAGTTCGCGGGCCAGTATCAGCTTCTGCAGATTCCCGCCGGAGAGCGCGCCCGCATTGGTCGTGATGCCAGGCGTGTCCACGTTGAACTCGTCCACCAGATCCCTGCTCATCTTGTCCAGGCGGTCTCGATCCAGGAACGGCCCCGGCCTTGCCCGGTAATGTTTGAGCGCGATGTTATCGGCCACATTCATCGAGCCGACCGATCCCACGTGGATGCGGCTTTCAGGGACATGGGCGATGCCGGCGTCGATGATGGCGCGCGAGGTCCGGTTTGTCAGATCCTGCCCCAGCAGGCGAAAGCGTCCGCTGGTGGCCCGTCGCAGACCGGTCAACGTTTCGGCCAGCTCCTTCTGCCCGTTGCCGGCGACACCAGCGATGCCCAGAATCTCGCCTTTGCGTATCTGCAGCGAAACATCCCTCAGGGCAGGCAGCCGCTTGTCGTTCAGGCAGCAGATCTCTTCGACCTCCAGACAGACATCGCCGAACTCCTGCGCCTCCTTGTCAATGCGGAAGATGACCGTCCGCCCCACCATCAACTTGGCCAGATGCGCGGTACTCGTTTCGCCTGTCACATCCTCGGTGGCAACCACCTGTCCTCGCCGCAGCACCGTCACGCGGTCGGCAAATCGGGTCACCTCGTCCAGCTTATGGCTGATGAAGATGATCGTCTTGCCCTCCTGCACCATCCGCTGCATTGTCTGGCCCAGCGCGTCAGCCTCCTGTGGGGTCAAAACAGCTGTCGGTTCATCAAGAATCAAGATGTCCGCCCCGCGGTACAGAGCCTTCAAAATCTCGATCCGCTGCTGCTCGCCGACGCTCAACTGCCACACGAACGCTTCCGGGTCCACGTGCATATCATACTGCTCGCTTACCTCGGCAATGCGCCGCTGCACCCGCTGCATGTCCAGCCGCAGGGGTTTGAATCGTCCCTGCCTGCCCTGCCCGGACGCGGCGGCATAAGGGTCATCCAGCCCCAGTATAATGTTCTCGGCAACCGTCTGGTTCATCACCAGTTTGAAATGCTGGTGGACCATCGCGATCCCCAGATCGAAGGCAGTCTTGGGCGAGTCGATATGCACTGACTGCCCGTGCACCAGCACATTCCCCTGTTCCGGCAGATACAGCCCGGCCAGGATGTTCATCAGCGTCGATTTGCCCGCGCCGTTTTCCCCCAACAGGGCATGAATCTCACCCTTATTGATCGTCAGATCGACGCGGTCGTTTGCCAGCACGCCGGGAAACCGTTTGGTGATTTCCCGCATTTCCACGGCAAGAGGAGTTGTGTTGGTCATGAGCAAATGAGAGTGTCTACATGCACCGACGCTAAGACGAAATGCAGGTGGAGAATGGGGACAACGGCTGTGATCCTGCTCTCCGACGCCCCATTCCCGACCTGCTGTGTGCCCTTTTCCCTACTGGGGAATCTGGCCCGTAACACCTGCTACCAGCCAATCATAGCTGAGTAGAGCAGGGTCGTCCATACATTCACCGGCAGCGACCCGTTCTTCACCGGCATTGTCGTAGATCGGGCCGCAGAAGAACTGAAAACTGCCGTCAAGAATGCCTTCTTTGACCTCCTCGACCGCTATCTGTACAACCGCCGGCACAAATTCGGCCACGGGCGCCAGATCCAACACGCCGTCTTCCATGCCCCACCAGACCGGTTCATTGGTCCACGTCCCGGCAGCTACGTCGCGCACCTTCTTCTCGTAGATGACATGCCAGTTCCAGATCGGTGCGGTCAGCAGAGCCTGTGGCGCGATGTCCGGGTTGACCACATTGTAGCCAATAGCGTAGACACCTTGCTCCTCGGCCAATTTGTCCGGCTCGACACTGTCGCTCTCTCGGGCCACTACATCCGCGCCCGCATCGATAAGGGCCTGGGCGGCTTCCCGTTCGGCAGGTGGATCAAACCAGGCAAAGATCCATATCGGCCGTACTTCAACAAGGGGATTTATCGACTGCGCGCCCAGGGCGAATGCGTTCAGATTCCGCACCACCTCCGGAATGGGGTAAGGCGCAATGTAGCCGAGAACATTGGACTGTGTCATCGCGCCGGCAACCATTCCTGCCAGGTACCATCCCTGGTAGCCGCGGCCGTCATATATGCCGACATTCTCAGCTGTCTTGTATCCGGTGGCATGCTCAAACTTCACCTCCGGAAACTCCGCCGCAACTTCGATAACGCTATCCATATATCCGAAACTGGTGGCAAAGATCAGGTCATAGCCTTGCGACGCGTAGCTCTGCAGCACCCGCGCCGCGTCCGGTCCTTCTGCCACAAGTTCACTGTAAGCTGTTTCCACACCCAGCTCTTCCAGCGCCAACCGTCCCTGATCGTGTGCATAGCTCCAACCGAGATCGCCCACCGGGCCAACGTAGACGAAGGCGACCTTCATCGACTCGACCGTCTTAGCGGAACCTGACTGCCCTTCGGCCGCAGGCCCTTCGCCGATCGGCTGACAGGCGCTGATCAACGAAGCCAGGATCAGCAGAACGCCAACCACTATCCTCAAATGCCGAATCCTCATGTAACTCACTCCTTTTCACTACATTTACAGACGGACTCGCCCATCGTTACAGCAGTTCATGCGGTAAACAGATTGCTCCTCCCTTACGGTATCAGACACCTGGAGAGGAGCAATCTTTAACGATCACAATCGATTGATTCAGAAAACAGCCCTGTTCTGAGAGACGGCCCAAATCGCAAAGGCGAACCTCACACGATCTGACTCCGGGCCGAAATCTGGGCTAGTTTCCAAGCGGTGCAGCCTCACCCGGCGCCTCACCGACAACGCCCTCCACAAAGAAGTCCATGCCCAGCATCTGGCCGTCGTCCATGCACTGGCCGTCTTCCAGGAATTGGACACCGTTCTGGCCATTCATCGCGCCGCAGAACACATCCATCTCACCGGAAACGATCATGGCCTGCTTATCGGCGACCATCGCGGCTACGTCTTCAGGAACGGACGGGCTCATTTCTGCCATGCCAACAATCCCGTCGTCCATACCGCCCCAGTACTGCTCAGTAACCCAGTTGTGGTCGCGAGCCTGCTCCGCGAACTTCACGAAAGCTGGGCCCCAGTTCCAGACCGGTCCCGTGAGGACGGAGTCACCGACGAACACGCGCATGTCGCTGTTGTAACCGATGCTGGTTCCGCCACGCTCGGCCGCGGCCTTCTGCGGCTCGGTCGTGTCCTGGTGCTGGGCGATGATATCCGCGCCCTGGTCCAGTAGCGCTTCAGCGGCTTCCTTCTCTTCCGGAGGACCAAACCAGGTGTTCGTCCATACCACCCGCACCTCGGCGTCCGGATTTGCCTCGCGCACGCCCAGCGTGAACGCGTTGATTCCTCGGATTACCTCAGGAATCGGGAACGCCGCCACGTAGCCGATGACATTGGTTTCGGTCATGCTGCCTGCCACCAGGCCGCTCAGATAGCGGGGCTGGTACATACGGCCGAACAGCGTGCTCATGTTGTCGGCCGTCTTAAAGCCGGAAACATGCACAAAATACTGATCCGGGAACTCCAGCGCAACAGTCAGAGTCGGGTCCATGTAGCCGAAGCTGGTGGTGATTACCAGGTTATAACCCTTCTGCGCAAAGTCGCGAATCACGCGCTCTGCGTCCGGGCCTTCGGGCACATTCTCAATAAAGGCCGTCTCCGCGCCGCCTTCCAGATTCTCCTCCAGGTACAGCCGCCCCTCATCGTGCGCATACGTCCAGCCGAGGTCGCCAATGGGCGCGACATAGACAAAGGCTACCTTCAACGGCGCCGCCATATCATCGCCTGCCATCTCCTCAGCGGCCGGTGCCTCGGTGACCGGCTGGCAAGCGCCAACCAGCAGTGCCAGGATGAGCATGACACCCACCACTGTCCACGAATTTCGAATTCTCATGAAACTGTCTCCTTTGATTCAAGTGGGTCCGCTACATGTGATCTGAACTGTGTGATTGAGGGATTGACAGGTTCCAGAATGATAACCTGGACAAAAATAATATTCGAAGGTTCTGGCAATGGTAACGCAAAGATAGCCAAAATTCAACTATCGAAACCGCGCGTGCCTGCACAAGGGGTAACTACTCAGCCGCAACTGATTCGTAATCCTGAACGAGGGGAGCAAAGGTGTTCTTTCTCCCCTCATTGTTGTATTTTGGGCGGTCGGGCCTTCGGCCCTCCCTTGTGCAGGGGCTGCGCCCCCGCAACGCCCCCCTACAAAAACATGCCTCACCGACCGTGTGCCTTCTTCGCAACGTGTCGGCTGGCGAGCATGGCGGCGACTGCACACCAGTTGCGTCACCAAGAGCCTGAATGGTTCCAAGGATGACCGGCTGGCCAACTACTGTGGCTAAGTAGTTACCACAAGGGTTGTATCCCCAAAATGGGGGTGAACTCTCTAACCCCTCTTGGTGCAACCAAGCCGCGGCCAGTTCCCGTTCCAATCTCCGGCAGACCAGGTAGTGTCACTCCCTCCTTCCATTTGGGCGGTCGGGCCTTCGGCCCTCCCTTGTGCAGGGGCTGCGCCCCCGCAACGCCCCGCCCTGGCTAGCCACCTTGTTCACTCTTCCCCAGCAACGTGTCTAGCCAACAGAGTCTCCATTCCGCCCACCGCCCAATTGAATCAGTTTGCACACCCCTCCCTCACCTCCCCCTCAAGGGTCCTGTAGGGGCAGGCCTTGTGCCTGCCCTGTGCCCCTCTGGAAGTCGGAACACATTGTCACCCACCGTTGCTAGGTATTCCACACCTGACCCTTTCGCCCCAAAACTGGAATGTACCGTGCACAAGGTCTACCGTTAGGCATTCCCGCGCGCCCGTCGGTATAATTTCACTTCAGACTGTGACACCAGGTCGGTTATCCGAAAGTGACCATCGGCCGCTGACAATTAACCAGAGGTCCAATTTACATGACTGAGTATCAGATTACGTACTGGCGGGACTTCCCGTCAATGGTTGTAGCCCGCGAGGGAAGCAGCGCACGGCACAAGGTCCAGTTGCCGCCCCGTTTTCAGGTCGCCATCGACGAAGCCGCCATGCGCGCCGGCGCTACCGGCACCGATGAATATCTGGACGGCTGGCTCCGTTCGGACTGGCAAGAGCAGGCCGGAAATCCCGAAGAGGTGGCCCAGGCCGTCGCCGCCCAGCTTGAAGCCGACTATCCCCCCCAACGGATACGGAAGCTACTCTCGACGATAACACCCGACGCTTCTTCAGGCGGATGGCTGACACCGCGCCCCCACTCGGTGATCGAGCTGCTGGACCAGCACGGCGGCCCCCTGCTTGGCGACGGGGCCATGGCAACCATGCTGCAGGAAGTCGGCCTTACCGGCGGTGCCGCGCCCGAACTGTGGAATGTGGACAACCCGCAGGCCGTGCAGGCCGTCTATCGCGGCTATGTCGAGGCCGGATCAAACATCATTACGACCAACACTTTCGGCGGCACCACCGCCCGCCTAAAGATGCACGACCTCCAGGATAGACTGGCCGAACTCAACGCAGCCGGCGTACAGCTGGCGCGCGCGGTCGCCGACGAAGCCGGCGGCGTGCTGTTGGGGGCCTCGGTCGGGCCCACCGGCGAGCTGCTGGATCCCCTGGGCGTGATGACCATGGACGAGGCGACGGAGTTATTCACTGAACAAGTGACGGTCATGGCCGATGCCGGCGCCGACTTCATCCTCACCGAAACGATGAGCGACCTTCAAGAGGTCGAAGCCGCCGTGCGCGCCGTCGACCAGGCGACCGAACTGCCCATCGTCTGCATGCTCACATTCGACACCAACTTGCACACGATGATGGGCGTCAGCCCCAAACAGGCGGTCGAGACGCTGGCCTCCTGGGGCGTACAGGTCATCGGCGCCAACTGCGGCAACGGCCCGGACGAGATCCAGACTGTGATGACAGAAATGGCTGCGCATCGTCCCCCCGGAGTCGTGCTCTATGCCCAGAGCAACGCGGGCCTGCCCGTCTTGCAGGGAGACGACGTGATCTACGACGGCACGCCGGAAATCATGGCCGATTACGCCCGCCAAATGAAGGATATCGGCATCGACATCATCGGCGGCTGCTGCGGCACAACCCCGGTCCATCTGCGAGCGATGCGGGAGGCATTGGGGTAGGAGAAGATGGAGCCAACCGCGTATTCAATGGCTCAATAGATCGACATGAAAACTTCATGACTGTGAGGTATACTACAGGCTACCGGCCGACAGCTGATGAAATTGCAGATATGGCCGACAGCTGTCGCGACATATCCGACTTTTTTGCCAACCAGGGGCAATGAAGCAGCCGCTGACGTGCGTCAATGGCGATTTCACGCCCGACATGCTTCAGGAATTCGATGAGTTGGCCGGCGAGTTGCGTGTCAGCCGCCAATCGGCCATCGAATCGTGCTTGCGGCAAGCCCTGGACTTTCACCTTCTGGCGAAACGCCGCGAACCATGACGAATAGAGCAAAGTTGACCAATAACCGTCTGGCCGCCCTTCAGGCACTGGACGAGTTGCCCGACGACAAGATCAACACAACCGACATCCCCGAGATTCTCGACTGGACGGGCGCCAAGCGCGGCGTCTTCTACCGGCCAGTCAAGCAGCAGATCACGCTGCGCCTGGACGCCGACATTATCTCATGGTTCAAAGCCCACGCGCAGGACGACCGCGGCTACCAGGCCGATATCAATCGGGCGCCACGCGAGCACGTTCTGCGGTGTGAAAGTGGAGTTACACCATGACGACCTGGGAGAATTGTGCGGCTGCCGAACGACACCCAGATAAGCTAAACGGCGTTTGGGCGTTCGAGGCGCGTGTGTGCCCATGTCGAACATATTTGAAAATCTCAAAGATGGGGCGACCATCGAACAGTTTCTGGAGTGGTTTCTCGGTGTCGACGGTCGGAAGGCCGAAGCCGTTCTTGAACGCTCCATCTACACTTCCTGGACAGGCCACATTTGCCGCCACCGCGCATCTTTCGAACCCTTGCGGTAACATCGTTGAAGCAACCGAGAAAGTGAAGATATGATTCCTGCTCGAAGCCCCGAATACCTCGCTGGCATGGTGCGCGAGTTGCTTCTCCTGCCGAGCGAAACCGAGTGGGTAGAATTCAAGGGCAACAACAATAACCCGGAAACTATTGGCAAAAATATCTCCGCCTTGGCGAACGGTGCAGCCGTCAACGGAAAGACGTCCGCCTCAGCCATTTGGGGAATAGACGACGAAACGCATGCAATTGTTGGTACTAACTTTTCTCCGTCAACTGCAAGAAAAGGAAACGAGCCGCTTGAGACTTGGTTGTACAGTAAGATTAACCCGAACATTGAGTTTCGTTTCAACGAACTTAATGTTGATGGCCAGCGGGTCGTACTCTTGGAAATTGAACCTGCATCGCGTCAGCCCGTTTCCTTCGGCGGTGAGGACTTTATCCGTGTAGGCGGCAGCACGAGAAGTCTCAAAGACTACCCTGAGAAGCAGCGTACACTCTGGCATGTCTTCGACCAAATCACATTTGAAAATCGTGTCGCTGTAGAACAAGTCAGTGACGAAGATACTTTACAGAACCTCTACTACCCCGCCTACTTCGATCTACTTGACAGGTCTATCCCGGACGGACGTGCTGCCATTCTCAATGCGCTCAAAGACGATAAGCTGATCGCGCGCTGCGACGCCGGGGGCTGGAACATCAGCAATCTGGGAGCTGTCCTGTTTGCCCGCAATCTGAATGACTTTCCACAGATCAGGCGTAAGGCCATGCGTGTCATTCAGTACAGCGGCGCGGGTCGCACCGAAACGTTGAGAGAACAGGAAGTAGTGAACGGTTATGCCGTCGGATTCCAGGGAATTATTGAGTACATTATGGCGCTCGTACCCACAAACGAAGTCTTCGAACATTCCTTGCGGCGGTCAGTGCCGATGTTTCCTGAAATCGCAGTACGTGAATTGGTCGCAAACGCACTGATCCACCAGGATTTCCGTATCACCGGCGCTGGGCCCATGGTGGAGATTTTCGACAGCCGTATCGAAATAACCAATCCGGGCAGACCGCTGGTGGAAACGGATCGCTTTGTGGATTCGCCGCCGCGGTCTCTTAACGAAACCTTGGCTTCCATGATGCGCCGGTTCAATTTTTGTGAAGAACGCGGCAGTGGAATCGACAGGGTTGTTCAGCAAGCGGAGTTCTATCAACTACCTGCGCCATTGTTCGAGGCGCCCAATGGCTTTACAAGGACAACTCTTTTTGCCCAGAAGCCCTTGGCCGAAATGGATAAGACGGACAGGGTGCGGGCCTGTTACCTGCATGCGTGTTTGCGCTATGTGATGAGACTTCCCATGAACAATGCATCGATTCGGGAACGTTTTGGCATTGCAGAGAAGAATTCGTCTCAAGCATCAAGGCTTCTTAATGAATCCGTAGATTCAGGGCTGGTCATTATTCGGGACCCCGAAGTTGGAACTAAGATCCGGACATATCTGCCTTACTGGGCTGGAGAGTTGCTCTACTAAGGACACCTGCTTGACGGTTGTTTGACTGGATGTCCCGGAATTGCCACAATTGACTGGTTTCAGCGGTTCTGTAGAGGGATGTGATAGCAGGAATATGCTTGACGGT
>Ga0209754_1003513_pt1 | contig 10552 bp, 9 predicted proteins | sample MesohylBB_FD_187295 | JGI IMG/M metagenome (GOLD analysis project Ga0209754, IMG submission 187295) | Host-associated microbial community of the marine sponge Aplysina aerophoba from Gulf of Piran - sponge mesohyl, lysed by bead beating... | ecosystem: Host-associated > Porifera > Sponge >... | reverse complement strand
CATCCTGAGCATCGTCCCCGAGGACGACGCGATCCCCTACGACGTCCGCGACGTGATCGAGCGGCTGCTCGACAACGGCGACTTCATGGAGGTCCACGAGTTCTTCGCGCAGAACATCGTCGTCGGATTCGGCCGCATCGGCGGCCAGACCGTCGGCGTGGTCGCCAACCAGCCGATGTACCTCGGCGGCGTGCTGGACATTGACTCGTCGCGCAAGGCGGCGCGGTTCGTGCGCATCTGCGACTCGTTCAACGTGCCGGTCGTCACGCTCGTCGACGTGCCCGGGTATCTGCCGGGCGTGGCGCAGGAGTACGGCGGCATCATCTCCCACGGCGCGAAGCTGCTGTACGCCTACGCCGAGGCGACCGTGCCGCTCATCACCGTGATCACGCGCAAGGGCTTCGGCGGCGCCTACGTGGCGATGGGCTCCAAGCACCTCGGCGCCGACATCAACTTCGTGTGGCCCGGCGGCGCCATCGCCGTCATGGGCGGCAGCCAGGCGGTGAACATCATCAACCGCCGCGAGCTCCAGGCCGCCGAGGACGAGGCCACCGTCCGCGCCGAGCTCGTCGCCGACTACCAGGAGCGCATCGAGCACCCGTACATCGCCGCGGCCAAGGGCTACGTCGACGATGTGATCGATCCACGAGACACGCGCGCCCGCATCGCGCAGGCGCTGCGGATGCTGCAACGCAAGGCAGAGTCACCGCTGGCGAAGAAGCACGGGAACATCCCGCTCTAGACCCGGACGGACCGGCCGCACGGCCGGCCCCGGTCGCTGGTACCGTACGCACCGCGCTCGGCTCGCGAGCACGGACGAGGGGGCCTGATGGCAAAGATCAAGGTGCAGAACCCGATCGTCGAACTCGACGGCGACGAGATGACCCGCATCATCTGGGCGTGGATCCGCAAACAGCTGATCCTTCCCTACCTCGACGTCGACCTGAAGTACTACGACCTCGGCATGGAGTCGCGTGACGCCACCGAGGACCAGATCACCATCGACGCCGCCGAGGCGATCAAGCGCTACGGCGTTGGCGTGAAGTGCGCCACGATCACCCCCGACGAGGACCGCGTCGAGGAGTTCGGCCTCAAGCAGATGTGGCGGTCACCCAACGGCACGATCCGCAACATCCTCGGCGGCACCGTGTTCCGCGAGCCGATCGTGATGAGCAACATCCCGCGGCTCGTGCCCGGCTGGGAGCGACCGATCGTGATCGGCCGTCACGCCTTCGGCGACCAGTACCGCGCCACCGACTTCGTCGTGCCCGGCCCCGGCCGCCTCACCATGACCTTCACCCCCGCCGACGGCGGCGCGCCCGAGGAGCGCGAGGTCTTCGACTTCACCGATGGCGGCGGCATCGCCATGGGCATGTACAACCTCGACGACTCGATCCGCGGCTTTGCGCGCGCCTGCATGACCTACGCGCTCGACCGCCAGTTGCCGCTCTACTTCGCGACGAAGAACACGATCCTCAAGGCCTACGACGGCCGCTTCCGCGACCTCTTCCAGGAGGTCTTCGACGCCGAGTTCTCCAGCCGCTTCGGCGAGGCCGGCCTCACCTACGAGCACCGGCTCATCGACGACATGGTCGCGCAGGCCCTCAAGTGGGACGGCGGCTTCGTCTGGGCCGCCAAGAACTACGACGGCGACGTGCAGTCCGACGTGGTCGCGCAGGGCTTCGGCTCGCTCGGCCTCATGACCTCCGTGCTGCTCACCCCCGACGGCAACACCGTCGAGGCCGAGGCGGCGCACGGCACGGTCACGCGCCACTACCGCCAGCACCTCCAGGGCAACGAGACCTCGACGAACCCGATCGCCTCGATCTTCGCGTGGTCGCGGGGGCTCCGGTACCGCGGGCGCATGGACAACACGCAGGACGTCGAGGACTTCGCCGACACGCTCGAGCGCGTCTGCATCGACACTGTCGAGTCCGGCGACATGACGCGCGACCTCGCCATCAACATCGGACCGGACACGGAGTGGCTCAACACGCGCGCGTTCTTCGATCGCATCGTCGAGCGCCTCAACCGCGAGATGGCAAGCTAGAACCAGCGACTGAACGAGGGCGCTCGCCGGCTGACGTGCGGCGACCGCCCTCGGAACATCAACCCGGAACCGCAGCACAGCACGCGAAACACTCACGCGCGCGCCCCCAGCGGGCCTCGCCCGTACGAACCGGGGCGCGCCTGCACGAAGGGAAGACGACGATGCCAGGGACCCGCAAGCAAGTCACGATTGTCGGCGCCGGCAACACCGGCACCTCGATGGCCCAGATCCTCGCCGCGCGCGGCTACGCCGACGTCACCCTCATCGACATCGTCGAAGGACTACCGCAGGGCAAGGCGCTCGACATCGCCGAGGCCTCCCCGTGGGTCGGCACGAGCGTCTCCGTCACCGGCACCAACGACTGGGCCGACACCGCCGGCTCCGACGTCGTCGTGGTCACCTCGGGCGTGCCGCGTCGGCCCGGCATGACGCGCGAAGACCTGCTCGGCACGAACGCCGGCATCGTCCGCAGCGTCGTCGGCAGCGCCATCGAGCACTCGCCCGACGCCACCTTCATCATCTTCGCCAACCCCATGGACGCGATGTGCCACGTGGCCCTCGAGGCCAGCGGCCTGCCGGCCGCGCGCGTCATCGGCCAGGGCGGGATGCTCGACAGCACGCGCTACCGCACCTTCATCGCGATGGAGCTCGGCGTCTCCGTGCGCGACGTCTCGGCGTGGGTGCTCGGCGGCCACACCGAGGCGACGATGGTCCCCATCGTCTCCTCGGCGACCGTCGGCGGCGTGCCGCTGACCGCGCTGATGGCCCAGGACCGCATCGACGCGGTCGTGGACCGCACGACGAAGGGCGGCGCGGAGATCGTCGGCCTCCTGAAGACCGGCTCAGCCTTCACGGCCCCCGCAGCCGCGACGATCGAGATGGTCGACGCCATCCTCCGCGACGAGCGCCGCGTGCTCCCCTGCTGCACGCTGCTGAGCGGCCAGTGGGGCGTCGAGAACGCCTACGTCGGCGCCCCGGTCCTCCTCGGCGACGGTGGCATCCTCGAGGTCTACGAGCCGCCGCTGAGCGAGTCGGAGGTGGCGGGGATCAGGGCTGCGGGCGATGCAGTGCTGGAGTTGGTGGCGGCCACGCCTAGGGAGTAGCGTTGACTCGCACTCAGCGCATCCCGACACTTACGCATATGCGTTGTAGCCCACGATGATGGAGGTTCGGATGGCCTTGGCCGCTCCGCGCTGGCGCTTCGGGCGCATGCAGCCGTGGGAGATCAACCAGAACCCAGTTCAGGGCGAGTTCTTCACCACAACTGCGGATCTCTCCGAACGGTTCGTGCGTGAAGCGCTCCAGAACTCTCTCGACGCACGCGGCGGAACCGCACCCGTGCTCGTTCGGTTCACCTTCAGCGGCGAAGAGGGCGCTGTCACCGATGTGGGACGATACCTCGCTGGCCTTGAGCCTCACATCCAAGCGGATCCCGATGCAGATGCAGCCGAGCGGCGCGCCATCTCCGAGGCTCGCGCCTGCCTCAACAAGCCGATGACCTGGCTGGCTATCGAGGACTTCGGCACAACCGGACTTGCAGGCGATATCCGAGCTAACGATCCCAAGGAGACACAGAACGACTTCTGGGGCTTCTTCCGTAGCATTGGTATTTCGCCCAAGGGCGAAGACGCGGGTGGTTCATGGGGATTGGGGAAATGGGTCTTTCCAGACGCATCAATGCTTAATGCATATCTGGGGGCTACCCGTCGGGTTGGTGAGGATCGCGTCCTGCTGATGGGGATGGCCGTGCTCCGAACGCACAGCGTGGACGGTGTGAAGCACCCGCCTTACGGTCAGTTCGCGGCCGCTGACGACGGCGCAGACGATCAATGGTTGCCGCTCCCTCTCCAATCCGACGCTGACACTGACTTCGTCCTGCGGGCGCTCGCCGACTTCGGTATGGATCGGCTGGATGAGCCTGGCTTGTCAGTCGTGGTGCCTTACCCAAAGGACGAGATCACGCCAGCGGTAATCGCACGGGCCGTGATCACTCAGTACTTTCTCCCAGTCGTGCGTGGCGACCTCAGTGTCGAGATCGCCGCACCCGGAGAGCGTAGGCGAGTTATCAGTGCTGACACGATCGTCCGAGAGGTCGTTGATATCCCTCCAGCGGGTGGTGAGAACCCACGCGACGAGGAAACGACGGAGTCACTTGCAGGTGCGATTCGGCTCGCACAATGGGCAACGGGTGTAGATGATGCGGATTACATCAGGATTCCCGTCCCTACTCGTACGAACGATACACTCGAACAATTGGATCTTGAGGAACTGCGGGAGCGCTACGAGCGCGATGAGCGCCTGGCTTTCGAGCTGAGCGTCGGCGTACAGCGACGGGAGTCGGCCGTACGCGACCAGACCAGCTTCCGAGTCTACATCGAGCGGGCCGACGACCTGACAAGCGGTCACGACTACTTCGTCAGGGGCCACTTGAGCATGTCGCGGATGGACCACATTCAACGGTTCCACGCTCGCGCCTTGGTGGTGGTAGATGGCAGGTCTGAGCTCGCTCACTTACTCCGCGATGCAGAAGGGCCCGCGCACATCTCCTGGGACTGGTACGAGCAACGCCTCAAGGATCACTGGATCGGCGGCCAAGGCCGAGTTGACGAAGTGCGGCGCTCGGCCGTCCGGTTGCTACAACGCCTGGCGGAACGACCGGACGAGCAGCAATTCGACGCCCTCGCCGATCTGTTCCCGGCCGACCCCTCGCCCATCCGAAGAGGAGCACCAAGTGGACGCAGGGGTACGCGTCCTCCGGCTCCTCCGCCTCGCCTTCCGTCTCCCCCTGCGCTGACCGTGAACGCTACGGCCACCGGGTTCTCGGTTCGCGCGCCGCGTGATGGCAGCTTGGTAGGCTCAGAGTGGAGTCTCCGCTTCGCCTATGACGTTGTTCGAGGCAACCCATTCACCTTGTTTGAGAGAGGATTACGCCAAGGTGCGCCAGACTTTGACCTTGCCGATGAAACAGTCGCGTTCGAGACGCAGTCTGCTCGCGCCGAGCGCGAGGCTGCGAATGAGCTGCGCTTCCGGGTCCTGGGACAAGACTTCCGCCTCGACGTGAGTGGCCTCGATAACCGCGACGTGGTCCTCGACCTCCGGAGGATCGAGCCCGACGACCCGGCCGTTGACGAGGCAGCGGCTCCGTGAAGAAGCATCTCAATCACACTGGCCGTAGGCGCATTGTACGCGAGCACGCACAAGTCTCACTTCGGTCCGCCGATCATGGGGGAGCGCCGATCTTTGATCTCAACCTTGAGTTGTCGACATACGAACTCCCGCCCGATGCGCGCGTGCGTGTCGAGGCATGGCGTGGCAACTCGGTTCAGCGCTGGGACTATGGCGTGGCGGGCGCCCCGATGCCGCCACCTGACGACGAGCGCCAGTTGACCGGCGTACCCGAGTCAGCCCAATTCCGTGTGATCGTTGTCGCCAACGATGGATCGGGATTGCTCCTCGCTCATGCGCCGAACATCCGTCCCGTACTGCCACGCCGATCCCTTCTGGCGGTACGCGAGAGCGAAGAGCTGGGAGATGAAGTCTGGCGGGTCAGCTTCGGTGATGGGCTCGACTTGCCAGAGCTACTCATTAACCCTGCTGTCGACGGGATCAGCGCCATCGTACGAGGCGATGCGGCATTCCGCTCGCTAGTGATGCCTGACGTGCTCCGCACAATCCTCTCCCACATCGTGCTAGTCGAACGCGCCGACCCCGAGGACGACGAGGGCCCGTGGGAAGGGTGGTTCGAACAGGCTCGAAGAAGGCTCCAAAACGACCATCCTCCGCACCTGGACCGGAACGCCGACACATCGGAAGTCGCCGCTGCAGCGACGTGGATCGATAAGGTCGTCGAGGCCTTCGCAGACGATGCCGTCGACGCCGCCGACGCATACAACGCGGCCATTCGCGGAAGCTAACATGAACGAACATTCAAGCGAGATCAAGAGCGGAGCCCTGGCCCGATTGCGTGAGATTCGAGACGTGCTCGGGGAGGACGGTGCACCCCGCCGGGTTAACCTCCGCGACTACGTGGAGCCCGGGTCGGCGACTTGGGAAGCCTTCGTGGACGCATCCGGGCTACCCGGCCATAAGGTCCGCCGGGGGACGATGCTCGCTCGCATCAATCAGGCGATTGATGCCCTCACCGCGGAACTGATTGGTCTGGAGCCGAGACCGGCCTCGGCGGCCCCGGTTTCCGCGTCGCCACCTCAGTCGCTCCCAACGGCAGGCGAGCGCGATAGGCTCGTCGTGGAGATGCCCGGCGGCCCGCGGCCCATCGAACGCCAGCGTTTAAGGCGCCTCACTCCCGAGGGCATACAGCGCGCTCGCGACTTCCTCGCCGATATGCGAGCACACCCTGACAAGCCACCCCAACCGCCCCGCACATTGCTCCTTAGTGAGCACAATGCGCAACCGTTCCCCGGTGATGTTGAGATCGAGCGGCGATCCTTTCGCACGCGCCGCGAGGCTGCGGAGTACCTTGCGCCACAGCTAGAGCCGGTGCGACGTCTTGTCGCAGACCATCCTGGGGTGTGGTCGTGGCTAGGCATGTTCTACTTTCCCGAAGTAGTGCGCGTCACGGACGGCGCCGTCCAGCTCTCACCGCAAGACGAGACATTCGTGGTCGACTCCGGTGATCCACGCTCTCTCCAGACAAGATATATGCACTACTTGTGGTCATCTTGGCGCCTACACGATCAGCATGGGGAGAGCGTCGCATTCGTACTCGACCAAGAACTAACATCATTCACGCGAATCACGCGTAGGATACTCAGCAGCATAGACATATTCAATTCAATAGGTATCGTCCCGTTGATCCTGCGGCTATATACCGACGCTGGTCAGCAGAAAGCCGGTTTCTCGGTAGGGCGTGGCAACCTAGATCATCTAGCTCGCGTAATTCGCCAACTCGAACGCACCTACGACGTGTACGGCATGGAGCCGGATGCGCTCTTGCGCATCCTCCCCGATGAGTTCCGCGCGTGGGATGGCGGTTCCGGACCGGATCGTTAGTACACAGCCACATGCACCGAAAGGACTCGCCGACCGATGACGACGACTGCAGCACCGACCCGCACCGAGACCGACAGCATGGGCGCCATCGAGGTGGCGAGCGACGTGTACTGGGGGGCGCAGACACAGCGCTCGCTTCAGAACTTCAAGATCGGCACCGAGCGCATGCCGCGCTCCATCATCCGCGCCCTCGGCATCGTCAAGCACGCCTCGGCGTCCGTGAACGAGGCCCTCGGCAAGCTCGACTCCGAGCGCGCCGACGCCATCCGCGCCGCCTCACAGGAGGTCATCGACGGCGACCTGGATGACCACTTTCCGCTCGTCGTCTGGCAGACCGGCTCCGGCACCCAGTCCAACATGAACGCCAACGAGGTCATCTCGAACCGCGCCATCGAGATGCTCGGCGGCGAGCGCGGCTCCAAGGACCCCGTCCACCCCAACGACCACGTCAACATGTCGCAGTCCTCGAACGACGTGTTCCCGGGCGCCATGTCGATCGCCACCGCCGAGGAGGCGACGCATCGCCTCATCCCCGGGCTGCAGCACCTCCACGGCGCGCTGTCGGCCAAGCAGGGCGAGTTCGACGACATCGTGAAGATCGGCCGCACGCACCTCATGGACGCGACGCCGCTCACGCTCGGCCAGGAGTTCTCCGGCTACGTGAAGCAGGTCGAGAACTCGATCGCGCGCGTCGAGAGCGCGCTGCCGCGCGTCCTCGAGCTCGCCCTCGGCGGCACCGCCGTCGGCACCGGCCTCAACGCGCACCCCGAGTACGCCGAGCGCGTCGCATCGGAGATCGCGAGCATCACGGGGCTGCCGTTCGTGACCGCGCCGAACAAGTTCGAGTCGCTCGCCGCGCACGACGCGCAGGTCGAGATGTCGGGGCAACTCAAGACCGTGGCCGCCTCGCTGATGAAGATCGCGAACGACGTGCGGCTGCTCGGCTCCGGCCCGCGCGCCGGGCTCGCCGAGCTGATGCTGCCGGCCAACGAGCCGGGCTCCTCGATCATGCCGGGCAAGGTGAACCCCACCCAGTCCGAGGCGCTGACGATGGTCTGCGCACAGGTGATCGGCAACGACGTCGCCGTGAACGTCGGCGGCGCGACCGGCCACTTCGAGCTCAACGTCTTCAAGCCGGTAATCGTCTACAACACGCTGCAGTCGATCCGCCTGCTCGGCGACGCGGCCGTGTCGTTCACCGACAACATGGTGGCCGGCATCGAGCCGAACCGTGAGCGCATCCAGCAGCTCATGGAGTCCTCGCTGATGCTCGTGACGGCGCTGAGCCCGCGCATCGGCTACGACCGCGCGGCCGAGGTGGCCCACCACGCCCACGTACACGGCTCCACGCTGCGCCACGCCGCGGTGTCGCTCGGGTACGTGACGGACGCGGAGTTCGACGAGTGGGTGCGGCCCGAGGACATGACCCACCCGTAGCCGCGGGGTGGCGCGGTGGCGATACCCGTGGGACCTCCAGTGCGACGGCTACGCCGGGCCGGGCGTCTCCTCGCGGCGACGCTCCTCGTAGCCTGCCTGGGGCTCGCGGCGGCCTGCGTCGGCGACGACGCCGACGAGCAGGAGCCGCTCAAGATCGGGCTGTTCCTCAACTACGACACCGGGGCGGTGGCCTCCGCCGCGCGTCAGCGCGGCTTCGAGCTCGCGGTCAGCCACATCAACGAGGCCGGCGGCGTGCTCGGCAGGCCGGTCGCCTTCGTGGTCGCGGACTCGACGGCCGATCCGGACGTGGCAGCGGTGGAGGCCCGCCGCCTGGTCGAGGTCGAGGGAGTGCACGCCGTCGTCGGCCCGAACACCAGCGCCAACGCCCTCCGCGTCGCCCAGGGTGTGACCGGACCGGCACGCATCCCGATGATCAGCCCCTCGGCTACCTCGCCGCTACTGACCACGGCCGACGACGGCGACTTCTTCTTCCGCACCGCGCTCTCCGACATCGCCCAGGGGCCGGTACTCGCCCGCCTCGTGCGCGAGCGCGGCTTCGACAACGTCGGCGTGCTCTACCGCGACGACGCATGGGGACGAGGGCTCCATGAGACGTTCGCGGCCGCGTGGGACGGCGAGATCGCCTCGGCGGCCGTCGACCCGGACGCCACAACCTACGTCGCCGAACTACGCGTAACCGCCGCGGGCGGCGCGCAGGCACTGGTGATCATCACGTCCGCCGCCGAGGCGGAGCCGATCGTCCGCGAAGCGCTGGGCGAGGGTGTGTACGACCAGTTCGTGTTCGGCGATGCCGCGCGGCGGCTCGCGCTGGTGCAGGCGATCGGTGGTGACCGCCTCGGCGGCATGTACGGCACGGCGGGCGTGGCCCACCCGGGCGGCGAGGCCCAGGAGGCCTGGAATCGCGCCTATCGCCACGCGTACGGCGAGCTGCCCGTCACGCCCTACGTGCGCGAGACGTACGACGCCGCCATCGCGATCGCGCTGGCCGCCGAGGCGGCGGGTAGCGTCGACGGCGCCGCCATCCGCGACCAGCTCCGGGCCGTGGGCGCAGCGCCCGGTGAGGCGGTGATCGCCGGAGCGGCGGGCGTCGCGCGCGCCCTCGAGGTCCTCGCGAGCGGCGGCGATGTCGACTACGAGGGAGCGTCCGTGTCGCTGGACTGGGACGCCAACGGCGACCTGCTGCGGGGCCACATCGGTATCTGGCGCTTCACGCGAGACGAGCGGATCGAGGACCTCGAGGCCGTGGCATACGGGGAGTAGCGGGCGGGGCGCTACCCGCCTCGCCTCGACGTGACGAACACCGCGACCACGCCGCCCAGGACACCGGCGATGCCGCCCGTGACGAACGAGGGCGGGTCGGCGGCCAACTCGGCGAGCAGGCCGACGATCACGCCTGTGACGACGCCGGCGCCGATGGCCGTGAACAGCGTGCTGAGTCGGTCCGTCATGGAGTCCTCGCAGTGCCGGAGTGGCGGCGAGGGCTACAGCACCACCATCGCGGCCCAGATCGTCCCGGCAAGGGCCGCAGCGTAGCAGACCACCGCCAGCGGCGTAGCAACCGATCGCAGGCCGAGGTCCTTGAGAGTGTGCCGGATGCGGTGCGCCGCGTGGAAGAACGAAACGAACGCGACGCCCAGGATGGCCAGCCGCACCTCGCTGATGCCTGTCACGGCGCTGAGCCCGCGCATCGGCTACGACCGCGCGGCCGAGGTGGCCCACCACGCCCACGTGCACGGCTCGACGCTGCGCGAGGCCGCGCTGGACCTCGGCTACGTCACGGACGCCGAGTTCGACGAGTGGGTGAAGCCGGAGGAGATGACGCAACCCGTAGCGGCGGCGCACGGCCGCGTCGGCCGCGCAACCGCCCAACGCCTGCCGTCGCCGGAGGAACCGAAGCTGCCCCCGGAACGTCTTTCTTGATGGGGCGTTCCGATACACTCGGGATCGCCGGGCGCGCATTGAGGGGGCGTCATGCGTTGGGCTCTGGCGTGGCTCGGCTGCGCGATCGTGCTGGCCCTGGCAGCCTGCGACGGC
>Ga0209754_1003512_pt1 | contig 10555 bp, 12 predicted proteins | sample MesohylBB_FD_187295 | JGI IMG/M metagenome (GOLD analysis project Ga0209754, IMG submission 187295) | Host-associated microbial community of the marine sponge Aplysina aerophoba from Gulf of Piran - sponge mesohyl, lysed by bead beating... | ecosystem: Host-associated > Porifera > Sponge >... | reverse complement strand
CAGGGAAAGGCCGAAGACTCCGACCGCGGAAATCCGATGGAGGATCCTTCCGGCGCGCTTGGACCATTCGTCGCGATTCATCCCGCCCGCTGCGGAAACCGCCGCGAGCGCCGAATGCAGATCCCTGGTCAGCCGTTCGCTGGAGAGAACCAAAACGCGGGGAGATCCCGGCGCCGCCGCCCTGAGGCTACGGAATTCCATCTCGGCGAGGATCGAGCTCTTGCCGGCACCGGGCGCGCCCTGGAGGATGCGGGTGGCGCCAGGCTCCCCTTGATTCGATGCGCCGGGTTTCCACGCGCGCCGGGCCGCCGCCTCGATATCCGCGATGGCCTCGGTCCTGCCGACGAAGACCGGAGGCGGTGACTTTTCGCCGGCGGCGACGAATTCCCGGAGTCCGTCGCCATCGAATAATGCCGTCGCCACTTCCGTTCTCCTCTTTCGCCTTGCGCCGAGACTCTAGCGGCGGCTTGCCCTTCCGTCCAACGAAACCGGAAAGCCGGCCCGGAACGCTCCTGCCTGCTGTGCCGTCGCGGACTCCTTCAGCGCGGTATTCGGCTCGCGGCCGGCCGCAAGGATCTTACCCGCGAATGCCGGCCCGTTCAAGGACCAGCCGGAAGACGTACCGGTAGTCGCGGAAATCGGAACGGGATCGAGAACTCGCGTTTCGCGGAAACGGCGGCATCCCGATTTGGGCCGAGCCGCTTTGGCGCAGACGGACTCAGTAGATTGTAAATGTTGCATCCGAACGGAGAAACCGGATACAGTCGCCCGCGGCCTTCCGCCAAGTGCGCGCCAATGAGCGCGGTCGGAAACGGTGATAAAGATCGCCCGCGCCTTCGGTTTCCTCCGAAATCGGGAGAATTTGCGGCGCGGCAATCAACTTGAGACTTCCGCGACAATCTGGATGAAACGGGGAAAGCCGGCGGCCACCTGAAGCTTGATCCTGTGCGGCAGCCAATCCTCCATCGTCTTCAGGGCCGCCACGAACGGTGTCTTCCATTGGGGATTATATACGATAGTAACCAAACCTGACTTTGCTAAGACGATTTCCGTTTGGCCAGCTTTTTCATGTATTTCCATTCCCCGGCCTTCTTCGGAGGCGTTATGAGGATTTTCTTGGCTACCGCTTCAGGCGTTGCGCGGAGAGGCTCAAAAACCTCATCGTACTTGGATTTTTCTTTGCGCTTGATCGCGGCACTCTGTTTCTGTGCCATCTTATTGCTCCTTTGTGATTCGCATTATCATGTTGCTTCGAATCCTCCACGCGGTTATTATTCTCCCGCAGTACTCATCGGAACCCGCATTTGCCGGGTCGCCCGCCTAATAAGCCTGTCCCGGCAAAGGGTAGCTCCCTGCGCCAAGGCAAATAAGCGGGGCATATCCTTTCCGATAGAGTAGGGAACGCCTATATCGGCGATTTATGCCTCTTCTTCCTGCCCTTCGCTGAGCAGTTCAACGTAAGCTACGTTTCCCACAGGCATAGTTAATACGGGTTTAAGGAACGATGTCGTAGTAAGGAAAATCTTTCGTATCGAAACTATCCAAGTCCTCCCGATGGGCATGCATCGGCGGCGAAAATTCTTTGTCGTGATAGGTTTCAATCCGCGTTAAGCGGTCGTTCACTGAACTCAGTTCAGAGCGTACGTCCGACACGATATTTGTTAGATTGATAATTTGAAATACCGTCGAACCGAAAAAGGCCAGTACGATTGTAATAAGTATGCCAATTATAACTAGCCAAGATTCATACCATTGCTTTTTCCGCTCATCTTCAGACTTAGCCAGTTTTTCTTTTGCTTGCTTTAGCTCCTGCTCTCTTTTCTGTACCTTTTTTTCCTTTTTGGTGTGCGATTTTTGTTTTTTGCTCGCAGCTTTATCCGAAATTCCGGGTTCGATTTCTTCTTCAAAAATGCCGAAAATAGGCAAGGGGTCGCTACTGCTTTTGTCGCTTTTTTTCGGCATATTCTTTACGCGCTTTGTATTCTTCTAATATGTGCTCATCGGGTATAGGCGTGGCTCGGGCATCTTTATCGTAATTTTTATTCCATGCCCCTTTCCCCCAATGCGTTATGGCTACAAGCCGGCCGCGCTTTATCCTAGTAACGGTAAAGTCCAAATATGGTATGCACGGATCGTCTTCATCAATGGAGTTAATAATATCAAACGCGAAATCCGGAACGGGATCGGCGCCGAATGTCTTCAAATGATGATACAAACTAGGCTGCACAGGCCCGTAGTCCCATGCCTCAAAGTGCTCGTGAATAAGGGGCTCGCCCATATCCCCCATATAAAACATATGGGCGATGTAGAGCATCTTCTGCATTTGAAGATTAGTAAGGTTCCAGCCGGACTTTTTGCCAAGCCTCTCAGCAGCTGAAAAAACGGAAACAGTCACTCTAGCGCCTCCTTCCGTTAGAAATAATGCTAAAAGTTATACACTAGACAATGTTGGTTGACAAATTTAATTTTTTCCCTAAAGGCCGCGGTCCGTTGCAGGCTATCAGCTGGCTACCCGACCAAATCCTTGTATCGCAGCTTCTTGTCGCGCATTGCCGCTGCGATAATCCCCATCTGGTCTACGGTGTCCGACTCGCGGATGTTGTGCTTCCCCGCGAACTCGGTGACGTACTTCTGCACGTGCTGCGGCGACATCTTATGGAACGTTCCCTTGTGGGCGCGCTTCAACATCGACCAGAAGGACTCCACGCCGTTGGTGTGGACATCTCCTCGGACGCATTCCTTGGCTGAGTGGTTGACGGTCTCGCGGTCGCGGTCGACCGAGAAATAGGTGCTGGAATTGTCGGTGTAGACCTTCGCTTCTTCCGCCGTATTGGATTCAAGGAACCCGACAAGAGTCTTGGCGTTGGTGGACTGCACGACCTTGGCGGTTACGCCATTGCTATCGCGGTCCTTCATGCCGACGACTGCGGTCTTCCCAACCGCTCCGCGCCCGGTCAACTGCTTCCTCACGGAATTCGGCATGTTCCTGCGCTTGCCGCCCCATGTACGTCTCGTCAACCTCGACCGGGCCTTCGAACACGTCCGGCCCCGGATCCTTGAACGTCTCGCGGATTCGGTGCGCCAAGTGCCAGGCGGACTTCTGCGTTATTCCCAGGTCCCGATGCAGCTTCATGCTCGATACGCTCTTAAGGCTTTTAGCAAGCAGGTATATGGCGATCGCCCACGTCTGAAATCCGAGATTCGATCCTTCCATGACGTTTCCGGTCTTTACAGAGAAGTACTTTCGGCAGTCGCGGCAGCGGTGCGGCATGGTCGGATGCTTGGTTTTCTCCTGAATGCGACGGGATCCGCAATGAGGGCATTCAATCCCGTCCGGCCAGCGCTGATCGGCAAACCACTTCTCGGCTACTTCGTCGCTGGAGAACATTCGCATGGCATCAAGCAGGGACATTCCCTGCCGATGCGATTTTCCGGGTCCTGATTTTGACATTTCGAATCACCTTGGCTAAAGTCTGTCTAGCCAAAGATAGAGTATTGGTTACTAAAAGTCAGGAGGGCTTGGTTACTTTAGTATATAATCCCCCTTCCATTCCGCCCCGCGCCCCCGTTTGCAGTCCCGGACCCCGCCGAGATACACGTCGTCCGCCTTGGACTAGGCCCGCGAGCGGCTTCTCGTTCTCGAGCTCCATCATCGCTTGCATGATCTTGTGCTTCATGCGCCAGACCGCGTTGCAGGACACGCCAATCTTGCGCATGAGATCCATCGCCGAAATGCCCTTCTTGCCCTGCGTTATCAGAAAAATGGCCTGGAACCAGGCCGCGAGACGAAACTTCGTGCGCTCGAACAGCGACCCGGCGCATTTCTCCTCCGTGCCGAAGTCCTCCAGGAAGATTGTGATGCTCATTCCTTTCTGGAACTGAACTAGGTTTCTCTTCGCCATGGATTCTCCCGGAGTGCTTGTTCCGCACTCCTTCTTATACTCTTAATGTTTTCCAATGGCAACGGATGTTCGCGAAAATTTCAAATTGGCAGGGTCGTAATCAGGAAATTTTTTGAGTACAAAGAAATTCTCCTGTATTGGCATTAGAAGGCGTTATTGAATTCCGGGAGTCGCGCCACGTCCCAAATGACGTTGTCCTCGATTCGAGGCTTCGGGAGCGAATCGATGATGCAGTCCGGGAGCAGGCCCATCGCAACCGGTTGCGCGAACACGGGAAGGTTCCGAACCGACGCGTTCTTTTCCCTGGACCACCGGGTTCGGGCGAGAGGATGACAGCGGAGGCGCTCGCGAGATAGCTTCGCATTCCATTGCTCGTGATCCGGCTCGTAACGCTCATTACACGCCATATGGGCGAAACGGCTGCCAAGCTGCGGCTTGCCGTCGATGAAATCGCTAAACGTCGGGGCAGCTTTCTGTTCGATGAGTGCAATGCTGCTGGCGGACGGCGAAGCGCGCCCAACGACGTAGCGGAGATGCGGCGAGTTTTGAATTCGTTCCTGCAATTCATGGATGGGGAGAACGCGGCCGGTGCCCGTTTTGACAGGCGATTCGGAAAAATTTCCGAGACGCTAGCGGAAGCATTGCAGCCAAGCTATCGACATGCTCTCGACCCGCGACCGATGACGCCCGTCGGCTAGGACGGCGCAGCCGTATTCGACCGCGGCCCAGTCGCCCTTTGCGCCGCCCGCGCCTCGAAACCTGTATATCGCCTAGGAGGCCGAATTATCGAAGCCCGGCCTCCATGGCCCGGCGGATGCGTATCGCCCAGGCCCCTGTTCGAAGAGCGGGAGAATGAAAGGCCGGGCGCCAAGGACTCCGGAACAGAGGGGGATTCCTCCGCGAAGCCGATTTTGAATCAGCTGCTGTCCTTCTCCAGCATGTCCAAAAAGCTGTCCATCTCCGGCTGATCCATGCCGGCGATTTCGGCCTCGCCTGGAAACCGCCCGTCCGCCGCCGCGTCGCGGAAAGATTCCAAGGCCGCCACGCGCTCCGCATGCATGCGCTCGCGCAGCGCCGCCAGGTTCCCGAATGCGCGTGCGTGGCGCGGCGGATTCGGCGAATCTCCGCAGATGTCCTCCATGAACAGATAGTCGACATCGCCGCCTCCGCCCGAGCCCAGAGAAACCGTAATCAGGCCGGTTCGCTTGGAAATTTCGGCCATTACCGGTCCCGGAATGACTTCCGCTTCGACCAGGACGCCGCCGGCTTCTTCAAGACGCTTGAATTTCCGGTAGAGTTCGAACGCCTCGATCCCGGTTTTTCCGATCGCGCGCAGACCGTCGGTCCACGTCGATTTTCTCGGTACCAGGCCGAGATGCCCCATGACCGGGATGTCCTCCTTCGCCAGAGCTCGCACGATATCCATGCTTCGGGCGGTCATCACCGCGTCCGCTCCGAGATCAAGCGCGCGAAAGGCTTCGCGCAATATATCGGCCTCGGTCGGGAAATTCGTAATTCCCAGCGCGGCGGTCAGGAACTGCTTCGTGTTCGCCGAACGCACGCGCTCTGCATTGGCCGAGTTGCATATGATCATGTCGAGGCCGGCTTCCTCGGCGGCGACGGCCTCGTCTTGGCTATTGGCGGTTACCTGCGTCCATTTGCGGCTGCCCTTGCCTTGCCTGAGGCTAGCAACCGTAACGGTTCTCTCCGACGGTTTCGCCGCCCACGTATAAACGCGCTTCATGCCGCGGCCAGCGCGGCTCCACCCCCGAATACGCTCTTGAATTTCTCGATGCATTTTCGGAAGCCGGCTTCGAAGTCGCCGTTGCCGGGATGGTAGACGCTTTCGAAAGACACGGTTCCCGCATAGCTGTCCCTTTGGAGAGCGATCGAGATCGGCTTGAACAGCCTGCCCAGCTGCCCCTCGCCGAATTCCTTGACCTTCAAAGTCGAGCGCGGAGTGTTCACCTCGACATCCTTGATGTGAATATGACCCAGATAGCCCTCGTGAACTTCGTAGTAGGCGTCTGGGTAGGCGACTTCATGGCACCACAGGCAGTTGGCCGGATCCCACAGGACTTTCAATACGTCCTTCGCATTGAGCTCGTCGATTAGGCGCTTCGCCATGTAGTTCGAATTGACCATGGTTCCGTTGCCGGTCTCGACGGCGAGCGTAATGTTCTCCGTTCGCGCCAGTTCGACGGCAGGCAGGATTAGCTCTAGCGTCACGTCCCACGCACCGTTCGCCACATTCCAGACCTCGGCGCCGTTTTCGCCCCAGATGATCGTTTCCTTTTTCGGGTTCATGATGCGAACCAGAGGGGATTTGAGCAAATGGGCCGAATCGATCACGCGCTTGAGGTAGTCCATGTGCTTGGAATGCAGCTCGTCGTGCGGCTTGGTCGAAGTCGTGGTCCCGGCAAATATGTGGCGGGATAGGCAGCACACTTTTTTCTGGTGGTCGTCCAGCAAATTTTTGATGCGCTTCGTCTCCATCGGAGTGTGATCGCCTATCTCCTTGTCCCATACGAATTGCAATTCCGCGAATTCAAGCTCGTACTCGTCCATTACTGTCAAGGCATGATCGAGATCTCTGCTTATCCCGTCGCATATTACGCCAAGTTTCATCGGATTACGCCTTTTCGGCTATTGTTCACAATTTTCGGTTGACATCGCGCTTTGCGAAAGGAGCTCCGGCGGCTTCGAGTCTTTCGGCATTTTCCCGAAGTTTCGAGATTTCGGCCGCGCCTACGAAGCGCCGAGCAGCTCGGCGCGCGTGCCATCCGTTTTGTATGTCCGCCAAGTACGCAACGCCCTTGTTCCGACGGCGAACCTGTGCCGAATCGGCCGGAAGCGCTTCCTAGGGAAATAAATCGAAATGAGCCTGCAGCCGCGCCGGAGCGATTCCAATCCGTCGATTGATTGCGGGCGCGAAGTACAGGGGTCTCCGACGATCGCACTTTGGCGTTCAAGATCAGTCGCGAATTTCCGCATGGTGACCTCACTTTGCCGACAAGCTACGGATTCCGGCGCGTCTACGCGGAAGGTCGCCCGACTTCGCCGCAGCAAGGAATCGCGCGCATATGCGCGTCCCCCTCGGGCCGCTGTAAATTACGGGCGTGAATTCGGTTCGCGCCGCACATTCCGGGACGAATTGGCCCGCGTGAGTATCCAATGATGGCTTGGACATTTTGCTTATAGCGGGGCGGCTTGCTTGCGAGGCATAAAGCGCTCAGGAGAATTGCGGATTTTCGTCCGCAAGCCGATCGGATAGCGCCCAACCTACCGCTGTCAAGTACTGCCGAAACATTTTTGCAATTTTTTTTTGATTTGGTCTGTTTCCGGGCTGGGAAGGTGGCAATTCCGACAAATTCCAATGAACTGCGCATCGAATTGCCCGATGACGACCAGTTTTCGCCACAGATCCCTAGCATTTTCGAATCGTACTCTTCGCCGGCATGCCGGATGTCTCACGCTTTCGCCAGGCCACCGAATCGCCCGATGCCGCGCCGGACTGCGCCCGCCTTCGTTCCAATGGGGATTTCGGTCGTGTTCTCGTTGGCGGAACCGATGCCGCTCGGCGCACCTGCCATTGAAGCTTCACCTTTGAAATTCCCTAGCCGGACTAAAAGAACAGGCTCGGCACCCAAAGTACGAGCTGCGGGAAAATGCAAATTAGAAACAGCACGAGGACATTGGCCAGCAGGAAGGGCGCAGCGCCGAGAAATATCTGCCCGATCCCGATCCGCGCTATCGCGGCGCAGACATTCAGGCAGTTGCCCACGGGCGGCGTACAGGCTCCCACCGCCAGGCCGGCAACCATGACGACCCCGAAATGCACGCCTGATACGCCCACCGATACCGCCGCGGGAAGCAGAACCGGAGTCAGTAGCAAAATCGCCGGGCTGACATCGATGAATGTTCCGGCGAGGAGGATGACGACGGCTATCACCAGCATAAAGGCGGTTGGCCCCAGGTCCAGGCTAATTACGTATGCGGCAAGCTGGTCGGGAATGCGTTCCAAAGCCAGCACCCAGATATAAAGCTGCGAGAATGCGATAATCATCATAATCTTGGCGCTGGTGATGATCGCGCTTCGCATCGCGTTCGGCAGTTCCTTGATCGAACCTAGGCCTACGATTAACGATCCTATGATCAAACCGTAAGCCACCGCCATCCCGGCGGTTTCCGTTGGCGTCGCAATGCCGAATACGACCGAGCCGACGATCAGAATCGGCATGATCGCAACGATCGCCGATCTTTCCACCTGCCTGATTGTTTCGGCAATCGTAAACGGCACTGCTTCAGTAGGATAATTCCGCTGCCTCGCTATCCACCAAACGATGAATAGCTGGAAAAACCCGATTAGAATTCCTGGTATTACTCCGCCCAGAAACATTTGGCCGACCGATTCCTGAGCTACGATCGCGTAAATTACCATCGCCACGCTTGGCGGAATAATCATGCCCATCGTGGACGACGCCACGGTAATTCCCGCTGCGACCTCGACGGGATAGCCCCTCCGCTTCATTTCCGGGATGAGCACCGATCCGATCGATGCCGTATCCGAGGCCGACGACCCTGAGATCCCGCCGAAAATCATCGAACCCACGACATTGACGAGCCCCAGGCCGCCCTTCATTCGCCCTACGAAAAACATGGACAAATCCAGCAGCCTTTGGGTTATCCCCCCGTTGTTCATAACGAGCCCCATGAGAATAAATAGGGGCAGGGAAATCAGCGCGTAGTTGTTGATGCCCGCAAACAGCCTCTGCGGCAGAATTCCGATCAATGCTGGCTGCTCGATCAAGAAGTACGCCATCGCGGACAATCCGAGCGAATAGGCGATGGGAACGCCGAGAAGCAATAATGCGATCAGGCTGCCCAGGAGGATAATCATGCTAGTCTAGTCCTCCGGAAGCCAAAGCACGTCGACCTTCTCGCGCCCGCCAAGAGTCAGCGCGATCTTGGCGAAACAGAACAGTATCGCGAGTCCGCATCCCAATGGAATCGCCAAGTGGACAAAGCCCTGCGGAAAACCGAAAGGCTGCCAGGGAAACCGACCGGCGGCCTGAATCCAGGAAATCGAATAATAGACCATAAAGGCGTTCACCACGGCCACGAGCGCAAGACCCGCCACGTAAATCCACATCTTGCCCATGGTCGGAAGCTTGTCGATGAAAAACGTAATTGCGGTATGCTCGTGCCGGGAGATGCCGACGGCGCCGCCGATTGCGCTCGTAAACAGAAACGCGATGGTGACCATCTCATTGCCGCCGTTTATCGATGTGGCGAAGACGTACCTGAGAACGACCAGAAGGCAAACGAGAACTAGAAAGAAGACGAAAAGAACAATCAGAAGCCGTTCCAGCCACCGAACCAGCAATTTATCCAGCTTTACGATCTGGTCCATCGCGCAATCCGGTTCAATCGCTAAGCGCGGCCTCGCCGAAGCGGGGCCGCGCATTCGCGTTTAAATCAACCGCAGGATTTCGATGCCGCTCTTGCGCGATCAACATCTTCCTGGGAGAAATCGCCTGCATCGATAAACTGCTGGTACACGGGCAGCACCGCCGACCTGAATCCGTCCATCGCTTCTTCGGTCAGGTAGTTGACCTCCATTTCCGCGCTGAGCTTCTCCAGCAGCTCGGTCTCGGCCTGGCGCGCCAGCTGGTCGCTAAGCGCGAGAGCTTCCACGGCGACTTCATTAAACAGTTGCTGAAGGTCTTCCGGCAAGGTGTCATACCAATCCTTGTTCACGAGCAGCGGATCCGGACCGGTCATATGGTTGGTTACCGAAAGATATTTCTGGACCTCGTGGATTTTGTAGTTCCAGATATTCGCGGGCGGATTGTGCTGACCGTCGACGACGCCCTGCTGGAAAGCCTGGTAGACCTCGTTGAATGCCATTGGCGTGGGAACGGAGCCGAGAGCTTCGCCGGTCGCAATAAACAGCGGGTGCTGCGGCTCGCGAATCAGCAGCCCTTCCAAGTCTTCGACCATGGTGATCGGTCGCTTGTTGTTCGTGTACATCCGAAAGCCCTGGCTAATGCCGGTCGCAGGAACATGGATGCCGTTCTCAGCCGCCTCGGCTTGCACTTCCTTGGTAAAGTCACTGGCGACCAGGCATTGCATTTCATCCCAGTTGGCGACCAGGAAGGGAAGCACGAATACGTTGAAACGCGTACTCGCATTGCCGAAAAAGCCGCCGCGCGTACCTTGCAGAAGCCCGGTCGCGACTTGGTCGTACATCTCCTTCTCGTTGCCCAAAACGGCTCCGAAGAAGTTTTCAACCTCGATTCGCCCGCCCGAACGTTCTTCCAGCTGCTCTTCAAAAAAGATCATGGATTGCGAACGCGCTGCTTGCTCCGGCTGCGAATTGCCGTATTTGAACGTGAAATCGGCTGCCGATGCCACTGAAGCGCTTATTGCAGCCCCAATCATTCCCGCAAGAATTTTGGATAGTTTTCTCTGAAACTCTATTCGGGCTTTGGGCACACTTTCCCCTGGCCGCCGGCACCCGTTTTTTTTCGAGAGGCCGCCACGGTGGCGTCAGTCTGGAAGGCGTCGCCGGTCACTCACTGTCGGCGATTATTCGGGCTCCCCGGAAACGGCCTCGTGACGGGCCGAGAGCGGTTGAAGGCGACGCCGGG
>Ga0209754_1003509_pt1 | contig 10568 bp, 9 predicted proteins | sample MesohylBB_FD_187295 | JGI IMG/M metagenome (GOLD analysis project Ga0209754, IMG submission 187295) | Host-associated microbial community of the marine sponge Aplysina aerophoba from Gulf of Piran - sponge mesohyl, lysed by bead beating... | ecosystem: Host-associated > Porifera > Sponge >... | reverse complement strand
GCGGCGACCAGCCGGAGGGGCACTTGGCCGCACCGGGCGCCGGTTTGCAGCCGGCGGGGTATTCCCCGCCCAACGGCTACCATCTGCACGACATGCTCGGCAATGCGTGGGAATGGACGGCCGACTGGTACTCGCCGACACGCTACCTGGTGACCGCCGGCGCGGCGACCGCCGGGCAGACGCATGCGCTGCTTGGCGTCGGCAGCCGCCGCGCCGTACGCGGCGGCTCGTTCACCTCCGATCCACGCGTGGTTGGCGTCCATACCCGCGGGTCGCAACCGGCCGAGTGGTGCACGCCGGTGCTCGGCTTCCGGCTGGCGCTGGTGCAACCGTGAGCCGCCAGTCCGGTACCGGCGCCGAAGCGGTCAAGACGCTCGCCACCAACCGCCGCGCGCGCCACTTCTACCACGTCGACGACCGCATGGAGTGCGGCATCGCGCTGCGCGGCACCGAGGTGAAGTCGATCAAGGCGGCGCAATTCTCCTTTACCGACTCCTACGCGCGCATCGCCGACGGCGAACTGCTGCTGGTGGGGCTGCACATTACGCCGTACGCGTTCGGCAACCAGTTCAACCACGACCCCACCCGGACCCGCAAGCTGCTCGCCCACCGGGACGAGATTCGGCGCCTGCACCGACGGGTCACCGAACGCGGCTTGACACTGATCCCCCTTCGCTTCTACGTTAAGAGTGGGCTGGTCAAGGTTGAGCTCGGCGTGTGCCGCGGCAAAAGGACCTTCGACAAGCGCGAAGACATCAAGCGCCGCGACCTGGAGCGCGACCTGGACCGTCAGGTGCGCAGCGGGCAGCGCAGCTTGTAACCCGGGCCTTGCCCGGAGTTTTGGGGGTGACCAGGCCTCGACTGAGGGGCATGACGTTTGCGGTTGCAGGTGGAGTTCCAGTCTCCTAACCCTGGACAATTTGATCTGCCGATACAGATCTAGCACTGGCTGCTTAAGAGCGTAGCCACGGGGACTTGAAGTGCGGTCCTGAGCGACGAGCATCCCCGACGCAATTCAGGACTTACCGCCACGCCGGCCCGCGGGGGTGGCGGGAAAAACAAACAGCGGGCTGCACCGTCGCCCGTGTGCCGGATCACAAAGGCGGCGCCAAGCATTGCAACAGCCGGCTAAACCTGTAGACGCCGTACGCGCACCTTTCAGGACGCGGGTTCGATTCCCGCCACCTCCACCAAGTATTGATTGCCCACCCGTGGCGTTTCCACGGGTGGGCAATGCACACCGACCGGCGACCCGGGCAAGTCAACGGTCACTACGGTCCGTATGGAGTTGCCCAGCTACGGGCAGCGCCACCGCTTCACAAGCGTGTCTTGTCGACGTACAGGCGATGTCCTTTGCCGAAGCCGAGTGGGCCGACTGGACGACTGGAAACCACGCGGACCGAGGTGACGCCGCTGGCGCGTCTCGGTTACGGTAGCCGCCTACCATGGTGCAACAGGATCCGCCGGAGCAGGCCGTGGCAACTCGTAAGGCGCTCACGATGAACCGGGCCGTGGAAGAGCTGTTGGAAGCTGTGCTGGTCGATGCCCATGGGGACGGCGAACAGCTCTGGGCTCTGCGGCAGGCGTTCGAGGATAGGGTCGAGCTCCCTGCGGACGCGCTTGTGATCGGAGAACCGGTCTCGGTGGTCGGAGTCGACTACGACGGCAACGAACGGCGTGGGTTGACTGCGAAGTGTCGCCGCGACAACGGCGGCGAGCATGTCGTGTCCGCCGCTGACGTGGTCTTCCCCGGGGGCTCGGCGGGTGCGCTTCACGTCGCCGCGTACCGCAAGTGGCTTGGGTTGCCGCCGTTCGCCGCAGCCGCGGACCAGTGGCGTCGGCACAAGGCCGCAGCTCCAGGCTCGAACCTCGGCAGCGGCGCGGTCGAACTGGTCGTGCTGTCGATCAAGCAGCGGGCTGCCCGCTGCCGCCTGCTGGACAGCAGCGGCGTGGTGACTCTGCGCGCGAGTGGGCTGTGGGAGGTGGTGCCGGGACACGTCCTGACCGTCCGCCCGCGCAAGCGGTGGATCTATGGGAGCCATGCCTACCTGTCCGGCGAGGTCGAGTCCGCCCGTCTCGACGTGCCGGCGCTTGGCCTTGAACCGTTGCGACTCGAGAGCCTTGGGCTGTGGGACCCCGAGGAGGAGTACTGGGGCGAGGAGCACGAGCCGGTCGAGGAGTGGGCGGTCCCGATCATCGCGCACGGGCCGCGTCCGCTGTTCGAGATGGAGCAGGTGCTGCCCGGCCATGATCCTGAGGCCGAGACGGATCCGATCATCGAGGCCAGCGAGCGCAGCCAGGCTGGCGACGGCGCCGGTGCCAGGAAGATCCTCATGGATCTCTGCCAGTCCGACCTGCGCTGTGTCGACGCCCACTCCCACCTTGGCAACCTCGCTTTCGACGACCTGCCCAAGACGGCCCTGGAGCACTTTGAGATGGGTGTCCGTATCGGAGAACTGTCACTCGGCGAACACTTCGGCGGGGTACTCTCTTGGGGAGCGATCGACAACCGTCCGTTCCTGCGCTGCCTCCACGGTTACGGGTTGTGCCTCTGGCGTCTGGACCGTCGCGACGAGGCGGCGTCCGTGTTCAGGCGCATGCTGTGGTTGAACCCCGCGGACAACCAGGGTGCCCGTTTTCTGGCTGATCAACTGGCGTCCGGCGGGCGCTGGGAGTCCTGAGCCGCCGGTGGGTGGTGCGAACAGAGTCCCCGGGGTGGGAACCGGTGCTACGGTTTGTACGGTGGTTCGAAAGTGCGGGCGTTACGCCCGAGGCGTGACGCCCGGCCCACGTTGTGGATCGGGCACTGGCCGCGCTACTGGCGTCAGCCGGTGCCAGAACCGGGTTGCCTGATCGCGCGAATACCGTGTAGCCCCGCATCCGATTTCACGTCACCAATTCGTCATTCCGTCGCGTGATGTACTCCAGGGCGGCGACTGCGATCAACCCGGACCGGGAGTCGCCGGTCCGCTTGGCATAGGCGTCCACCCGCGACAGTACTCGCTCGGGAATGGTGACGTTGATTCGCCGTGCCCTTCCGGCGACCCGGGCAAAGTCTACAGTCACTACGGCCCATATGGCATGTTCATAGTTTCCGCTCTCAAGATGCGACTCGATTCGCCTCGGTTCTGGAATGGGCTCGCCATCGAGAAGAAGCCCCTCTGCATGGGTGGCGATCGCCTCGCCAGCGTTGGTGAGGGCGTCGTGCAAGGTGCGCCCGGCGGAGAAGCACCCCGGGAGATCCGGCACCGTGACACCGAAGTCGCTGTCGGAATCCTTGTGAATCACTACTGGATACGTCATCGCTCCCTCCAGTCCCACCCGGCTTGGCGGAAAACACCCCATCCGTCGCGGCGAAGACGCCTGATTACCTCACGCCAAGCTGTCGCCAAGGTAAACCACCGGGCGCCCGATACTGTTCCAGCGCCCACCGTAGCGCCTAACTCCCTCGCCCGACATCATCTGCTCAGCGGTCTGAGCAAACTCCGGCGCGGCCAGACGCCAGGCGACGATCAACTGAATACGCCGTGCCGCAGTCGGCCGATGAGGTGCTCCACATCGCGTGCGCCGGTCTCGGTCGCCGCGCGCTCAAGGGGCGTCTCACCGTCCAGGAGTTCGTGATTCGTCCGCAGCCACCGCCCCGCGGCGGCCGCGTCAACGCATCATGGATGCGGCCATCTCCTCCAGGCGAGCGATACGCACCAGCCGGTCCGATTCCGGCGGCGTCAACGTGCCGCTCCGCTTCCTGCGAGCGAGGGTAGTTGCCGGGATGCCGATAATAGCCGCCAGCTCCCGTTGTGATCCACCGACCGCACCCACCAGTTCATCGAACATGGAGAAGGGCAGGCCATTGCGGACCATCTTGAGCACACCACGGCCATGCAACAACGCGGGCTCGGAAGCCTACCGTGTGGCAAAGGATGCTCCACTGAAGCCGTGTGCCGGGTCTCGACACGCGGCAGGCGGCACACTACCCTTTCCACCGCAGATGGAACGTCCCTCCGAACATGGCGGCGGCCGGCGCGGACCGGCGATTGCCGGCGATCCGACCTCGTTTCCCAGTGACGCCGAGCTGGCGCGCACGCTGACCGCCGGCCAGCGGCAGGCCACCCTGTGCACCCTGACCGCGGATGGCTATCCGTACGGAAGCGTGGTCTCCTACGCCGTCGACGGCGCCGGCGCACCGCTGATGCTGATCTCGGAACTCGCCGAGCACACGGTAAACGCTCGCGGAGACGACCGGGTGAGCATGCTCATCGCCGCGGCGGCTCCGCGCGACGGCGACCCGCTCGGCAGCGCCCGCCTGACGCTGCTCGGCCGGTTGCGGCTGGCCGACGATCCGGCCACGCCACGCGCGGCGTACCTGGAGCGTCACCCCTACGCGGCCGCCTACGTCGACTTCACGGACTTCAGCTTCTGGCGGCTGGAGGTGGAGAAGTGCCGCTTCGTGGGCGGCTTCGGACACATGAGCTGGGTCACGGCCGACGCCTACCGCGACGCCGCGGTCGACCCGCTGGCCGAGGAGGCGGGCGGCATCATCAGCCACATGAACGATGACCACGCAGACGCCAACTTGCTGTACGCCACCGCTCTGGCGCGCCTCGACGACGCAACGGACGCCGCCATGGTGGGCATCGACCGCTACGGGGCCACGCTGCGCGCCCACACCCCGGCCGGGCCCCGATTGGCGCGGGTGCCGTTTCCCGCCCCGCTGCAGCGTGCCGAGCAGGCGCGCGCGGCGCTCATCGACCTGCTGCAAACCGCCCGCGGCCAAGCGGCCGGCGGCCAGCCTCCGGGGTAAGCCGGGTCGCTCACGGCCAGGGATTGGCTTGTAGCTCCAGGGGGCTACGGCATCAGCGAGCCGCCGCTGACGTGCAGGGACTGGCCGGTAACGTAACAGCCGGCGTCGGAGACGAAGAACAGCACCGCGGCGGCGATGTCTTCCGGCGTGCCGATGCGGTTCAGCGGCACCCGCCAGCCGAGAAAGAACTTGTCGTCGTGGGCGGGCGGCGGCGGCCACAGCTCGCCGCGTTCGTCGGCGGTCTGCCGGTTGGTGCCGCCGGGCACGATGGCGTTGGCGGTAATGTAGGGGGCGCCCTCGTGGGCGATGCCCTTGGTGAGGGCGATCAGGCCCGCCTTGGAAGCGCCGTAGGTGGCGAACGAGGCGCCGCCCTTGCCGAAGAAGCCGATGTTGGAGGAGATGGTCACCACGCGCCCGTATTGGTGCGCGATCATCGACGGCATGACGGCGCGCGCCAGCGCGAAGGTGGCGCGCAGGTTGACGTTGATTACCCGCTCCCACTCCTCGTCGGGAGTGTCGACGATGTGGTGCGGCTGTCCGATGCCGGCATTGCTGATCAGGATCTCCACCGGTCCGAACGCGTCCTCGGAGCGGCGTACCAACTCGTTGCACTGGTCGATCTCGCCGACGTCCGCCTTGACCGCCTCCGCCTCGCCGCCCGCGCCGGTAATGCGCCCCACCGTGTGCTCGGCAGCGGCCTCGTCGCGCGACCAGTTGACCACCACGCGCGCACCCTCGCGCGCCAGGGCATACGCGATCCCGCGTCCGATTCCATGCCCGGCCCCGGTCACCAGGGCGACCCGTCCGTCGATGCCCGTACCCATCTCTTCGTCTCCTCGATGCGTTACGCGACCGCGACCTGGCGCACGTGGCGCGCCTGGGTGTCGACGATCTTGTCCAGCAGCCGGCCCTCCATGTCGCCGCGCAGCGCGGCGGCTGCCGGGTCGGCCCAGCGGTTGTACCGTTGCACGGGATCGGCGGTCAGATCAAACAGCTCGCCGAACCGGTTGCCGCGGTAGCGGGTGTAGATGGCCCCGCCGGTGACCAGGGTGCGCAGCGACAAGCCTCGGTAGTCCTCGTCGTTCTCGATCAGCACCGCGTCCTGCACCGCGTCGGCGCGGCCGGTCAGCAGTGGCACCAGCGACTTGCCCGGCAGCCGCGGCACGCCGTCGTACATACCGCGCTCGCCGGCAACCTGTGCGGCCTCCGGACCACGCCAGTCGGCGAACGGCTCCTCGGGATAGGGCACGCCGGTGAGCTCCAGGAGCGTCGGCACCAGGTCGAGCAGGCTGACCAGGCCGTCGGCGGCGTGACCGGCGCGCAACCCGCCGTCCGGCCAACTCATCAGCAGTGGCACGCGCAGCACACCCTGGTAGTGATAGGGACCCTTGAACAGAATACCGTGATCGCCCATCAGTTCGCCGTGGTCGGACAGGAACACCACGATGGTGTTGTCCAGCCGTCCGCTGTGCTGCAGGTGGTCGAGGATGCGGCCCACCCCCTGGTCGACCAAGCCCGTCATGCCGTAGGCGAGCGCGCGCATCTCGGCGATCTGCGCCAGTGACTGGTCGTTGGCGAGGACCGGTCCGCCGGCTACGCGCGCCCGCTCCGCGTAGTAGTCGAGCTGGTGATGGGGCGGCATCAGGGAGCGGTCGTCGTCCCACGCCTCCGGGCGCGGCATGTCGTGCGCGTGGTAGCGCGAGTGCCACGGCGCCGGCGGCCCGAACGGCTGGTGCGGGTCGGGATAGGAGCACCACAGGAAAAACGGCGACGCACTGCTGCACTGGTCGATCGCCTGCATGGTGCGCTCGGTGATCCACTCGGTGTAGTAGAGTTCCTCCGGAACCGGCGAATAGTAGCTCTCGCGGTTCAGGCTGGGGCGCAGGCTGGCGCGCCCGGCGATGTCGGCGGCTGCGCGTGGATGGAGATCCTCGAGCCAGTGCAGGTACTCGCCGAACACGCTCGCGCTGTGGCCGCCGACGAACGCCGACTCCTCGAAGCCGAAGTAAGGCGCCGGCAGCCGGGTTACGGCGCGCCGGTCCCAGAGGTGGCGCGACTCCGGCAGGGCCGCCGGGTCGTAGCGGTCGATGTTGGGCGTGCGGTCGGGCGTCGTCCACCAGCAGGAGAAGTGCGGCTTGCCGACCAGGGTGGTGCGGTAGCCGGCGCGGCGCAGAATCTCCGGCAGCACTACCGCGTGCGGGGACAGGTTGATGCCGTTGGCGCGCACCCCGTGGTCGCTCGGCAGCAGGCCGGTCATCAGCGTGGCGCGCGACGGCATGCACACCGGATTGGCGCAGTAGGCGCGCGAGAACCGCACCCCGGCGGCGGCGATGCGGTCGACGTTCGGCGTCTGCAGGACCTCGTTGCCGGCGCAGCCGAGCCAGTCGGCGCGCTGCTGATCGGTGACGAACACCAGCACGTTGGGCGGCCGCGCAACGCTCACGCCGCCTCCACGGCGCTCACGCCGCCTCCACTCCGAGCCATCGCCAGCGCTCGCTCAGGTCGACCACGCTGCCGCGCAGGCGCGCTTCGTCGATCGCCAGCGCGGTAACGCTCGCTACCAGGCCGGCGCGTCCGCCGGCCGGCGGCGGCGTGCCGTCCAGCACGCTGGCCACGCAGGCGGCCAGCTGCCGTTGGTCGCCGCCGCCATGCTGGCCGATGTTGCCCACCTCGGTTCGCTGCCACTCGCTGCCCTCGAAATGCGGCGACCAGGCCACCGGCGCATACTGGAAGTGGCCCCAGTACAGGTCGCCCTCAATGCAGCCGGCCTCCCCGGCCAGGTACATGCGGCGGCTCGGCATGCCGCCATTCTGGTTGGAGTGGAAGGTGGCGCGCACGCCGTTGTCATACTCGATGATGGCGACCTGATGATCGACGATGTCCTTGTCCGAATTGTAGCAGCACAAGTCCAGGCGGCGACCATGATTCATCTCGATCGCGGCCCGCTCGTCCGGCTTCGGCGGCGGATCCTCCAGGTGCAGCCGGTGGGGACAGTCCAGGTCGCAGTCGCGGCAGTACCGGGGCGCCTCCGGGCGCGGCGTAAACACGCTCCGCCCGCCAAACGACGCCACCCGGCGCGGCAGTGCGCCGGCGAACCAGGTGAGGATGTCCAGGTCGTGGCAGCACTTCTCCAACAGGTAGCTGCCGGTGAACTTGCGGAACCGGCGCCAGTCGCGGTGAAAGAACGCGCCCTGCGTGGCGCTCAGGTTCTCGTTCGCCTCAATGCTCACCACTTGCCCCAGGTCGCCGCGGTCGATGCGCTCCTTGATGCCAAGGTAGAACGGCGCGTAGCGCAGCACGAAGCCGACGAACAGGTGCCGGTCGGCGGCGCGGGCCGCGTCCCAGATCGCCTGACAGTCGGCCACCGTGGTGGCCATCGGCTTCTCGCAGAACACGTGCTTGCCGTGCTCGAACGCGGCCACGGCAGGCTCCGTGTGGGCATGGTCGGGCGACGCCACCACCACCAAGTCCACGTCGTCACGCTCCACCACTTCCCGGTAGCCGCCGACCAACGCCGCGTCGGCGCCGAGTTCCTCCCGCACCCGCCCCGCGGCGCCGGCCGCCGGATCGTACAGCGCGGTGACGCGCACCCGGCCGGTGGCATGCATGCGCTGGAGAATGTGCCGCCCGCGCGCCCCGCAACCGACCGCGCCGACGCGCAGCTTTCCCATGTGCCTGTTCATCTTGTCACGACTATAACCGGGGCACCTGGTTCCGCCCACCAACCGGCGCACTTCCTCCTTGTTGCCGACGCCTCGCCGTCCGCACGCGGATGGGATAGACTGGCGGCCATGATCGGCGAGTTGCACAAGGCGGCGGTGGTCGTGGACAGCGTGGCCGAAGCGGAACGGTTCTACACCGGCATGCTCGGCCTGGCGGTAACCGAACGCATACCGAGCGGCACCGCCGCGGACGACGAGGACTACGTGATGTTGGGCGCAGGATCGACTACCCTGGAGTTGATGCCGCGCAAGGCAATGGGCGTGGCTCCGGGCTTCCACCATCTGTCGTTTCGCGTCGATGACGTGGATGCCGCCGCGGCTGCATTGCGCGAACAGGGGGTCACCCTGGAGAAGGAGCCGTTCGACGCCGCCGGCAATCTGCGCCTGGCGTTCTTCCGCGGCCCCGGCGGCGTGCTGTTGCAGCTCTTTCAGCGCCGCTGATTCGATCCGGAAACACCCCAGGAAACCAGGAGGAGCATTGCATGGCTCAGCTATCCATCACCTTTCTCGGACACGCCTCGTTCAAGTTCGAGTCGGACCGCGGCACGGTGAGCTACTTCGACCCGTGGCTCGACGGCAACCCGACCGCCACCATGACCGCCGCCGAGGTGGACAAGGCGGACATTGTGCTCGCCACCCACGGCCACACGGACCACATCGGCGACTGCTACGAGATCTGCCGGCAGACCGGGGCGGCGTTCGTCGGTCACTACGAACTGTGCGAGGTGGCGATGCAGGTGGGCGTTGCGGCAGACGCCGTGCACCACCTCAATCCGGGTGGCTCGACCACCATCCGCGACGTGGAAATCACCATGACCCAGGCCCACCACTCGCACTCGCTGTCAGACCACGTGCTGCCGCACCCGCTGCCGGAGGGCGTGCTGTACCACACCGGCGGCGCGGTCGGCGGCTACGTGATGGCCTACGACGACGGCATCACCGTGTACGACGCCGGCGACACCTGCCTGTTCAGCGACATGCAACTGATCAGCCAAATGTACGGCCCGCGGGTGGCGATCCTGCCGGTGGGCGGCAAGTTTACCATGGGCGTGCGCGAGGGCGCGCGGGCGGCCAGCCTGATCCGCGCCGACGTGGTGATTCCCTGTCACTACAGCGAGGAGCTCGGCCAGCCAGCCGACATTGAGGAATTGACCCGGCAGGTGAACATACTCAGCCCCGGCACCGACGTGGTGCCCCTGCAGCCGGGCCAGACCCTGGTGTACACCGCCAGTTCGTTCGCAGTGAGCGGCTGAGCCGCGACCGGAGCGCGCTACTCGAAGGCCGCCGGCAGCACATACCTTCCGGGCAACCCTTGGCGCGGAACCGCTGCCCGGCTACCTGCGTCTTGGCACTACCCGTCCGTCTCTTCGAGTTCCTCGACCCGCACCGCCCGGCCCTGGCGGGCGGACGCCTCGGCGGCCAGCGCGAAGCGCAGGATCTCGCGGGCGTCGCGGCCGGACAGCAGCGCCTGGGAGCCGGCACGCAGTGCGTCGACCGCGTGCCGCGTGGCATGCACAAAGCTGCGCTCCCAGCCGGTTTCCAGGTCGCGATAGTCGGTCCACCGGCCATCCCGGTAGTGCTGCAGCGGCGCCACGTCGCCGAGCTGACCATGCCCGCGGTTGATCAGGATCACCCCCTCGGTGCCGGTGATCTCCACCCGGTCGTCCTGCGCGTAGTGCTCGGTGTCGATCTGCAGGCCGGGCGAGTAGACCACCTCCAGATTGCCGAAGCGCTGGCCGGCGAACCGGAACGACACCATCGCCGGGGCGTCGAACACGTAGCCGCCTTCGCCGACCGTGGACCCGATCCAGGCGTGCACCTCCTGCGGTGGTCCCATGAAGTGCCAGGCCAGGGCGAACTTGTGGTGGCCATCGTCGAACACCAGCGGCCCGCCGCCCGCCTGCGAGCGGTCCTGGCGCCAGGCCTGGGCGCCGGCGGGCACGTCCCATGCGAACTGGCGGCTGCCGGGGTTGCTCTTGATGCGGATGGTCAGCGGCGTACCGATGGCGCCGGCGTCCACCAGTTCCTTGGCGCGCATCACCGGC
>Ga0209754_1003507_pt1 | contig 10578 bp, 8 predicted proteins | sample MesohylBB_FD_187295 | JGI IMG/M metagenome (GOLD analysis project Ga0209754, IMG submission 187295) | Host-associated microbial community of the marine sponge Aplysina aerophoba from Gulf of Piran - sponge mesohyl, lysed by bead beating... | ecosystem: Host-associated > Porifera > Sponge >... | reverse complement strand
GCCGGTGAGCTAGGCTCACCGGCTGCCTCGGACGTAAGGTCTACTGCTTCTTGATCCAGACGTCGTTCATGTAGGGTCGGCTTAGCAGGTCACCGCTGAAGCCCATAACGTAATCCTGCATGGCGTGGGTGATGGTCCACTCGTAAGCCGGCAGGACGAGGGCCTGCTCCATGATGTACTGCTGCAGATCCCGGTAGATCGCCTTTCGTTCCTCGATGTCGGTCGTCTCCAAACCGGCGGCGATGTAGAGATCGATGACCGGATCGTTGATCCGCGACCGGTTGAACTGACCGCCCCCCTCGATCTGGCTCGAGTGGAACGGGAGGAAGAAGGCGTTGTGGGGATCGATGATGGTGTAGCCGAGCCGGGCCAACTCGTACTCGTTTTCGGCGTAGCGCCTGGCGGTTGCCTCGTAGGGCATGGCCTCAACATTGTCATCGAAGCCCAGTTCGAGCAGCGACGCCTGGACGAACTCGGCGACTTTCGGGTTGTCACCGCTCGACGAGGTGACGTGCCGGAAGGCGAGGGGCTGACCCTCCGCATTCTCACGGACACCGTCGCCGTCTCGGTCGATCCAGCCCGCCTCCTCGAGGACCTGCTCCGCCCGCTCGAGATCGTAGGGGTACATCTCCTCGACCCCCGGCCAGTAGGGCCAGGAGGCGGAGCTCAAGGGGCCGTTGGCGGCGGGGTAGATCCCGAAGAAGAGGAGGTCGGCCATGGTCTGCCGGTCCACCCCGAAGAGCATCGCTCTGCGCACCGCGATGTCGTTCATCGGGAAGCGGGTGACGTTGATGTTCAATACCTGCGGCAGGCCCGGCGCAACGAACTTGAGCACGTTGTACTTGCCGGTTGCTTCGAGCCGCGCGATATCTTGGGGAGGCAGGCCGTCGGCGATGTCGGCCTCACCCGTCTCGATGGCGATCACCCGGGTCGCAGGCTCCGTGATGAACCGGTAGGTGATGGTGTCCAGGTAGGCGGTCCCCTGATTCTCGAAGAAGTCGGGGGCCCAGTTGTAGTCCTCGTTGCGCTCTAAGACCAGGGTGTTGTTGTCGATCCAGCCTCTGACCTTGAAGGGACCGGTCGCGACCGGATTGAGGGCGTAGTCGTCCCCCATGGTCTCGATCGCGGTCGGCGAGGCCGGCGCCAGCGCCACCTCGCTCGCATTGCTCAACCAGACCGGGAAGGGTTCGGTCAGGACGACCTTGACCGTGAACTCGTCGATGACCTCGGTCCGGTCGTAGGGCCCTAAGTTAGGGAGCTGCAGCGACTTGCTGGCCGGATCGGCCATCCGGTCGTAGGTATACTTGACCGCTTCGGCGTTGAACGGGGTGCCGTCGTGGAAGGTTACATCGTTGCGGAGATAGAAGGTGTACTCGAGGCCATCCTCCGACACCTCCCACGACTCTGCCAGGCCGGGAACGAAGACCCCGCCCTCCGGCTGCCAGACGAGCGGGTCGTAGATGTTGCGCATGATCCGGGCGGCCCGTGACGCCGTCCAGATGTTGGCATCGAGACTCGTCGCCAACTGCAGGTTGACAAAGACCAGATCCCCACCGACCCGCTCACTGCGCTCATGGCCTCCGGCGAAGACCCCCTGCAGGAGGAGGCCGACGGCGATCAGGCCTAGCGTGGAGAGAGTAAACACTAACCGCTTCATAAAACTAACCCCTTTCGAGACTGCTGCTCTACCAGCCCCTTTCGAGGCTGCTGCTTCCGAACGGCTTTAGACCACACCTTGTGGCTATCTTTCTTATACCTCCTTTTGTGATGAATGTCACATCGTATTATATCACACAACGGCTCAGTCGGAGTAGCGCCAGGTAAAGACAACTACAACTTAGTGGTGGTGTGAGATTGGCCCGTACCCCTACCAGATCCAGCGAATCCGTCCTTGGAGGTGCGCACCAGACCTTGGCGGAACCCGTGGTGTTGGCATTGGTGCCGGTAGGGGGGCGATGAAGAGTGAAGGGGCGGTTCTCGAATAGGCTTCACCGAGTCTTGCCCATAACGGAGGAAGGATAAAGTGTCCTCTTAACCTTCTTAGCCACCAAACAGATTGATAGTTTCCATGGGCCTGCGACCTTGGTTTCGGTAACCGAGATGGGGTTGCTCAGAGTTGTAGTGGTGGAGCCAGGTATCGAGATCGGCTGGGAGCAGATCGACGCTCTCATAGCAGGTCTCGGCTAGCTTGATCCGGAAGAACTCAGCCAGGACCGCGCTCCACCAATCCGTTCGTCTTCGGGGCAGGAGGGGCTCTTCGGGCCCGAATCTCACTCCGGCGCTGCTCGATCCCACTAAGTTCCAGCTAGAGTTGGTAGCGATGGCTCTCGCCACCACAGAACTCGCGCCCATTGAAGGACGGATTCGCTGGATCGGTCAGGATCGCCTTCACTGACAGCTTGAGCCGGCGCTAGCAGGGCAGCACCTCGCCAAGCAGGACCGCCACCGCCGCCTCGGGTTGGTTCGAGAGCTGGAGGAACCCGAAGGCATAGGAGCCGTAACTGTCCACGAGCGGGTGCAGCTAGAGCTTGCCCCCACCTATAGTCGAACTCGTTCATGAATTGTCCTCTTAACCTTCTTAGCCACCAAACAGCTTGATAGTTTCCATGGGCCTGCGACCTTGGTTTCGGTAACCGAGATGGGGTTGCTCAGAGTTGTAGTGGTGGAGCCAGGTATCGAGATCGGCTGGGAGCAGATCGACGCTCTCATAGCAGGTCTCGGCTAGCTTGATCCGGAAGAACTCAGCCAGGACCGCGCTCCACCAATCCGTTCGTCTTCGGGGCAGGAGGGGCTCTTCGGGCCCGAATCCCACTCCGGCGCTGCTCGATCCCACTAAGTTCCAGCTAGAGTTGGTAGCGATGGCTCTCGCCACCACAGAACTCGCGCCCATTGAAGGGCGGATTCGCTGGATCGGTCAGGATCGCCTTCACTGACAGCTTGAGCCGGCGCTAGCAGGGCAGCACCTCGCCAAGCAGGACCGCCACCGCCGCCTCGGGTTGCTTCGAGAGCTGCAGCAACCCGAAGGCATAGGAGCCGTAACTGTCCACGAGCGGGTGCAGCTAGAGCTTGCCCCCACCCTTGAGGGTGCCAACCTAAAAGGTATCAGCGGCTAACAGTTCACCCGGGGCTGCGCTCTCAACCTGGCGTTCCCGAGAGCAGCGATTGAGCCGCTAGCACCAGCTGCTCGCCAGTGAGCTCCAGTGCTTGGTCTGAGTCAGCACTCGCCAGCGCCAGCCAGCGATTGAGGCTGGCCAAGCCCTGGTCGGAGCTAAGGAGCGACTCTCCGGGTCTCGATGGTGACCGCCGAGACCCGCTGCCCTTCCCAAGAGAGCAGCGGCTCGAGTCGGCCGTAGGCCGGATGCTCCAGCACTAGCTCCTTGATCCGGGCTACGGTCTCCGCTGGTGTCGTCTGGGGCTGGCTCTCCTGAATCGGCGCCAGCTCCTTCAAACCTGCAAAGCCCTGAGTCTGATCCAGCGAATCCGTACCCCCAGACCCGAAGAGTCCGTCCTCGGGGGACCCCAGCCTTGAGCGTCGCTTCCACTGGTAGAAGCTGGTCCGATCCAACCCTCGTTGACAGCAGGCCTCAGCGACGTTGCCTGACTCGCGGGCCAACTCGAGAACACTCAGGCGCTGCTCAGCTGACTCGCTCGCCGCATCGCGCTTGCCACCGCTTCCAACCTTCGTTGCTGTTGGTCCCATGACCTCCTCCTTTTGGTGCAAAGTGGCACGGGAAGAAGGTTAAGAGGACAGTTTCATGATACTCGTGGCTAGAGGACGGGCTTTGCTCCTTTCGTCGCTTGAGCTTCTGCTATCTGCCATACCCTTGAGACCCATATGGAGCCATCCCGAAGCATGGCCTTGACCAACCCGGACGGCGACAGAAGGCTACTTGCTTCAGACCTTGCCCTAGGTCGCAATGCGGGTGCATAAAGTCGAGCCGTTTCGCCGAGGTGCAAGAATCGGTTGCGATGAGGTAGCACCAGAAGTGCGTAGAAGGGCATGATATAGTAACTATAGTTGTGAGTGAGGGCTCCTTAGCCTGGAGGGACACGTGCCAGACGGAGTAAATTCCAACATCCGAGAGGTTGCCGAGGCGCAGCTTGCCAGTACCGCGACCAAGGAAGACGACATTTTCGCAAAGGCATTCCGCTACATCCGGCCAGAAGAGGCCGAGGCTGTGGGGATGCATCCATATTTCAGAACAATCGCCGCACAGCGCGGAGGCACGGTAACTGTTGACGGTCGTGAGATGGTGATCACCGGCTCGAATGACTACCTTGGGCTCACACAGGACCCACGCCTCAAAGAGGCTGCCAGGACTGTCCTCAACAACTTCGGGACTAGCTGTACGGGCTCGCGATTCCTGACAGGGACTCTCAGTCTCCACGAGATCCTGGAGGAGCGTCTCGCCACTTTCTTGAACCAAGAGGCTGTCCTCACCTTCAGCGCAGGTTACCTTGGGTGCCTCTCTGTCCTCAGCGCGCTCGCGGGTAGACGGGACATCATGTACTTCGACCGGGAGAATCACGCCTCCCTCTACGATGGGGCTAGGCTTTCGTTCGCCACCCTGCGCAAGTATGACCACGGTGACCTCGACCAACTCGAGCAGCTACTGAAGAAGGACAGCGATAGGTCGGGCGGGAGGATGATTGTCACCGACGGCGTGTTCTCGATGAACGGACAGATCGTGAACCTCCCGGCACTTGTGGAGATTGCCAGAACCTACGGTGCACGCCTCGTGGTCGACGATGCCCACTCCGTCGGGGTTCTCGGGGCTGCCGGCAGGGGCACTGCTGAGCACTTTGGCCTGATGGATGAGGTGGACATCATTGTCGGCACCTTCTCCAAGAGCTTTGCAAGCGTCGGGGGATTCATGGCCGCCCCCCGTAGGGTTGTGCAGTACATCAAACACCATGCCCGCCCCTTCATCTTCACGGCCGCCCTCCCAGCCATGCAGATGGCGGTAGTGCTCAAGGCTCTGGAGATCATCGAGTCGGAACCGGAGCATCGGGAACAGCTCTGGGAAAATGTGCGGAGGCTGCATCGGGGGATGTCCGATCTCGGCTTCGACACCCTTGGCTCCCAGACACCGATCGTGCCTGTCCTGGTCGGTCAGGACGAAGTGGCGATCCAGGTATGGCGTGGCCTTTGGGACGGGGGAGTGTTCACCACCCCTGCAATAGCACCGGCTATCCCGCCCGGTCAGGCCATCATTCGGACGAGCGTCAACGCTAACCACACCGAAGATCAAATCGACCGGGTATTGAGCACCTTCGAGGTGGTAGGTCGGCGCCACGGGTTGATCTAGGCATCGGACCCAACAATGGTCGCCGTCCAACCCGTCACCTCGCGAGCAGACCTGCGCCGCTTCGTAGACTACCCTTACCGGAAATACGCGGGTGATGCGGCCTGGGTTCCTCCGTTGAGACTCAAAGAGTACGAGAACTTTAACCCTACAAAGAATCCTTTCTTTGAATACGGGGAGATGATTCTCTTCTTAGCGCTACAGAACGGGACCGTGGTCGGGAGGGTAGCCGCGATCGATAACCCGAGGCACAACGACACCCACCGAGAGAACATCCTCTTTTTCGGATTCTTCGAGGCAGAGGCCGAGGAGGTAGCAGCTTCGCTCATGAGTGCTGTCGAACAGAGGGCTGCAGAGGCAGGTCGTACTGCCGTCCGCGGGCCCACCAACCCCACTATGGACAGCGGTGCCGGATTCCAACTCGACGCCTACGACACTACACCGTACCTGATGATGACGCAGAACCCCCCTAGCTATCCGACCTATATGGAAGCAATCGGCTACAGCAAGATTAAGGATCTCTATGCTTGGCGCTACGACTCTCTGGCAGGCATGGGGGAGCGGCTGTCGCGCTTAGCTAAGAGGGTGACTCGCCGCTACGATGTCACGGTCCGGCCCGGGAACCTCAAGCACTTCGATGAGGAGTTGGCTCTCCTGAGGAGACTATACAACCAGGCCTGGGAGAAGAATTGGGGCTTTGTGAAGATGTCAGGTGCAGAATTCAACCGCTTTGCAAGGGATCTGAGACTCATCATCGATCCAGATATCACCCTGTTTCTCGTGTTCAGAGGCGAGGTTGTGGGGCTTGCTCTCGGCCTCCCTGACATCAACCTCGTCTTCAAGAAAATGCGCGGGCGGCTGTTACCATTCGGCTTCTTGCACCTACTGAACCGCGGGCGGATCATTAACCGGGCCCGCCTGCCGATCTTAGGTGTCCTGCCTGAGTACAGGAATCGCGGATTTGAACTCGTCCTGATCGATGAGATCGCGAAACGCGGATCCGCAAAGTATCATGAGGCGGAGTGCTCCTGGATTCTGGAGGATAACGATGTCATGAACAAGGGGATCGCAGCGACCGGGGCCACGCTCTATAAGACCTATAGGGTTTACCAGAAACTCCTCTAACGTGTGGGTATTGGGACGGCTGGCCAGGGACCTCGCAGACCTGTTCGGTCGCCGCGACTGGTTTCTATGGTACCTCCTCACCTCGGCAGTACTGATTCAGCTCGGATTCTGGTACCTGTCGACCCCAGGGCCTACCCTCCTTGCGAACCAGCCCCGGGGGATCCTCACAGCGGTGTTCGGTATAGGCTGGGCGATCGCCCTCTTCTGGATTGTGCCTGCTGCCCTGAGCGCCCCGCTCGGTCTGACCAGAGAGCGCTTGGGCCTTGTGGCAGGAGACGCTCGCTTCGGCCTCGCGACCGTCGGGCTGGGCGGAGCCCTTGCGGTCCCCCTGATAGCCATCGCAACCGTCGACCCGACTCTGCGTGCGACTTACCCTTGGCCGGGCAGCTGGGCTGGCCAGTCGCCAGGAAACTTGGCGGTTTGGGCGGGGCTCTATCTACTCTACTACGTCTCGTTCGAGTTCTTCTACCGGGGCTACCTGCTGCGCTCACTCGAGTCGATCCTTGGCCTGGCCCCGGCGATCTGGATCCAGGCGCTGGCGGCCACCCTCGTCCACGCGGGTAAGCCATTCAGCGAGGCCCTTGCGGCCTTCCCAGCGAGTCTGATCTTCGCCCTGCTGGCTGTGAGATCCCGCTCCCTCCTCTACCCGATCGCGCTCCACTTTCTGATTGGGCTAAGTACAGATCTATTCTCTCTCGCACACCAGGGGCTACTGTTTCCATGAGAATCCTCGTCTCGGGAGCCCACGGCTTCATTGGGAGTCACCTCTGCGAACACCTGCTGCAGTGCGGGCACGAAGTGGTCGGACTCGCTTCGCCGTGGGGCGACATTGCGAACCTCCATAACGCCTCGTCACATCCGGCCTTCACCCTGGCAAGGTGCGACATTGCGGACGCCTCCACCCTCGCGACCCTTCCGGGATACGATGGGGCCGTTCACGCCGCCGCCCGGGTCGCCGACTGGGGCCCATGGGAGCCGCTTGTGAGGACCAATGTCGTGGGCACCCGAAACCTTATCGACCATGCTGTAGCGACCGGTGCGCTCCGGTTTGTCTTTATCAGTAGCGTTTCGGTACACAGGTACAGAGGCTTCCGGAACGCTGATCCCCGCAAGACTCCCAGAGATCAGCGCACCCTCCCGTACGCCCGTTCCAAGATCCTGGCAGAGGATCTGGTTCTCGGCGAGCGCAGGCTCGAGGGGGTGGTGGTGCGGCCAGGGCTCTGGCCTTTTGGTCCTAGAGATCGTAAGTTCCCACAGATCATTGAGGCTGTTCGCCGGGGAGTCCTCCCGCTCGTCGGCGATGGAAACGCCGTTCTCAATACCGCCTACGTGACCAATCTCGTTCGGGGTATCGGCTTGGCGCTACTTCGACTCGAAGCCCCAGGTCGGGTCTACGTGATCGGGGATGAGGGGATCCCCTCGTGGCGGGAACTGTTCGACCACTTGGCCGGACTCCTCGGGGTATCACCTCCCTGGCTCAGCGTACCGGCTTGGTTGGCGTGTGGCATCGGTAGTGCCGTCGAGCACGCTTATCGGATCGCTGCGCCAGGCCGTGAGCCACCCCTCACGAGCTACCGTGCCAAGCTCATGGCAAGGGATGTCCACTTCGACCTGTCCGCCGCCGCACGTGAACTCGGCTACGAGCCGCCCACGTCCTGGCAGGTCGGTCTCGACGAGACCGTCAGGGCTATGGCGTGATTTCCTATCGCGCTTTTAGCTTCGGCGTCGGAAGGTAACAGGGCCCTTGACACGATTCGCAACATCATGCGCATAGTTGGAGGGTTAGCCTTAGTACTTACCCTGTCACCCTATGACCTCCACCTCGACCCCACGAATCCTGTTTGCCACTATCGCGGCCGGCGGTTCCCACGTAAGCTCGGCCCAAGCGATGTCAGAGGCTGTGGTCAAGCATGTTCCACACTCTGATACCTCCGTCACCGAGCTTATGATCGACCTCGGCTTTGAGAAGTTTGACAGGCGCCACAAGGAGGGGTGGAAGCGGGCCCTGCGCAACCCCTGGTCGATCGTTTGGGGACAGGCCCTAGTCGACCGGTTTCCGTACCTAACGGTCACCTTGCAAAGGTGGTTCCTAAGGGGGTTCGCAAAGTGTGCGGCGGAGCGGCTGAAACAGGACCGGCCCGACCTCATTGTGGTGAACCACGCTTGGTTAACGGTTGCCCTCACGCTTGCGCAGACAGAGTACGATCTCGACATCCCCATCCTCACCTTTGAAACCTCGCCCATCAATACAAACGGTCTGTGGGCCGATAGGCGCGCGGAGCGCTTCATGGTGGGTAGCGCCGTGTCAAAGGAGCGGCTGATCCGGTTCGGTGTCCTCGCGGAGCGGATCGATGTTGTTGGGTATCCGGTGCGGCGTGCCTTTCTGGAGACCCCGCCGGCGCGGGAGGCGCGGGAGAGGCTCGGACTTGCGGACCGGTTCACCGTCCTGGTTGCTCTAGGAGGTGAGGGTGAGGGCGGGGCGCCCGAGATCGTGATTGAGACGCTCAGGAATCTTGACCCGAGCCTCCAAGTCGTCGTCATCGTCGGTCGTAACCAAGCGTTGAAGGAGGTCTTAGAAGATTCCTATTCCAACATGCCGCACCTGCACGTGGAGGGATTCACCGACCGCATGGCCACCTTCGTGGCAGCGAGTGACGTCACGATTGCCAAGACCGGCCCGGCAACGGTCTGCGAGATCTTAGCAGTCGGCCGACCGATCATCGCACCGTCGCGGTACGGAGGGGATGAAAACGTCCTGATCGATATCTTAGATCGAGAGGGGCTCGGTCACTACGTCCCGGATCCCCGGAGGCTCGCGGATGCCGTACAGACCTACAGGGATTCGAGTTCAGCTCGAGCGGCCTTCGCCCGGAAGGTGGAGGCCCTCGATTTCCGAGGTATGAGCGAGCGCGTCGGCAGCTATATCTGCCACTACGCCTCTACTCGCACGGTCGACACGAACGTCATCGGGCGCGGCCTCCCGTTTGGCAGGTAGGCCGTGTTACGACTCTGGCAGGCGATTCCCCTCTCGATCGCCCTCGGGGTCCTCAGCCTATGGCTCGTCCTCCCAAATCTCTCGCTTGCGGATATCAGCACTGCCCTGGGGGATCTCGACCCCCGCCTGGTCCCGGCCATTGTAGTCGTCGTGGTTGGCTGGTGGTTCGTAGCAGGCCTGAGAACCTGCATTCTGAGCGCTCAAATTGATGCACGTATCAGCCTCTGGCGCGCGATACAGACGCACGTGTTCGGAGCCTTCAGCTCTACTGTGACCCCTGCGGGCGGGGGGAATTCGCTCGGCGTCGCCTTCCTCCTGATGCGCTTTGGGCTGAGCCCGCAGAACGCCACCGCGGTCACAATCATGACCGTAGTGGGCGATATGACCTTCTTCGCTTGGTCTGTGCCCGCCGGATTTGTCCTGCTCACACGTAGGGGCTTGAGCCTCCCCATCGATAATCTACCTCTCTTTATCCTCGGCCTCTCAGCCCTATCGCTCGGAGTGAGCTATGTACTCGTCTTTCGCCTCCCCTTTACTACCCGGGTCGTCGCAAGGCTCATCAGGTTCCGCCTGCTAAAACACTTTCAGCCCAGGATCGACCACTTCCTAAAGGAATTAGGGCTTGCGAGCGAGCGGTTTGTGAGACTGCCTTGGACCTGGCACCTCGGATTCCACGCTCTGTCGAGCCTCGCCAGGGTCCTCTACTTCACCACCTTCAATCTCATCCTCTTGGCCCTCGGTCTCGATTTGGGTCAACTGGCGATCTACGCATTCCAGATTGTGATCCACAACTTCGCCTTCATAGTACCTACGCCGGGAGCTAGCGGCTACCAAGAGGTCGCCATGACCTACGCCCTAAAGGGCCAGATACCCTCTGGGTCGCTCAGCGCCGCAGTCCTGCTGTGGCGCCTATGTAACCACTACCTTTATTTCATCATCGGCCCGTTGATCGGGGGATTCGCCCTCCTCACTGCGCGACCGCTCCGGAGATCTGTTGCCAAATCCGACGTGAAGGCGGACAATCTATGGAATCCCATGAGGGACCTCTAATCATCCGGTTCGGGTAGACTATCTTCCATGAGGGCCCTGCTCCTCCTCGCGGCCCGCAGCCTAGCGCGCCATCCCTCACGAGCTACCGCGCCAAGACACGAT
>Ga0209754_1003497_pt1 | contig 10601 bp, 4 predicted proteins | sample MesohylBB_FD_187295 | JGI IMG/M metagenome (GOLD analysis project Ga0209754, IMG submission 187295) | Host-associated microbial community of the marine sponge Aplysina aerophoba from Gulf of Piran - sponge mesohyl, lysed by bead beating... | ecosystem: Host-associated > Porifera > Sponge >... | reverse complement strand
CCGCACAGAGAACGGAAAGTGGCTGATTCCAACGGCCGAAGTTACTCTGACTAATATTGTCAATGGGCTCATAATTAATGAGGATGCTTTACCGCTACGGTATTGTGCACATACCCAATGTTTTCGGTCAGAGGCTGGTTCAGCGGGGAAAGACACCACGGGCATGTTACGCCAACACCAATTTGAAAAAGTCGAAATGGTTTCAATCACAACACCCGAAGCGAGTAAAAACGAACAATACAGAATGCTCAAATGTGCTGAAACCATACTTGAAATGCTTGAGTTACCTTATCGGACTATGCTTCTGTGCAGTGGCGATATGGGCTTTGGTGCGCAAAAAACCTATGATATTGAAGTCTGGCTTCCCGGCCAAGGTGTATACAGGGAAATTAGTTCAGTTTCTAATTGTGGAAATTTTCAAGCCCAGCGAATGGATGCTCGTTTACGCCGTAATAAAAGTAAGGATCTCGAATTTGTGCATACATTAAATGGCTCTGGATTAGCTGTTGGACGCACTCTCATTGCAGTTCTTGAAAACGGTCAGTGCGAAAATGGAAGTGTCCGCCTTCCTCCGGTTCTTGCCAAATATTTAGGTAACCACTCCGAAATCCTCCCTAATGGTCAATTCAATTGATATTATTACTCAGTTCAAAGTGGATTTATGCGAATATTATTAACTAATGATGACGGCTATGATGCCCCAGGAATAATTCTACTCAAATCAATTGCAAAAAAATTGGCGGGTCCAGAAGGAGAAGTATGGACCATAGCACCGATGGTAGAAATGTCTGGAACAAGTCATTGCGTCAGTTTCATACATCCATTTCGGATTCAAAAAATCACCCCCTTTGATTTTAAAGTGGAAGGGAACCCTGCTGACTGTGTTTTGGCAGGAGTTTGCCATGTCATGACCGCGCCACCAGATCTTATTTTATCGGGAATCAATAGGGGAAATAATTCAGGGGAGAACACTCTCTATTCTGGGACGATTGGGGCTGTAATGGAAGGCGCTTTACAGGGCTTCAAATCAATTGCGGTATCTCAGTACCTCGGGCCGGTCATCACGAATGAAAATAATTTTTTTGACGCTTCAAAGCAACATTCATTGAATCTATTGCAACAAATTTATAAAACATTTCCATGGGATAGCGATTCATACCGAACGTTTTTAAATATAAATTTTCCACCCTGTATGGGGAATGAAGTCAAAGGTGTCAAATTTGTACGCCAAGGATTTAGGTCAAAATCTAAATTCTCAGTTACATCCTACACAGCGCCAAACAAAAGAGAATTTTTATGTATTGCGGGTGGTAATCAGCAAAGTCAGGCTGAACATGATTCTGATATCAGTGCCAACTTGGAAAATTACATATCGGTCACGCCAATGCGTGCTGACCTTACGGATTATTCGGTATTGGCTCAATGCGAAAAAAAGGTGTTCTCAGTTGGAGATTTAAGTAAGTGAAATCCTTGATTGAAGTCATGAAAGACCGTGGTATTAACGACCAAGCGGTTTTGGAAGCTATTGAAAAAGTAGATCGAATTAACTTCGTGCCCGAAGCTTTTAAGCATTGTGCCTATTCGGATATGCCGGTTCCCATTGGTAGTGGTCAAACAATCAGTCAACCAAGTGTGGTCGGTCTAATGACGAAAGAGCTTGAGGTTGAAAATACTCACCGCGTTTTAGAGATTGGTACGGGTAGTGGTTATCTTACAGCTGTTTTATCTCACCTCGCCAAGCATGTCTATTCAGTCGAAAGGATAAAGCGACTTCACCTTCAGGCAAAGAATCTTATACTCAATCAGTTAAAGCGGAGGAATATTAGCTTTGTCCTTTCTGATGGGATGTTGGGACTTCCCGATGCGGCACCATTTGATCGAATTATTATTTCAGCAGCATCTAAAGAAGTTCCTCGAAAGCTACTCAATCAACTTAAAGTTAATGGGATAATGGTATTACCGGTTGTAGAAAATGAATGGCAGCAGAAGCTAGTAATAATCAAGAAGACGGAACCAGAGATTGAATTTATTGAAATTGGTCCCGTTCGCTTTGTTCCTTTGCTTGAAGGTGTTGTACTTAATTGATAAACTTCAGGGTGAAAGAAAATGACCACACGTTCAAAATTATTGTCAAGAATTTTTATCCTTTTTGTGACCGTTTTATTGGCGTCTTGCTCTACAGATTTTAGAAAAGATGTTACGACAGGTGAAGCTCGACCGAGTGCAACTGAGCAAAACTCTACATGGCCTGCCCCGGATGAACAAGGATTAGTCCAAGTAGATAATCGCCTCTATTATAGCACCCAAGAGAATGATACTCTGTTTATTATTGCTAATCGCATTGATGAAGATCCAGTGGTTCTGTCAAGATTGAACAATATTCAACCAGGAGTTCTCCTTCCAGCTGGTCAAATAATTTCTTTACCCCAAAGGGAAATCATGGTTGAAGAAGAAGTCGTTCTCACTGAAATGCAGCCAAACAATCAAGAGTCCCGTTCAGAATTTAAGAGTAATTTCTTTAGGCATGAGGTGAACAAAGGTCAAACAATTTATGACATTTCGAATTTATACGATGTCTCTGTTCGAACCATTGCCGACTGGAATAAGTTGGGTTCAGACTTTGCGATTGAGGAAAATGATATCCTGCTTATCCCAGTTCCAGAACTTATTGCTGATGCCGAAGAACCTAATCAACCTGAAACAGTTGTGTTCACACCTGACGTACAAAAAGAAACCATAAGTCAACAAGAAATTGATACACCTAATCAACCAGAAGAAGTACCACCCTCTGCCCCTCCCGTAGAAGCAACAACCGTTGAAGAAACACCTATTAATACGGACAATTCTAATGCCACATCCGTCGTGACGATAGCTGAATCAACTCCTCTTCAGGAACCCGCTGAGGACAAACCAACAGAATTGAACTGTAGCAACTTTCAGCCTTTGGAACTTAACTTTAGATCACCATTAGAAGGTACCTTGCTTAAAGCTTATGGTATTGGAGGAAATAAAGGAATAGACATTGGGGCTGAAGGGGGCACGCCGGTTTATGCGGTTGCGAGTGGTGAAGTCCAACTGGTCAAAGAGATAGCTAATGATACAACAGTGCTGTTGTTGCTCCATCAATGCAATGTTCATTCTGTTTACCAGAACATAGCTGATGTTGATTTAACCCGCGGTGAAAAAGTCACACATGGACAGATAATCGGGAATGTTGATAGCAATTTCGATTATTTACATTATGAGGTAAGGATTGGTGCGGAGCCACAAAACCCTGAGGATTTTCTACCATTCATCCCGAATTAGCAAACTTCTAACTGGATTGGGAGTGCATGGTGATTTTTGCCAAGGTCATGCGAACAATTCATAAGAATAGTCATTGTATTATCTTGCGTGCTATTCAAGTTACATTTGCTGAACATTTGGTAGAGGAAAATATTTGAATAGTTGGTTTCACGATTGCAACAAAATTGTGTTCATCTATCCAATAATTGGATTGTAGAACGGTATCACAGAAAAATAAAAGACCCCAATCTGTACCTTGATTTTGATTTAGAATACTCCATCGGGATTTAAATCTTTTAATCCTGACTTTGAGACCAAAAAACCCATAATTTTTACCTTAAACCCACTTGTAGTCGTGCTTTTGGCACGTTGAAATTCTCTTTTCAAACAAATATTCTAGGCAGTAGATTTATTTTTTTGTAATTCATTAAACATTTACTATATAATGATTTTATCTCAATTCTTCATAGGCAGTTTGTACTTCAAAACAACTCATAGACATTTAAGACCAGCTCGTTCCCAGTACGCCCGATTTATCACCGGCGGGAAGGTCAGCCGCACTCCCAAGGAGCCATACACAAACAGAGCAAGCAGAGAACCAAGGAGGGACTTCCGGTCAACCGTTGTGATAATGCCGTTATCGGCATTATCACAATTAACGACCCTTTTGCCTGGCCAGAACAAGAGGATGCAAATGGCTTATGTGAGGAAGATGATGCCCACTAGAGGGACTTAATTGGGGATTGGGACCTCAACGTGTCAGGAGGTTCTGGAAAGAAGGAAATAATACTGATGCAAAATCAACATATTCTTCATGAGTTTGAAAGGGGTAAAGAGGGATATGAATAACATCGCTGTTCCTCGCCGAGAAGTATGAGTTAGCCTTGAATGGAGGCGGTCTCGGGTCCAGAACAGATATCAGTAACGATGAGCCTTGGGTTACGTGCAACCGGTCATCCGAGGCACACTACAGATACCAAAAATCCAAACACATCATGGACCCGTTTACACGGCGGGTGGATGTTGTGGTGGCGATAACAGATAATTGCGGTCATTAGGGCAAGGCAAAGGCAACAAAGAAGAACAAAGTGAGGCACCTAACCAAGGACTTTTGGGTCAGGGTTTGTTAAAAACAGAAGGATTGAGATTAAATCAAGATAGAACACCATTCACCGAAATGTGAACGACCATGAATCTTGAATAAATGAAACACTCAAATGCGTCCTAATGGATTCATAATCCAGACCGAATCGGGATTTGAAAAAATCTCTTGCAATACAAAATAAAAACTATTATCGGTTTGTATGTCGTATAATATGTCAACTGAGTTGTTATTATTTCCTGTAAACAAGTAATTTGTTTTTTTTGATATGGTTCATGTCATGGCAAATATCCCCCGAAAGGCACCATTAAATGCGATGTAATACCAAAGTAGCATAGAGTGATAGTCAGGATGAACAAACCGGATAGCGAAATTGGTGTCTACTCGTCGGACAAACGGGTGTACAACCATGAGAGAAGTTTCTACAAATCCTTGGTTCCTTTAATTCTGGCAAAGGAAGAATGTGTGGTGGCGAGTATTGAACACGATGACTTGCCTTCAGTTCTATTGGTGCTTGGTCATTTGAGTTATTACGTGAGCTGCTGGAAAATAAGGGGGGGGGGGGGAAGGTTTCCAATCGGAAAACTCACCGGTTGGCTGCGTTCCAAACCAGAATTTGTCCCAAAAAATGGAAAAACCTTCACTCAACTATGCCGACGGATATTGGATTGGTCCGGGTTCGTGCAAACGTCGTTTCGTGAACGCTCCGAGGCGATTGACCGGACCGTGTCTAAGTCCATGGGGGCAATTTCATCATTATTATACGTTGAAACAGTACCCCGATGAAGAATCCTGTCAACACTTCCCGCAATGCAGCAGGCAGTCTGGATTCTTTAACTGCAACAGGCTTCTTATCGCCTAACCGACCAGCCGGTCACCGCCTTTTTCGTTTTCTCCTCACCCTTACCCTTATCCTGGGCATACTTATCCCATTGACCGCCGTGCCGCTGTTCGCCCAAGCATCCAACCGAGCCCTAGTGAGCAATTTAGCGAAAACTTCAATTGAGGGTGGAAATGTTCGACAACAACAATTAGCTCAAAAATTCACTACAGGGAACCACTCCACGGGGTACTTTCTGCAGAACATTCAACTTAGTGTCTATTCACGAAGAATATCGCGCGTAGCTGGTAATAATCCTAGATACATCGCAGAGCTGTGGTCCGTTGCGAACAATGGACAACCTAGTGCGAGAATCAAAACTCTAACGCTCCCACAAACTCTCCCAATGGGCACTGTGACATTTTCGGCACCTGCGAACACATTATTAGAACCGAACACCTCGTATTTTATGGTTTTTGGTCAAAGAGTTGGAGCACTGGCAGCTATTGGGGGAACTGTAGCTGAGACCGAGGACAAAGGAGAGGATGCAGGTAAAGCGGCAGGTTGGAGTATTGCAAACGATCAATACTATCGAAATCAAGGGAACAGTTGGAATTGGAGAAGATATACTACCAGTGTGATTAAGATCCAGGTGAATGGCCGTCCTGCACCGCTGACAACCTATTCAATTACCCCTACCGTAAGCGTTGATGAAGGTGGAGAGGCGACGCTAACGGTCACCCTCGGCCAAGCGGCCCCATCGTTCGGTTTCGGTTTCAACGTTAACTACGACTATAGAGGCGGCGATGCGAGTTCATCCGATACGGAACTAACGCCAAACTATGTCTCCGTTCAACCACGCGCGACGACTGCCGAACTCAAAATCTCCATATCACATGACGCTCTAGTTGAAGCAGGTGAATCGTTCAAGGTGAGAATTACGCCCGATGGAGCCGTTTCGGGTTGGACGGTGACGCCCGGCCGCACGGACACCGCGACCGTGACGATCAATGACGAGGATACCGATTCGGCCAAGATCGCGTTCGGCTTAAGTACCGAAAACGATGCCGTGTTTACCCGCACAATCGCCGAAGATAACCGACCGGGCACGATGCGCATTCCGGTCAGTTTGAACCAATTGCCCGGCCAAAGCACCACGTTCAATGTGGAGGTGCTAGGCACCAGCACTGCGACCGATGACAGCGACTTTAATCTCTCGCCTAAGTCGGTGACATTTACCTCAGATAGTTCCAAAACAAAGTTTGTTGAAATTCAAATCAGTAACGACGCGCTCAACGAAGTTGATGAGACCATTCAGCTTAGAATTGCCCCAGCGGCTGAACCCAAGGTTAACATAGGCGATTATTATGAGCGCCTTACCAACGGGTCAAAGGCAACAATTACAATCACGAACGACGATAGTCCGGCAGCACCGACCGCATTGACTGCCAATTCGGGCAATCGGAGGCTCAATCTGACTTGGCCGGCACCTTCGGGTCCCGTGTCGGGCTATAACGTGCATTACACCTCGGCAAGCACCAGTGAAGTTGAAGACAACTCTCCGGTGCAAGATGGTTTAACACCTTCTCCGGCAAGTGGTTGGGTGGATGCACAACACTCCGGCACGACAAACTCGCACGCGATAGCAGGGCTTGACGACGGGATACGCTACCGGGTTCGGTTGCGGGCCTATAATGCCAATGGGAACGGCGCTTGGGTGTTCAATACGGCTTCAACATTCTCTGCCGATGCAACCCTCCGTTCTCTTGATGTGGATGGCTCACTTAGAGGACCGTGGCGTCGAATTGGTTTGGGTACATTTAATCCGAACACCAATGAATACGCGGCGACCCTTAATAATTCGTACTTTAATGTACGCATAAGAGCTACTGTCAACCAACCCAATGCCCGAATCAGAGTGGGTAAGGTGGGCACTTCGTCAGGACTGCAAGACGCCACCAGTGGGCAATTTTTCACTCGCTTTGATACTCAACTTAATGTGGGTGAAAACGTCTTCCAAGTACAGGTCACGGCTCAGAACGGGCAGGTCAACACCTACACGCTGAGGATAACGAGATTGGGCATGCCAAGTCGGTTAACCTTGACCACGAACGCGGCCTCCAACACCGCTGACGAGGATGTGGGGACGGTGCGAGTGACGGCAACGCTAGACAATCCAGTCGCATTACAACAATCTGATAACTTTGCGGTCCGAGTTACTTTGTCGGCGGCTGGAATTTCTACCGCCACGGCGACGGCCGACTATAGGCTGCCCAACGCCTTCACCATCCGCGGAGGACAAAGGTCGGCCTCTGCCACTGTACGCATTGTCGACGACGACCTTGATGAGGACGACGAGACCTTGGTTCTGTCCGCCACAGCGGGCGACCTCACCGTTACAGGGGTCACGCTGACCATTACCGATGACGATACTGCTGGAGTGACACTGAGCAGAACATCAGTACCGGTCGCCACCGGCGAGACAGCCCGCTACACCGTTGTACTGGATAGCCAACCTACGGCGGACGTGACGGTAACCCCGTCCACCAGCGATGAAACCAAGGCAACGGTGTCCTCGGCACTGACGTTCACCGCGTCAAATTGGAGCACGCCACAGCCGGTGACGGTGACCGGTGTAGCCGAGGGAACGGCTACCATCACCCATTCGGTGACGTCCACGGACAGCAAGTACCCGTCTGACCTCATGGACGATGATGATGTGACGGTGACGGTGAGTGCGGATACTACGACCTACGAAATCACATCCATCACGACCGCTGACGAGGGTGCCGACGCCGAACTCACGGTGACGCTGGGCGAAGCGGCACCGACTGGCGGGCTTGCGTTGATGGTAAACTATGACTATTCCGGCAGTACGGCCACAGCTGACGATACGGGCGAAACACCGGTGACAGTAACTGTAGAGGTGGGTGAAACCACTGCACTGTTGACCATTCCCATAGCCAACGACGAACTTGTGGAAGGTGATGAGTCCTTTACCGCGACAGTATCCACTTCCGTCTCTCCATGGAACGCAGCGTCATCGGGAGCCAATGTTGCGACAGTCACGATTACCGATGACGATGACGATGCAGCGACGATTGCGTTTAGCACTGCTGCCGCCGCGAGCTCTGAATACATGGCTTCGGTGAACGAGAATATAACGGGTGGCACACTTGAGGTTCCGATAACCATCAGTCACCTGCCCGGGTCATCCACCACCTTTGCAGTGGAGGTGCTGACCACTGGTACAGCGACGGAGTACGTTGATAGCACGAACCCCGGTGATTTTCGTATCGCCACCAAGACGGTGACGTTCGGCCCCACGGATACGACCCGAACTCAGACTATCAGCGTTGCCATCACTAATGATGGGGGTGTGGAGGTTGATGAGACAATCAAACTGCGGATTGGTGCGGCTGATACCCCGATTGTTGACCTGGAAGATCGATACGGGCGCCATGCAAGTGGGTCGTTGGCGACACTGACCATTACGAATGACGATGTTCCAGAAGCCCCAACGAACCTTCTGGCGGCTCCGGGCGGCCAGACACTGGCTCTGACCTGGACAGCGCCGACGCTGCCCGACGGCACGCTCACGGGCTACGATGTCCACTACACGTCAGTGGCGGAGGAGACGGTGGGGAACGAAGACGCTTTGGCAACGGTTCAGTCACCCACAGCAGCCGATGGTTGGGTGGATGCGAGCCATGACGGCACGACAGCTGAGGCCACCCTTTCAGGCCTTGATAACGGAACTCCCTATCGGGTGCGGGTGAGAGCGACGAATGCCGCCGGTGCGGGTGCGTGGGTGTTTGGGTCAGGAACGCCGGCACCGACCACAACCTATGCCATAACGCCAATGGCAACGGCTGCCGAGGGTATGACTGCCCGCCTGACGGTCACGCTGGGTGAGGCGGCACCGAATGGTGGGCTTGAGTTGTCCGCAGCCTATGACTACACCGGTAGTATGGTCACGGAGGATGACACAGGTGCGACACCGCCGACGGTGACCGTAGAGGCCGGTGAAACCACCGCGTCGTTGACAATACCCATTACCAATGACCAATTAGTTGAAGGTGACGAGACCTTTACCGTGACTTTATCCACTTCCGTCTCTCCATGGAACACAGCGTCATCGGGAGCCAATGTTGCGACCGTCACGATTAGAGACGACGATGATGACGCGGCGCGGATTGCTTTTGGCACGGACGCCACATCCACGGTGAAATATACCGACGCAGTGGCCGAAGCTAGTGGGACGCTTGATGTTCCAGTGACGGTCAGCAATCTGCCGGGTGCCTCAACCACTTTCACTATGGAGGTGCTGGGCATTAGCACGGCGAGAGAAAACGACGACTACAGAATCGCGACCAAATCGGTCACGTTTGGACCTGAAGACACGATGCTGACACAGAACGTAAGTGTTACCATTGAGGACAACCTGTTTTTGGAAAACGACAAGACTATTGAGCTTCGAATCACTGCTGCGGGCGCTTCCGCAAGCAATCTTGGCAATCTTTATGCGCGGGACGAAAATGGCTCGCAAGCCACTCTGACTATCCTTAATGACGATGCCCCCATACCTACTGCTAATTCATTGGTAAGCAATATTGGTAAGCAGAGAGCTGGAGGCTTTCAACTAGGTAACAGAGTATTTAGGAGGGTCGCTGCAACTTTTCGCACTGGGAGTCACTCGGCCGGTTATTATCTCGCAAGCATTGACCTGACGCTCACCGGGGGTAGTGCGTCTAGCTTACAGGTCGAATTGTGGTCTGCAGGAAATAATGCCCCAGGGACAAAACTCCACGATTTGACGGTCCCTGCAAGTGTTGGGACGGGAGTGGTAAACTTCGCGGCACCTTCGGGTACTACGCTTGACGCCAACACCACCTATTTTCTTGTGGTTTCCGGGTCAACAAAAATTGTGGATTTTACAGGTGATAAAAGTTTGGATAGTGGTGCCGCCGAGGGGTGGTCCATACCCGGCAACTCTTTCACCATCCGAGTAGGTTCCTCTGCGACAGTACAAAACAATAATTTTGTTATTCGTTTCCGCGTCAATGGTTCGGCTGTCCCAATTCCTCCACCTTCAACCCTGACCCTGACCACCAACGCCAATAACAACAATGTAGGCGAAGACGCGAGCTCGGTGACGGTGACAGCGACGTTGGACTACGAGGCGAAATCAGACGTTGAGGTATCTCTGTTGGCAGGAGGAAGTTCTACCGCAACGGCAACTGACGACTATACCCTCCCCAATGCTTTCACCATCCGCGGGGGACAAAGGTCGGCCTCTGCCACTGTACGCATTGTCGACGACGACCTTGATGAGGACGACGAGACCTTGGTTCTGTCCGCCACAGCGGGCGACCTCACCGTTACAGGGGTCAC
>Ga0209754_1003495_pt1 | contig 10602 bp, 7 predicted proteins | sample MesohylBB_FD_187295 | JGI IMG/M metagenome (GOLD analysis project Ga0209754, IMG submission 187295) | Host-associated microbial community of the marine sponge Aplysina aerophoba from Gulf of Piran - sponge mesohyl, lysed by bead beating... | ecosystem: Host-associated > Porifera > Sponge >... | reverse complement strand
ACATCGGCCAAATACCCCTCTCCATCATCGAGGACAACCTCAACCTCATGCCCCGACGACTACACAACTGGCACAGCCCCCACGACCTCTACAATCAACTAACGAGCAACCACCGCTAGAGCTTGCCCTCCTTCTCTCGTTCACAAGAGTTGCGGCTGCTGATCTTCGTGACAAGATCGCGGAACTCGATGTCCCAGGTGCGGAAGATGTTCGCGCTACGACTCTTCATGCCTATTGCCTCGGTCTTTTGATGCGGGATTCGGTTCTTGGGTTGACCGGTCGGCATCCCAGAATTCTCCTGAACCATGAAAGAGACCTGATGCTGCGTGATGTCGGTGGCGATTTCGGTTCGATCTATGATCGCCGAAGGCGTCTGGAGGCTCTGCTGGCGGGTTGGGCACGCAAGGAAACCGACCATCCGGGTTTTGCGGTAGAAGACGAGGACCGCGCTTTCGAGCGGGGTGTTCTCCGCTGGTTGAGGTCCCATCGCGCGATGTTGATCGGTGAGGTAATCCCCATTGCTCACCGTTACTTGTCCACTAACCCTGCCGCCGAAGAACTGAATACCTTCAAGCACCTCGTTGTGGACGAGTACCAGGATCTGAACGCTCTCGAGCAGGATCTATTGGACATACTGGCTAGCAATGCAAAGAGCTTATGTGTCGCTGGCGATGATGACCAATCGATCTACAGCCTGCGATATGCCAACCCGCTCGGCATTCGCAGTTTTCTCAATAGGGCCGATGTCGAGACCCACGGCATCGAGATCTGTGGCAGATCGCCGACAAATGTTGTCGGTATGGCGAACGCGCTTATCGAACAGGCCCCCCATCGAGACAAGCCACCCCTCATTCCGCTGCATCCGGATCAAAGGGGCGATGTATCCATTGTGCAATGGGCAGACATTCCGTCAGAAATCGAAGGCATGGTTGCCGCAATTGCTGATGATGTAGGTCGCCGAGAGATCGAGCCAGGTGAGATTCTCGTGTTAGTTAACTGGAGAAAAATCGGAGGACAGATCCGAGACAGGTTGAGTGACTTGGGCATTCCGTCTCGTTCGTATTTCACAGAGGATGAACTCGAAACCGATCAGGGTCGGGAGGCTTTAGCGCTTTTGCGCCTAGTGGTGGATCGAGGTGACCTGCCGGCGATTCGCGTTCTGGTGGGCCTGGAAGAAGGATCGGGAAGATCGGCCGCCTATCGGAGGCTTCTTGAGTATTGCCATAACAACGGATATGAGCCCGGCGACGCTTTTGGTCACCTAGCGGTCGGTGAAAGACTCTCTGGCTTGCGGGTGCCATCCCTCGTCAGCCGTTACCAGCGAGCAATGTGCCGAGTGGACCTTTTGCGTCGGCTGGCGTTGTCGGACATGGTCGATGAGTTGTTCCCAGATGGTGATGATGCACTTGCCGACTTGCGTGGCGCTGCGCTTGACTCAGTTCAGGCGGCAAAGGGACCCAAGGAAGTGTTGGACCACATCGTAGCGGCCATTACTCAGAACGATGTCCCCCAGCAGCCAAGCCATGTTCGAGTCATGAGCCTCCACAAATCGAAGGGATTGACTGCCAATGTTGTCTACATAGCGGGTGTAGTACATGGGATAATTCCCACCGTGACATCAACAGACCAAGCTGAAATCGAAGCCGCTATCGAAGAAGGTCGACGTCTCTTCTATGTTGCTCTCACCAGAGTTGTTCGCCAACTTGTCATATCGTCCAGCAGGACGATGGACCTTGCCGACGCTAACGCCAGGGGAGTGAGGTATCAGTCGTCAACCATCCGGAAGTCAGGTGGTCGATTCACGATCCGCACAATCGCTAGTCCGTACCTTGCCGAACTCGGGCCATCGGCACCCCGGCACCTGCGGGGTGAGGTGTGGCTAGCATCACGAACCTCCGAAACCTAAATCGGGAAGGAGTGCCTAAGGCAGTGCCCGTTTGGGGCACAGGGCCCAGGGTCTTCGCAGGAAAGGCAATAACGGTGATCTCGGAAGTTAGGCAGTGATCCAAAGGGACCGGCACTGACTAACTGATAGCCAGAATAACGCTCACTACCGCAGCAAGAGCTGCTATGGCTGTGAGGGTGACCATCAACCAGTAACTCCAGCCCCGTTTCCTGGACTCTCGGATCTCTTCTCGTATCTCGCTGAGGGCCTCGAGTTGCGCTACCTGCATCTCCACTGTTGGGGGAGCCGGTGGCTCGAACATTTCGATGTCCTCCGCCTCGGACAGAGATACTCGCCTTCCGGTGGCTACTGATGATCCCAAAAGATTCGGGAATTCTATTTCGGGAAAAGACCGAGACGCTTCAGTCATCCGTTTCATAAGGGGGTCGAGCACCTCAAAGCCAACTCTATCCCACTTTCCGACAGCTGACTCCGCGACTTCCCGAAACCGTACGTTTAGAGCCTCGTGTTTCTTGTTTATGGCTTCCATCAAAGTGGGGTCATCTTCTAGGATGTGGAAACCCCGTCTCTCCAACTCAAGCCAATGCTTCATGGGCCACGAGTTATCTCGGAGTCCTTTTTGAAGTTCTCCAAGGAATTCCGAATCCGTCAACTCCGCCAATGCCGGATCGGTCGCCCACTTTGGTGGCGTTTCCTCCAATGGCACTTTCCCTTGCCCGCTCAACTTGTTCCCTTTCGCGTCAGAGAGCATCTGGTGCTAAGGCTGGCGGCAGTCCGCCGATAACCCGGGCAGTTTCTACCGATACCCGGACAAGTCGCTGTAGATGGAGGACGAGTTCGCCAGGATCAACTGCCCACGAGTGCCAGTGGTTGGCGTTGTTCTTGATCCCCGATTTCGAATCGGTTTTGACTGTCAGTTGGGCAATGGCCCATTCAAGGGGACTTTTCCCGTTGACCACATAGTCGTGGGCTTCATTAGGGATTTCCTCAATGCGACAATGGTCATTGACAACAAGTACGGTCTTGTTCTTGACGAGTTTGCCATCAGGGTCCCTTTCTTTTCCCCAGTCCATCTTCTTCTTGATTCGGTAAAGGTCCGGGTCGTCGGGCCGGCCGGTGGTGACGACTCGTAGTGGCCACGGTTCGCAGGTCTCATAGTTGAGATGCAGGTCCATGAGTTGCTGGCCCGCTTCCCGGAATGCTCGGAAGTCCGGGGCGAAGGGAATGCGAGGCAGGCCTTTCCTGAGGTCGTTTGCGTATTTGGTTCGCCAGTCAGGGGCGTGTAGCACGCCGTAGATGTATGCCCAGATGTCATCTTTGGTGATGGTCGGGTCGTCGTAGTGGTCTTGGAACTGACTGAGGCACCAGTTGGTGATGTTGTCGATCCTGCCATGTTCATCTGGGGTGTCAGGCGTGTTGGCCGGGTCGCCCATGTCGAGAAGTTGAGGGTGGGTCACTGTGGGACCTTCGCGTAGGTGTATCGGGAGAACATCTGGCCGTTGCCCATGAACTGGACGTCCGGGGTGGTGTCTGTGATCAGCACCGAGAAGTCCCCTTTCCACCCAGGACCCGTGATCCCGATCGCTTGGTTGGGTAGGTGTACCGGGGGAAGGCCTGTCCTCCGGAGAGGAGATGGAGGTCGGGGGTGGTGTCTGTGATGAGGGCTGAGAATCCCACGCTGGCTCCCGGGCCTGTGATGTAGATCGTCTGGTTCTCGAATGCGAGGGTTGCTCTCTCTCTCTCTCTCTCTCTCTCTCTCTCTCTCTTGGTGAATCTATGTCGTGGGAACGCCTGGCCCTTGGACACCATCTCGAGGTCTGGAGTGACATCGGTTACCAGGGTTGCGAAGCCTCGAGTGGAACCTAGACCCGAGACACCTATGGCCTGGTTGGGAGCGGTTCCCGATGGGAAGATGTCGGGGATGCGATACTGGCGGCTGATGTAGAGAGGATCAAAATAGAGCCACCGTTTCACGAAGGGGCGATAGTGGACGATTCGCATCCTTTGATTGTCGAACGCAGTTCTTAGGTTGCGCTTAAACCGCCCAATCAGGTCATCGTTCCACTTGATGAGGTGCAGGGAGTCGTTTGTGGTGGCTTCCTGAATGGTCATTGCGCGGGCTGCGACAGCGTTGCGGCGTTGTTCGTAGAATGCTGTCATTTTCTTGACTTGCTCGGTCAAAGCAGTTGCATCGAATGAGTAGAGGTAGGCATCTCCGCCGGTGGCTATCCCTCTTGAGTAGAGACGGGTCGCAGTGCCGGGAATTTCGACTTTGCTCTTTTTGACCTCTGGGTTGCCGAGTGGCATCAGGTTCTTCCAGGTTGGATCCCCCTGGTTGATCCAGTCGTGGTTTTCGTTGGGGGTGATCGTTTGCCAGTTGTCTATCCCGCCTATTGATCTCATGTCCACAAGGATCTGTCGTTTTTCTTGGGTTGTGAGATAGTCGCCTATATCTCGGTAGAGAATCCGGCAAGAGTTTGGTTGACCGTCTGGGTTGCGGGCCATCACCGTGACAGCTACCCCAAGCCGGGTGCTACTTCCGAATACATTGCCTTTCTCCCTTCTTCGGGGTTCTCCCGACAGTCGGGCGTCGCCGCGGAGGTTGAACATGTAGATGCTGGTGAATTCATCGGGCAAGCAGGCGCGCATGCCTGCTTCGGCTTTGCCGTCTAGGTAGCCGTTAGGTGTGACGAAGGCTACGATGCCCCGTTCGCCGAGGCGATCGGTTGCCCACCGGATGGACATCTTGTACAGATCCTGAAGAGAATTCTTGTTTGTTGCGGTGCTGCGGGCCGCGTAGGTATCGGCGATCCTCTTTTCGAGGGCAGGATGGGGTATGTTGGGGTTATCCTCACCGGCGCTTCTTTGACCTGCGGACCATGGTGGATTGCCGACTATGACATTGATCGGCAGTTTGGCTTGTTTCTCGGCGCGTTGGCTGTTACCTCCCATTGTGGACATGGGAGGCTGGTCGGTGTTCATTTCGAACGTGTCGGTGAGAACAATCCCACCGAAGGGTTGATAGGGGTCGTCGGGCTGGCGGGACTGGTAGCCCTGTTCGATTTTGACCGCAGCGATGTAGTAGGCCAGCAGCAGGATCTCGTTGGCGTGAAGTTCTGAAGCGTATTTGCGGGGAAGGTCTTCGTCTGTGATGAGGTCCGGAAGGGCGAGAAGCCGGTTGATGAAGGTGCCGGTGCCTGTGAACGGGTCAAGTATGTGAACGTTTTCGCTGGTGAGTCCTCTGCCGAACTCCCGGCGGGCTACAACTTCGGCGGACCGGAGAATGAAGTCGACTACCTCGATGGGGGTGTATGCAATTCCGAGTCGGTCGGTTTCCCCTGGCATTCCCTTCTCGAAGAAGCTCTGGTAAAGATCTAGCAGGATGCGTAGACGACCGTCGGCGTCGGTCACGTCCCGGACTCGGGTTTTGACGCTCTGGTAGAAGTGGTCAAGTTCCCTTGCTTCGTTGGCTAATCCTTCGTCGTCAAGAACCGAGGTCATGTCGGTGAGCGCTTTGACGACTGGGTTGCGCTGAGCGAACTCGGCGCTTCCGAACAGCGCCTCGAACACGGGCAGAGTGACAAGATGGCTGGCGATCATCCCCACTAGGTCTGTGGGTTCTAGGTGTTCATTGATGGTGTCTCTCATCTCCTGGAGGAACCGTTGGAACGCTTCTTGGGTGTCCGAGCGGCCGGGTTGTTCTAGCAGGTTGTTCAGTCGGTTACGAATGCGTGCCGTCACCTCTCCTACATCACCCGCCCAGGTCTTCCAGTAGCGTTTGTCGCCGCAGCGTTCCACCAGAGCGGAGGCGATTTCTTCGTTGAGCGGGAGGCTCATTTGAGCGAATTCCTTGACTGCCATCACCGTGTCGTCCGAGTGGCCGGCGGACTCTTCCTCGCCGTATGGCTGGGTTTTGTCGATGAGGTTGACGGGTGGCTTGCCGCCTATGTCGGCGGTGTTGACCCACACATCCATCCGTTCATCGTGGGCCCTTAGCGCGGAGATGACATCCCAGACGGGTTGGAAGGCTGAACTGCGAAGAAAGGCACTGTCCGTAACCCGTCTGCCATCGGGAACAATGACGGGCAACACGATGTAGCCCCGCCGTTTCCCCTCGGCTCGGCGCATGACCCTCCCTACGGCTTGCACGATTTCAATCTTCGATCTGCGGGGCTCCATGAACAGCACCGCGTCCAAAGCGGGCACATCCACCCCTTCTGTAAGGCACTTGGCGTTGGTTATCAGGCGACAGTGTCCCTCCGGTGTCGGCCCGCCAAGTTCGTTGAGAGCTTGCGCTCGAAGGCTTGCTCTGGTTTTCCCGTCGATGTGATTCACCTGGAGGCGAAGCAGCGTTTCGCCCAGGTCCTCTGCCATGCCACGGTCGGCGGCAAGCCGCCTGATGATGTCCGGCCACCACTTCTCCAAGTTCATGGAACTCTTGATGGTGTTGGAGAAGGCGATGGCCCGTGAGGCGGCATGGGGAGTGTTGATATGCCCGGTGACCCGCTCCTTCGTGCCACGGGTGGTCGGATCGGCCAGGGCGTCCCAGCATCCGAGGAGTTTCACCACATCCTCAACATTCACGCCGGTTTGTTCATGTTCCTTGATGAAATCGCCCACCAGGTTGGCGAACAGGCTGTCAGAAACTGCCACGATCGCTACTTCATAGTCCGAGAGGTACCCGTCGTCTACGGCTTTCTTAAAGCTCATTGTGTAGAACTCAGGCCCGTAGGTGGCCTCGTCGTCCATCGAGTAGATAGCCACCTGCCGCTCCTTGGCCTTCTCTCTCACATTGGCGCTGTACAGCCGAGATGTGGCCGTCATGTACAGTCGCCGATCCGCGTGGAGGATCGTTTGGTCGTGAGGCAACAACCACGAAGACACCGCCACTTTGCCCTTCTTGTGAACCCCAGTGGTCCGATGGGCCTCGTCGCAGATCATCAAATCGAACGGTGCGGCACCGTCTGCTTGAGCATCCGCGATGACCTGCAGAGACTGGTAGGTGCTGAACACCACGGTCATCTTGTCAGGAGAGTCCTCCCCTAGAGCCTTCCGTATCGCCTGCGGGTTGGTGGATACCGGTATCGACAGTTCGGTCAGGTTGGCATCCTCAGGGCCGCTCTTACCGGCGCTGCTGTCAGAGCACACCCCGATGTACCGCTGTTCGGTCCGGCGTTGGGTGGACCACTCTCTCATGGTTTGGCCCATCAGCGAGATGGAAGGCACCACATACAACACCCGCCCGCCTTCTCCCACAATCTGCTCGGCCGCCCACAACGCCACCACTGACTTGCCGGTGCCGCAGGGGAGAATCAGCTTGCCGCGGGCGTGCTGTTGGAAACCCGTGGCGATGGTGTCCACAGCGTCCTGTTGATAGGGGCGGGGCTTATAAACGGTGTCGTCGAACACGAGCGCTTCGGGTTCGTTCACGAACTCGGCCCAGTCCACCGGCCACCCATCCAGGTCACCGAGGGTGAGCACCCGACAGTTTGGGGTCTTTGTCAGGTTGCCCCAACCGAACTTGGGAAGGGGTTTTCCTGAAGTAGAGACGAACAGGCGGCTACGAAATCCTCCGGCAGCTGCGAGGAATTTGTTTATTTCATTGTTGGGGATGCTCGATTTGAAGTAGTTCTTGCACTGAATAGCCCACTCGTTACCGTCGCTGTCCTCTGCAACCAGGTCAATACCCTTATCAGGACCGTCCCTCTTCGGCCAATCCTTCCACAGCCACACACGGAGGAACTTGTCGCGGAATTCCCCCGGATGATTGAGGAGGGCAGTCCGAAACATTCGCTCGAAGCGGCGGCCCTTAACGGTGGTCGATGGTGAGGTGGAGTGGATCCGCTCCAAAGCGGCACCTAGATTCGGCATGACCTATCTTCTCCAACCAGGCGTTCAGGGTTGGTCCACCTTCTGTCCAAAGAGCATGAAGGGATGGGAATGCAGGGATCTATCACCACCCGTTTACTTTAATGGGACTCTGCGACACTCCGCGAACATCGCCTGAGAAGGCTTTGCGGGTTCGCTCACCGTTTCATCGGATTCCCGGCGCTGCCTTGGTTGCCATCGTGCCCGGCCGTTAGGGTGTGCTGCTGGCGATTAGAGGAGGGGGGCGGTGGTCCTAGTTCGGTGCTTTCTTGGGTGTTTTCCGGACCGTCGGCCGTGAGGGCACTTGCTGGCTGGGAGTCTGCCGAGGAGGCGCTTGTGGCCGGTGGTGCCTGCCGTTGGTCGGGCCCGTTGTGTTTCCATATGGCATCCCAGATGGGGTGGTTCATGTTGCGTACCGTCCGTAATGTTGGCGAGAACGGCTGGCGGGTTTGGTTGCGCTCAGTTTCTGCCTGGCAGGCCTGTCTGTCGTGGCCGTAGGCTGGACAGCGAGAGTATCTTCAAATGGGTCAGTTTCCCCCTTGAAGCCGCCGCTCCGTCGCAACCACCAAGGCTCCCGCTCCACGATGCCTATATAGTGCGACATGGGCGCTGCCCGTGGTAGGTGATATGTGGATGACCATGACTGCTGTATTCGTCCGCCGTGCAATAGCACCTGGGACGGCAAGAAGCCGACCAGTGTCATTATCAGCTGCACCATGTTGGGCCTGACCAGCTGGTTTGTCGCATCCTGTCGGCTCCGGCAGCCCAACCCTGGGCGGATCTATCTCCAGGTAATCACAGTACTCAGTCGAGCTGTAGCGATGGCGCTACCGTTTATAAACTTATCCCTTTAGTCTATCTTCTTGACGAATAACAAGACCCTAGAGCGCCCTGACATTGGTTTCATATTCTGCCAACAAAAGCCGGGGCGTCTCTTCTAATAGTGTCACACCCCGTAGTTATAGTACAACGACGCTTAGATGTGGTCTTTATGGATATCTAAGGTAGCGGTAACGCTACACCCTGGAAATCCCTACGGACCCGAGGGCGGCGGGCATCCACGAAACACTCTCGGCCATCCGCACATCTATTCTCTCCTCCCTTTCTTCGTTCTCGGAACAGCCCCCCAGTCCCTCCGGACCTGGCACCCCACACATCCCGAATGCGGGCAGCTAGCAGGCATTTCCCGGGGGATGGCCGCCCTCGCTGACAGGCCGGTATTTGAGGATGGCCGCACCTCCCGTTCGTGTCAATGTCGCTGCGCGCACAAATGTGAAATTGGCCTCTTGGCGCGTCGTTACGTTCGAGAGAGTATGAATTACATGGCTGTAGTTCCGCAACCGGCCTGCGATGGTCTTGTGTTCGCTGTGTTGGGCGATATCCGCCCGGCCCATTGTGTGGACACATACCACCATCCGAAGCCGCCGTTGTCTCTGTGCGGGCCAGTGTCGGGTGTTCGGTGTGTCCAGCGGACCCCCACCTGCCATTGTTGCGGGGAGGGGCGGCTGATTTGAAGCGATTAGCACCTGAGGTTGTGTCCGTGTTGGAGCGGTGGCGCCCGACAGACTGGAGCGAGGGCGACCTGCGGACATTGAAGCGGTTGTTGCCTGCCTGACCTTCCCCCCGTATCGTGGAGGATGCTCTTAGAGGAGGAGCTGATGCCTGAGATACGAAGAAGATACGATCCGGAGTTTCGGTCCGGGGCGGTACGCATTGTGCTGGAGACCGGGAAACCGATTGCCCAGGTGGCCCGGGATCTCGGTATCCACGCGGGCACTTTGGGCAACTGGATCAAGAAGGAACGCCTTGACCGAGCCGATTACGGGCAGCTGGACGAGGACGGCATGGCCGAGCTGGTTCGGCTGCGGAAAGAGGTGGCGGAGTTGAGGATGGAGCGTGATGTGCTCAAACGATCCGTGGTCCTGTGGGTAAAGGAGGCGACGCGATGAGCGTGGTGTCACATATCGCCGCCCAGAGGACCGATCATGGGGTTCCCCACGCCCTGTCCTGTCGGCTGCTGGGTGTCAGTGAGTCGTGGTTTTACAAGTGGCGCAACCGCCAACCCACCCCTACGGAACGCCGCCGCAAGGAGTTGGATATCAAGGTGCGGATCGTGTTTGAGATGTCGGGGCGAACCTATGGTTCCCCCCGAGTACGCGCCCAACTGAGGGCCGACGGCGAACAGGTCTCCAAAAAGACCGTCGCCGCGTCCATGGCCCGCCAGGGCCTGGTAGCACGCTCCAAACGGCGCCGTAGGAACCTGACCAGACCAGATCAGGCCGCCGCGCCGGCGCCCGATTTGGTCCGCCGTGATTTCACCGCTGACCGTCCCGATCAGAAGTGGTGCGGGGACTTCAAACACATCTCCACCCAGGAGGGACCTGTCTACCTCGCCACGGTCGAGGACCTGTACTCCCGTCGCATGCTCGGGTTCGCTCTGAGCGACACCTATCCTACCTCCGCACTGGCCCAGGCCGCTATCAACATGGCAGTGGCCACCCGCGGCGGTGACGTGCGAGGAGTGATCTTCCATACCGACCGGGGTTCTCAATACACCGCCCAGGCGTTCGTCGGCGCCTGCGACCGGCTGGGGATCGTCCAGTCGATGGGAAGAGTAGGCTCGGCGTTGGACAACGCCCCCGCCGAGTCGTTTTTCTCCACCCTGCAACTGGAACGCCTCGCAAACCGCAAATACGAGACCAGAGCCCAAGCCCGACACGATATCGCCAACTGGATCCACACCTGGTACAACCACCACCGACTCCACTCCACCCTCAACATGACCAGCCCCATCAACTACGAAAACACCCACCAAACAACCTAACCAA
>Ga0209754_1003492_pt1 | contig 10620 bp, 11 predicted proteins | sample MesohylBB_FD_187295 | JGI IMG/M metagenome (GOLD analysis project Ga0209754, IMG submission 187295) | Host-associated microbial community of the marine sponge Aplysina aerophoba from Gulf of Piran - sponge mesohyl, lysed by bead beating... | ecosystem: Host-associated > Porifera > Sponge >... | reverse complement strand
AAGCGGTGATCTCGGATCCGTGTTTCGAGTACTGGCTTCTGCTTCACTTCGAGTACACGACGCGGCCGTTCGCCAAAGTAGGCGGCTGCGAACAGGCGACCAGGCTGCTGCAAAAACACGCGAATGATTATCGGAAGGGAGACCGTCGTTTCTTCGAGAGTCTGAGGGGCCTTCGGGAGACGGCCATCGAGAATGCGGAGAAGGCCGAGAGAGCGGGCCCGTCGCCCCGCACCGGCGTTGGCCATCTGATCCAGCGCCTCCACGAACTGGCCTGATCGGCCGGCCCGGGCTAGAACTTCGCCGAACACTCTCCGCGGCCTGGGCCTTCGTACGGCAGCCTTGGAGGCCGCGCCGGCGGGAGGACTCGGTGGAGGTGGGGAGGGTCTACATCTGACAGCATGCCGGGATGTCCTTGAGTGAGAAAGACATCGAGCTTGTCTACGGAAGTGGAAACATCTTCCGAGACTTCGGCGACCCTCAGGCCGATCTCAAGCAGGTCAAGGCCATCCTTGCTGCACAGATCATCGCGGTGTTGGACGACCGTGGTTTCGCCGTGCGGGAGGCGGCGAGTCTCACCGGGTTCGCTGCGGCGGAGTTCTCCCGCGTCCGCAACGCCGATCTCGGGCGCTTCACGCTGGATCGGCTGATGAAGATGTTGGCCGCCTTGGACGCCAACGCCCTCTTACGGGTCGATGGTGGGGACGTCTTCGAGCCGCCGGCGATCGAGAGTTGAGTTCCGAGTGACCCGAACGCCTTCGACTCTCTCCACATCCCGCTGCGCGGAGTGAACGGCTTCGGCGAGACTCTCCGCTTCCCGGTCGCCGGCGCGGGTGATCACCACTTCCTGGCCGGCGGCTACTTCCCGCAGGAGTCGCGAGAGGTGCGTCTTTGCTGCATGGACGGTGACCTGCTTCATGGCAAGGTGACCGTAGACCAAGTCCATGACCAAGTCGAGTGGTGCGCTGCTTGAGCACTACGCCCGGCTGTACGGCGAGGGGAAGGTGGCGCTCGCGGGAGCGGCGCGCGATGGCGGCGTCGATACGCGGGATCTACCTAGCTGCGCCTGCTGCGTTGTCCCTGAACGCCCGCCACGGCACCACAACAAACAGCGGCACAACCACCAGGGCAATGAACCCCCACGCCAGCGTGCCGTAGCCCCTGGCGACCAGGTCGATGATCCCGAACGTCGACAGCCCCGCGGCGGCCACGAGCACGCCAACCGCGGTCCCCGCCTTCTGCACCGGCGTCAGACTCCCCGAGGCCGGCCTCCACCGGCGCGGCAGGTCGTCGAGGTTGCTCTCGACGCGCCTCAGGAGCGCGTGAATCGAACCGACGGCGGTCTCGATGAGCGTCCAGCCGGCGACGAGGCCGAAGATCGCGATCCACAGCGCCGCTCCGCCGGCGCGGCCGTCGGCGGCGGCCCCGATCAGTGGCAGCCAGGGCACCTCGGCCTCCATCACGGAGGCCTGCGGCGACCGGAGGAGGCACGCCAGCGTCAGCGCGAATGGCACGGTCATCGCGACTCCGGCGAGAGCGCCTGACGAGAAGGTCTCGCTCCTGCGAGTCTGCCGATGCAGGCAGAACAGCACGGCCGGCACGACGGCGACGTTGTAGGCGACGTACAGCACTGCAGCGACGATCACCTCCAGCACGCCGCCTTCCGTCGCGGCCGCGCCCGTCGCCGCCTCTGACACCGGCCGCGCCGCCTCCGTCGCCATCGCCGCCGCCTCCGCCACCGTCGCCGCCTCCACCACCCCCTCAACCGGCGCCGTCAACACCAGAACCGCAAACGCGCAGTACCCCAGATACAGAGCCGCACTCCCCCAGGTCTTCGCCTTCTCGATGAACCCGGAACCGCGCCACGACAGAAACCCGACGCACACGAGCGCGATCGCCAGGCTCAACAGCTTCGGAAGCCCGACGGTCTGCTGCAGCACCTCACCGATCGCCGCGGTCATCACCGCGATGACCAGCATCATCATGCTCAGGATCAGCAGGTCGACGAGCCACCACAACGGGCCGACCAGGTTCCGGCTCCACGTCTTGTAGTCGTACGCCCCGGCGAGCCGCGCCAGCTCGAAGGACAGCGCCATGACGACGGCGAAGCAGACGGTGATGATCACGACGGACAGCCATCCCCGGTTGCCGAAGCGGCCGGCGTACTCGACGACCTCGCGGCCCGTGGCGTAGCCGCCGCCGATGATCATCGACTGGGCGATGATCGCCGGCAGGACGAGGGTGTGGAAGCGGGTCGGCGCCCGGTCCGGCATCGCGGGTGCCCCGGCGGTCAGTCGCCGACGCGCTCGAAGCGGATGGGCGAGATGGCCGGCTCGAGCGGCGCCGAAACGGCGTTGATCGCCCCGGCGTTGTCATAGTCGAAGCGGACCTTGAGCCCGCCGAATCCCGCCGCGAGCCGGTCGGCCGGAAGGTCGTAGGGGACGCTGAACACGTCGTAGTGGTAGTGCGCGAGCGGAATCTCGATGCCGACGACGTCGAGGACCAGCCCGTCTCCCTCGACTCGCACCGAAGCCTTACCGTAGCCGGGATGCTCGTAGTCGCCGGCGTAGTCGGCAAGCGCGTGCGACGGGCTCGTACCCGCCACCGCCGCCTCGAGATCGGCCTTCTTCGCTTCCTCGCCCTTCGCCTTCGCTTCGGCTTCGCGCTTGCGCGCTCTGGCGGCCCAGTCGATGGGCTCCAGGCCGAGCAACCGGTCGAACGCGTTGCGCACGACGAGCGCGGGCACCGCCCCGGTGTGCGACGTGTTGGAGAGGGCGACGACGCCGATCTGCTCGTCGGGCAGCCACTCCATCGCCGAGATGAAGCCGTCGATGCCGCCGCCGTGGCTGATGTGCTTGCGGCCCCGGTAGCCGCCCACCATGAGGCCCAGCCCGTAGCTGGGATCGCTGATCTCGGGGCCGTCCTTCAGCCGTTCCCGCTGCGGTCCGGTCATCACCATCTGCGGTAGCTGCATGAGCCTCGCCGAGTCCTCCTTCAGGAGCTGCGTGTCGCCGACCTGCCCGTAGGCGAGGTGGAACAGCACGTAGCGGGCGAGCTCCCGGGCGGACGTGTTGATCGAACCGGCGGGGCCGATCGCGTCGATGTTGCGGAACGGCACCCGGTCGATCTCCTGCTGTGCGCCGTAGCCGTAGGAGAAGTCGTCGTCCTGCTGCATCCCGTCGACGGAGAAGTTGGCCCGCTCCATGCCGAGGGGCCGGAGGATGCGCTCCTCGACGAGCTCCTCCCAGGACTTGCCGCCGATCCGCTCGGCGACCACGCCGGCGGTGAGGAACATCAGGTTCTGGTACTGGTACTTGCTCCTGAACGAGGCGGACGGCTCCAGGTGGTGGAGACCGGCCATCAGCTCGGTGCGGCTCTTGCCCGTGGCCAGCCAGTACAGATCGTGCCTGGGCAGGCCCGAACGGTGGCTCAGCAGGTCGACGGCGGTCATCTGCTCCGTCGCCACCGGGTCGTGGAGGTGGAACTCGGGGAGCACGGTACGGATGGGCGCGTCCCAGGCGAGGGCGCCTTCGTCGACGTACATGGCCAGCAGGGTGGCGGTGAAGGACTTCGTGTTCGAGCCGATGGCGAAGAGCGTGTCCGCCGTCGCGGGGAGCTGCTGCTCGACGTTGCGCCAGCCGTAGCCTTTCGCGTAGACGATCTCGCCGTCTTCGACGATCGCGACGCCGAGGCCGGGGACCTTCCACTCGGCCATGACGGATTCGACCCAGGGGTCGAATCCGTCGAGGCGGGGGTCGGCGGTTTGGGCGGGGAGGGGGGTGGTGAGGAGGAGGGCGAGGGTGAGGGCTGCGAGGAGCGGTGCGTACGGCGTGCGGCGGCTGCGGCGTGATCGACCCATGGAGTACACCTTAGCCCCGCGCTTGACAATCTGGCGAACAACTGATGATGTCATGGCATCACAAGGATGGAGGCGATGACATCATGCGGAGTACGGTGCGGATAGACGACAACCTCATGGAGGCACTGCGCACACGCTCCGAGGAGGAGGGCCTGAGCATGACTCGCATGCTGAACCGGCTGTTGCGGTCCGGCCTGGCCGCGGAGACGGCGGCCGCCCGCCGGCCGAGGTTTCGACAGGCAACCGCGCGCATGGGCCGGGCCCGGGTCGATCTCGACAAGGCGCTCTCGCTCGCCGCTGCGCTCGAGGACGAAGAGATCGTCCGCAAGCTCTCCGTGAGGAAGTGACCGACCCATGATGATCGTCGACGTCAATGTCCTCCTGTACTCCGTCAACGAGGACGCCGAGAACCACGAGCCGGTCCGCTCCTGGTTGGAGGATGCGCTGGACGGGGACGAGACGGTGGGTCTGCCGTGGATCGTCTTGCTGGGCTTTGTCCGGATAGCGACGAACCCACGGGTGTTCCCGGCGCCGTTGCCGGTCGACGAGGCGCTCGACAGAGTGGAACAGTGGTTGGACGTGCATGTCGTCACGGTCGTCACGGAGAAGACCGACCACTGGCCCGCGCTCCGGGGTCTGCTCGACTACACGGGAACGGCCGGGAACCTGACAACCGATGCGCACCTCGCGGCGTGCGCCATCACCCACGACGCGACGCTGGTGTCCTGTGACGGCGACTTCGCGCGCTTCGAGGGCCTTCGATGGAAGAACCCCCTGCGAGAGACGCCGGGATGAGGAGCGGTTTCATCGTGTCGGGGCTCGTCGCGGCGGTCCTCCTCACGGGTTGCAACGGAGCGACGGACGGGACGACCGAAGCGCCGACCCAGCACTTCGACATCGTCTTCCAGGGCGCCCGCGTCATCGACCCCGAGCGGCGCCTCGACGAGATCAGGAACGTCGGAATCCGCGGCGACACCATCACCGCCCTGACCGAGGAGCCCCTCGCCGACTCCCTCGCCGACGGCGGCGTCCTCATCGACGCGACCGGCCTCGTCCTCGCGCCGGGCTTCGTCGACCTCCACGCCCACGGCCAGGGCCCGGCGTCGCGCGAGTACCAGGCAAGGGACGGCGTGACCACCGCGCTCGAGCTGGAGTGGGGCGTCGCCGACGTGGGGGCGTTCCTGGATGCCAGGCGGGGGAAGTCGCTCGTCAACTACGGCGCCACGGTCAACCAAGGCGCGTTGAGGGGCCTGGAGATCGTCCCGCAGGATGAACGGGCGGATCTCGAGGCGGCCTTCACGGCGGCCAGCGCCGCCGACGAGCCGCTCACCGCCGAGCGCGACGCCGCGGACAGCACGTACTACACCGAGCTGCCGCCCGAGCGTTTCCCCGCCATGCTGGAGCGTCTTGAGCAGGGACTCGAGGAAGGCGCCCTGGGGATCGGCCTCGCCGTCCAGTACTACCCGGGCGCGAGGCGCCGGGAGATCGTCGAGGTGTTCCGCTTCGCCGGCGAGAAGCGGGCCACCATCCACACCCACGTCCGCTCGATGACGATCGAAGCGATGCAGGAAGTCCTGGCCAACGCGGTCGCCACCGGGGCGCCCCTGCACATCGTGCACGTGAACAGCATGGCCCTCGGCGAGATCGACACCGTGCTCGACCTGATCGGCGGCGCGCGCCGCCTGGGGCTCGACGTGACGACCGAGGCCTACCCCTACACGGCCGGCTCGACCAGCCTCCACAGCTCGATCTTCGACGAGGGCTGGCAAGGCCGCCTGGGCATCGACTACGGCGACCTCCAGTGGGAGGCGACGGGAGAGAGGCTGACCAGGGAGACCTTCGAGCGCTACCGCCGCGAGCGGGGCACCGTCATCCTGCACTTCATGAAGGAAGAGTGGATCGAGACCGCGCTCGGCAACAACTGGGTGATCGTCGCCTCCGACGGCATGCCCTACGCCCCGAAGGCGCACCCCCGAACGGCCGGCACCTACTCACGCGTCCTGGGCCGCTACGTCCGCGAGCGGGGCACGCTCGACCTGACGACCGCCCTGTTGAAGATGACCCTCCTGCCGGCCGACCGCGTGGCCTCGATGTCCGAGCAGATGAGGTGCAAGGGGCGGATCCAGGTCGGCGCCGACGCGGACATCGTCGTGTTCGACCCGGACAGCGTGATCGACACCGCCACGTTCGAGGGCGGGCTGTCGTTCTCGGAGGGGATCGTCCACACGATGGTGAACGGGGTGTTCGTGGTGCAGGATGGGGAGACGGTGGAGGGGGTTGCGCCGGGGCGGGCGATTGTGGGGCGGTTTGGGGGAGTGCCGGAGTAGCGGGCTATCTACGACCCAAGGATGCCCAGTGCCTGGGGCGCACTGAAGCACGGTCTGGACGATGCTCACTCGATCTGCTCGCGAGAGCCCCAGCCGGCGGGCGAGACCCCTTTAGCTCCTGTTCCTCCGCGCGCTGAACCTCACCACTAGGTCACGCCCGTACTCGATACCGGCCACATTGCAAGCCTGGCGAATTCGCTTCTCCTTCTCCGCGGTACTCGAGTGTGTCCTTAACCACCAACCACCGGGAACCCGCCTAGCGCTTCGCCGGGCTCTCTCTAGGCTACTGGGAATCAGTTCGACGCGTTTCCTTGCCAACACCTTGTTCTTTCGTCCGGAGTATGCGGCCGCGTAGCGCTCGCAGAACTTGGGGTCACGCCGGGCCAGCGCCTCGAACACAGCAACAAAGAGTTCTGTCGGGTTCTTGCATTCCGTCGTCTGCCCTGCCAGAGAGAAGCTTGTCGAAGAACCAGAGTCGCCCGGAGACTTTAGCTTGACGCCGCGGGACTGGACCCGTGCCTTTCGTGTGCTTCCGCTATCCGGAAGATGCGACTCGCCCCGGTACACCTGTCCTCTCAGGAAATCCACCACGCTCTTCTTCTCAGGTTTAGCTCGGCTGACCACCGCGACACCTTCCGAAAGCAGGTCGACCAGAACGGAATCGGGCTCCTCCAGCAGCTGCTGCCACACACGTCCGAGTTCCGACTCCGCTAGCCGTCGCAGGCGAATCTGCTCATAGTCCTCTTGAGCGAAGCTGAGGGCTCGACCCGCGATGACATCCTCGTATGCAAGGTATCTCACAAGCGTTTCTGATGACTCAGCGCTCGGTGCGTTGCGCATCAAGTCGACTAGGGCGAACTGCCTTTCGCCGTAGCTGCCCTGGCCCGCTGGATGAAAGAACTTCCACGTGGCACCATCCGTCAGCACTGCGACGGGAACGCCTTGGTGGAAGCAGTACTCGAAGAGCTGTTTCTCCCCCTTCTCATCGGCTTTCCCTACATCCTTGACCTCCACCAACACTGCGGGCCGGTCCTGAGGGTGACAGAGTGCGTAGTCGACGTTCCTCTTACCGATAGAGAATTCGGGTGTCACGACACGGACATCTGCCTGTGGCCATCCGAGCGTCGCTAGGAAGGGGATTACGACGCCCTGCCGTATTTCGGCCTCGTTACGAAGCCTGCCGAGGCGGAGTTGTTCCTGGACGCGAGAGACCTCAGCCTGTAGCTCTTGGATCATTGGCCGGGCAACTATAGTCGAGGCGCGTGCGGTGGCCCAGGAGACGGATGTATTCGCCACCGGCGAGCGCGGACGGCCGCGGCGGCCGGCCGAGGTGGCGCGGGTTCGGCGCGGAGCAGTCCTTTCTCCCGCTTCAAGATCGGGGTCTCCGGGAGACGGCCCGACCAACGCTGGAGGCCGCACGGAAGGCACGGAGCCCTTTCCAAGACCGGGTAACAAGCTCTTCTTCCCCGCCCGAATCGAGGTGCAGAGGGACGATTCGACGGTCGAGCCCACCTTCCTTTTGCCCGAAGACAACGACGGCTCGGACGAGAACTAGCTAGCTGGGCAAGTGCCTCTCCCGAATAGGCCCGCGTTAGGCCAGGAGGGAGTAGAACACTGGCCTCTAAGGGGCCAGCGTTCCTGGTACTCCGTCTCACGGGTCGCGCTTGGCCACATCTCCTGCGGCTCGTCGTTCACGGTTCGGCCGTAGCCTAGTTCGGACGGCAGCCCCCTTCACGGGTTGAGCTACACTGCCCGCCGTCAGCACACTGCTCACGACAGGCGCCGAAGGACCATCTAAGCCGCCTTGAGTCGCTTGAGGAGACAACGTGCAGCCTGAAGAGATAGAGAAGATAGTTGAAGAGGCGGTCGGAAGCCGTCTGCTGCACATACAAGAGCAGCTCGATCGGATCATCGAACTGCTGGAGCGGATCGCGCGCGAGATGCCCAGCTAACCCAGGAGTTCCGGAGGCACAAGAGGCCGCTCGAGCGTCTGGTAGCGGAACGTCGCGACTGATGTTACGAGAGGCCAGAGGCCTACCTGACCTGACCCACCAAGAGCGATCGACCGGAAACACTGCCGCAGCGTCTTGAGATCGCTCCCCGCCTACTGAGGCTAGACGTTCACCGCCGCGGCAGGGCCGCTTGCAGCGCCACATTCCGTTCGGCCACAGGAGGAACCATGAAGAATGTTCACGTCGGGATCGCTCTGCGTCCCGACGGGGGACTGATCGCTGCTGGCGCGAGGGTGACTGAGCCGCAACCGGGAACCCACGGAAGCCTAAGCCCGAACAGGCAAACACCCTGCAGGGGCCGAACGGTCAGGGCTCTGGTCCGATGCTGACACGCCTGACGCTGCAGAACTACCGGGGCTTCGAGAAGCACACGATCGATCTCAAGGACGTGACCATCGTTGTTGGGCGCAACAACGCAGGAAAGTCGACGCTCGTCGAAGCACTTCGATTGATATCCATTGTCACGGAGAGGATCAATGGGATACCTTTTCAGAATCCTCCTGCATGGACGGGCTTGCCGCTCGTGGAACGAGGTGCTAGGCCACGAACTGACTCTCTCAGAATTGACTTCTCAACGGTGTTCCACCAATACGGCGAGGCACCAGCTATGGTCGAGGCGCGCTTCGATTCCGGCGAGAAGATCCGGTTCTACATCAACGCGGAAGGCCAGAGCCACGTACTGATCTGGAAGAAGAATGGGAGACGGCTACGGACCCGGCCCGTCGCCCAGAAGGTCTCCTTTCCGAGCGTCCACATCTTGCCGCAGCTCTCGCCGTTGGCGAGCACAGAGCGAGTCCTCTCTGAGGACTACGTTAGGGAGAATCTCTATTCGACGCTGTCCTCTCTGCACTTCCGTAACCAGCTTCGCAATCAGCGCGGCCGCTACAGGGAGTTTCGGAAACTCGCCGAGGAGACATGGCCAAGACTCCAGATCCAAGAGTTGAGCGGCATGATGGGGGAGCGCGGCCAACAGCTGCACCTGAATGTGAGAGACCGGGCCTTCGTTGGCGAAGTGGCCCGTATGGGACACGGTCTCCAGATCTGGCTGCAGATCATGTGGTTTCTTGTCCGGACCCCCAAGACCGCCAGCGTGGTCCTCGACGAACCAGACCTTTACATGCATCCGGACCTCCAACGACGGCTCATCCAGATTGTCAAGAGACGGTTTCCGCAAGTCGTACTGGCCACCCACTCTGTAGAGATCATGGCTGAGGTGGCGCCGTCGGAGATCCTGATCATAGACCGCCACCAAGAAGCAAGCGGGTTCGCCGATGACGACCCGATGGTCCAGTCCTTGATCGAGCATATGGGTGGTGTGCACAATATTCACCTAGCACGTCTCGCAAACGCGAACCGTTGCCTGCTCGTAGAAGGCAAGGACTACAAGTTCTTGAAGCTCATCCACGACCTGCTCTTCGCGACGGGAACGCTCGGTGGCCTCGAGGATGAAGACCAGACCTACGACACCGGCTGGGAGAGCATGCCGGACATTTCGATCGGTGGCTGGGGAGGATGGCAGTATGCCGTGGGTTCGGCACTCTATATCCGCAATTCAGTCGGCAGCGAAGTCACCGTCTATTGCGTCCTTGACTCTGACTTTCACACCGACAAGAGGATCGCTCAACGACTAGGCGATGCGGAGGACAAGGGAGTGAATCTTCACATTTGGAGACGTAAGGAGATTGAGAACTATTTCTTGGTTCCGTCGGCGATCGCCCGAGTCATCAACGGGAAGAGGAAGCAGGACTCCGTAGAGGTCACCTCAGAGGGAATCCTTGACCGGCTACAATCGCTCGCCAACGAGGCCCGCGAGAAGACGACGGACGACCTAGCCGCAGAGCTGGATCGAGAGAGACGCGGTGACTATCACGGCGCGACCAAGGCTGCACGGCTACAGGTCCAGGAAGCCTTCGAGGGCGACACTGGAGGCCTAGCGATCGTGTCGGGCAAGAGGGTCCTGGGTCAACTGGCGGAGTGGTCCAAGCGAGAATACGGAGTCAGCTTGGGAACCGCCGATATCATCCGCGCCATGAAGCCGGAGGAAGTGCCTGCTGAAGTCAGAAGGCTCGTGGAGCAGATCCATGGGCGGAAGCCGATTCCCAAGGAGGCGTGGAGGCGGGAAGTGTGAGCCGGTGCGAGGACCACACGGTGGCGTTGCCTTACAACCGCCCGTAGCCCGCGCCCGCTCCAACACCGGCTCATAGAGCGGCAACGTAGCCGCATTCACCAACTGCCTCCCCTGGCCTCCGGCCCAGGCCCCCTTCGCCACGGCGACCCGGTTCACGCGGCGCAGAGCTCCCCGAGCTTCTCGAGACAGTCCGCCCAGCTCCGCTCGTGCTCGTCGCGGGCCTCGTCCTGGGTGAACCGGGCGTGGGTGAGCGTGAGGCGCGTCCTGTCGGCCGATTCAGGATCGAACTCGATGGTG
>Ga0209754_1003486_pt1 | contig 10634 bp, 9 predicted proteins | sample MesohylBB_FD_187295 | JGI IMG/M metagenome (GOLD analysis project Ga0209754, IMG submission 187295) | Host-associated microbial community of the marine sponge Aplysina aerophoba from Gulf of Piran - sponge mesohyl, lysed by bead beating... | ecosystem: Host-associated > Porifera > Sponge >... | reverse complement strand
CAACTTGCCACTCAGGACTGAGTCTCAAGGTGTATCGCATCATTAAATCTATTATGGTGTCTTGCATGGAAATGATTAAATTTGGTTTACCCAAATTTAATCATTCCACACGAATCGTGATAGAACCAACCTTTCAGCGTGAGAGTCTACCAAACCGATTGGGGTGTGCATTCAAGACCACTGATCGTTACTGCCACATTCAGTTGCTGGATCCTGATACAATTGAGGCTGCTTCTCCCCAGCGTTGATACAGATCCAACTTGCTCCTCCACGCCACCGGGGCATTTCATCACTCACTTGGATCCCTCACTGTCAACTGATTTTGGAGTACTCCCACAGGGATTGTCATCTGAGAGAACTTGATACCGCGCAAGGTAAAGTGTACTGGTTGCCTTTGGTCGGTCTCTCATGTGAGACTGATTGTCTTGCAGCTGGGGAGTCAGATTCGAGGGGAGGATGATTGAGACACGCTGGTAGACGATCCTGAACACCGGCCGACCTACTATCTATCTGTACGAAAATGCCAGATCACCGGTGGGATCTCTACGGACCACGGGTCACCTTCTAATAGCGCGCTATTGCAGTTGTAGATACTCAATCAACTTCCGGTTCGGAACGGTAATACAGCGAGCATCCCTGGAGCACTTAGTTGTATTCTGTGCCAACTAAGGTCTTCCATCAACTTTACATGAACGGGCCATCCGTTACTCGTCCGACGGCGGGACGAATCGGTAGCGGATGATCGTAGGATTGATGACTTCTTCGGTGGACTCATCTCCCGAATCACTCACAATATACAACCTCCCGTTCTCGGCAACCTCTGGAGTCTCCTCAAACCGTGTGCTGACAGCTGGAAAACGGTCACTGTGGCTGGCAATGATTGCTCCTTTTGTCAGCTCCTCATTGCTGGAATCAATAGAATCGTACACGATCATGCGTGTCTCGTTATTAAGCGTAAACACACCTATCACGCTTGTTGCCTCGGCTTCAGCTTCATCAATCATTCTAGTAATCTCCCGAAAATTGGACTGATCCACTAATGGATACTCTGGAAAATCCTGAGTCCGTTCCACGAAAAAGTCTGGTATATACTGGGTCAGACCCGCACGGGGTAGCCGGGGAGTGGCATCAAAATTTTCTGAATACACCCACCAAACATCGTCATTAAAACATGCCATGTTGAGTCCCGAGTGTGTCAGCATAACGGACGCCCGTCTTTGGAACTTGGGCGTAGGGAGTGGAAATTGGTCAATTAGCGTAAAGTCCGAACTGTAGGCTCGAATGAAAGAGTTTTCCCTGATATCGCGCGGCATGGCAAATATGGTATCTCGGTGCGAGCATAGTCCCCACGTATTGGTCGCCAAATCCGCGTCAGTGGTGGTCTGGACGCACTCCCCATTTTGATCTAAAACGATCGCCCCCTTGTTAATCAAAATGGCAACATGAGAATCGTTCAAGAATGAAGCTTGTGCGTTGAAATTGAAGTTTGCTTCAGGATTGCAGTTGGTGATTAACATTGTCCAGACCAATATTCCGTCTGGTGAGAACAGGTGTACACCCTGACTTTGGATATCAAGTACCAGGAGTTCACCTTTAGAATTCGCATCCAGACGCCATCTCGAACCGAGCAGTACCGTAGTATCAAGTCGGATTACGCTTTCCTGTACAAAGAGATCTCCAAAGTCCATGTGAATCGGAGTCAGAATCTGATCAACTGCAGATCTAGAGTTGCAGCCACCGACCAGGCAAAACAGCAGCCCGGCAGCGATAATGGGTGTACAGAAGGGGAATTTCATAGGGACAGAGCAGGGATGCCTGGATTTATTGCCTGCAGGAGCAGCTGTGACCGCCACAACATATGCACGCATAACAACAATTGCAAGTGGTAACGTTTTAGGTTGTAATCCTATTGCGTATGGTCTCCAAGAACGAAAGATGGGGAATATGCCCCGAAGTTCTGCATGCAGTATTTATTCACCCAAGACATCAAACTTATTATTCTGCACTTGGGCAATGACCGGACTAGTAACAGCGTCACCATTTTCATCGAAGGAGAATGACCCGAAAATGGAGTTGAATTCTCTTATTTCGGCTAATCCATCCCTGATTGAGGCCGCATCATACATTGAAACTCGGTTCAACGCCTCTCCCAGTACGGTTACGGCAGCGTAGCCACGAGCGGCAAAATCTCCCGGCTCCTCGCCGAATTTACTGTGGTAGTTATCTACAAATTTTCGACTGGCTTCAACCGTAGAATTTGGTAACCATACCTGAAATGTGATGACACCCTCTGCGGCGCCAGGCTCTGCATCATTTACGTCATGAATGACATCAATCGAAATAAAGTTAACAATAAACGGAATGCGAAGTCCGAACCGGTGTGCGGCCACGAGCGTGCCGGTTCGTCCTTCTGGCAATGCAGAAAGAAAGATGACATCAGGTGTGGGGACTGCATTTTGAATTGCGGTCAGTTGAGCCGTAATATCCCCAAAGTCTGTTCCCTGAGGAAGTCGGTACGAAGCCGCATGAACAATGGTCACATCACTGTACGTTCCCAGCTCCTGCGTTATGAAATCGTTGCTGCTGACCGAAAATGCATCCACCTTATTAACCAGTGTCGCAACGTTTTTGTAGCCCAGATGCTTTTTCGAAATGCGCACACCTTCCGGTACCGTACGGCCTACGGTGAGCGACGAGAGAAACAAGAACTCACTTTGTGCACTCAAGCCGCTGCGTGCTGCAGTCGGACTGATTGTAGCTACTTTTTTGTTGTTGATTAGCGGGATCGCGCGTTCCGTCTCGGATGAAGTTGCAGGTCCAATAATGACCGGCACTCTGTGTTCATCCGCCAGTCGAGAATATGCGATCAGGGCGCTATCAATGTTGCTCTCACTGTCCTCTATAATGAAACGAAGACGAAACGGCTCTCTAGCATTGATCTCTTCCAGAGCCAGATCCATGCCATTCAGAATTCTCTGCCCGGCCACACCCAGAGTACCTGAGAGCGGCAGGATAACTCCTACTGGTATTTCCACGGGCTCAACTACTTGGTCGCAGGCCGAAGTATTGAATATCAAGCCTGCGATCATCAGTGCTGTAACTGTATTTCGTACAATTGAGTGATGAATTCTGGTCATCATGATGATGTTTTGGATTCAAAGATGTCCTTGAACCAGAAATTGTACTTATGGTTACTTATGCACCTTCGTCATTTTGATACGTAGCAGGCTTGGTTCAGGCCTCAATGTTGTTCAGCCTTATCACCTTCCTTCTTCTTGTGCATTGGGGTACTTCTTGACTTCCTCCAACAAGCACCCCATTGACCGGTTGCTCCTGATTGAATTGCAACTGCCCATTGCAGTTGTAGGTTACTATCATCGTCCTGTTGCCGTTTCAACTCAGCGCTATATGGTCTACATAGAATGTCTCGGAACGCCTGCCGCTTTACTCGCCGGGAAGGATACCTCCATATTCTTCGAATGGTGAGCGTTCTTCGGCTGGACCAGCGTATCGGATCTGTGGATTATTTTGGGGATGAACAAGCCCAGTTCTTTGTGAAACTGCCGCAATTTCAGGTCATGTGCGTTCGCTGAGATATCTATGTTTGTCCACCGACGATTCAGTTTTTCAGCTGTGATACAAGCAGTCGTACACCCACAGAACGGGCTAAGGATCAAGCCGCCCCCACTTGTTGCTGTTCGACTTGGCAATGCGTTCTAAAGGCAATTGACTTGTGTGTATCGTAGTTACAATTCTCTTTGATCTTGCGAAATTTTCTTATTTTGCGCCAATGCAGTAATTTCGAATTCTAACTCCCAACAGTTCTGCTGACGGCCCTAGACCAACGATGCCGGAGATTTCAGAAGTACGCCTCGATACTGCGAGTGAGCTATGGGATCAACTTAGCTCCACCAAGAGGCAATCCAATTTGGACAATCGAATAATTTATCGGGGCCACGCAAACGCTAAGTGGGAGATAAAGCCAACGTTTTTGCGGCTGAAGTCTCTCCAACTACAGCAAGAGCTGTGGTCTGCTCCTCTTACTTGTGAGCTCTTGGCATTGATAGAATTCAGGAAATTGCAACACTTCATCCGCTGTTGTGATGAAAACGGAGTGGAGGTTCCCAACGACTCGCTTGAGTTGCGCAATACAGTATTCTCTGACATTAACTTCAGGAAGCATCACGATTTTCCGTCTACTTGGCCCTCTAACGAGTTCTTGGAAATAATGGCATTTGGGAGGCTGCACGGGTTGCCTACAAGACTCTTGGACTGGTCTACTAATCCATATGTCGCCGCCTATTTTGCTGCGAGCGAGGCATTGTTCTCACAAGACGATTGGGTGCCAGGTCAGAGAATTGCAATATTTGAGCTAGATTTCGGGCCTGTAGACACCACGTATATGGGAGTAGACACCGCGTATTTGGGAGAGGTTAGACTTCTCCAAATCAGGGGCTCCATTTCGCCCAATATTGTAGTGCAACAAGGCATGTTTACCTTGCACCCGTTAGTTGGGAATAAGAACGAAATGGCAGAAGTAAAAAGCCTTGAAAAGTACCTGTCACCCCGCTCTGAACCACCAATAAAAGCGTTTACAATTCCAGTATGTCAAGTTCCAGAACTTTGCAAGCTGTGCGACACTTTCGGCTATAATGCCGCTCGCCTATACCCCAGCCCTGAGGGGGCCGTTAGGGCCATGCGAGAATCCGATATGTACAGACTTGCACGGAAGAATGGTCAAGGATAAGAGACCAGATCACATTAAGGGTAGGCTAGCTTCGCGGCCCAAGTTGGAAAAATACCCTGCGAGACAAGATCCACCTAAGAGTAATCCAATGTATGATCAATCAAGGGACGGCTACTCTACGGTCCTAGTGCATTTGACGACCACGCTTAGCTGTACTTTACCTCTGTCGGCAGAGTCGTTCGGAATATGCTTTGAACCTAGACTAGATGAGGGTTATGAAAATTACATCCATCGAAATACATAACTTTCGGAGCATTCTGGAGTGCCGTCTGTCGTGTCGCGACATGCTCGTTCTGCTCGGCCAGAACAACCATGGAAAATCAAATATTATCGGTGCCTTGGATTTTGCACTGAACTCGTCAAAGCCGAATATAGACGACCTCTTTGCCCTCGCTGAACCTGGCGATAAAACGATATGGGTAGAAGTCTCATTTGGTCGGTTGACCGACCAAGAAAAGACGACATGGAGAAAATATGTTCAAGCTGATGGCATTTTCTGCTTTCGGAAAACAGCTAGTTTTGACGATGAAGACAGGGTCGACGTCAAATACAACGGCTATGTGTCTGAACCTAACGAAGAATGGTTGAAAGCAGATAACGTGCGCAACTACACGAAGCGCGACGTAGTTTCTGGAACACCGCTGAGTCCCTATATTCCGGAGTCAGGACAAGTCACCAAAGCTATAATTGTAGCGGCCCAAGAGCAGTATATCAAAGAGCACAGTGAGGATTTGGATTTCAGAGTAGGCCTCGAGGAAGGCCCATTGCTTGGCCAGAAAAACGTAGCGAAAGGCGTTCTGCCAGAATTTTTCCTTGTTCCCGCTATCCGTGATTTGAGCGACGAGTCGAAAGTCAGGAATACTGCACTCTTCGGGAAACTTCTTACCTATGCAGTCAAGGAAATGGCGTCCAGGAATCCTCTCTTTCATAGCATTGAAGAACAACTCAGCGATTTGGTCAATGTGCTCAATGCAGGGCCGGAAACCGAGGATCGCCCTCAGCAGCTCACTGATCTTGAGTCTTCTATTCAGCAAGAACTAACTGGATGGGATGTGCGTGTTTCTGTGGAAGTGACACCGCCGGACATCTCTAAAATCATTGAATTGGGGACGGAAATCCATCTCAACGATGGCCTTAAAACCTTGGCCAAACGCAAAGGACATGGTCTGCAGCGTGCCGTGATCTTTGGTCTCATGAAAGCATGGGCAAGGGTAATGCGCGGGTCTGATGCAGCGGGCGGAAGCATTACTGCACGCAGAGCGTCTGAATCAGTTATTTTCGCAATAGAAGAACCCGAGCTTTTCTTGCATCCGCATGCACAACGTACTTTTAACAAGGCCCTTCGAGTACTTTCAGAAGGTACTAATAGTCAGGTTATCGTTAGCAGCCATTCCACACATTTCGTGGACTTGGACGACTACCGAGGTATTGCCCTGATTCGAAAAGAATCTGTCGAGAAGGGCACTATCTCGGTACAATGCACTGAGGACTTATTTGAAGAAGAAGCTGACCGAAAACGCCGATTTCATATGGCCACATGGGTGAATCCAGATCGCGGCGAGATGCTCTTCGCTCGCCGAGTAGCATTCGTTGAAGGTGAAACTGAAAAATTAATCTTCCCGTTCCTTGCCGAGAAAATGGGTTGCCATTCGGAGGATGTTTCCATAATTGATTGTGGTTCAAAAAACAACATCCCGCTCTATGTAGCCATTGCTGAGGCCTTTCATCTCAATTACGTCGTTGTGCATGATCAGGACTCGTTGTCCAATCTGAGTTCCCAAAAATTGAACACTACAATCAAGGAATTGGTAGGCGAGGCAGGTTCGGTCGTAGTCTTACGACCAGATTTTGAGGGCTGTGGTCAGATGCCCAAGAATGAGGGTAAACGAAAAGGAAAGCCACTCGCCGCTTTAGACCACTTTGATTCAGTTACAGCCGATCAGATTCCACAGCAACTCGTTGACATGATTCGGCTAGTTTACGGAGAGACATAATAAATATGCATCCTCTCCGATCCTGTCCACACGGACACGATCTTGCTCCGTTTCTAGCAAGTATGGTCATTATAGAATCCCCTGCGCTTTCGAGGACTTTCACCTGCTACACTTATCAGTTAGATTATTGGGTTGCTGAACTTTTCCCACCCACGAACCATCCCAGAGTCGCTCAAGACCTAGCTTCAAAATAAGTCCTAAGTCCTATTTGTTACAAAGGCAATAGAAAATACTGTCCGCACCGATTTCGGTCTCGCAACAACTTCGGGGTTCCCCGTTTAGGGGGAATTTGCTCCGGTTCTCCCTTAAGCTGGCGCCACTTGTGACATCGGGATTCCATGGTTGTAATCAGTACAGTTGATTTTTCTCATGCTTAGCCATACATGTGGGCTGCATATGCAGCTTCAAGTTCCTTCTTAACCTGTCCGGAAAAGTCTGGATTGCTAATCTTGGAGGCGACATTTCCCGCTTGTGCCACTGACATCGCTGAATCGGTGCCCGATCTCCAAATACTTCTCGAACTCCTTTCTGCAATCCCTTGTAACCATCTAATAGAACCAGCAACGAGCCCGCTGGCTGGAAGCCTGGTTCCTGCGATTCTGGAGTAGTGCGACCACGCAGGTATGCGCTTCGGTTTTGGTTTCCATGAAAGTGAACTGACAGAAACCAACATACGGCATCCGAGTTTGAGGGTGCGCGTTGTGTATGACTACGTAGGGTATTTCAGATGAGAGTGTCCAAGCGCGTTATCTTCGCCTTCTCAATGACCATGCTATCTGCTGTCTCCGCGATGACCTTTGCTCAGCCAATCTGCACCGTAGAAGATCTCCCGCGCGAGGCGACTGGCCAAGGGCGGCTGGCAGTCAGGCTTGACGGCGCATGGCAGCTATTTACCCAAGACGAGGACGGATCCGCATACATCATCGAAATCGGCGGGCTCCAGAGCTTGTGCATTGCTTGGGAAGCACCTCCCTACGACAATGCTCGCCGGCAGATCGTCTACGTTAGCACGAAATACAGAGACAAACAGCCGCTGTGGCTCTTTCGAAACAATGCGGCAGCTGGTCTTCCATTCGTTGGCAACCTACTGGGCAACTGGAGCCGGACACCTGATGCCTCGGGTTTAGATCCCGATGAGGCTTTCAGAGAGTTTCATCGTAGCCTCCCTGAGGATCCTTCTGAGCCCCCGTGGGACAACCTTACCACTTGGCACGACACGTCGGTATGGTTGTCCAATGTTAGCAGCTACGAGTTGGTGGTTGGTGCCACAAACAGCCTGCCAGTGCTTCCCTACGGTTCGGAGCGACTATTGAGGCTTGCGGGACATCGTCCACTCACCTCATGGGTACCGTTTACAACCCGTGCTCCGTCTGGGCAAAACGAACTCCGCATAGCGGTTTCCTATACAGGTGATCTTGATAACCTCGGCCCGGATATCTACCAGTACGTATTCCAAGTCAGGTAGCTCTGCCCATGCGTATTAAACACGAAGCCCGCCAAGTACTGAACGCGTTCGTAGGTCTCTTCACTCAACCGTTTAAACAGGATATTAATGCCTCTTTGAAGGCAGCTGTCACTGCGATCCTGCTCGCCATGTTCCCCGGCTTATCGCTCTTGTTCAACGGTGGAATCCAGATAGGGGCAACAAAATTTGCCGCCATTAGTCTCGTGCTCGTCCTCTTTTGGGCACTCTTGACGGCTATCTTGACCAAGCAGGACAGGCGTGAGTTGGCGATTGCTCGTAACCTCACCATCCTGTCCTTTTGGATCGCTGCCACATTGGTGATCGTCTATTTGGTGAACATCATAGTCCCCAATCCTCTTGATGGAGCCCTACGTCGGGGAGTTGCAGTGGCCATGCTTATCCCCTTGATCTTCATCCACATGATTTGCAACCTGCCTTGTTTTCCAGCACTGAGAATGGCATTCTCCCTGTCGATCAGCACCGTTTTATTGGTTTGGATGGTACTGTAATGGCGATGTGTCATGGATCACTCGCGTCCATGTACGTGTTGACTGGCGGCCTGTGGATAACATGGATGTTCCAAGGTCGCGGGGAATCTCCGCTGTTTTGCACCAGAATTCCTCCGGACATGTGTGGTTTTGCAGGGGTCTCAGGGCTTCTAATTAATAGTCCGGCAATGATCCGCCGAGCCTGCGAAATGAACAAGTGTGATATCTTTACACTTTGAAGACTTGAGCCCTAGCATGGATAAGTTGAAGATGCACACACCTGATCTGAGTCAGGAAAATATTTCGAAGATTCGTAAGGCCTTCCCTAATTGTGTAACTGAGGTGTTTGACGAAGCGAAAGGGGAACTACGCCTAGCGATGGACTTTGATCAACTTCTCCAAGAATTGAACGATCATATTGTGGAAGGTCCGCAGGAACGGTATCGACTTGATTGGCCAGGAAAGCGGGAAGCACTACTGCTTGCAAATACTCCGACCGATAAGGCACTACGCCCTGTAATGAGCGACAGCCTTCACTTTGACACAACTAAGAATCTGTTTATTGAAGGTGATAATCTTGTTGTACTAAAACTCATGCAAGAGATCTATCTCAGACAGATCAAACTAATCTATATTGATCCACCGTACAATACGGGCAAAGGATTTATCTACCGAGACAAATTTGAATCAGAACTGATTTCCCATGAAATAGCATCTGGTGAGCGAACAGAGAAGGGCGAACGTCTTGTAACTAATCCCGAAAGAAATGGACGATTTCATTCAAATTGGCTAACGATGATTACTCCGCGGCTACGATTAGCTAAGAACTTGCTGGCCAGAGACGGCGCGATCTTTGTATCCTGTGATGAGGGGGAACAGCCTCGCCTGCGCATGGTCATGGATGAAATCTTTGGTCAATCCAATTTCGTTGCTGATATGGTGTGGGCGGCCGGTCGCAAGAATGATTCGCGGTTCGTATCCGTCTCGCATGAGTATATCGTTTGTTACGCCCGTGACTCTGCATATCTCAGCGAAAACAAAGTAATCTGGCGCCAGCGAAAGAAAGGGTTGGAAGACATTTATTCCCAGTATTATCGCTTGAAGCGCCAACACGGAAATGATTTTGAGGCAATCACGCAGGGTCTGAAGAAGTGGTATTCAGGCCTTGCTGATAGTAATCCCGCGAAAAAGCATAAGCATTATTCCCACGTTGACGCTCGGGGAATCTACTTTCCTGATAATATCTCATGGCCTGGTGGTGGCGGACCAAAATATGAGGTGCTTCATCCAGAGACCCAGAAGCCAGTAAAAATCCCATCTAGCGGTTGGCGCTTCAGTAATCCGAAGCTAATGCAGGCACGGATTAACGATGATCGCGTCCACTTTGGCGAGGATGAGAACTCAGTTCCCTGCATCAAACGTTACTTGAAAGACAATGAGCGCCAAGTACCGTACAGCGTTTTTTACCAAGATGGACGTGCTGCATCTAAACGTCTGTGGGCCCTCATGGATGGAAAATTTTTTGATTACCCCAAGGACGAATTGATTCTACAGGAAATCATTGAAATGGTAACCAAGGATTCGGATATTATACTCGACTTCTTTGCAGGATCATCCACCACCGCACATTCCGTGATGCTTCAGAATGCCGCTGATGGAGGAAATCGCAAGTTCATCATGGTGCAATTGGATGAAGCGGTAAACGAGAATTCTGAGGCCTTCAATGCCGGTTTCAAGACTATACCTGACCCAAGTTCGCCATTTCATAGTGCTCTGGAAGTACGGAATTTCCCCATTCCCGTTTTCGGTCGATTTTTTTTCGGGGATATGGACTACTGAGATTTACTGAATCAGTCTGGGGTAATTTAGGGCGATTTTGATTCCGGTTTTGCCTCTTCTTCGGGGCAGCGGTCCCCGTAATTTGGCCCGTCCAGTTGCAA
>Ga0209754_1003484_pt1 | contig 10634 bp, 10 predicted proteins | sample MesohylBB_FD_187295 | JGI IMG/M metagenome (GOLD analysis project Ga0209754, IMG submission 187295) | Host-associated microbial community of the marine sponge Aplysina aerophoba from Gulf of Piran - sponge mesohyl, lysed by bead beating... | ecosystem: Host-associated > Porifera > Sponge >... | reverse complement strand
CGGAGTCGTCATCACCGCCGGTACACGCCGCTACCGCGAGCCCCAGCGCGACGAGACCAAGTGCCGCCCGGGCTGCGCGAGCGATACCATCCACGGATGGCCTTCCCGTCCTGTTCAGTCGGTGCCGTGTTTCGAGTGTAGGCACAGCGCGGCCCAGCGTTCTCACGGCCCGTGCAAGAAATCACGAGGGTTGAGAGATATGTGTAGACTCCGGCCCGGTGCCACGACACCGCTTCGACTCGCGCGCACAGTCCCACACGCCGGGGAGGCGACATGTTTATCGCGATGAACCGATTCCAGATCGCGGAGGGCCACGAGGAGGAGTTCGAGCGGAGCTGGCGCGAGCGCGACAGCTACCTGGACGAGGTGCCGGGCTTCCAGAAGTTCGCGCTGCTCAAGGGCGACCAGCCCGGCGAGTACATCTCACACTCGACGTGGGAGTCGCGGGACGCCTTCGAGGCCTGGACGCAGTCCGATGTCTTTCGCAAGGCGCACGGGCAGCCCCTCGCACGCGGCGTGATGCAGGACGCGCCACACGTCTCGCTCTACGAAGCGATCCTCACCACGCCCGAGTAGGGCTTCTGCCGTACGAAAGCCCCAGCTCGGACACCTGTGCGTAGTCACTTATCGAGAAAGAACGATCTCTACGAACACATTCAATAGGACCGCCCCAATCGCCCCGGCCGCGAGGGCGACCCCAATAGCCCACCGCATAATGTGGTTCTTGGCTTCTGATAGCTCGGCTTTGGTCAGCCAAGTGCTCGCGCTCCGTCTCCAGACGCGTCAGGCGATCGCTGGCAGAAGTCGGAGCAGGCGCGGGCACGGTCCTATTGAGGGTGGTTTACGGCGAGTGGGAAGACTCGGGGGTGAGCTTCTCCCACGGCGGGAAGGAACTGGTCCGCCAAGTGCCTCTCGATTCCGTCGCGAGTGGCTGGGTCGCTGAGAAACGCCCACGTAACCCAAAGACCTCCACCGCTGAATTGTTGAATCCTGGGGTCGTCCCTGTGGGCCTGTAAGCGGTCGCGGATCAAGCCTTGACCCACATAGACCACCCGCCCATGGTCAGTCCAGATGATGTAGACGCCATCGCCGTTGGCGATGGAAACGAGATTGACATCGGCTAGCTGACACCAGCCGCTGCCCCCGTCACACTTCTGCCATTCGACCTGTACTGTGCCACTGATGACCATGGCGTTACTCCGAAAGGACTGACAAGCTGATGCCGTCCTTAAGTATTCTCCAGAAAGCATGTTCCCCAGTCAAGACTGGCGACCTCGGACTGATCTGAGATTCCTACGTCTCACCAAGGCGGTGACCCGCATCGGCCCGCACCGTGCTCCCCGCGAGGGGAGCGCCCTACATGTACTGTCCGCCGTTGGGCGAGAGCTGCGCGCCCGTGAAGAAGCCGCCCTCGGTGCACAGGAACCGCACCAGCGCCGCGATCTCCTCGGGCTCCGCGAAGCGGCCGAGCGGGATCTGCGACTTGATGTTGTCCTGAATCTCGTCGGACAGCGCCGTCACCATGTCGGTGGAGACGAAGCCCGGACACACTGCGTTGACGGTGATGTTGTTGCGCGCGAGCTCCTTCGCGGCCGTCTTCGTGAAGGCGATCATCCCGGCCTTCGCCGCCGCGTAGTTCGCCTGACCGACGTTCCCCATCTGCCCGATGATCGAGGACATGTTGATGATCCGCCCGTAGTTCGCCTCGCGCATGTGCGGCACCGCCGCCCGCGTGCAGTAGAACATCGACGACAGGTCCGTCTGGATGACCTCGTCCCACTCCTCGACGGAGAGCCGCGCGATCGTGCGGTCGCGGTTCACGCCCGCGTTGTTGACGAGGATGTCGATCTTCCCGAGCTCCTCGACCGCCGTCTCGACGACATCACCGGCCTCGTCGGGGTCGGACACGTTGGCCTTGACGAGCACGACGGTCCCGCCGAACTCGTGGATGATGTCGCGCGTGGCTTCCGCCGTGTCCGCGTTCGACACGTAGTTGACGATCACGCTCGCGCCCTCGCGCGCCAGTTCGATCGCGCACGCGCGCCCGATGCCGCGCCCGCCACCGGTCACGACCGCCACCTGTCCCTCGAGTGCTCCAGCCATCTCAGCCTCCCGTGGTGTATGGGTTTACGTTCGACGGCCGCATCGTGACCGTGCAACGGCGAGGGCGCAAGCCTGCGCCTGCGCCCTCCCTCGAGCCTCGGCCTCGTGGGGCCGTAGCGTCCCGTGCCCGTTGTGACTAGACGACGGTCGGCGGGGTGTACTCGCCCCACTCCTCACGCAGCACGTCGCACATCTCGCCGAGCGTGGCGTAGCTGCGCACCGCGTCGAGGATCGGCTCCATCATCGAGTCGTCGCCGCGCGCCGCCTCGCGCAGGGCCGCCAGCGACGCGCCGACGGCGCCCTCGTCGCGCTCCGACTTCACACGCGCGAGGCGCTCGAGCTGCGCGTCGATGACTGCCGTGTTCGGGCGGAAGATCGGCGTCGCGTCCTCGTCCTCATCGACGTACTGGTTCACGCCGACGACCACGCGCTCGCCCGCCTCGATCTCGCGCTGGTAGACCACCGAGGCTTCCTGGATCTCCGACTGCACGTATCCGCTCTCGACCGCGGCGACCGCCCCGCCGATGTCCTCGACGCGGTCGATGATCGCCTGCGCAGACTCCTCGAGCTGGTTCGTGAGGGACTCGACGTAGTACGAGCCGGCCAGCGGGTCGATGGTGTCGGCCGCGCCGGTCTCGTGAGCGATGATCTGCTGCGAGCGCAGCGCGAGCTGCTGCGCCTCCTCGGTCGGCAACGCGAGCGCCTCGTCGTAGCACGACAGCGCGAGCGACTGCACGCCGCCGACGACGGCCGCGAGGGCCTGGATCGCCGAGCGGGTGAGGTTGTTGAGCGGCTGCTGAGCGGTCAGCGTCGAGCCGCCGGTCTGGGTGTGGGTGCGGAACATCATCGCGCTCGGGTTGGTCGCGCCGTAGCGCTCCTTCATCGAGCGCGCCCACATCCGGCGCAGCGCGCGGAACTTGGCGACCTCCTCGAAGAAGTAGTTGTGCGTGTTGAAGATCCACGACACCCGCGGCGCCACGTCGTCGATCGACGCGCCCTGCTCCAGGCAGCGGTCGAGGTATGCGAAGGCGTTGGCGAACGCGAACGCGACCTCCTGGGCGGCCGTCGAGCCCGCCTCGCGGATGTGGTAGCCGGAGACGGAGATCGAGTTGAAGCGCGGCGACTCGTGCGCGCAGTAGTTGATCAGGTCGGCGGCCAGCCGCACCGAGGGGCCGGGCGGGAAGATGTAGGTGCCGCGCGCGACGTACTCCTTGAGCACGTCGTTCTGCGCGGTCCCCATGATCACGCTCGGCGGGTGTCCCTGCTTCTCCGCCGCGACGATGTACATCGCCACGAGAATCGGCGCGGGCGCGTTGATGGTCATCGAGGTGGAGATGCCGTCCAGCGGGATGTCCTCGAACAGCGTCTCCATGTCGGCGAGGCTGTCGATCGCGACGCCCACCTGGCCGACTTCACCGGCCGCCATCGGGTGGTCCGAGTCGTAGCCGGTCTGGGTCGGCAGGTCGAACGCCGTCGAGAGGCCGGTCTGGCCGTTCGCGAGCAGCTCGCGGAAGCGCTCGTTGGTCTCCTCGGGCGTCCCGAAGCCGGCGTACTGGCGCATGGTCCACAGCCGGCCGCGATACATGGTCGGCTGCACGCCGCGCGTGAACGGGTACTGGCCGGGGAACCCGATGTCGTCGAGGTAGTCCACGTCGGCAACATCGGCGGGGGTGTAGAAGCGCTCCGCCTCGGCCGAGGAGGTCTCGAACGTCTGCCTGCGCTCCGGGAAGCGGCCCAGCACCTTGGCCAGCGGACCCTCTTCCCACGCGCCCTGCGCCTCTTCGATCGCCGTCGCCTGCTCCGGCTTCATCATCGTTCTGCTCCTCGGACCCTGACGCCTGCTCCGATGTGCGTGCTGCTAGCGCAGCGCGTCGATCATGACCAGGGCGTCGCCGCGGATGACCTCGGTGCCGTCCTGGTTCGTCACGTTCGTGTTGAGCGAGACCTGGCTGCGCTCGGTGTTCACGGCAGTCGCCTCGACGTTCGCCGTCAGCGTGTCGCCGGGCGAGACGGGGGCGCGGAACTGGAGGTTCTGCCCCAGGTAGATGACCACCGAGTCCGGCGCGAGCTGCGTGCCGAGCGCCGCCGAGATCACGCCGGCGGCGAGAATGCCGTGGGCGATCGGCGCCTTGAAGCGCGTGCGCGCCGCGTACTCGGCATCGCTGTGCAGCGGGTTCGTGTCGCCGGAGACCTGGGTGAACATCGAGATGTCCTCCTCGGTCACGGTCTTCTCGAAGCTCGCGGTCGTCCCGACGCTCACACCTTGCACATCGTCAGCCATCGTCATCCCCTCGCCTGCTCGCGCCGGAGGCGCGCATACTCGTCGCTGTCGCGCTGTGTGCCGAGCATAACTGGAATCGCGCGCACGCGGCACGCCCCGCGCGAGCCTCGACGGCCTGTAGGCCGTGGTCGACCCCGCGTTGCGCAGCATTTAACTGTTGATTATAAAAAAATGCGAAAAAAGATTGACCCAGCCCGCCCACCGGCGATAATGGATGCACGGACCACGCACACCCAATGAAGGACGTGCCATCGGTCCCCTGGCGGGGTGGCCGAGCCAATACGCACCACGGGCCCCGGCTCTCGCGCAGGACGCACGAGACGGGATGCCCGGACGCGGACTGAAGGACGCATGGAGCGCGCACGCGACGAACTGATTCGCATCCTCCACGAGCGCGGTGACAGCTCCGTCGCCGGCCTCGCCGAGGCCATGGGCATGTCCCAGGGCTCGGTGCGACGCCACCTCGACATCCTCGGCGCCGACGAACTCATCGAGACCCGCCGGGAGCGCCGCCCGCGCGGCCGCCCGCTCACCGTCTACTCGCTCAGCGAGGCCGGCGAGGAGCGCTCATCGGCGGCCCACTACGCGCGCCTGCTTGAGCACGTCTACCCTGCACTCACCGACCTCGGCGCAGCCGATGTGGACGGGCGGCCTGGCGCCACCATCCTCTGGCGCGTCTTCGAGTCTGTCGCCGAGCGCGTGGCAAGCGAGTACGCCCCGTTCATCCGCAGCGACGCCCTCCCGGACCGCATCACCGAGGTCGTCGCCGCGCTGAGCGAAGTCGGCGTGCTGCACGACGCCGTCGATGAGGGCGACGCCTTCCGGCTGAGCAACGTCGGCTGCCCCTGCCGCTCGACGGCCCTCGAGACAGGCGCCGCCTGCGAGGCGGACCGCTACAGCATCGAGCTGCTCGTGGGCGCGCCGGTCGAGCAGGTCGCGACCATCGCGGGCGGCTCGAACTGCTGCGAATACATCGTGAGAAAGCCCGCGGACGGCGACGCCGTGCGCGGTACATGGGTTCCGGCGTTTGGCGCGCCGGCGCCCCAACCACCAGGAACCGAACCATTGGGACGAGCAAGAGCGGAGTTGCTGTGAGCGATACGAACGGGCAGGAGTCCGGCCAGCCGTTGCTGGAGGTCCGCGACCTCCACGTGAGTGTGACCACGGACCCGGAGATCAAGATTGTCCAGGGCGTGGACCTCACGGTCCGGCCCGGCGAGGTGCACGCGTTGATGGGGCCGAACGGCTCGGGCAAGAGCACCCTGGCGAACGCCGTCGCCGGCAGCCCGCAGTACATGATCGACTCCGGCGAGGTGCGCTTCCAGGGCGAGGACGTGACGCTGCTCACCGCCGACAAGCGCGCGCGCATGGGCATGTTCCTGTCGTTCCAGTACCCCACCCCCATCCCCGGCGTGACGATGGTGAACCTGCTGCGCATGGCCATGAAGGCCCGCACCGGCGAGGAGCCCGCGGCGCGCGAGTTCCTCCAGCAGCTCCGCGAGGTGCTCACCACGCTCCGCATCGACGAGGACTTCGCCCGCCGTTACGTCAACGACGGCTTCTCCGGCGGCGAGAAGAAGCGCGCCGAGATCCTCCAGCTCGGCATGCTCAGGCCGCAGCTCGCGATCCTCGACGAGACCGACTCCGGCCTCGACGTGGACGCGCTGCGCACCGTCGCCGAGGGTGTGAACGCGCTCCACAACCCGGAGATGGGCATCCTGCTCATCACGCACTACCAGCGCATCCTCAACTACATCACGCCGGACTTCGTGCACGTGCTGGTCAACGGCCGCATCGTCCGCTCCGGCGGCGCCGACCTCGCACGCCGCATCGAGGCCGACGGCTACGAACCGATCCTGCAGGAGCTCGGCGAACCCGCCGGCGCAGCGGCCAGCTAGGGCTGGCAGCGAGCCGACCAAACGAAGCAGCGAACGAAGCGAGGCAAATGATGACGACAATCGACCCCAAGGCCCGCGAAGCCGTCGGTGAGTATCAGTGGGGCTTCCACGACACCGAGGCGCCGCTCTTCCGCGCCGACAAGGGCCTCCACGAGGAGGTCGTGCGCCAGATCTCCGCGCTCAAGGACGAGCCCGAGTGGATGCTCGAGTTCCGCCTCGAGTCGCTCCGCACCTTCTTTGAGAAGGACGACCCGACCTGGGCCGGCAGCCCCGACCTCCTGGACGCCATCGACTTCGACGCCATCACCTACTACGTCCGCGCCACCGACCGTGACTCGACGGACTGGGATGACGTACCGGAGTACATCAAGGACACGTTCGACAAGCTGGGCATCCCCGAGGCCGAGCGCCAGTTCCTGGCCGGCGCGGGCGCGCAGTACGACTCCGAGGTGGTCTACCACAACATCCGCGAGGACCTCGCCAAGCAGGGCGTGGTCTTCCTGGGCATGGACCAGGGCCTCGCCGAGTACGGCGACCTGGTGCAGGAGCACTTCGGCACGGTGGTGCCGCCGGGGGACAACAAGTACGCCGCGCTCAACAGCGCCGTGTGGTCCGGCGGCTCGTTCATCTACGTGCCGCCGGGCGTGGAAGTGGAGGTGCCGCTGCAGGCCTACTTCCGCATCAACACCGAGAGCATGGGCCAGTTCGAGCGGACGCTGATCATCGCCGACGAGGGCTCGTACGTGCACTACGTCGAGGGCTGCACGGCCCCGATCTACAGCACGGACTCGCTGCACTCGGCAGTGGTCGAGATCATCGTCAAGAAGGACGCACGCGTCCGCTACACGACGATCCAGAACTGGTCGAACAACGTCTACAACCTCGTCACGAAGCGGGCGATGGCCTTCGAGAACGCGGTGATGGAGTGGGTGGACGGCAACATCGGCTCGAAGCTCACGATGAAGTACCCCTCGGTCTACCTCATGGAGCCGGGCGCGCACGGCGAGATCCTCTCGCTGGCCTTCGCCGGCGACGGGCAGCACCAGGACGCGGGCGGCAAGGTCATCCACGTCGCGCCCAATACATCGTCGGCGATCGTCTCCAAGTCCGTCTCGCGCGGCAGCGGCCGCACCTCCTACCGCGGCCTGCTCAAGGTCGAGGAGGGCGCCGAGGGCTCGACCTCGACGGTGCGCTGCGACGCGCTGCTGCTCGATGAGCACTCCCGCTCCGACACCTACCCGACCATGGAAGTGGACGAGGAGCGCGTGAACATCGGCCACGAGGCCTCGGTCTCCAAGCTCGGCGACGACCAGCTCTTCTACCTGATGTCGCGCGGGCTCACCGAGGAAGAGGCCGGCAAGATGGTCGTCAACGGCTTCGTGGAGCCGATCGTCAAGGAGTTGCCGATGGAATACGCCATCGAGCTCAACCGCCTCATCGAGCTACAGATGGAAGGCTCGGTCGGCTAGCGCCGGCCCCCCGGACGGACGGAACGCACGAACAGGACGCCATGACGACCGACGCCGGAACCACGACCGACCACTACGCAGAGCCAGCCGTACTCGCCGCCGCCGATGCGCGCAGCGAGCCCGGCTGGCTGCGTGACCGCCGCGCCGAGGCGGCCCGCGCCTTCGACGCCACTCCCCTGCCCACGCGCGCCCTCCGCCCGTGGCGCTACACCGACGTGACACGGCTCGACTTCGCGGCCTTTGCACCGGCCGCCGGGGCGATGCGCATCGGCGGGGCCGCGCCGGACGGCGCGTACGCCGGGACGATCGCAGACGCCCTCGGCTCACACGAGGGCCTCGTGCGCGATGGCCTCGGCACGCTGACGCCGGCCACCGAGGGCAAGTTCCAGGCAGCCAACGCCGCGCTGTGGAGCGGCGGCATGCTGGTCCACGCCCCCGCACGCGCCGTCTTCGACGAACCCGTCGTCGCGGAGCTCGACGTGCCCGAGGGCGACGCCGCGGTGTTCCCGCGCGTGCTCGTCGTCGCCGGCGAGCAGACCGAGGTGACCGTGGTGCTGCGCCTGCGCTCCGGCGACACGCCGCTGCTCGCGGCGGGCGTCGTGGAGATCGAGGCCGCGCAGGCCGCGCGCGTGCGACTGCTGATCGACGACCGCTGGGGCGCGGACACGCAGGACTACACCACCGTCCGCGCGCGGCTCGGCCGCGACGCCGACCTGCAGGTCGCCTCGATCGCCATCGGTGGGCGCGTGCTCAAGCAGACCGTCGAGGTCACGCTGGAGGGCGAGGGCGCCAACTCGGCCATCCGCGCCGTCGCGCTCGGCGACGACGACCAGCACTTCGACTTCGTGACGCTCCAGGACCACACCGGCCCCCGCACCACCTCGGACGTCGAGGTCAAGGCGGCGCTCGCCGGAGCGTCGCGCTCGATCTACTACGGCATCACGCGAGTCGGCGAGGAAGCCGCGGGCGCCGAGGCGAACCAGCAGAACCGCAACCTGCTGCTCTCGAACTCCTCGAAGGCGGACTCGGACCCCGTGCTCGAGATTCTCACTGCCGACGTGATCCGCTGCGGCCACGGCGCGACCGTGGGGCCCGTGGACGAGGATGCGCTGTTCTACCTCCAGAGCCGCGGACTCGACCGCCGCACGTCGCTGCAGCTGCTCGTGAGCGGCTTCTTCCAGACCGTGCTGCGCGACATCCGCCTCGAGGGCGTCGCCGAGGAGCTTGAGGAGACGGTCTTCGCCAAGCTCGGGCAGGCCGAGCTGTGAGCCGAAGGGCCGACCCTCGTGCCGCCTGAGCGCGTCGCCGCCGTCGCCGACATTCCCGAGGGCGAGGTGCGCGTGGTGCTCTGCGCCGACGGCCGCTCGCTCGCGGTCAGCAACATCGAGGGCGACCTGTTCGCGATCGACAACGTCTGCACCCACGACGACGGCCCGCTCGGTGAGGGGAAGCTGCGCGGCAACCGCGTCATCTGCCCCCGCCACGGCGCGGCCTTCGACGCGCGCACGGGACGTGCGCTCACGCTCCCGGCCGTGCGCGGCGTCAGCGCCTACGACGTGACCGTCGACGGCGAGGACGTGCTCGTGGATTGCGAGGGCGCATCGTGACCGGCGTATTCGACGGTGTCGGCAGCTCTGCATACCAGTTCGACGTCGAGCGCATCCGCCGCGACTTCCCGATCCTGAAGCGCGAGGTCAACGGTCACACGCTTGTGTACCTCGACAACGCGGCCACGTCGCAGCGGCCCGTGCAGGTGATGGCGGAGATCACGCGCTTCTACCGCGACAGCAACGCGAACATCCACCGCGGCGTCCACACCCTCTCCGTCGAGGCGACAGACCAGTACGAGGGCGTGCGCGAGAAGGTGCGCGAGTTCATCGGCGCGCCGTCCGCGTCCGAGATCGTGTTCACCCGCAACACCACCGAGTCGATCAACCTCGTCGCGCACGCGTGGGCGCGGACGTTCCTCGAGCCCGGCGACGAGGTGCTCATCTCCGAGATCGAGCACCACTCCAACATCGTGCCGTGGCAGATGCTGCGCGACGAGCGCGGCATCGTGCTGCGCCACATCCCGATGCTCGACGACGGCACGCTGGACCTCGACGCCGCGCGCGAGCTCATCAACCCGCGCACGCGGCTGCTCGCGATCACGCTGATGTCGAACGCCCTCGGCTCCATCGTCCCGGTCGGCGAGCTGGCCGACCTGGCGCACGCGCGCGGGGCACGCGTGCTCGTCGACGCGGCACAGGCCGCACCGCACCTGCCGATCGATGTCGGCGAACTCGGCGCGGACTTTGTCGTGTTCTCCGCCCACAAGATGCTCGGCCCCACCGGCGTCGGCGTGCTGTGGGCGCGCGGCGAACTCCTCGAAGCGATGCCCCCGTTCCTCGGCGGCGGCGACATGATCGCCACCGTCTCGCTCGCCGAGTCGACCTGGAACGAGGTGCCCCACAAGTTCGAGGCGGGCACCCCCAACGTCGGCGGCGTCGTCGCCTTCGGCACGGCCATCGACTACCTGCAAGCGCTCGGCATGGAGCGCGTGCGCGCCCACGAGCGCGAGCTGACCGACTACGCGCTCGGCAAGCTCGTCGACGTGCCGGGCGTGACGCTCTACGGCCCGCCCGACGCTGCCCTGCGCGGCGGCGTCGTCTCGTTCGGCCTGGAAGGCGTGCACCCGCACGACGTGGGGCAGGTCCTCGACAGCCGCGGCGTGGCGATCCGCGCCGGGCACCACTGCGCGCAGCCCGTGATGCAGCGCCTCGGCATCCCCGCGACCGCGCGCGCCTCCTTCTACATCTACAACACCCGCGAGGAGGTCGACGTGCTCGAGGCTGCGGTGCGAGAGACCGCGAGCTACTTCGGCGTCACACCGGGCGCGACGGT
>Ga0209754_1003482_pt1 | contig 10635 bp, 7 predicted proteins | sample MesohylBB_FD_187295 | JGI IMG/M metagenome (GOLD analysis project Ga0209754, IMG submission 187295) | Host-associated microbial community of the marine sponge Aplysina aerophoba from Gulf of Piran - sponge mesohyl, lysed by bead beating... | ecosystem: Host-associated > Porifera > Sponge >... | reverse complement strand
CTGCGGGATGCCGCGTAAACGCAGATCAGACTGAAATGAAATCGGTGAAGGGAAAAACGAGGAGGAATCTTAAAAAAAATTCGCTATATATATAATTCAGGCTTGAAAAAAACAGGAAGTCCTGGGAATGGGACCGGAATGCTGGCGGAAACATCGGACGGCAGATCTGATTTGTTAATCTTGAGGAGGGGGTACGTCCCTTTTTGGTTTTGCAGATAGTCCACCCTGGCTTAACCGCCCTGGTGGGCTTTTTTACAGGAAGGGGTACAGACCTTTTTTGTTTCCCGAATAATCCTTTTTCTCAGCAGATTACAAAACAGGATTGGCGGAGAGAGTGGGATTCGAACCCACGAAGGGGCTTTCACCCCTTACTCGATTAGCAATCGAGCGCCTTCGACCACTCGGCCACCTCTCCCCGCTCGGTGGAGAAATGATAACTCAACGGAAAACAGAGTCAAAACTCTGCTCCCCTGTTTTTTTCAACCCTTAACGGAAAAGATCTCAAGAATGAGCAGAACATCGTCCCCCTTGTTCTCCAGGGTGCAATTCTCTCCGTTTTCAAGAAAAACGGTCTGTCCCGGACAGAGTTCATCGCTGTCCTTATCACTGATTATCAGAGCTTCTCCCTCGAGAACCACCAGCCGGAGGTTTTGAGAAGAGGTGTTCTCCGTCCTTGCGGATTTACCGGGAAAAACAGTCGTTTTCGTTACTCTTGAGAATCCCCCTTTTTGAACTTCTTCTCTGCTGCCCCAGGGATAGTGAACTGCCGTTGGGTAGATTGCCTCTTCTCTGCCCTCCCCTTTTAATTTCTCCGCAAACTCGCCCGCCTCATTCGAGCGGTCAAGATCGGAGACAAAAACGGCGTTCCGGGTTTCAATCACCGCAACGTTGCGAAGACCGGATACGCAGACAAGCCTCGAGCTGCTTTTCAGGATAGAATCCTCAGTGCCCTTGAGGATTACGTCTCCTTCAAGCACGTTGCCCTCGGAATCTTTCGGGGAAAATTCGTAGAAAAGCCGCCAGGACCCTATATCGCTCCACGGAAAAGAAGATGGTACCACGGCTCCACACGAAGTCTTCTCCATCACCGCGCGGTCAACCGGGACGGAAGGAAGACCGGCGTAAACATCCCTGTCGACTTCTCCGAGGGAAGCTTCGCGAATCGGTTCATACACCTCGGGGCAAAGAGCCGCGTATTCCTCAATCATGGTCCGGGCCCGGAAAACGAACATTCCGCTGTTCCAGAAAAAATTTCCCGAGAGCATGTATTCACTCGCCGTCTCGGCATCGGGTTTTTCAACGAATCTTTTTATTCTGAGCCCGCCGTCGTGAAGCGGTTCCCCGCCCTCGATGTAGCCGTACCCGGTCTCGGGCGCCGAGGGGGTGATTCCGAAACACACTATGTAATCGTCTTTGGCAAGCGAAACCGCCCTTCGTACGTGATCACGGAAATTCTCGTCGTCCCCGACGACATGGTCCGAGGGGAAAACCATTATCACCGCGTCTTCGTCCTGAGAAGCAATCTCAAGAGTTCCGAGCAGAATTGCGGGGGCGGTGTTTCTGCCCACGGGCTCTGTGATAACCTTTATTTTTTCCGGAAAATCCGTGGACTGAAGACTCTGTTTGATCAGCGGGAGCTGTTTTTCCTCAAGTACAACCCGTATGTTCTCCGGGACGACAAGGCGGGCGGCCCGCTTAAGCGTCCCGAGCAGAAGCGAGTCATCTCCGTTTATGCTGAGGAACTGCTTAGGCAGAGACTCCCTTGAGAGGGGCCAGAGCCTGGTTCCCCGTCCCCCGGCAAGAATAAGACAGTAAAGATTTTTTTCAGGCATTTTGAGAGCTGATTTCCACAGAAAAACTTCCGGGTGTTAACTTACCTGATGGGGTTCCTTCAGAAGATCCCAGACGGTTTTCACCGGGTTAAACGTGGTGGAAGGAACTTCAACGAAAACCGTTATCCACCCGGACATGGAACCGTTCCAGAGACCGGGAAGCTCAAGCGCTTTTATCTTCATAGTACCAAAGGTCTTTTCGGTGATAATTCCGGCTTCGGGGTCGACAAAGCCGGTCAGATTGAATTTCTTTCCCTTAAAATCCTTTACTCCGCAGACAATATCCACGGGATTAAAATGGGTTGATCTCTCCCAGATGTGCCTCTGGGAAGAAGAGGCTTGGTCAACCTCGGCGCTTTCAACTATCTGAAGGGATTCTCCCCCTTCTCCTTCCACCCAGAATGGACCGCCGCCCGGTTCACCCGCGTTCTTTACGACGCCGCATACCCTGACGGGCCTGTGAAGCGCCCGAAACAGAAACTCCCTCCTGCCGGCTCCGGACAGTCCTGAAAGTTCCCGGGAGAGGTCCATGAAAAGCTCTTCCCGGCAAAAGGAAATCATCTCCTGCTCAAGTGCCTCCGAGGTCCAGGAAGAAGAAAGGGCTTCTGTGTAGCGGAAAATTCTTTTCTGGACAGAGAGAAGAACTCCGCCGAGGGTCTTTTTCCACTTAACAGTATCGGGAAGAAGTCCTTCTTTCGCCACGTTATCTATGTTTTTTACGAAAATGCAGTCATAGAAAAGTTCATTCAGGTTTTTAAGCAGCGCTCCGTGCCCGGCGGGCCTTCTGAGCGGGGATCCATCGGCGTCCGAGACGGGTACGTTGTCCATCGTGACCGCGATTGTATCCGTTTCGGGGTCCTGAATCGAGTATGTTACGTTGAATGAAACCCCTTCGGAGGATAGAAGAGAAGCCGCTTCCTTTTCCTCCCGGGCGAACCGCTCCGCAAAAGCGGGGGGAATGGTGAAATGCATTGAGGCTGTGTCGCGCGAGGTTATATATCCCAGGGCTTCTCTGAAATGTTCGCAAAAAGCTGTCCTCCGCTCCCCGCCGTAGCTGTGAAAAGGCACAAGCCCTTTGGGAATGTCCGCATAACCCAGACCGCCACTTCCCAAAAGGGTGTCAAAAATGAGTCTGAAATTCCCCGAAGAGACAACCTTTTCAAGGCTTTCCCCTAATCTCTCTTCAAGCAGGCCCGCGAAGGGAAATCTTGTTGCATTCGAAAGAAATTTCTCAAGAGTCTTTTCCTCTTCGGGGTTCAAAACCGCTTCTTCCGAGGAAAAGACCTCCCGAAGCGCGCCGAGATCCCGAAACATTCTCGAGGCCACCCCCGATGCAGGAACGAATTTGCACACGCTCGTTTCGGAAAGAGAATCCTCGTATTTCTGCTGAAACTCCCGGGACTCATCATCTCCCAGTTTTTTTATGCCGTCGCCTGTTGTCGCGGGGCGAGCAAGTCTGCGGAACGGGTAACCCTTTTCGAAGCGTTCGACCTGTTTTTGAATATCCAAGATACGAATTTTCCAAAGGAACGAAAAATTGCCGGAAGCGCGACCACCTGTTATTTCCCCTCAGTCGAATCCGACACCAGAACTATACATAAAAAGAGTTCTTAAGTATCTAAGAAATGGCTTCAAAAACCGGACAGAGAATCATTTATTCCTGCAGTATATACAAAACCAGGTAAAGAAAGTAAGTGCATATACACAGGGAGTTATATGCAACAGCAGAAAGCGTCCTGCAGCTAAGATTAAGAAATTCTTAATACCCCCCACCCTCTCAAACAATATGTTTTTTCGTGCAATTTTTTCATCGGTAAACACGAACGTTTGAATTAAATAGATTTTTAATATCCAGAATGTTAGAGTAGTACTGTGAAGCTTATAAAAGACATGGTTCTGGTGCTTTTAGTTCTGGCGTTCACAATGAACTCCTACGCCGTTGCATCTATGGTTCTATGTAATTGTGCTGAAATGGCACAGAGCGAAATAACACATGCTGAAATGTCGGATAAAAAGATTCCGTGTCATGAAATGGCGGAAACCGACACGGATAAAGCCAGCATGGATATGGAGCGGGCAAATGATCAGACCAACCAGGATCAGGAAAGCTCAACCGAATGTAACAAGTGTTCCTGCGGACACTGTAATTTTCCTACACAAGCTTCACTTCTTAGCGATAAAGCCGTAAATGATCATCTTTCAAAAGATCTAAAACATCTCATGGATGATGTGGGTGAATCAATCTACCTTTACGGCATTCAATACCCTCCAGAACGTATCTCCTAGATTTGTTGACACCCTTGGTGTGTCTCCCAACAAGATTGGTGTGTCTGTAAGACACTAAAATCCTTAATGAATCAGGAGAAAATTATGAATATAAAACGCCTTTTGGTGGTGGTGATATTAGCCACGTCCATGGGGGTAGCCCAAGCGAAGACTGAAACACTAGATAACTATGTCGAAAAGCTTGCAGAGCATCCCCAAGTAACACAAATATTAGAGCAAAGTACGCGCTTTAAAGAATTATCGGTCGGGGAGATGGGATTACCGGATCCGCAACTTATAATCGGCGTGGATAATGTACCCATTGATAATCTTGGATTTGACAGGTTCTTGCCAACCTCAAAAGTTTTAGGGTTCAGACAACAAATACCAAGTCATTCGCTTCGTAAAGCCCGCTCCGGGAAACAGGAAGCGCTATCGAAACGGCAGCAATTAATGGCTGATTACACACGTAAACGCCTAGAAGCCATTTTGATTAGCCAGCTTATTGAACTGGATAAAGTCAAAACACTGGGAAAGCTGGCAAATCAACAGCTTGGTTACTACCAATTAATGGAATATGACCTGGAAGGCCAACTTGAAGCCGGTAAGCCTGTCTATGGCCGATTTTCAGAAATTGACGTTGAACGCACAGAGGTTGAGCAACGCCTGAACGATCTTAAAGCTGAACGTATTGCCGTTGAAGAAGATCTGATCCGCCTTGTTGGTGAAGTGCCAGAGGTAGAGCTTCCATCTGTTCTGAACGCTGAATGGAATCGTGAAGCAGAGATTTTATATCCCGTACGCATTGCCAGTGAAGATATCAATGTAGCCTCTAAAGATGTTGATGCTGCTGATGCCGCTTTTGGGCCCAGCTACAGTATTCAAGCCATTTATAAGCAACGCGAAGATGGGCCTAATTTCTCCGGTGATGATTGGTTTAGTATCCAAGCAACTATCTCTATTCCCCTTTGGTATGGGTCTAATCAAAAGCCCAAATTACGTGCAGCACAGGCCGGAAAGCGCAGTGCAGAATTTGCTTATGACGATACACGGCGCGAGTGGATTAGGCGTATGTCTGTCTTGAAATCCGAGCGTGATATCGCACTCGATAATATTGAGCTTTTAAAAGAGAAAAGAGCATCGCTCAAGCAAATAGTGGAATCGGCCAACCGGAATTATGAATCCGGCAACGCGCCACTAGAAACAGTTCTGGATGCGCAAATTGATGAACTCACCATAGAGTCGCAGCTTGCGACTATGCGCAGCCGCCACACGCGCTTATCCGCACAATTTAACAGCCACATCATAGGAGGAAATCACAATGAGAATGATTAAAGTATTCCTCTTAATCTTAGCATTTACGGTTAGTCCGGCGTGGGCGGAGTCGCAAAAATACACATGCCCGATGCACCCACACTACATTGTCACTGAAATGGGAACATGTCCGATTTGTGGCATGGATTTAGTGCCGGTCGAAGGTGATGATGAAGCTGTAGAAGAAGATCGTAGCGCACATAAGGATGATGCCCGCAAAATTGTCACCATTGCACCGGAAACTATTCAAAATATTGGGGTACGTACAGAGAATGCGGCAATAGCAAGTTTTGGCACAGATGTTAGAAGCTATGGCCTTGTCACGGAAAATGTTCGTTTAACCCAGGCAATTTCAGTCCGCGTAGCCGGTTGGGTTGAAGATTTAAAAATTACCGCCGTAGGTGATGAGGTCAAAAAAGGTGATTTACTCTTTACGCTTTACAGCCCCGATTTGATCTCAGCCCAACAAGATTATATCGCAGCTATAGAAACCGGCATTGAGAGGCGTATTAATTCCAGCGCCAAACGCCTGAAATCCCTCGGTGCAGATGAAAAAGCGATTGCACAAATACGGTCGAGCCGCGGGAAGCTAGAGCGGTTACCGTTTCATGCAGAAACCGATGGCATTGTCAGCCATTTGATGGTGAACCAAGGCAGCTACGTGAAGCCTGGAATGCAAATTGCCACCATTCAGGATTATAGCAGCGTATGGATTGAGGTCAGTGTCGCAGAAAAGGATTTGCAGTTCTTAGCAAAAGACAGCAAGGCCACTGTTACCTTCCCAAACTTGGGGAGTATCAAGCCCACGGCAGGGATTGATTATATTTACCCCACCATTGATGAAAATAGCAGAACTGGAAAAATCCGGCTGGTATTAGAAAATACGGATGGCGCATTGAAACCAGGCGCATATGCGGATGTTAATTTTGAAACAAACATTGATAAACGCCTCAGTATCCCATCAGAAGCTATTCTAAAAAGCTCTGAAGGTGATTTTGTAGTCATAGCCCTAGGCGACGGCAAATTTCAGCCACAGGCCGTGCAAACCGGTATTCATAACAAAGGGCGAACTGAAATTACGCGTGGCTTGGAAGAAGGTGACAAGGTTGTCGTAAGCAGCCAGTTCATGATTGATTCCGAGAGCTCTCTGCGTGAGTCCTTCCGTAAATTGCAAAAAACACAAGCGCCACTGGCTTTAATTGAAGTCACCAAAGACCAGCAAGCCATGATCGATCATTTGGTTGATGCCGCACTATATTTGCATGAAGCCCAGACAAGCGGCTTTGAACCTGATACCAAAATGTTGATGCCGGCACTTAAGCTGAATGATCACTTGCTGCCGAAATTCCGTGGCACGAAGCTTGAGTTTATCCTGCAAGATGCTGAAAAAGCATTGATGGGTGCAAAAGAAGCCATCACGGACCAGGAACGCAAGCAGGCTTTGGCTGAACTGGTTATGGCCTTGAAACCTTGGATTACCGAAGGCAAGCCCAAACACTACAAAGACAAAGGCCTGAAACTCTATCTCGATCACGGCACAGGTTATTACTGGCTGCAATTAGATGATAAGCCGGCACACCCTTATGGTGACGGCCATGCGGTAGAGGTTGAGTTGCCTGATGAAGTGGATGTGGAAGTCCCCACAGTAACAGCACCAGTGGGAGGCGCGCATGCAGGACACTAATCACTTAAGCCACGATCCAACAAAATCCGGCGTTGCCAAAGTCATTGAGTGGTCGGTTAGAAACCAGCTCCTTGTGTTTGTCGGTATGATCGTCCTGCTGGTCGCGGGTTGGATATCAGTTAAAAACACCCCGTTGGATGCGATACCGGATTTATCAGATACGCAAGTCATTATCCGGACAGATTTCCTAGGGCAATCACCGCAAATTGTCGAGGATTTGGTCACATACCCGCTTTCCACTACCATGCTTGGTTTACCAAAAACCAAGGACGTGCGCGGCTTCTCGATGTTCGGCACATCCTTTGTCTACATCATTTTTGAAGATGATGTTGATCAATACTGGGCGCGAAGCCGTGTCATCGAGGCTTTATCCAAGATACAGGGAAATTTGCCGCAAAACGCAATTCCGCAGATTGGACCGGATGCAACCGGTGTTGGCTGGGTTTATCAATATGCAGTTGTTGATCGAACCGGCAAATATGACCTGTCGTATTTGAGAACGCTGCAAGACTGGTTCTTAAAATTCGAGCTGGCCACCGTTGAGGGTGTATCAGAAGTCGCCTCTGTCGGAGGATTCGTTAAAGAATATCAGGTGTTGGTCGACCCCAATCGTCTCCGTGCTTATGACGTTCCCTTGCACCGCATAACCCAAGCCGTACAAGCGGCCAGTAAAGAAGTGGGCGGCCGTGTCATTGAGCAAGGTGAAATGGAGCTGATGATACGCTCCAAAGGTTATATCACCAACCTTGAGGAACTGAAAAAAGTGGTAGTGTATGCCAAAAGTGGCACACCGGTTCTTCTATCAGATGTGGCGCGGGTGATCGAAGGTCCAGAGCTACGCCGAGGCGTTGTTGAGCTTAATGGCGAAGGTGAAGTGGTCGGGGGTGTCATCGTTATGCGCTCCGGTGAAAATGCCTTAACGGTTATTGAGGGTGTAAAGAAAAAGCTGGAAGAATTAAAACGAGGGCTACCCGAAGGCGTAGAAATCAAGACAGTTTACGACCGTGCCCCACTGATTGAAGGCGCTGTAAAATATCTTAACCACAAACTGATTGAAGAGGCGATTGTCGTGGGGCTGGTATGTTTGATTTTCCTATTCCATGTCAGGTCAGCTTTTGTTGCAATCATTACACTGCCCCTGGGTGTCTTAGCGGCCTTTATCGCGATGTCCATGCAGGGCATTACGGCCAATATCATGTCACTTGGAGGTATAGCGATTGCGATTGGCACGATGGTTGACGCGTCCATTGTGATGGTAGAAAATGCGCACCGCAAGCTCTCGGAAATGCCAAAAGACGCAACTACGGCAGAAAAGCGTGATGCAATTATTCTATCGGCAAAAGAAGTCGGGCCAGGACTGTTTTTCTCTCTGCTAATTATTACCGTGTCCTTTTTACCGGTATTTGCACTCACCGGCCAATCCTTCCGTTTATTTTCACCGCTGGCCTTTACCAAGACCTATGCAATGGCTTTTGCATCCATTCTTTCAGTGACGGTTGTGCCAGTGCTGATGTTGTGGCTGGTACGGGGTAAAATCAGGCGCGAAGAAGACAACCCGATTAATCGTTGGTTTGTTCATCTCTATACGCCGATCCTGAATCTGGCTTTAACGCGCAAATTTGCGATAATCGGTGTTGCAGTCGCATTGCTTGCAAGTATGGCTATCCCGTTATCACGAACAGGTTCTGAATTTATGCCCTCTTTGTATGAAGGTGAGCTGCTTTATATGCCGACCACTTTGCCCGGGGTATCCATTACCAAGGCCAAAGAAATCTTATCACAATCAAACAGGTTGATTAAAACCGTACCAGAAGTACATCATGTGTTTGGTAAGGTTGGCCGTGGGGACACAGCGACAGATCCAGCACCGATTTCCATGATTGAAAGCTGGATCAAGCTCAAGCCCAAAGACAAGTGGCGCAGAGGTTTAACAGTCGAGGGTCTGGTTAAAGAACTGGATAAAGCCGTTAGGCTGCCAGGCCTGGTTAATAGCTGGGGCTATCCTATCAAAATTCGCATAGATATGATTTCAACCGGTATTCGCACGCCTGTCGGGATTAAGATATCTGGTGCAGACCTCAATGAAATCAGTCGCATTGCCCTAGATGTAGAAGCAGCAGTGAAGGATACTGAGGGAACGCGTTCAGCCTTTGCGGATCGTGTGGTTGGCGGCAAATACCTCGAAATTACGCCAGACCGCGGGGAATTGGCACGGCAAAACATAGACCTTGGCATGTTCCAGAGCGTCATCCAGACTACGCTTGGCGGCATGAAAATATCAGAATCCGTGCAAGGGCGTGAGCGTTACAACATCATGCTTCGCTATGAACGGCCTTTCCGGGAACACCCTGAAGATCTGGCTGATGTTTTGGTTCCGACCCCAATGGGTCAACATATCCCGCTAGGTGAGCTTGCAAAGATTGAATTTGTTGAAGGCCCACCAATGATTAAGTCGGAGAATGCAAGGCTCACAGGCTGGGTTTTCGTTGATATCGCGGACCGTGACATTGGATCATATGTTGAAGATGCGCAAAAGATCGTAGCGGAGAAGGTTAAGCTTCCGGCTGGTTATGCGATTGAATGGTCAGGGCAATTTGAGCAAATGCTTGAAGCCGAAGCCCGTATGCGCATTGCCGTACCCTCGGCTGTTTTGATTATTTTTATGCTGCTGATGCTGCATTTCGGCAGGTTAGACCGCACGTTGATGGTAATGCTGTCATTACCATTCGGTTTGATTGGCGGCGTGTGGGCGTTGTATCTGGCAGGATATAATTTCTCAGTAGCCGCAGGTGTTGGTTTTATCGCCCTTGGCGGGATTGCCGCAGAAACCGCCGTGGTGATGCTTCTGTATATCGATCACCAGGTACGACAAAACCCTCCAAAAGATCTTAAAGATTTGTCTGATGCAGTGATGCACGGCGCAGTTTTAAGGGTGCGGCCAAAACTCATGACCGTGTTGACTATCTTTGTGGGGCTTGCGCCGATATTCATAACCGAGGGTCTTGGCTCTGATGTGATGCGGCGTATCGCACTGCCAATGCTTGGCGGTATGACCAGCACCACAATCCTTACACTCGTTGTTATTCCAGTCGTTTACTACCTCTGGGAAGGCAGATATTTCAAAAATTCAACGAAGGAAGTCTAAAATGATGGATAAAAAACCATATGTAACCATAGGAAAATTGGCAGGTATCAACGGAGTATCCGCTGATACCATCCGTTATTACGAAAAACTTGGTGTGTTGAGTAAAGCAGGAAGAACGCCAAACGGCTATCGTGTGTACGGGAAAGATACGTTGGAGGTTTTGCATTTTATCTGCTACGCCAAGGTTATGAACTTCACCCTAGAAAAGATTAAAAAGCTTTGGTAATTATCCCTTGACAGCAAGTAAATCAAAAATCTTTTAACTCTGGAGCTTCTTGCAAAATTCATAAAGCGAGTGGTTTTTTGTTGAGATGAAGAGACAAACTTAAAGACATGGTCCTCTCTCCAAGGTACATTATTTGGTATAAGAGCCTAATAATGAAGGAGAGAGAACA
>Ga0209754_1003470_pt1 | contig 10668 bp, 9 predicted proteins | sample MesohylBB_FD_187295 | JGI IMG/M metagenome (GOLD analysis project Ga0209754, IMG submission 187295) | Host-associated microbial community of the marine sponge Aplysina aerophoba from Gulf of Piran - sponge mesohyl, lysed by bead beating... | ecosystem: Host-associated > Porifera > Sponge >... | reverse complement strand
TGTAGGAATGCGGCGCGCCCGGCATCGTCCTGGCGAACCGGTATGTATGCGCCTCCAGAAGCCCGGTCAGTTCCGCACAGCTATCGAAGACTTCATCGTTCCATTCCGGCGCATTCTCGACAGGACGAAATCTCCTGCGGTCGAGTGTCATCGGCCCTTGGCTCCATCCCGGTGGCGGTCGTCGACAGGCAGTCGATCCTCGGCGAGGCCCTGGCGATATAGGGATTCGTCATCATTTCTTCACCCGCCAACATTCGCCGCCGCTTCCTGCGTGAACAACACTCGGGGACTTGCAACGCGCAGAAGCCGCGCAGCGCAGCGACTTGATGCGCCGACGGTAGTCCGACACCCCGCCTGCGCTTGATGAAACCGCTTCAACAATCCGATAACCCTGCCCGCCTGTCGTGTAGAGTAATTCGGGAGATCCACAGTCAAGCGTAAGCGCTTCGCGCGCCCCACCTTGCAACAGAGCCTCTGACTTGCTTTCGTATTCCGGGTCGTCGAAGCCCATGACCTCGATGACGTAGCGCGCCGAATTCCCGAGAAGGTGGCGGTCGTCGGCGGGGTCGCAGCCCGGTCGGATGACGGTAAGGATGAAGTCGGGCCGGCAGGCGCCGCCGACCGTCTCGATGTCGAAGAGCGGCTTTTCGAGGTCGATGCGGATGGCGCTGCCGAACGCCTCGCCCAGTTTCGCATTGTTCTCCAGGCACCAGATCGTGGAGCGCAGCGCGCCGAGAGCCCGGCGCTCATTGTGCGAGTCCACCGGGACCAAGCAGCGGGCAGACGCGATCGGCCGGGCGCAGGCCTCCATCCATTCCTATCTCCTGGTCTCCGGGGACCGGCCCACCTCTCCGAGAAAGAGCTAGGGTCCCTCCACCCTGTTGCGCCCGACGGTCGGGCTGGTCACGTCGGCCAGCACCCGGACATGGCCAAGCGCCGGGTGCGCTCCATTGATCTCGCGGTCGGCGATGTCCCGTGCCATCCAGCACAGCCACACGAACGGCGTTCCCTTCTTCGGCCACTCCGGTTCCAGCTCGTCCCGGGTTTGCGCGACAAAGCCCGATGTCCATGCCTCTGGCTTCGTGACCAGAAGACGGGACACCATGATTTTCTCCGGACTGCGAAAGTTCCTGGCCGCACGGACGATCCCGCCAAGCCACTACTCCGGGGATTCGAACCCTTCCGAGACGGGCAGCGCGCGCCGCGACCGGGCAGAGCACATCGCAAAAGACGATCGCGGGCATCTTGCTCCGCGCCTCGTCGCCGGGAGCGAAGATGCAGCCGTCAACATGCGGACCTCCGCTCTGGGGAGGTTGGTGGACAGGAAAATCCGGCCGACTTCTTTCCTGACCAGGCTGATAGCCGCACCGGTCCGTCCGACGCGCCTCCGTCGCGGCAGTCGCAGAGAATCCACAGGCGCCTCTCCCGCGCGGAAGCGACCGTCGCGCGGTAGACCGGATCCTCTCCGGGAAGATCGATGCCCTGCTTCACCCGGCGCAGTGCGTCTTCCTCCTCCGGCTAGGAGCGCCCGGACAATGGAGAGCCGGAGGCGGGACTCCCCTTGAGCCCGCCAGCAAGACGACCAGACTTCGCGCAGGCATTCGGCAGGGCCGGAGCGGGCGGTGTCCCGATCCGGCTTGCCTTCCTTTGCGCTGCACGGGGCGTGCCCGGAAGACTTCCTATATGCTGGAGTTATGGGAGAGGCTGGCTGCAGTAGGCCGGGCTCAAGCATCTATAACCGGTTTTTTCGGGAGGACGTTCCGTCCGCTATTGAAGAACTTCCCGGCCTCCGAACTGATCAATCCATGCGGTGTATCGAGCGAAGGAGTGCAGCCGATGAGACTACGCATCCACAGGGGTACGCAGGAGATCGGGGGCACCTGCATTGAGGCGGAGGCGCAGGGCAAGCGGATCGTGCTGGATGTCGGCCTGCCGCTCGACGCGCCCGACGAGGGGCAGGAGACGCTGCTTCCCGAGGTTCCGGGTTTTCGGGATCCTGACGACACCCTGCTCGGCGTCATGATCTCGCACGGCCATATGGACCACTACGGACTGGCCGCGCATATCCGCCCGGAAATCCCGGTCTGGATCGGCGAGGCAGGGCACAACATCCTCAAGGCCGCGAGCGCGTGGGTGCCGAACGGGCATGCCTTCGCCGACCCGCATTTCCTCGCCGACCGGCGGCCGGTCGAGATCGGCCCGTTCCGCGTCACGCCTTTCCTCGTCGATCACAGCGCCTTCGACGCCTACGCCCTGCTGGTCGAGGCGGACGGCAAACGGGTCTTCTACTCCGGCGACTTCCGCGCCCACGGCCGCAAGGCGGCGCTGTTCGAGCGTCTGGTCAGCGACCCGCCCGCCGACATCGACGTGCTGCTGATGGAGGGCACGACGCTCGGGCGGACGGGCACGGAGGAAGGCTTTGAGACCGAGTCGGACCTCGAAGCTCGCTTCGTCAAGGCCTTCCGGCGGACGGAGGGCATGCACTTCGTGTGGACCTCTTCGCAAAACATCGACCGGATCGTCACGATCTTCCGCGCGGCCAAGAAGTCAGGCCGCATGCTCCTGATCGACCTGTACACGGCGGTGGTTCTGGAAGCGACCGGGCGGGACACCATCCCGCAATCGCACTGGCCGGAGGTGAAGCTCTGTGTCCCGCAGCGCCAGCGGGTGTTCATCAAGGAAAACGGGCTGTTCGCGGACCTCGAACGGCACGGACGGAACCGCGTCTTCCCGGAGGCCCTGCCGGACCTGGCCGAAAGGGCCGTCATGCTGTTCCGCCCCCTGGCGATGTCCGACCGGGGCGTCGCTGCGGTGCTGGACGGCGCAGGCTTCAGCTACTCGATGTGGCAGGGCTACCTGAAGGAGGACTCCTCGCAGCGCGTCCTTCGCTGGCTGGAGCGCAATGGCGTCTCATGGGCGTCTATCCATACCTCCGGCCACGCCTCGACCGCCGACCTGCAACGCTTCGCCGCCGCCCTTGCCCCCCGCGCCCTCGTGCCCATACATTCCTTCGAAACCGGGCGCTTCCCGGATTTCTTCGACAATGTCGTCCCGAGGGAGGACGGCGAGTGGTGGGAGGTTTGAGCGGATGAAGGCTCTCAACATCTTCGAGGTTATCAGGAAAACGACAAGTCGTACAGAACCCTTTCACTCTGAATTCCTGGGGGAAGCGCTGCGCGTCAGCGCATCGGGAAACCGCTCGTTGTTCGATGCCGTTTGGCGGCTGGCCGCACCGGACAATTGGGACATTCCGCACAGCCCCCGGATCGAAACCGAGGAAAAAGCGGAAAAGGACAGGAATGGCGCGACAGGAGGGCAACGAATCGATATTTCCATCCATGATGACGAGCGCCGCCGCTTGCTGGGAATCGAGGTCAAGACGGCCAAGGCCTCGGCAAAGAAGGGACAGCTTGAAGGCTATCTCGATGGCCTTTCCGATAAGTACGAATACGACAAGAAAGACGAAGACCGCATAGCGATCGTATATCTCACGCCGTTCAACCGCGAGAGGGCGGGTGACGCTGCGGGTTCTCTTCCGACCGTTGAAATATTCAAGAAATTCCAAGATGTTCATAAAAACGCCCGCCATATAAGCTGGCTGGACATTGCCGATATCCCTTGGGACGGCAATGAACTGTGGAAACAACACCAAGCATATGTCCATCAAGAAATCGCGAGCTACAGGAATCTCCGATCCTTCGTATCTCGTAATCGGGCATTCGACGACTTTTTCTCACCAGAGGCCGTCGAGAGCTTCTGGGACGCTCTCCCGTTCGAGGGCAACAAAGCTGCCGATGACGGCGTCACCATAGACCTTGCAATGCTCGGAAACGACCCGACTCCGCTTGTCAGGGCATTTGAAATTCTCATTGCGGACGAAGAAAACGTATCGAGCAGAGCCAGCAAGCAGGACGACTTTCCGGATGAATTGCGTCAGTGCTTCAAGACTTCGCAGTTCGGCGATTTTCACGAAGCATTGTTCGCCCTCTCGGGTCGACGGCATTTGTGGCTGGCCGGAAAGGGGGATTACGGCCTCAGGGTCGCACACAGGCGCTCCAAGGTCGGCGTCAGCCTTGTCAGAAGCAAAGGCGCGCAATATCTCGTGGTCGGGCAGTCCCGCTAGCCCGGGTTTCTTACCGGGCTTTCGTTTGCAGGCGTTTTGTCTGTTTGCGGGACCACCGGAGTAGCGCGCCTGTTTTCTGCGGCCGAGGGGGCAGGGGTATCGGTTGCGCGTGAGACGCTCTGGCGTCCGGGGTATGTTTCCTTGCTGTTGACGGGCGGGTTGAGGCGGGGCCTTGGGCTCAGGTCAGTTGCATCATCGTCAGTGTGCATGGGCGAAGGTATCGGCATGGGGACGGCCGGTGCGGACTACACCGCGACAGCAACCAGGTTTCAGCCCGCGTCATGGAGGCGACGAAGGCGGACGACCTGCAACGCTTCGTCCGCGACCACGCGGCGCCGGGCGCGACGCTCTACACCGATGAGGCGGCCGCACCCGGTGCCGACTGCCCAGGAGCCCGGCAGAGAGGTCCGCTGGATCACGGAGAATGCGGAAATGGACCTCGACGATAAGGCCCGGCTCTATCTGGCCGCCTCGGTCGCCCAGGTGGACAATGTCTTCCAGCTGACCCGGCGGTTCCTCTCGGCCCTGGAGCGCCCGATCGACACGGCGAGCGGGCGCTGGCAACAGGTCTGGTACGGCTATGCGCCCTACAACCCGGACATGGTGCGGAAATATCTCGACGTCTTCCGGGCGGTGAACAACTTCATCCATACCGGCGTCGACGGCGCCACGCCCGCCATGCGCCTCGGCTTCGCCAGCAAGCCGCTGGACTATGCCGACCTGCTCTGGCCGGGAGAGAAGATTCCAGTGCCCAAGCGCACCCGCCGCAAGGGGCGCGCGCTCAAGCTCTGAGCGCGTTCATCTGCGCTGATCCGAGGCCAACAGCAGGCGCTTGTAAGCTCGGGTCTCGGCAAAGGAGGGGCAGGAGAACTCCACCTTGGCCTGGGCATCGCTGAAGACCTCGCCATTGCCGGCCGGATCGGCCCCGGCGTCCAGCGCCGCCTCGATGAAGGCGGCATTGACGGCGTTAACGGCATAGTTGAGCGGCTTCTCTCCGTAGCCGTCGCAGGCCTCGGGATCGGCCCCGGCCTCAAACAGAGCCGCCGCCACCTCCCCGACGGGGTTGTTGTACGCGGCGTAGTGGAGCGGCGTGCAGCCACCGGCATCGCGGGCGCCGGGAACCGCGCCTTGGGCGACCAGTCGGTCGATTTCAACCCTGTCCTCGGCCATGGCGGCGGCGACATGGATGTCCTGCGCCCCGTAGCCCAGCCGAAACCGCCCGTGCATGCCATCGGCGTAGATCATCCCTCCCGAGCCTTACCTGCTCCGCGCGGTAACGCCCACCGATGCTCTCCCTTACCGCAACCCATCATTCCCTGTCGCTTGTGAAGGTCTTCGCGCATGACCCCGCCAGTCTAGTCCGCGAAAGCGGTCATGCGGAGGGTGCCGTTCCTCTCCAGCTAGGCCGGCACCCTCCGGGCCTTATTCCTCCTTCGAAGGTTCCTAAAATCCCCACCAGTCGCCTCGGCGGACACCCCGGTTCTCGGGGCAGACGGATACTCGTAACGTCGAAGGCTTGCCGTCAGTCGCTGATTTCGGATAGCTACTTCACAGGCGCCTCGGTCAAAGCTCAAGGAACGCATGGAGTACCGGATCCTTCTTTTCCTTGTTGTTTCCAGCTATGTCCGTCGCAAGATCACCGTGGCGACCGTCCGAGTCCCCCTCTGCATCCCCTACCGGAATCGAGACCAACTGATGCCTGTTGTTGACCACCTTCTGCGCTACGCCCAGCGTATTCGCGATCTTCGCCGCGCACATGCTAGGGTTCAGGAACCGGCACTGGCTCCGGCCTTCCAAACACTTCTAGAGGCGGCGTTGGCAGAAATGCCCGCGGGCGCCGGGTTGACCGTGGTTCCCGAATTCGCCAACCCCGGTGGACGGCCTGATATTGCTCTCGTTCGTGCAGGGGCTCCCGCACGAGCTTTCGTGGAACTGAAAGCCCTGGACAAGCCAGCAAACCCTGCTCGCTGGAGAATGCCTCACGATAAACGGCAAGCGGAACGCCTTCGCGAGTTGCAGTGCTGGGGCACGTCCAATTTCGTCGAAGTCTTTCTTTTCGAGCGCGCCGATGAGCGGGCGGTGGCCAGGATCGTGCCCGAACAGGCAATTAACCCCACATGCACCGATGCCCGTGCTGCGCGACTGATCCGGGCGCACGACCCTGCACCGCTCTTGGCGTTATTGGAACGACTAGCCATCGGTGCCGGTCAGGAACCCGTCGCACGAGACGCGGAGCACCTTGCGCAGCTTCTCGCGCATTCATCCCGGCTGGTGCGTGGCATCGTTCAAGACAGGCTGACCGAGCTACGGGCCGCCAATGTGGCAGTTGATCCTCTGCTCGATGTTCACGCCGATTTTCAGACGATTCTCTACGCCCATCCCGAGGCAGGTGGCTATCTCGAGAAGGATTTCGACATCCTGTTCTCGTCGGCGTTCGCGCAAACGCTGGCATTCGGCCTTCTCCTCGTGCGCGAGGGCAGTGGTCGACCCGTCGATACCACCACGGCCCACGAGCACATGCCTGAGGAACATCCGCTGATGCGCACGGCGCTGCGCGTGCTGACGCAGAACGAGATCCTCAATGTCGCAGGTATCGGCTTCGATGTCCTGCGGGATACCGTGAACAGCTTCGCACCGGAAATCCTCGCCATCCAGCCGGGACAGCCCGACCCGATTCTGTATTTTTACGAGGAGTTCCTGTCAGTCTTCGATCCGGCTGCTCGCGAACGATACGGAGTCTATTTCACGCCGGTCGAGATCGTGCGGTTCATGGCCGGTGCGCTCAACCGCGTTGCGCACGACAATCTTGGGCTGAACGGGCTTCGGGACCGCAGATTGACGATCCTCGATCCCGCGACCGGCACCGGTACCTTCCTGCTCGGCGTAGCCGAACGAGTGAGGGACGAGGCCGCGGCGGCGGGCGGGCCGGGACGGGCAGACCTGGAGCTACGAGATCTCGCAGGGCGGATGTTCGGCTTGGAAGTGCTCGTCGGGCCCTATGCCGTCGCTCACTATCGGCTGGGCCACACTTTGCGCAATCCGGTGGCGCCGGACCCGGCTTTCCCACGGCTTGGCGTCTATCTGGCCGACACTCTCGCCGAACCGGGCGCCGCAGCTCCGGTGGGACGGCTCGGTTTCTTAACTGCGGGGATCAGTGAAGAGCGGCAGGCCGCAGAGTTGGTCAAAGCACAGCAACCCATCTTGGCCATCATCGGCAACCCACCCTATCGCCGTCTTGACGAGGGCGAGGACCGTACACTTGTCGGTCAGTGGATGAACGCTCTCTGGGATGATCTGAAGCGCCCCGTGCGTGACGCCGGTCACGGCAACCAGCTCAACACCTTCCCTGAATTATCCGTCGCATTCTGGCGGTGGGCCATGTGGAAGCTCTTCGAGGCGGAAGGCGCCCCGCAGCGCGGCGTGGTAGCCTTCATCACCAACCGCAAGTTCCTGACCGGGTGGCCGTATGCTGGCCTGAGGCGAATGATGCGCGAGCGGTTCAACCGAATAGAAATCATCGACCTACGCGGCGATCTGCGGCGGGGACCGCGCGCAGGGATAGAGCGGGATGAGGGCGTCTTCAACATCCAGGTCGGTACGGCCATTACCTTGGCAATCGCGGACGGCTCGCGCGCCGAACAGCCCGCTGAGGTCTATTATCTTGACTCTTGGGCGGAAGGGCTCTTTTCCCGCCCGGCCAAGCTGACCTGGCTGGAGAATGGCGCTGGACCGGGGCATCTGCCCAATGCGATCCCGGTCGAGCGCGAGGCGCTGGAGGATTTCCGCCCCCGGCCTTTCGGCAATGGTGAATGGCCGAGCTTGAGGGAGTGTTTTGACTTCGCCCACAGCGGCATGGAAACCACACGAGATGCATTGGTCTATGATGCAAATTACGAGGTTTTGTGTGAGCGTATCCAGGCGTTTCTTGCCGCCCCTATTGAAGAGGCGCGTTCAATGTTCAACGAGACCGGCGCAAGAACGGCCGAAGCGGCGCGCGCCGTTCCCTTCGATCTGCAAGTGATCCAACCGGTTGCTTATCGCCCGTTCGATATTCGGTTCCACTACCGGCATGGCACTTACAACACTTGGTTGCGTCCTAAGTTGCAACGGATTTGGGGCGCACAGAACGTCGCCCTCTTTGCCTTGCCGCGCGGAACTGGAGCAGGTCCGGGTAGCTGGTGCCATGGCCTTCTGCCTGATCGCCACGCCTTTCGCGGCAGCTACGGAGGCTATGTATTCCCGTTGCACGACCGGCGACCGGAGTTCGCTGGCTCCAATGTCTCCGTCGCGCTACTCGATGGGTTGATCGCCGCCTACGGCATCGCCGTCACGCCCGAGCAGGTGTTTGACGCGATCCTCTGCCTGCTTTCGGCCCGAAGCTACACCCTGCGGTTCGCCGAGGATCTGGAAGATGTCTTCCCCCATATTCCGTTCCCGGCGGATCATGCGGTCTTTGCCGAGGCCGCTCGGCTTGGTTCCCGGATCCGCGAGATCCAGACTTTCGACCCCGTACTTCCGCCTGCATACAACGCCGACCCCACCTTCGTGCGTCTTGCCACGGCACCAACACCCGGCGCGGGCCTGTGCCCTGCGGAACCCGACGGCGACCGCCTGGCGCTTTGCGACGACGGCTCGGGCCAGGTTGAGGGTCTGCCGGCCGTGCTCTGGATATTCGAGATCAGTGGCTACCGCGTTTTGCACCGCTGGTTGGAAGGTCGCGCCGGGCAAATTGTGGACTTGGCCCTGTTCGATGCATTCCGTGATGTCTGCGCGCGGATTGCGGAACAGATTGATCTCTCTACACAAGCAGATACCATCCTTGTCGATGCGCTTGCGGCGACCCTGAATCGGGATGCCCTCGGGCTTCACGACGCATGAAGGATCGATTCGGATGAGTGTCGACACCCAGAGCAACCTTTTTGAAGACGGCCGTATGGCCGTGTCTGCACCGCGATCGACACCTGACTCTCAAGCGCTTCGCGACCGGCTCGACCGGCTGCTGGAAACTCTTCGTAATTCGCAGACAATGCCCCTTTCCGACCGAGATGTCCGCATGTGGCAAACGATAGTTCCCAACATGACGCGCTGGCTACCAGAAGACGAGGCGAATACAATTCGATCTGAGTTCGCTTCTGAAATGGAGCGGCTCGGCGCTGGAGAAACCCTTCAAAGTGTTGAATGATCGTGGGCGCGAGCAGGCGACGCGGCCCTTCACCTGTTCAAGCGCCCGAGGGCATACAACATTCTGGCGAGGATGGTCTTGACCAAAATGCGTGGTGGCAAGGGCTTTCCCCATAAAAGTCGTTGAGGCGCGCCCCAGCGTAGGCCGTAGGCAGCCAAAATGGTCCTGAGCGGGATAGCGAAGTCCGATCTAACGTCCGTTCGCGCTCCCCCGTCTCACACCCCCGGCAGTTGCGGCATCTCTTCGGCTGTAGCGGCTTCTTCGAGCAATTCCCCGAAGAACCGGCCGGCCCAGCCGGGCTCGAATTCGTCCTCGGCCCCGATCGTCTTCATGGCCTCGGCATGAAGCGTGTCCAGGATTGCCCGCAGCTTCCCTTCGGTCAGTGTCCAGACGTCCTCGCGGTCCATGCAATAGAACTCATGCAGCTTGCGGCCGATATGGCCGAATTCCTGGATGGCGAAGGCGAGGAACTTCACGCTGGCCGGCCCGTCGGCGAACTTCTCCTCTGCATCAACCAGACGGCGCCGCGTGTCCTTGTCGTTCAGGTCGGCGCGGTTCACCATGATGCAATAGACGCGCTTGAGGTCTTTCTTCCCGAGCGCCAGTTCCACATGGCTTTTCGCACTTTCATATTGCGACTCGATGCGCTCCGGCGTGAGTTCGCGCATCGTGGTCACTTCGGCAATCACGGTGAAACCTTCATAGTCCGCGCGCACATCGGGATTGAGGCCGGGCGCCGGACCGTACGGCACCTTGCCATCCTTGCCCACGCGGCACGCGCAGAGGGGCGTCTGCGGACTGTCGAGGCAGCTCAGCATCATGCCGGCGATCAGTTCCAGGCCGATCCCCTTCGTGCTCAACAGCATGCTGCGCTTCGTCCTGGTGCGCTCCTCGGTTTCGCCGGGACGGGGCTCGATCATGAGCCTCTGCGCGGTTCTGGCGTCGAAACCGATCCGTCGGTAAATCTCGCGCCTGTTGACGGTGTGGTCTTCGTTCAACAGCAGTGTTGCGGCCCTACCGAGATTCAGCGGACCGACCCTGTGCCGTGGAGCAGGAAAGGGGATAGTGGGCTCCTCCGGCGGGGCGCCGATCAGGATGCGGGCAACCAGCGTCACGGCGTGTCCTCCTCCGGCTCTTTCATGACCGGATGAAGCCACTGCAATTCGCCCGGATATCCGACCGGCGCGATTGCGCCGGCATCGCAGAGCATGAGAACGCTCGAACGCGCGGCGGCGATCTTGTCTGCGGCTTGGGGTTATTGGTCGGTAAGCGGTGTCTGAGCCCCACGTCGAGGTCAGGGTTGACGGCCGGGATTTGTGGGAGGCCGGGTTGAACGCCGTGATCAGGTGGTGTCGGCCTCGGG
>Ga0209754_1003463_pt1 | contig 10687 bp, 12 predicted proteins | sample MesohylBB_FD_187295 | JGI IMG/M metagenome (GOLD analysis project Ga0209754, IMG submission 187295) | Host-associated microbial community of the marine sponge Aplysina aerophoba from Gulf of Piran - sponge mesohyl, lysed by bead beating... | ecosystem: Host-associated > Porifera > Sponge >... | reverse complement strand
GGCAATGCGCTCGCGCATCCCGGCCAGGTATTCCGCGCCCAGCCACCTTCCGGTGAACATGGGCGAATAGCCGCGCCGGGCGCAGAGGCGGTGGCCGACATCCCCGTCTCCGGCGACCCAGACATCCGGCCGGCCATTGACCGGGCGGGCGCTGATATGGGTCTCGGGCATGCGGTAGTGCTTGCCTTCGTAGCTGAAGGTCTCGTTGTCGAAGGCGAGCTCCATCATGTCGAGGAACTCTTCCAGCCGCGGCCGCGCCTCGGCGAGGTCCTGGCCGAAGCGCTCGAACTCGTAAGGCTGGTAGCCGCTGCCGACCCCGAGGACGAGCCGGCCTTCCGAGCAGGCATCCACCATGCCGATCTCGGCCAGCACCCGCGCGGGCTGGTAAAGCGGCGTCACCACGACGGCCGGGGCGAGCTTGATCCGCTGCGTCTCCCCGGCGCAGCGCGCCGCCATCAGCAGCGGCGAGGGGCAGATGCAGTAGTTGGAGAAATGGTGCTCCGCGAACCACGCGATCCCGAAGCCCAGCCGGTCCGCCTGGCGCACCTGCTCGATATGCTCCTCGAACACGCGCTGCGGCGGGGTGCCCCGCTCGCGGTAGCCCATCAGGCCGAAATAGCCGAAATCCATGGCCTCGCCTCCCAACTTCTTTCGCCGGAAAGCATAGCAGCCGTCAGACGAGGCGGAAGCGCATGCCCCCGAGCGCAATGACGCCGTCCTCGACCGGCAATCCGGCCGCCCGCGCATTGGCAAAGGCCGCGTCCGCATCCACGCCCTTGAGGTCGAGCGCGGCCAGCCCTTCGCCGCGCCCGTCCACGGCCTCGACGAACCGAAGCGCGGCATTGTCGAAGGGCATTACCAGAGCGCCCCGGCCGTCCCGCTCGAGCGGGATTTCAGCGATCTGGCTCCAGCGGGTGGCCAGCCGGTCCGGGTCGGGGCTCTGCAGCTCGGCGGCGACAATCGCGGAAACGATGTCCGTGCGGACATGAGGCTTCCAGTCGGGACCGGCGGGATGCCAGGGCCCATCCTCCGCCTCGCCTCCCTGCTGGCAGTCGATCTCGAAGAAGGCGCCGCCCGTGTCCCTGGGGTGAAGCTGCATACCCTGGAAATCGCAGTGCTCCAGCGGGTTGGCGATGCGCACCCCGAGTTCGGCGACCCGGCGCCGCTTCGCCTCCAGGTCGGGGCACTGCGTGATGACCATGTAGCCGCCGTCGCCGCCGCGCCGGTCCAGATAACGTCCGGCGGCGGTGCCCGGCCGCGTCGGCGCAACGACCTCCAGGAACTGGTGGCCGACCGGCAGCAACGCGTTCACCAGGCCGTAGGCCGCAACAGCATCGTCCACATAACAGACCTCCAGCCCGAAGACGCGCTTCAGGTCCGCCACGACCGGCTCCAGGTCGCGGGCGACAAGACAAATCTGCCTGAGGCGCAGGCGCATGGGTCGGCTCCTCCTTGCTCGATTGCCCCACTCTGCCGCGCGCATGCGCCGCCCGGCAAGCGCATTGACTTCGCTGCCGCCGCCGCCCGATATTCCGCGAATCCGCTTTTCGCTGCACGCCCTCATGCGGGCGAGGAGACATTCGAGCCATGCCGACACCCCTGCCCCTGGAGGGCGTCAAGGTCTTCGACGCCACCCAGGGCGTCGCCGGCCCGCACAGCACGATGTTGCTCGCGCAACACGGCGCGGAAGTCACCAAGCTGGAGCCGCTCGACGGCGACTGGGGACGCACGCTCGGCAAGACTTACGGAGACCAGTGCGCCCATTCCGTCGTGTTCAACCGCGGCAAGAAATCGCTCGCGATGGACATGAAGAACAAGGCCGCGCAGGAGGTCGCCTTCAAGCTCGCCTCGGAGGCCGATGTCGTCGTCGAGAGCTTCCGCCCCGGCGTCATGGCTCGGTTCGGCATCGGCTATGAGCAGGTCAAGGCCGTCAATCCGGAGGTCATCTACCTCTCGGTCACCGGCTTCGGCCAGGACGGCCCCTACAACCGCCTGCCGGTCACCGATTCGGTGATCCAGGCGTTTTCGGGCTGGATGTCGATCAACCGCGACACCTCCGGCACGCCGCAGCGCATCGGCATGATCGCCATCGACGTGATGACCGGGCTCTACGCCTACCAGGCCATATCGTCCGCGCTGCTGCGCAAGTTCCGCTTCGGCAAGGGCGCCTATATCGACTGCTCGCTGATGCAGTCGGCGGCGGCGTTCCAGTCCGCCAAGGTCATGGAGCACCATCTGGAAGGCGGCGCGCCGCAGGTGCTTTATGTGCCTGTCGGCACGATGCAGACCGCCGACGGCTTCATCAATGTCACCGCCATGCGCGAGCACCACTATGTCTCGCTCTGCAAGGTGCTGGGACGCGAGGAACTGGCCGACGACCCGCGCTACAACGCCCGCGAGAAGCGCATCGAGCGCGAGGCGGAGCTGATGCCGATCGTCCGGGCCGAGTTCATGAAACGCACGACCGCCGAATGGGCCGAGGCGTTGACCGAGGCCGGCGTGATGAATGCGCCGGTTTCGACCTACGACCGCTTCCTCGCCGACGAGCATGTGAAGGCGGTGGAGAGCGTCGCCTGGCTGGAGCATCCGGGCATGCCGGGCGCCCTGCCGGTCTCGAATGTTCCGGGACTGCCGAAAGTCGGTTCCGACGAGGCGCTCGACACGGCTCCGCATATCGGCGAGCACTCGCGCGAAATCCTGCTCCGCGAAGGCTGGACGCCGGGGCAGGTGGAAGAGCTCGTGGCGGCCGGAGCCGTCGGCGAGATGACGGAAACAACGGCCGAAGCCGCGGAGTAGAAGATGAAATTGTTGCGTTACGGCCCGAGGGGCCAGGAGAAGCCGGGCCTGCTCGATGCGGCAGGCGCCATTCGCGACCTCTCGGGCACGATTGCCGATCTGGGACCGGAAGCGATTTCGCCCGCAGGCCTCGAACGTCTGGCGGGCCTCGACCCGGCCGGCTTGCCGGAAGTCTCCGGGTCGCCCCGCCTCGGCCTGCCGATCGCGGGCACGGCCAAGGTGCTCTGCGTCGGCCTCAACTATATCGACCACGCAAACGAGGTAGGCGCGCCGATCCCGAAGGACGCCATCTATTTCCAGAAGCCTATTACGGCGCTGACGGGGCCGAACGATCCCATCGTCAAGCCGGTCGATGCGACCATGCTCGACTGGGAGGTCGAGCTCGTCGTCGTCATGGGCTCGAAGGCGCAATATATCGGCGAAGGCGAGGTCATGGACCATGTGGCGGGCTTCGCGCTCGGCAACGATGTCTCCGAGCGCGAGTTCCAGACCAAGCGGTCCGGCCAGTGGACCAAGGGCAAGAGCCATGACAGCTTCGCCCCCATCGGCCCCTGGCTGGTGACGACGGACGAGATCGCCGACGTGCAGAACCTCGACATGTTCCTGAATGTGAACGGCGAGCGGATGCAGACCGGCAACACCGGCAAGATGATCTTTTCGGTGGTCCAGGCCGTCGCCTATGCCAGCCGTTTTATGACGCTCATGCCCGGCGATGTCATCATGACCGGCACGCCCCCCGGCGTCGGCGGCGGCATGAAGCCCCCGCGCTTCCTGGATGTCGGCGACGAGGTCCATCTCGGCATCGAGGGCCTCGGCGAAGCCCGCCAGACGGTCGTCTCCTGGGAAGACCGCCCGAAGGACTAGGCAGTCGTTACGGGCTTGCCAGCCGCGATCTGAGCCAGGCAGCGAGTTCGGTCTCGGAGACCTTGTCCGCGGCTACGCTCTCCATGAGGCGGATCGCATCGTACGGATCGAATTCGAGGCGGGCCCCGTTGTCGGCCAGAAAGAGGCGGCCGGTAACCCAGGCCGTGCGCTTGTTGCCGTCTGTAAAGGCATGGCTCCTGGCAAGGCCGTAGATGTACGCTGCCGCCAGGTCTGCAATGTCGGGGCGGCCATAGGCTTCGACATTCAGGGGGCGCGCCAAAGCGGACTCCAGCGCGCCACTGTCCCGCAGGCCGTCAGCGCCACCGTGCTCGGCGATTTGGCTGTCGTGGACGGCGAAAACGACCGTTGCCGGGACCCAACGCCACGGGCCACCGCGCAGTTCGGTCACCTCGCCAGCGCCCGCAGCACCTCCCGGTCATCGTGCATGATTTCTTCGGCCAGCTTCATCTGCCGCTCGAAATCGGGATCGTAGGGCGTCAGCCGGTAGCCGCCGTCCGGTGCCTCCGTCAGGTAAAGTGTGTCGCCCTTCTTCACCCGCAGCCGTGCCATTACCTCCTTGGTGAGGATCACGCCGGACGATGCGCCAATCCTGGTGACCTTGAAGGAAAGCATCCGACTTCTCCTATCTATATAATATTCATTATATACGGACTTCCTGCCGCTGCAAGCCCGGCGGTGCGGATCGTACCGCGACGGTTGATCGGTTGCCCGCATTTCAAGTTCGAGCTGCACATAAGCCTGCTGAAAAACCCTTCCATGCGAATCTTTTGTGTCCTAATATATAGGCAATGAATTATGAGGAAACGAAGACAGGCAGCGCGCCGGGGCTGGAGAGCGATCACCGCTTCGGTCTGAAGCTGGCGGAGCTATCGCGGCTCTGGCGCCAGGCGCTCGACGCGCGGCTGAAGCCGCTCGGCCTCTCGCAGGCGCGCTGGGCGGCGCTGATCCATCTCAGCGCCTATCCCGACGGACTGACGCAGGGCCGCCTCGCGCTCCGCGTCGGCATCAGGGACTCGACGCTCGTGCCGCAGCTCGACGCGCTCGCCCGCGACGGACTGATCGAGCGGCGGGACTCGCCCAGCGACCGGCGCGCCAAAACGGTCCGGCTGACGCCGGCCGCCCTGCCGCTGCTGGAGGAGATCGACCGGGTCGGCAGGGAGCTTCGCCAGGAGCTGACGCAGGATATCGACCCGCAGCAACTCGACGTCTGCCTCCATGTCTTCAACGCGATACGGAACCGTCTCGAAGGGCTGAACGAGGACAGGGACCATGGCTGAAACGCCTGAGACCGCCGCCGCGCCCCCGCCGCCGGCGCGACGCGGCGGCGCCATGCGGCGGCTGCGCTATCTCGCCATTGCCGTCATCGCCTGCGCGGCGCTGGCCTATGGCGGGCGCGAAGTGTGGGACCGCTTCACGCATGTCCACGAATACGATGCGCGCATCAAGGCGAACATGGTGACGCTTGCGAGCAAGGTGGAGGGCGTAATCCTCGAACTAGCGGTCGATGAAGGAGACCGCGTGGAGACTGGTCAGGTGCTGGCGCGCCTCGACGACCGAATCCCGAGGCTCAGGGTGCAGGGCATCGAAGCCGAACTGGCCGGGCTCGAAGCGGAGCGGCGCCGGCTGCTCGTCGAGCGCGGCGTCATGGATGCGCAGACCTCGACCAGGATGCTCAGCCGCGAGAGCGATGTCCGTGCGAGCAAGGCCGGCCGCTCGGTACTGTTGACGGACCTCGACCTCGCGCGCTCCGAACTCCGCCGCGCCAGGGCGCTCTACGAGCGTCGGGTCGTCTCGAAACATGCCCTCGACCAGGCCAACTCCAAAGTGGACCGGATCGAGGCCGACCTGCAGAAGGTCGATGCCGAAACCCAGGCCGCACGCGCCCAGATGGCCGAGGCGGAGGCGGAGCGCCGGCGCCTCGAAGTGACCGATTCCGAGCTCGCCATGCTGGACCACCGGACCGCCCGGCTGATGGCGGAGCTCGACCAGCAGCGGGTCGATGTGGACGACCGGCTGCTGCGCGCACCCAATGACGGACTGATCGACCGTATCTTCGTCGAGCAGGGCGAATACGTGAATGACGGCCAACGCATGCTGATGCTTCACGACCCGGGCGAGCTCTGGATCGAAGCCAATATCAAGGAGACCGAGCTCAGCCGGCTCAGGGTCGGCCAGGCGGTGGCCGTTTCCGTGGACGCCTATCCCGACACCGAGTTCACGGGCACCGTCGAGCGCATCGGCAGCACCACCACCGCCAACTTCGCCCTGCTTCCCACACCCAACCCGAGCGGAAATTTCACCAAGATCACCCAGCGCGTGCCCGTGCGCATCGCCCTGGAGCGCAACGGCATGACGCTCCTGCCGGGAATGATGGTGGAAGTGAACATTGACGTCCGAGACCGTTGAGGTCCTGACGGAGCGCTTCGGCGCGCAATATCGGTGGTGGGCGAGCGGCACGGCGCTGGTCGCCATGATCGCCATGGTGCTCTCGGCGACGAGCGTCACCGTGGCCGTGCCGCACATCATGGGCGCATTCGGCGTGGGGCAGGACCGCGCGCAATGGGTCGCAACCGGCTATTTCGCCGCCATGACGGCCGGCATGCTGCTCAATGCCTGGCTGGTCCGCCATTTCGGCGCCCGGGCAGTACTCACCGGGACGCTTCTTGCCTTTACCGCCGCCGCCTTCGCGGGAGCGGCGGCGCCGAGCCTCGACATCGTCATCCTCTCCCGCGTCGTCCAGGGCGCCTGCGGCGGGCTGCTGCAGCCGCTGTCCATGCAGATCCTGTTCCAGGTGTTTCCGCCGGAGCGGCGCGGCACGGCAATGGGGCTGTTCGGCCTGGGCGTCGTGCTGGCGCCGGCCTTCGGCCCGGCGCTCGGCGGGCTTGCCATCGACGGCTTCGACTGGCGCTGGGTCTTTCTGATTCCCCTGCCGGGTGTGGCGGCCGCCCTGCCGCTCGGCCTCGTTTTCATGCCCGAGCGCGAAACCGTGGGCCCGCGCACAGGCTTCGACTGGCCGGGCTTCCTGCTTCTGGTCACGGCGATCGTAGCCCTACTCGACGGTTTCGCCAGCGGCCAGCGCATCGGGTGGAGCTCAGACAGGATCGTCTTCGAACTCGCCCTCGGCGCGGCCGCCACGGCAGGCTTCATATTCCGCCAATTGGCGGCGCGGGCACCCCTGCTCGACCTGACATTGTTCCGCAACGGGCGTTTCGCCTCCGCCTTCGCCGTCGGCTTCATCTTCGGCTTCAGCATGTTCGGCTCGATCTACCTCATCGCGGTCTTCGTGCAGGAAGTGCAGGGCTACACGGCGACGCGGGCGGGCCTGCTGATGGTGCCGGCGGGCCTGCTGATGGCGGTCATGTTCCCGGTCGCCGGGCGGATCAGCGACATGGTGCCGGCGCATTGGCCGATCATGGCCGGGCTTGCCGTATTCGGGCTCGGTTTCCTGCTCATGTCCACGGCCGACGCCGACACGCCCTTCTGGACCTTCGCGCTCTTCATCATGATCAACCGCTTCGGGCTCTCCTTCGTCATCCCCTCGCTCAACACCGGTTCGCTCAGAGCGGTGCGCCCGGACCAGTTGCAGCAGGGCTCGGGGCTGGTGAACTTCACCCGGATGCTCGGCGGCGCCTGCGGCATCAACCTGCTGGTGGTCCTGCTCGAAATGCGCACGGGCGTATTCGCCCAGGCCTTCACGGCGACGCAGACGGCGGCCAACGCCGCCAGCAAGGCGATGCTGGAGGGCGTGGGCCGGCTGGCCGCCATCGGCGGGCTCGGGCCCGAGGAGGCGAGCGCGACCGCGGCGCGCTATCTGGGCGAAGTCGTGCTGGCGCAGGCCGAGGCGCAGGCTTTCCAGGACGTGTTCGTGGCGGTCGGCCTGCTGGCTTTCGCCGGTCTCCTGCCCGCCTTCGTCATGGCGCGCGCCGGCTTGCAGGAAGCGGCGGCATCGGCGAGGCTGCAATCGGCATGACAGACCGTCTCGTCATCGGTATCAGCGGCGCCTCCGGCGTCGTTTACGGCGTCCGCCTGCTGGAGCTTCTGGCGGCGAGCGCGATCGAAACGCACCTGGTCATGACAGCGTCCGCCGAGGTCACGCTTTCGCACGAGACCGACCGCAGGGCCGCGGAGGTGAAGGCGCTCGCGGACCGGGTGTACAACCCGCGCGACATTGCGGGCGCCATCGCCTCCGGTTCGTTCCGCACGCGCGGCATGGTGGTGGCGCCCTGCTCGGTCCGGTCGCTCTCCGAGATCGCATGGGGCACGACGACGAACCTGCTGACCCGCGCCGCGGATGTGACGCTGAAGGAACGCCGACGGCTGGTGCTGCTCGTGCGCGAGACGCCGCTGCATACCGGCCATCTCCGCGCCATGTCGGCCGCAAGCGAGAATGGCGCCATCGTCATGCCGCCGGTCCCGGCCTTCTACGCCCGCCCGCAGAGCCTGGACGAGATGATCGACCACACGCTCGGCCGCGCCCTCGACCTGTTCGACATCGACCTCGGCACCGTCCGCCGCTGGCGGGAGCCGGAAGAAAGCTGAGCGGCGCGCCTGCCGCTTCAGAGGCTCAGTACCGCGCCTTCCTGCGCGACCAGCGTACCCGGCCGGCGCTCGGCCGCTTCCGCGCCCAGCCGGACCATCGCCTCATCGTCGCGGCGCGGGTCATGGTGGAACAACACCAGCGTCTCAGCCCCTGCCACCTCGCAGAGCCTAACGCCCTCGTTCCAGGTGGAATGCCCCCAGTCCGGACGGCGGGCAAATTCCTCCTCGGTGAACATCGCATCGTAGATCACGATATCCGCGCCCTCGATGAGCCCCAGAATGTGCCCGTTCGGCTCGCCCGGCTTATGGCCGGTATCGCTGACATAACAGACGGACCGCCCGCCGAACTCCACCCGGTAGCCCGTGGCGCCGCCCGGATGGTCGAGCGGAGCCGTGCGCACCTGGATGCCGTCTCCAAGTGCAAAGGCTTCCCCGGCGTGGAAGTCGAGGCAGCGCAATTCGGCCGCAAAGCCCTCCAGCGGCACCGGGAACAGTTCCGGCGAAAGCATCCGCTCCAGCACCTGCCGCACACCACCGCGGTCCGCCAGATGGCCCGCGCGAAGGGCAAACCGGTTGCGGGCGTCGAACAGCGGCGCGAAAAACGGCAGGCCGATCACATGGTCCAGATGTGTGTGGCTCAGCAATATGTCGGCTTCGAACGGCCCCTGGCCGGCCAGGTCTGCCCCCAGTCCCCTTAGGCCGGTGCCTGCATCGAGAACCACGAGCCGTTCCCCGCAGCGCAGTTCGATGCAGGCTGTATTGCCGCCATATCCGGCCGTTCCCGGTCCCGGACAGGCGATGCTGCCACGCACCCCGCGGAAACGGACTTCGAAGGAAGCGGACAAGTCAGGACGCCAACCGGTATCCACCCGGTTCGGTCACCAGGATCCGGGTATGGGAAGGGTCGCGCTCGATCTTCTGCCTCAGGCGGTAGATATGCGTTTCGAGCGTGTGCGTGGTCACGCCGGGGCGGTAGCCCCAGACCTCCCGCAGGAGCGTCTCCCGGCTGACTGTCGCCCCGCCGGCGCGGTAGAGATACTGAAGGATGGCCGTTTCCTTCTCGGTCAGGCGCACCGTCCTTCCGTCCGCCCCGTCGAGGAGCTGTTTATAGGCGGGGCGGAACTTGTAGCCGCCGATATCGAGGGCGGCGTCGTGGCTCTGCTGGTGCTGGCGCAGATGCGCCCTGAGCCGGGCCAGCAGGACCTCGAACCTGAACGGCTTGGTGACATAGTCATTCGCGCCCGCATCGAAGCCGAGAACGGCGTCGGCATCCGTATCGACACCGGTCAGCATGACGATCGGCACCTTCACCCCCCGGCTCCGCAGCACCCGGCACAGCTCGCGCCCGTCCATGTCCGGCAGGCCAATATCGAGAATCACGGCATCGAACTGTTCCGACTCCACGGCCTCGACGGCTTCTCTGGCCGTGCCTGCCTCCTGCGTCGCAAATTCGTCTCGCAACTGCAATTGCTCGGCAAGCACGCCGCGCAGCGTTTCGTCGTCGTCCACGAGCAAAATCGTGCGCGCCATCCTGCCGGTCTCCGGAAGGGGAGGTATCCACGCAAACGCTATCACAACTCCTGGAACGAGGCGATTCCGGGGGAGCGCGACAGAGCGGCAGATCGGCCTCAGCCGCGCGCCCCGAAAACCGCGCTGCCCACCCGCACATGGGTTGCGCCGAAGCGGATTGCGGTCTCGAAATCTGCGCTCATGCCCATCGACAGTCCGCCGAGGCCGTTGCGCCGGGCTGCCTCTCGCAGGAAAGCGAAATGCGGCCCGGGCAGGTCCTCGGCCGGCGGAATGCACATCAACCCGACCACATCGAGGCCGTATCCCGTTCGGCACTCGTCGAGGAAACCGTCGAGCGCAGACGGCGCCACGCCGCCCTTCTGCGCCTCGTCGCCGGTATTGACCTGCACGAAGCAGGGAAGCGCCCTGCCCGTCCGCTCGAACTCGCGCGCCAGTGCCGCAGCAAGGCGGGGCCGGTCCACCGTCTCAATGACGTCGAACAGACGCACCGCCGCCCGGACCTTGTTCGTCTGCAGCCCGCCGATCAGGTGCAGCCGGATATCGGGGAACCGCTCCCTGAACGCCGGCCAGCGCCCTTCGGCTTCCTGCACCCGGTTCTCGCCGAAGAGCCGGTGCCCGGCTTCCAGAGCCCCGGCGACGCGCGCCTCCGGCTGTAGCTTCGATACCGCGACCAACCGGACGGACGAAGGGTCTCGCCCGGCGGCTTCGGCAGCTGCCCCGATGCGGCCTGTCACCGCCGCCAGCCGCTCGGCGGCATTACGGTCTTCCATACATCCCATCCCGGGAAGCTACCAAAGCGCGCACTCCGGGTTAACCCGCGCCGGGCAAAGCGAATTCCCTTTCATGAGGCCGCATTGCGACCGGGTTGCGACTCTGCGGACGGACTTGCTATGGTGGGACATCGACAGGCTGAAGCCCTGTCGAAGCGTCAGGCCGG
>Ga0209754_1003456_pt1 | contig 10711 bp, 11 predicted proteins | sample MesohylBB_FD_187295 | JGI IMG/M metagenome (GOLD analysis project Ga0209754, IMG submission 187295) | Host-associated microbial community of the marine sponge Aplysina aerophoba from Gulf of Piran - sponge mesohyl, lysed by bead beating... | ecosystem: Host-associated > Porifera > Sponge >... | reverse complement strand
GACGGCGGAGCGGGCGCCGTGGAGTTGGCGCAGGCGGTTGTCGAGGCCTGCGAGGAGCCCAACGACTTCCGGCTCCTGTACCCGCTCGAGCAATCGATCAAGGAGAAGATCGAGACGATCGCTACCTCGGTGTACGGCGCCGAGGGCGTCGACTACTCGCCGCAGGCCGAGCGCGACATCGCCGGCTACGAGCACGACGGATTCGCGTACCTACCGGTCTGCATGGCGAAGACACCCCTCTCGATGTCGCACGATCCCGCGCTCAAGGGTCGTCCTCGCGGTTTCCGGCTCCCCGTGCGAGAAGTCCGATCCTCGGTGGGTGCCGGTTTCCTGGTTCCGATACTCGGTTCGATAAACACCATGCCCGGCCTTGGTGCCCGGCCGGCCTTCATGAACGTCGACATCGACAAGGACGGGAAGATCGTTGGCCTCTTCTGACCCATCGTTCCGCCCTCGGGGCGAGCCGGACGCCTCGGTACGGTACTTCGTGATCGACTGTGTCGACCTCGACCGTTCGGCGCATTTCTGGGGTTCGATGCTGGGCTTGCAGCCCGCGCGGCGACTCGACGGTTACCTGTTCATGGGATCGGCGCTTCCGGGGTGCGAGTTGGTACTGCAGCGTGCCGATCGGGTAACTCAAGACAAGAGTCCTGTTCATTTCGATATCCAGGGACCGGTTGGCTCGGATTCCGAGAGGATCGTGAAGCGAGCCGAGAGGCTTGGTGGCACAATCGTGGAGACTGTCGAGGCACCCGAATACAGCTTGACGGTCATGAAGGATCCCGACGGTAACGAGTTCTGTGTGAACCGGCTACCTTCGGGACGCCCTCCGGCGCCTATACGTAGCCGGAGGAGAACAGATGCTCCTGGTGAGCTAGGAAGGAGGTGATCGGATGCCGAAGAGGAAACTTCCCCGCCTCACCAGCCCGTACGTACGGCGCGACGGCAAGCTCGTGAAGGCCTCTTGGGACGAGGCTCTCGACCTGGCGGCGGCGGGACTCTCCGCCCACCGCGAGGACTCCTTCGGGATGTTCTCGTGCTCCAAGGCCACCAACGAGACGAACTTCCTGGCCCAGAAGTTCGCTCGTCTGGTCATGGGTTCCAACAACATCGATTCGTGCAACCGGACCTGACACGCCCCTTCGGTCGCCGGTCTGGCGGCTGTCTTCGGGGTGGGGGGCGGAACCTGCTCGTACGAGGAGATCGAGACCACTGATGTGATCCTCCTGTGGGGCTCCAACGCCCGCGAGGCACACCCGATCTTCTTCCACCATCTCATGAAAGGAATTCGCAACGGCGCGACGATGTACGCGATCGACCCGCGCCGGACCACATCTGCCATGTGGGCAGATGTCTGGCTGGGCATCGACGTGGGCGCCGACATCGCCCTGGCCAATGCGGTTGGACGGGAGATAATCGCTTCGGGGCTGCACAACAAGGCGTTCATCGACCGTGCGACGTTGGGTTTCGAGGCCTATGCCTCCGAGGTGGAGCCTTGGACATTGGAGCGCGGCGCCGAGGTAACCGGCGTCCCCGCGGAGGCTATCCGCCGGATGGCCCACGATTTCGCCACCGCCGAGCAGGCCCAGATCTGCTGGACGCTCGGCATCACCGAGCATCACAACGCCACGGACAACGTGCTGGCGCTCATCAATCTGGCGCTGCTCACCGGACATGTCGGACGCTACGGGTCAGGTCTGGTGCCTATCCGCGGCCAGAACAACGTGCAGGGCGGCGGGGACATGGGGGCGCTCCCCAACAAACTGCCCGGTTTCCAGGACGTGGAGGACCCGGTTTCAAGGGGCAAGTTCGAAGCATTGTGGGGCCAGGAGGTACCGGACCGCAGCGGCAAGCACCTCTCCCTGATGCTGGAGGCGATGGAGCACAAGGAGATCACCGCGCTGTACGTCCTCGGTGAGAATCCTGCCCAGTCCGAGGCTCGATCGGATCATGTCAGGGGAATCCTGTCGGGTCTGGAATTCATGCTGGTGCAGGACATGTTCATGACCCGCACGGCTCTCCTGGCCGACGTGGTCCTCCCGGCGGCGGCCGGCTGGGCCGAGTCGGACGGCACTGTGACCTCCTCCGAGCGGCGGGTGCAAAGGGTACGCAAGGCTCTGGATCCGCCCGGGGACGCATGGGATGACCTGGATATCATCTCCGCTCTCGCCGAGCGGATGGGTGCTGGATGGGGCTACCCCGCCGCCCAGGAGGTCTGGGACGAACTGAGGGGCCTGTCACCGTTTCACGGCGGCCTGTCCTACGCCCGCATCGAGGAGGCGGGCGGAATCCAGTGGCCCTGTCCTGACGAGGACCACCCTGGAACGCAGTTCCTGCATGGGGGGCTCTGGGACGATCCGATCACTCGGGACCCGGCGCCTTTCATACCCACTCCCTGGGCGCCTCCGGTGGACGAGTTGAGTCCCCGGTACCCGATCCGCCTTACTACCGGGCGCCGTCTCGACTCCTACAACACGGGAGTCCAGTCGGGCGGCTACGGCTCCCCGCTCCGGGTTGGCGCCGCGATCGAGGTGGCGCCGGAGGACGGATCGGCGCTCGGGCTCTCGGAGGGCGATCCGGTCAGGGTCACCTCACGGCGGGGCGCTCTGGAGGTCCCGGTGTTCTTCCAGCGATCCCTCCGACCCGGACTGGCCTTCATGGCGGTCCACACGCCCGACGAAGCCGATGTGAACGTACTTACCATCGACGCGTGGGATCCCAAGTCGGGTACCGCCGAGTTCAAGGCCACCGCGGTCCGGATCGAAGCCGTTGTTTAGGAGGGTGCTGAACAATGACGATTGCTGGGGCCTGCCGTCCGCCGACCAGGGATTATGCCGGCGGTTGGCAGGCCGCCGGTGGATTGCTCAGTACCCTCCTAGCGGTCCGCGCGATGAGTGAAAGTCGTATCCTGGCCGCCTCGACACCAGTCGTTGCTTTCCGCCTGCTCGATGGTCGGCTGCCGCAGGCCGCGCTCGGAGGGCATGGCGACGACCACCGTCGCCGGCCCATCTCGAACCGCCATTGCACGGACAGGCCACTATGAGGGTGCCCGACAACTCCGTCCAAAGCGGTTCCCCGGCTCGACCGCAACCCGCGGAGCAGTTAGATTGCTCGCCGTCCAACCTGCCAAGATCCGTTTCTCAGCGCCCTCCTAGGAGGTTCCCATCGATCTGCGCCTGATGTCCGCGGCTCCAACAGCCGGCGAACGAGAAGCGGTGGACGACTTGCTGGGACGGCCCGCTTCCGCCTGGGAAGGAGACTCGGTGCGTCCTTTGGAGGGGCGTATAGCCGTCGGCGGCTACCGTCGCTCGGTCCGGATGAGGCATTTGCTGCTTCCCGCCCTCCACGCGTTGCAGGACCGGATCGGTTGGATAAGCCAGGGTGCGCTCAACTACGTCTGCGAGCGGCTCGGGATTCCTCCTGCCGAGGCCTTTGGCGTAGCCGGCTTCTACGCGCTGCTGGCGCTCGAGGAACGTCCTCCGAGAGTGGCGCACGTTTGCGACGACGTAGCCTGCCGGACCATCGGAGGGAAAGCGATCCTCGAAGAATTGGACGGCCGGGCCGATGTCCATCCGAGTCCGTGCCTCGGCCAGTGCGACCGGGGTCCCGCAGCGTTCTTGCAACGGGCCGGTGAGCAAGACTGCGTCGTGATCGGCGCGACATCGAAACTGGTCCGCGACGCGTTGCAAGGTGGAGCGGTTGGTGTTCCGGAGGTTTCGGTTCCCCAGGCCGGACAGCCGTCCCTGCGCCTGCTCCGCCGGATCGGAGTCGTCGATCCGAACTCGCTCGACGCCTACCGGGAGTCGGGTGGTTACCAGGCGCTGAGCAGGGCTATCGACATGGGTGCCGAGCAGGTGATGGACGAGATAAGGGCCTCGAAGTTGCGAGGCCGTGGCGGCGCGGCCTTCCCGATGGGAATCAAGTGGAATGCGGTGGCGCGTTCCGGGGTTACGCCCCGATACCTGATCTGCAATGCGGACGAGTCCGAGCCAGGTACGTTCAAGGACCGGGTTCTCATGGAGGGCGACCCGTTCTCGCTCGTCGAGTCGATGACCATCGCCGGGTTGACCATCGGAGCCGAGGTGGGCTACCTCTACATCCGGGCCGAGTACCCGGTTGCGCAGGCTCGCCTGGAGGAAGCAATAGTCGCAGCCCGGGCAGCCGGGCTGCTGGGTGACGACGTGGCGGGTTCGGGCCGAGCGTTCGACATAGAGATCCGCCGCGGCGGTGGCGCGTACATATGCGGCGAGGAGACCGCTCTCATGAATTCGATCGAGGGCAAGCGGGGCGAGCCGCGTAACAAACCTCCGTTCCCCACGCAGGTCGGCCTGTTCGGACGCCCCACGGTGATCAACAACGTCGAGACGCTGGTCAACGTGATCGAGATCGTGCTCGAAGGCGGGGAGGTCTTCGCAGGGATCGGAACCGGGGAGTCGGCCGGGCCGAAGCTGTTCTGCCTGGCGGGCGTCGTGGCGAGGCCCGGCGTCTACGAAGTGGACTTCGGCGAGACCCTGGGCGGATTGATCGATCTGGCCGGCGGGATCACCGGGACCGGCGCCCTGGGTGCGGTGATGCTGGGAGGAGCGGCCGGGGTCTTCGTCGGGGAGGAACACCTGGACATGCCGCTTACCTTCGAGGACGCGCAGGCTTGCGATGCCACGCTCGGATCGGGTGTGATCATGGTGTTCGACGACACCACGGACTTCCGGGACACGGCCCGCCGGATCGCGCGCTTCTTCCGGGACGAGTCCTGCGGCCAGTGCGTACCGTGCCGGGTGGGTACGGCCCGCCAGGAGGAGTTGCTGGCCCGGCACCTGGCCGGGGGGCCTTTCGAGGAGCGATTGTTCGACGATGTGGCCAGGGTGATGATGGACGCTTCCATCTGCGGACTCGGGCATACCGCGTCCACCGCCATCCGCTCGGCTGTCGATCTCGGACTTCTGGGGCGCCCCGATGGCTGAAGTCACGCTGACCATCGATGGGTTGCCCGTATCGGTACCGTCCGGATCGACCATCCTCGACGCGTGCCGGGCAATGGGCAACGACCAGCCCACCATGTGCTACCTCGACACCCTCACCCCTGTCAACGTGTGCCGCGTGTGTGTGGTCGAGGTGGAGAAGAGCCGTATCCTGGTCCCATCCTGCAGCCGGGCGGCCGAACACGGAATGGTCGTGTCCACGGACACCGAGCGGGTACGCCACTCCCGCAAGATGGTCTACGAGTTCCTCGCTTCCTCGGTGGATCTCAGCCTGGTGGACCGCCAGACCGTCGGATGGATGAAGGAGTACGGGTGCGACCCCGATCGCTACGGGCCCGCTGCGGGACCGGTGGACGATCGGGACGAGCGGGTGGCCGGCCATCATCATGTGGGTGACGGAATGGAGGCAGAGACCGTTCACCAGCCGGTCAAGGTGGACAACGAGTTGTACGTGCGGGATTACTCCAGGTGCATCCTGTGCTACAAGTGCGTGGAGGCCTGCGGCGAGGATGCCCAGAACACTTTCGCCATCGCGGTGGCAGGCCGGGGTTTCGATGCCAGGATCTCGACCGAGTTCGACACCGGCTTGACCGACTCGGCTTGTGTGTTCTGCGGAAACTGCATCGGTGTGTGCCCAACCGGCGCCCTGATGTTCCGTAGCGAGTACGAACTGCGCGGCGCCGGTCTCTGGAAGGAGGACAGCCAGAGCGTAACGCGGACCGTCTGTTCTTACTGCGGGGTCGGCTGCAATCTCGAACTGCATGTCCAGGACAACCGGATAGTCAAGGTCACTTCGCCTATCGATCACTCGGTAACCTCCGGGCACCTGTGCATCAAGGGTCGCTTCGGTTACGAATACGTGCAGGACCTGGGCGATCTCGCCGTGACTCCCATCGACGAGGTCCTGAAGAGGGCGCGGGTTATCGACCCGGAGGTGTCGGGGCGCGACGACGGATGACGGGTGGTCCGTCCGCCGTTTCCGTACGCGGCCACCCTCGCAACCGTCCAACGGCAATCCGGCTGTTGATAGGCCACCGCCCGTTCCCACCTCCCTGATGGTCCGCTCTAGGCGTTCCGGTCGCGTATCCGCGAGCGAGCCGTTTACGCCCCCGGCCACCGCCGCGGTGCTGTTCGGGGTCGTCATCGTGGTGACCCACGGCATGGGCAACAGTCTCGCCCCTGCGCTTCTGCCGCGCATCGCCGAGTCATTCCAGGTGGGATACGGCGTCCTCGGCCTGACCGTGGCCACCGGGCTCCTTTCTTATGGAGCCGGGGCGGTGCTCGGGATCAGAATCGTTGATCGTGTCCCTTCGCGGCGCCTGCTCGTACTCTGTCTGGCCGTGTGCGGTGCCGGCTTGCTGGCCGCGTCGGTGTCCGTGTCCCCGGGAATGCTTGCCCTATGCGCGGTGGTTGTCGGGTTGGGGTCGCCGATCAGTTGGTCTGTCTCGGTCTACCTGATCAGCCGGGTGGTCCGGCGGGAAGCCCACGGTCGGGTCCTGACCATCGCGGCAGCCGGCGCCGGAGTGGGCAACGGCGTGAACGGCGTGTTCGTGCAACTGCTGACCGGGCGGGAGCAGTGGAGATGGGCCTTCGTTATGGCGGGAGGGTTGGCGGTTTGCGCCGCTGTGGCAACCCTGCTGGTGCTCAGGCGTCCCATCGAACCACCATTGAAGAGGGCCGATGCCGGCCCGGGGGTCGGGACCTGGCGCCGGATATGGTCGACCCCCGCGGGCCGGCTCGTGATCGGGATGAGCATGGTGGCCGGGATCGGAACGTTCACGTTCGGCGGTTACATCTCCGAGGTGGCGCTCGACGAACTCTCGGTCAGCCCTCTGGCGGCTGCCATCCCGTGGTGGCTGGCTTCGGCGGTCGGAGTGTCGGCCGCCTTCCTCGCAGGATTTAGGAGCGACCGCGGTTCCCCGGTCGGCGTGATGTCGATCACGTCCCTCACGTATGCGGTCTCCCTGACGGTGCTGGCACTCACTTGGTCCTACCCCGCCCTCCTGATAGCCACGTTCGGGTTCGCCGTGTTCAACTTCCCGATCTGGGGACTGTTCGGGCTGGTCGCTCACCGGGGTCTCCCACCCGAACTGGCGGTCCGATCCGTTTCAGCAGGGCTGGCCCTTGGAGCCTGCTCGGCCATGTGCGGTGTAACCGCGGCCGGTTGGTGGATCGATCGGACCGGTAGCTTTCGCGGGCCCGCCATCCTGCTAGCTGTGATGATCGCGACTGTCGCGCTGTGGCTGGGTTCGAAGTACCGGGCCGAGTCGGCGCCCCGCTCGCGAGACGATCACCGGGGCCCTACGACTTCTGTCAAGAGGCCGGAAGGAGCGGGTCCCACCACAGCTGACACCTGTTCAGGAGGGTGCTGAGCAATCCATCAGTGGCCTGCCAAGCGCCGGCATGATTCCTGGGTCGTCGGGCGGCAGGCTCGAGCAATCGTCACTGTTCAGCGCCCTCCTGCCGACACGATGCTCGAGGATTGCCGAGCGCCTTCGGGTCGGGCTCGGCGCCCAGACCCGGGGCGTCGGGGAGCGCGGGTGCCGCCGCCCAGGTCTCGCGGTCCGCCGATGATCGGGTCCACCATGATCGTTGGGTTGCAGCAGAGGAGGCGTCGATCGGAAACGGCTATCCGGACGATCTCATGGGCCCTTCCGGTCCGGGGAGCATCCAGCCGATGTGTCGGTGATCATGTCTCTGTGCGCGCCTCGTGCTCGGAGTCTCCAGGTTGACTCGGAGCTCTCAAGTCGATCACGATGGCTCCCACATGTTCCTTGCGGAGGAACGCCTCTTGCGCCGAGCGGAGTCGGTGCAATGGATAGGAGCGTGCGACCAGCGGACGGATCTCGCCGTTCTCGATGTAGCGCACAAGGTTGGCGAAGACCCGGGGTGGCAGCACCGTGCATCCGTGCATCGTGATGTCCCTGAGGTAGAGGGTGCGCAGGTCCAAGTCGACGGTGGGACCACCGATGGCGCCGGCCACCGCGTAGTGGCCGCCCCGCCGGATGGTGTCGAACAACTTCGGGAACAGCGGCCCTCCCACGACGTCGGCAAGGACATCCACCCCGCCTCCGCTGAGGTCGAGAATCTCGCTCGACAGCGACGGAGAATCCCTGTCGAGAATGTGATCTGCTCCGGTCAACTCCCCGACGACCGCCGCCTTGGCCCGCGTCGAGATCCCGAGGGTGACCGCTCCTCGCCGACCCGCCAGTTGGATCAGAGCGCTTCCCACCCCGCCCGATGCGCCGGTGACCAGCACGCAATCCCCTTCGCCTGCTCCGGCTCGTTCCAGCATGTGCTCGGCGGTCGAGTACGAGCACGGGAATCCGGCCAGCTCGACATCCGTCAGGTTGGTGTGTATAGGGTGGGCATTGGCTGCGGGCACGCTCACGTACTCGGCGTAGCCGCCGTCGCGCTCCGAACCGAGGTACCCGGCCGCGGCTAGGTCACCTTGGGGATCGCGCAGCCAAGCATCGATCATGACCCGTTCACCCAGCCGATCCGGGTCTACGGAAGGCCCCACCTCCACTATCCGTCCGACCGGATCGGCGCCCTGGATGCGCGGGAAGCTCACGGCACCGGTCCACGACCCGTCCGCATCGGAGGCCGCTGTCTGCTCTCCGGTGGCGGTGGTCACGGATTGCGAGTACCAACCGGTCCTCGTGTTGACGTCCGTGTTGTTCATGCCACACGCGCCGACGCGCACCAATATCTCGTCGTGACCCGGAATGGGGATCGGCGCGTCGGTTACGTACTCCAACTGGTCGATTCCTCCGTGACCTCTCAATACGACCGCCCTCATACCGCGGCTACCCTCCGGTGAGTTCATCGGTCGCCTCCTGTTGCCGGCCCCGCTGCCTGACCGCGCCCGGATCCCACACGGGGCCGTCCAGGATCCTCGCCCGGGGTAGACGTACCCTCGGGAACGGTTCCCGGAATGTCGTAGCCGGAGTCCACGTACGCCCAGGCCAGGTTACGCCCCGCGGTGTGTCCGTAGCCGATGCCGGTCACCACCCCAACCGGTCTGTCACGCATGAAGGCATCCTCCCCGCCGAGCACATCCCAGCAAGGCTAACTCGCATTGGGCTCGCTCACTGCCGGCGGCCCGAGTCGGTCGATTGGACTCCCGTCTTCCGTGAATGGTTAAGCCTCGACGACGAAGACTCGGCGAGGCCTCGAAGACGAGTGGGCGTGCTCCGAAGGAGTAGCCTGTCCGGTACGAGGGCGTGCTGGCTGTCTCCCGCTGGATTGGTGTTCCATTGCGCCAAAGCTGAGCAAGGCGGCAATCAAGAGGAGCAGTAACCACCACGGGAAGGTGAAGGCTGCCCTCGTTTCTGCAGAGGTGACAGCAGCAACTGAGGGCGTCGAGGACGGAGGATCTCCTTCGGGTCCTGCCTGACCCTGGCTCGGAGATCCGAGTGTGGGTGCGGGTGTGCTGCCCCCCGTGTTGATTCCGGTCGCGATCTGCTCGGTTACGGACCCGTCGTCACTCTCGACCGCCGTGATGGTGAGGATCAATGTCACCTGCTGGTTCCCGGTGGTTGTGACTGACTGCGAAGTCGAACCTCTCCCCCAACTCCTTTGGGGAGTCGTGCGTGATCGGAACCAACACGACCTTGGCTCTTGGATCGGTTTGGGGGCTCTTCGCGGTGAGGGCGGTTTCGTCCGCCGATCAGCTGACCGGTAGTCGATCGGCAGGATGCCGGCGCTTCCAAGAAAGCGTGAGAGCTACTGGATCGGCGGCTAGATCCGGTCGAGGATTCCCATGCGTAACGCCGTAAGGACCGCCTCAAGCTTGGTAGCCGCGTTGAGCTTCTGGCGAAGGTGGCGGATGTGATTGAGCACGGTGTGGGGGCTGATGCCCAATTCCTGTGCGATTCGAGGTGTCTCCCATCCCAGGGCGACGAGTCGCAGTACCTCCAGTTGCCGCTTGCTGAGGCGCACGGAACTTCCGGGGCCCGAGTCGGAACCCGGTTCGTCGGAGACGATGTCGGCCCCGAGGCCCTTCAGATCTTTCCGCAGGGAGTCGGCAATCCGCTTGGAGGATCCGGGCTCCGGACCGTCGGAGAGCAGGTGGACGAGCAGCGGAGCGTTGAACTCTCTCCCTGCAACCACCAACGGGGTCAATGAGACCACCTTCCGCCGGCCCGACGCGCAGCGCATCTGCATGGTGACCGGCTCGGGTAACACTCCGGCCTGGATGCGGCGGATGGAGGGACACCCGTGGCGGCACGCCGGTGTGAGTCCGCCGGGCACCAGTCCTGCCACGACCTCGTAGCACCGCCGACCCAGAACAGTTTCCGGCGGGTAGCCGAGAATCCGTTGTGCACCCTGGTTCCAGAACATGATCATCTGGTCGATGGACATTGCGTAGGCGCCGAAGCGCGCTGTGGCCAGCAATGAAAAGATGCCTTCTGCGGTCAAGATCCTTCCGGGTACGCCGAGGTTGAGTAAGGACTACCTTAACCTGCCGGCTCTAGGAGGGTGGTGGGCAACTCCCTACCGGCCAGTTGTCCGATGGTAAACTACCTGGTCAGCGGACGGCCGGCCGACCAAGAACCCGTTTTCCACCCTCCTGGTGTCCCGAGTCGGAAGTTCGTCGCAGAAGAGCGGGCTACACCTCCACCCCACCGAACCCCGATAACGCGAAAATCACCGGAAGGTGCCTCTTTCCTTGGGATCCCACCTCCGCCGCCACCTCCGAGGGTCACGGACGCGACCTTCTATCCCCT
>Ga0209754_1003451_pt1 | contig 10731 bp, 8 predicted proteins | sample MesohylBB_FD_187295 | JGI IMG/M metagenome (GOLD analysis project Ga0209754, IMG submission 187295) | Host-associated microbial community of the marine sponge Aplysina aerophoba from Gulf of Piran - sponge mesohyl, lysed by bead beating... | ecosystem: Host-associated > Porifera > Sponge >... | reverse complement strand
CGGGTCAGGAGGGTCGGCCGAAGACCTTGGGCGTCGGCATCCGGGCCCGGATCGCGTCGAGTTCCTCGACGGTGACCGTCGCGATGCCGTTCTTGCGGCAGTGGGATTCCACCGAGCGGACGACCATGCCGCGAACGAAAGCCGGCACCCGTTTCATTCGCGCCTGTGCCTCGGGCTCCCAGGCGATGCTGGTCGAGCTGTCCTCGCCATACCGGGACAGGGATGCGAGTCCGGTTCGGTCTCCGAGCGCCTCGAGTTGCTGCGGCGAAAAGCCCCCGGGTTCGTGGGTGCACAGCGGATCTTCCGCCATCAGGTCGCCTGTCATGCCGTAGGCGCGAGCGCGGCAGCCGCCGCAGACCGACTGGAGTTCGCAGGAACCGCAGCGGCCGCCCAACTCCTTGCGGCGACGGATGTCCTGGAACAGCTCGGAGTCCTTCCAGACCGCGGACAACGTCGAACTCTTCAGGTTGCCGCCGAAGACCGGCAGGTAGGGGCACGGGGTGACGTCGCCGTTCGGTCGGATTCCCATGTAGTGCGTGCCGGCCGGGCAGCCGCCGGCGCCGCCGTCGAAGGCCTTCAGGAAAGGCGATTCCGGATCGCCGGCCAGCAGTTGACGGACGTAGTGGGGAGCGCACTTCGCGTTGACCACCATGCGGCCGCGGTACCTGCGTTGAATCTGCTCCAGGGAGGCGAGGACGTCGTCGTAATCCGACGGCGCGAGGTCGGACACGAACTGGCCGCGGCCCGTTGGCACCAGGAAGTAGAGGTTCCAGACCCGGGCCTGGAGCTCGGTGTAGGCGAACTCCGCGATCTCTTCCAGTTCCCCGCGGTTGTGTGCTCCAGCCGTCGTCTGGATGATGAAGGGAAGACCCGCGACGGCCAGATGTTTGGCGCCGTCGACCGTGTTCTGCCAGGCGCCGCGCACACGGCGGAAGCCGTCGTGGACCGACGGGTCCAGGGCGTCGAGCGACAGCGCGAGACCGCGGACTCCCTCGCCCTTCAGGATGCGGGCCAGATTCTCCGTGATCCGGACGCCGTTGCTGCCGACCACGACCCAGAGATCCCGCTTCGCGGCGTAGCGGACGATGTCCAGGATGTCGCGCCGCAACAGCGGCTCGCCGCCGGTGAGGATGACCAGGGCCTCCGGAGCGAACTCGCAGATGTCGTCGATCACCTTCTTGCACTGGTCGGTCGAGAGTTCCGAGCGGTCGGCAAAGTTGGCGGTCTCGACCAGCGGCTTGCCGCCGGCATCGAGATAGCAGTGCTCGCAGGCCAGGTTGCAGCGGTACGTCAGGTTCCAGGAGATGACGTACGGGCGGGTGAATGCTGCCGGCGTGGCGCTCGTTGGCTGCTCGAGGGGTGACAGGGTCACGGGAGAATCTCGCTCGCGATGTTCCGCCCGAAAGGCTCAGGCGATGCCGAAGAAGGAGCGGGCACGCTCGAGGACCGCCGCGTCGACCTCGTCGTAGCCGTGGTCGAGGGCGAACTTCTCGATGCCCGCGACCGCCGAGGTGCGGACGATGTCCGGGATGTTCGCGAGGCGTTCGCGGGCTTCCGCGGTCCATGGAATGCCCGCGGGAGCGCCGTTGCCGCCGTTGGCGCCGCTTTCTCCATCGGCCGGGCTCGCATCCCGGTCGGCGCCTTGCGCGGCGAGGGGCAGGCCCATGTCGGCCAGCATGCCGGTGAACGGGCACTTCGAGGCCGCGGCGGCCGTTTCCGGATCTTCCCCGGGCCCGATCTTCACCCCGAGCGAGCCGACGACCTGGGTCTCGTGCGGATTCGTCATCATCGCCATCTCGGCGGAGCAGGCGGGGCAGGCGTAGACGAGGGCGACGGAACCGCCGTCGGGTCCCAGCGCGTGCTTCAGCTTCATCTGCTCGTCGCAGGGTACGCAGAGGAACTTCATCTTTGATCTCTGTCGGTCGGAATCAGGTCGGCTTGGTCCGTGGGCCTCAGGGCGACGCAACGCAGGAGTTGTTCGGCGGCCTCGTCGAGCGCGTGGATGACCGGCCCCGGGGGCAGGTCCGCTTCGCCTGCGTCGGAGGCCGTTGTCAGGCGCGGGTCGAACGGTACCCTAGCCAGGCAGGGGAGTCCAAGCTCGGGCGCTCTTCCCGCCGCGCCGTCGAACAGGGGACGGACCCCGTCGCACGTCCCGCAGTAGTAGCCGCTCATGTTCTCGATGTATCCGAGGACCTCGTTCGGTGTCGTGCCGAGCGCCGCCGCCGAGCGTGCGACGACGCCGCGGGCCAGGGCGGCTGGAATCGTGACGAGCACGAACCGCGCGGCCGGCCCCAGCACCTCGGCGTACTGCAGCGTCCGTTCGGCGCCCGGCGGCAGGTCGACGAGCAGGAAGTCGAGACGCCCCCAGTCGACCAGACCGAGCAGTTGCTGGAACAAGTTGAACTCCCGGGTCGCGCGCCATACGTGGGAGTCGCCCGTCGCTACGCTCTCGAAGGCGAGGTGCTCCGACTCGGGGACCAGGGAACCCAGGGACACGACGCCCAGACCGTCTGGCGTGCGGGGGAGGGCCATTCCCCGATCGCCTGGCAGAAGCGGGGCCTGTTCCAGCCCGGCCAGACGGGCCTGGCAGGGACCGTTCAGGTCGGCGTCGAGAATCGCGCAGCGGCGCCCCGCTCGCCCGAGTGCCAGGGCGAGCTGCATCGTCAGGGTGCTCTTGCCGACACCTCCCTTGCCGGAGCCGATGGCGACGACGTGATCGATGCCGGCCATCGCCTCGGCGATGCGCTCCCGCTGCTGGAGGACCTGGCCGAGAACGTCGGAACCGCCGTCGCCGGCGAGGTCGGACCAGGTCTTCATGACCGCCGGATGCGTTCGAGCACGCCGGTCCGTTCGGCGACGGAGCGTGCCGCGGCGCGGAGCCGGCCGCCGACGCCCCGTTCGGGATAGGCGGCGCGCTGGAAGATCAATCCATCGTTCACGATCCAGGGGCGGTGCCGACCGAAGGCGTGACGATGTCTCTTCATGTAGATGAGCTCGAAGCCGTTCTTCGCCAGCAGGCCGATCAGCTCGAGGGGACGGATGCCCCATTGCCAGTACCAGTGGTTGTCCCGTTCCAGCCTGCCGTCCTCGTCCCGTTCGTCGTGCCTTTCGAACCACGATTCGAGGCGCTCGCGGGTGTTCCAATCGTCTTCCCAGACGTAGACATTCCGGTAGTACCAGTCGACGCCGCGATCCACGAAGCGGATCGTTCGCGGCGTCTTCAACCAGTTCTGATTGAACACGATCAGCGAGTTCGTGTGGGGTAGCCAGTCCAGCAGGAACCTGTCCCAGTCCGGCTTGACCTGGTGCAGGAGGATGTCGTACATGATCAGGGCGTCGACCTTGCGGACCGCGTCGAGTGCTTCCCGCGAGCCGAGCAGGGCCTGGACGAGTTCCACCCGTGGATGAGCCCCGGCGCGTTCGCGGGTCAGGCGCGTCAAGTTGCCGTCGACGATCACGGCCCTGTCCAGCTCGTTGCCGCAGAGCTCGGCCGCATGAAAGGTGTAGGCGCCGTCGACGCCCCAGCAGGCTCCAAGATCGGCGAACGACCGGAAGTCGGTGAGCTCGTAGGCGATGTCGATCAGTTCGAGCTTTTCAGGCTTAGGCAGGACCTCTGACTGGGCTCCGATGGAGCTGTCTTCCGTGCCGGGGTGGGCGGACATCGTCGGCAGAGTAACAGTCACGACAGCACCGCGTCGCACGCGTAGCGAAGGGTTTCCCGCGCCGCTCGGAAGCCGTAGTCGTCGAGGTGATCGGCCAGCGGTTCGCAGCGGTGTACGCGGGGCAGATAGAGCGGTCGCTCGGCCTTGCCGGCGGCGAACGCGAGCACGGGACCAAGTAGCGCGGGCACCGGTCGCTGGCCGCCGAGCGCGAGAATCTCGCAGGGTGTGGACCGGTCGGGCATGTCCTCGTTCCGAGCCGAGTCGCGTACCCGGGCCATGAACGGCAGAGGCTTGTCGGCATGAACGGGACTGCGGTAGAGGAGATAGGCCTCGAAGCCGCGGTCGGTTGCGATACCGGCACCGAGCACCTGCTGGCGCAGGTTCTGAATCGTCCGCGTCGTGCGTTGCCAGCAGCGGTTGAACTCCGACGCATCCGCGAACTCGGCGCGGGCGATGATCTCCTGTGCTGAGACGGTCCCGACCAGACCGAGGAAGGGGCCGGACACCGGCGCTTTGCCGTCGTGGACGTAGTCGGTCAGCGTTGCTTCTTCAGCGAAGCCGCAGGCGCTGAGGAAGTGGCGCGCGGCAATCGCCTCGGCCGGCACCTCGGCAAACATCCGGGTCGGCTCGAGGATCGCCATCTTCTGAGTGAGCGAGGTCAGCATGTGGCGGGCGTGGCCCTGCCGGCGATGGTCCGGGTGGACGCCGACATGGAGCACGAGGTTGGCCGTAGGCTCCCGCTTGGCCGCGATCAGGACTCCGATCGGATCGGATCCGGCGAGGGCGACCATGCAACTGCTGGTCCAGAGGTTGATCTCTCGGGACAGCCGTTTCATGTCGTCGACGGTGAGCCGCCACGGTACGCGGCCGGGGCCGACGTTGCAGCGGTGGAAGGCCTCGACGATCAGGGGGACGTCGTCGGAGCGGCAGAAGCGGTACGCGGACAAGTGTCGTCTCGATCAGGGGCCTACTCGGCGGGCGGCCCCGCGGGCGCTCCGACAGCGCCGGGAATGGACGTCATGCCGGTCGGCTCCTGGTCAGGGACGCGCAGCAGCGCGAGGATCAGCATGGCGGACACGTACATGGAGAGGAAGACGGTGAAAGCGAGGTCGTAGGTCCCGTGGCGGTCGAAGACGTACCCCGCGAAGGGTACGCCGAGGATCTGGATCGGCAGGAGCATCGGACTCATCAGACCCATGACCCGACCGAAGGATCGACGGCCGAAGCAGGCGCCGATCAGCGTTCCCCAGAGCGGCATCATCCCACCCATGCCGAGACCGAAGATGGCGGCGGCGCCGATCAGCCCCGGGTAGCTCTCGGCACGCAGCAGGACGGTCGTCCCGGTGGCCTGGAGTCCGATCGCGAGCCACAACGCGCCGCGGCCGCTCAGGCGATCGCCGATCCAGCCGAACACGACCTTGCCCAGCACGCCCATCGCGGCGATGGCGGACAGACTGAAGGCGGCCCGGAACGGCGCGAACCCCAAATCCGTCGCGTGCGCGATGACGTGAGTGAGGATCGCCGAGTTCGAACAGAAGTTCATCGACACGACCAGGGTGAGGACCCAGAAGTTCCGGCTGGCGAGGGGCTCGATCCAGTCGAGGCGCCGGCGTCTAGGCGGTGCGGCGGCAACGGCAAGAGCCGGCGCCACCGGCTCCACGCCGGCCGGGCCTTCACCGGGGGCAGGGGTCGGGGTCCATTCCGGGACGTTGGAGGTCGCGTCGCCGTCGGGGTGCAGCCCCAAGTCCTCCGGCCGGTCGACGACCCATCGACGCACTGCTGGAAGCACGAAGAGCAGGGTCAGCGCGCCGTAGAGCACGAAAGTGCCGCGCCAGCCGACCCAGTCGATCAGACGGGTCGCGACGGGCGCCATGACGACGCCGGACAGCGAGATCCCCATCGTGGCGATACCGAGAGCCATCGCGCGCCGGCGAACGAACCAGTTGGCGACCAGGGTCGACGCCGTCACGCCCCCCACGAGAGCCGCCCCGAGGGCCAGGAACGTGCCGAGGACGAGATAGAACTGAACCAGGTTCTGGACCACGGCCACGAGCAGGAGGCCGGCGGCCAGCAGCCAGGTTCCCACCGTCATGATCCGCTTCGCGTGGCCATGATCCAGGGCGTGGCCCAGGAAGGGCGCGACCAGGCCGTTCGTGATGCCGAAGAGGGCGAGCCCGATTCCGACGCCGGTTCGACCGCCGCCGAACTCGGCGGTCAGGGCGACGAAGAAGGCGCCGAAAGAGTAGAAGCCGAAGCCGACCGAGACGAAGAGCGCCAGGAAGGAGACACCGATGATCTTCCAGCCGTGGAAGACCGCGCTGGCGGGAGGCGTCCGCAAGCTGTCAGGCGTGACCGCGGGAGGAACTGGGTGCGCCGGCGCCCCCGCCGGCATCCGGCGCGAAGCGCCGGTCTCTGGCCTTCTGCCGCGGGCCGAGCAGATCGTCGAGCTTGAAGACGGTTGCCGCGTTCTCGCGCAGGAACTTCGGCCAGACGTGGTCCTGCAGCGGCAGGTCGTCCATCTCCGTGAAGATGCGCTCGTAGGAGAGGCCGGGGAAGTAGCCCGCGTACATGAACTTGTTCGGTCCCCGCTTGTTTGCGAACAAGATCACATTGCGGGGGTAGTGCTTGGGCGCCCAGGCGGAGGGCGAGTAGTAGAGGTTCGGCCACTTGAGCATCAGCTTGACGCACAGGTCGGTCCAGGGATCGCCGCCGTGGCGCATGACGACACGGAGTTCCGGAAAGAACCAGGCGACTTCGTCGAGCAGGCCGGGGTACTGGCACTTGTAGGGCACTCGCGGCCCCGGCACGCCGACCAGCATGTTGATCGGGATGTCGAGCTCGATGCACTTGGCATAGATGGGGTAGAAGTGCTTGTCGTCGATCGGCACCTGGGGATAGGCGAGGCAGGGGGCAGCCGATGCAGCGCGGATGTTGGGATGGAGCTTGACCGTCGCCTCGAGCGCGCGGACGCCATCCATCCCGGCGTTCGGATCGACGCCGACGTTGCCGAAGAAGCGACCGGGGAACTCATCGAACAGCTTGAGCGCCGGCTCCGGATTCTGGGCGCTGACGCCGATCTGGGCGATCTGGACGCCGAACGCGTCCATCATCGCTACGATCTCGCCGGGTTCCATCGGCCGGTCCATTCGCTGCCCGGCATCCTTGAAGAGGTACTGCGCCGGGTGGTGTGAGAACTCCTCCGTGCCGCTGTCGCGGCTGAGGCGACGGACCGCCTCCATCCCCATGCCGGCACCGCCGGCCGGGATGTCGAGGAACAGGTCGACGACGCCGATGTCCCTGGGTCTGCTCATGATCGCCCCCATCTGGTTCGAGTGGGCCGCTCCGGCGCAACTCGCTGGAGCAAACGCGCCGGAAGAAGCGGAATCAGGCTTCCGGTTCGCCGGCCTTGCGCTTCTCGTCGAGAGCCGACATCAGGCCGACCTCGTTCAGGTAGGTCCCGGCCTTCGCGTCCTTGGCCGCCTCGACCTGCGCGTCGCTCGCGCCGGCTTCGGCGAGGGCGGAGAAGGGGCACCTGCCTGCCGCGGTCGCGGCCTTGGTTTCGGCCTCGGCGACGTCGGTTGCCTGCGTCCCGCCGTCCTTGCCGATCTCGTAGGCCGCGATCATCTGCTCCATCAGCTCGCGGCCGAGTTCGATGCCCTCCTCGACCGTCCTGATGCCGATCTGTGCTACGTGCTTCTCACGGGCCACGAGCTCGACGCGCTCCTGGGTGCGGTCCCGCATGAAGCCGGCGGGAACCCGGAGAATGCGCTCGATCGCTTCGGCCGTCCACTCGTGGTTCGAGAGCAGCGGTACGCGCTCGTCGTCGCGGGCGATCAGCTTCCGCTCGTCCGCGGGCACTTCCGCGGGCGACTCGGCGGCGGCGCCGTTGCCGGTCGCCTCACGGGCCTCGATCGTCACGGGCTCGCCGGTCTCGTCCTCGATCATCACGCGCGCGAACTCGAAAGTGACGGTGGGCAGCTTGCTCATCCGCGCCTTCTTCTCGATCCGCGCCTTGGCGCGGCGGCGGCGATAGGCGTCCTCGATCGTCTTGAGGGCCAGGCGGGCGTCAGCGGTCCACTTGAGCTTCCGGCCGTCGTAGGTTGTCTCGACCTCGAGGCCTCCCTCCATCTCGGCGATCCGGTCGAGCATCTCCTCCGTGATCTGCTCGAAGGACTCGCTGCCGCAGACGCCGCAACGCACCGGATCGGGCTCGGCCGAAGTGACGCCGCACTTGCGGCAGATGAAGGTGGGCCGGCTGCGGGCGAGCTGGAGGGCGATCTGCTCGGCCAGCGCCTCCGTCTCGCGGGCGGTGTACTTCGGCATGTAGCGGTCCATCGCCTCGTCGAGCACGTCGCTCGAGATCACGCTGTGGCCCTGCTCGACCGCCAGGCGGTAGAGGGCCGTGCGGGCGATGCCGCGGACCTGGTCGGGCACGCGCTCGAAGCGTTCTTCGGCCTCGGGCGTCCAGCGGATGCTCTCCTCGGCCTTGACGTCGAGTTCCGGGTACTCGAGCCGGGTGGTCAGCAGGAGGTCGCAGGGGCAGGAGCGCAGCAGGTTCTCGGCGTTGCTGCCGAGGCCGGACTCGCCCTCGTCGCTGTGGACGCCGACGCGGCCGATGACGAGCATCCAGGGGTCGATCTTCCGGGCGTGATCGAGGACCTTCTGAAACGCCTTGCCGTCGAGGAGGGTCTTCGTCAGCTCGACGCCGACCTCCGTCGCCATCGTCTCCGCGACATCGAGGTGCGACTGGTAAATCTGCGCCAGGCCGGTGTCGATGATTTCCTCGTGGAGCTGGTTCTGCTCCTCGAAGCGGAAGATCTTCGCGGCGCGCTCGGTCAGCACGTTGACCACGCCCTTGAACACGGAGTAGTGCAGGTAGGGGTCGTAGACTGAGATCGCCTCGACCTTCTTGCCGAACGTCTTCGCCAGGTCGATCGCGGTCATCAGCGCGCCGAAGGACTGGGGCGAACCGTCGACGCCGACCAGGATCGTGTCGCGGCCATCGGCTTCGGCGCGGTTGCCGTTGCCGTTCGTCGCGGTGGCCTTTGCAGGCAGGCGCTTGATGACCAGCACGTCCTTGTCGGCGGTGCGGGCGACCCGCTCGCAGACCGAACCGATCTGCGTGTCGCGGACGCGGCCGATGCCCATCACGCCGAGCACGGTGAGGTCGTACCCCGACTCACGGATGTCGCGGACGATCTCGACGTGGTGCTTGCCGTCCATCATCTTCGGTTCGAACTCGAGGTCGGCGTCGTCGCAGACGGCCTTCATCGGTTCGAGGTAGCTCTCCGAGATGAGCTCGAGGCCCATCGTGATCAGGGAGTCGTGGATCTTCCGCTGGCGGTCGAGCTCCGTCTCCTCGAGGTACTCGTCCGGCAGGGTGTACTCCATCTGCTTGAACCGGTAGTCGTGCATGCTTGCCGCGTAGACGTGGCAGCCGACCATGGTGGAGTCGAACTTCCGGCCCAGCTCGACCGCGGAGGCGATCGCCTGGTTCGAGTAGTCCGAGTTGTCGACGGGGACGTAGATCGTCTTGTACATGGTGGTGTCTCTTCTGTAGACGGAGTGTCGGTTCCGAGAGCTTAGGGGCTTAGGGTGTTGTTGAACGGAGTCTTGATCAGACCGCGGTGGCTTCGGTCGCGGTGAGGGTGTCGCCGGCCGGCGCCTGGCGCGCGCGGCGGCGGACAAGGAACACGACGAGCAACTCGATCACGAGGACGAGGAAGGCGGCCCGCAGCACCGGGATGGTCGCCGTCTGCTCGACGCTCGGCTCGGTATAGACGTAGAACCAGGACGACAGGGCGCGCTTGTTGCCGCGCTCCCGGTTGAAGCCGTCCCAGACGCTGAACGCGATCGGCGTGTACTGCTGCTCGGCGAAGCTGACGCCGGCCCGCGACGCGCGGCGCCGCTTGTAGGTCACCGTCCACTTGCCCTGGTCGTAGGAGGTCACGGCCTCGACGATGTCGGCCTCGGTGGGTTCTACCTGTTCGCTGCCGCGGCCGCGGAAGGTGTCCGCGACGCCGTAGGTCAGGTTGACGAACCACAGGTCGACCGGGTTCTGGCTGTCGCCGAACAGGAAGTACGGCTTGAGCTGGGGCTTGTCTTCGGGGGCCAGTGAAGCCGGGAACTGGAGCGCCACGGCATCGGAGAACTCGGCGCCGTCGCTGCCGGCGTCGCCGCCGCCGAAGAAGTCGTCGTCGCCGCCGCCGCCGAAGAAGTCGTCCGCGCTTTCATCGACCGTCTCGACGCCGAAGAAACCGGAATCGTCCTCCGGCGCCGCCTCCTCGACTCCGAAGAAGCCGCCGTCGTCCCCGGAAGCCTCCTCGACGCCGAAGAAGCCGCCGTCGCCGTCCCCGCCGTCATCGCCGCCGATTCCGTTGTCTTCGTTCCACATCGGCACTTCGAGGCTGGGGCTGTTACGGCCGGCGTTGTCGGCGCGCAGGTCGTGCCAGCTCACGCGGAATGCGATCTCGTCCCGGTTGTAGACGGCCCGAGCCTCGATCGACGTGACCGAGGGGTAGAAGTTCCGCCCGGGCTCGGTGATCTGGCCGACGAGGGGGAAGCGGGTCATCGGCGCGTTCTCGAAGAGGGCGTCGAGCGTTTCCGCGTCCTGGAGGTCGATCGCTTCCTCGGAGTAGACGGCGGTGATCAACGTGCCGTAGTTCGGGTCGTCACCGTCGCCCAGGGAGTAGACGTAGTTCACCAGGTGCTGGCGGTCCTCGACTTCGAGCGAGTCCGCGTAGGACGGCATCGGCGTGCCGTTCAGCCCGGTGGAGAAGGTGCGGTAGATGTCCTCCTTGGTCGGCCCGCCGCGGTAGGTCCAGCGCTGGGTCAGGTCGGCGACCTTGATCGGATCACTCTTGTCGTTGACCAGCGTCGGTGCGGATGGGCCGTCGCCGCGGCCGACCTCGCCGTGGCAGGCGGCGCAGCCCTGTTCCTCGTAGACCACGCGGCCGCGGGCGATCGACTCCTCGGTCGACTCGAGCGGCGGGGGAATGTCGATCGGCTCGCCGTACCGGTCCGGGTTCTCGAAGTCCGGCGAGAAGGACTTGATGTAGTAGATGACGTT
>Ga0209754_1003447_pt1 | contig 10745 bp, 12 predicted proteins | sample MesohylBB_FD_187295 | JGI IMG/M metagenome (GOLD analysis project Ga0209754, IMG submission 187295) | Host-associated microbial community of the marine sponge Aplysina aerophoba from Gulf of Piran - sponge mesohyl, lysed by bead beating... | ecosystem: Host-associated > Porifera > Sponge >... | reverse complement strand
CCTTTGTGCACGCTTATACACAAAATTGACCGCACATACCCTCTGCATTTATATCAACCGCCTCTTGGGCGTACCTGACTATCTGCAAATCAAGCAATTGGCCTTTCCCAACTAGCATAAGGCCCTAGTAGTCAGTTTTTTGTTTTTAGTGGACTGCCGCCTGTGTAGGTCATTGGTGAGACAGTAGTGGTTTGAAGAGTTTACAATATTGCTATTGGTGGCCCCGCTTCTGTGCGGGGTTTTTTGTTGCTCGTTGGCGGGAAAGTGGCTACGGGGGCATGCTGGCTGAATTGGAAATTTGGGGGGATTTGAGAGATCGGCCTGGGTCAGGTTTTGTCGGTGCGGTAGAGGGCGACTTTGTCCTCGTCAAGTTGCACGCCGAGGCCGGGCCCGGATGGCGGCCGGGCTTCGCCGGCGCGGATGGGGAGCGGCTCCTGGAGCAGGTCGGTCTCGTAAAAGAAGGGGCTGAGAATATCGCAGGGGAAGGTGGCGGCGTCGATGGCGGAGGTGGACATTGCCAGGTGAATCATGGCGGCGTTGCCGATGCCCAGCTCGAGGTTGCTGCCAACGGTACAGACGAGACCGGCGGCCTCGGCGACAGCGGCGACCTTGCGGGCCGGGCCGATACCCCCTTTACCGACATAGAGAGACAGGACGTCGGCGGCATGGGCACGGGCGATAGCAAGTGCATCCTGCGGCGAGTAGACGATCTCATCGGCCATGACGGGCAGATGGGTATGGCGGCGCACGTCGGCAAGCCAGGCCACGTCAGTATCCGGGGTTGGCTGCTCGACGAAGTAGATGTCGTAGCGGTAGAGCTGCGGTATGGTCTGGACGGCGGTGCGCACGGACCAGCCGCCGTTGGCGTCGACGCCGAGGCGTACGTCGGGGCCGACGGCGTCGCGGACGGCGGCGACGCGAGCAACGTCGCCGGCGGGGTCGAGGCCGACTTTGACCTTCATGGTGTCGAAGCCCTGGTCGACGGCCCAGGCGGCGATGGCGGCGGCCTGATCGGGCGCAAGCCCGGAGACTGAGAATTTTGTTTTTACACTATCGCGTACCGGTCCCCCGAGGAGACGGTAGAGGGGCAGGCCGGCGACCTTACCGAGGATGTCCCAGAGGGCCATTTCCAAGCCTGCCTTGGTGAAGGGGTTGTTGGCGACGGCGGCGTTGACGGCGGCCATGAGGCGCTCGATTTCGGTTGGGTCCTGGCCGGTGAGCAGGGGCGCGAGAATGCGGTTGATGAAGTGGGCGGCAGTTACCTGGTCTTCGCCGCTCCAGATTGGGGTACAGGAGACCTCGCCGAGGCCTTCGATGCCGGCGTCGGTGTGGACTCTGACGAGGAGGAAGGGGGACTCGGTATGGCCGCCGCGACCGCCGCGGATAGCCCTTTCAGGGCTGATGGGGACGTTGACTGGGATTGTTTCGATTTGCGTTATCTTCAATTGGTACCTTCCCCTCTGGAATAGTCGAATCGACAGGGAACTCCTGCGGACAGATCGCTGAAGGTGATCGTTGTGTAGCGGCGGCCCCAGCGTTCGTGTGCGCCGGTCCGACCACCGCCTAGGTTTAGTTCGAGCGCGGGCGGCAGGAGGAGGGTCACTGCTGGCAAGGAAGAGGCCGCGTGCAGCGTTCCTCCTGCGGGGTCCAGTTCGATACGGACCTGGTTGCGGCTTTCGGTCCAGTTGAGCCAGTCGTCGGCAGAAAGAATGGGCACGCCCTCTGCTACGGCGGTGTCCCAGTTGCCTTCGATGAGGGGGCTGGAATAGGTGGCGAAGCTGACGGGATGGGAATTGAGCGCGACGGGCGTGTAGTAGCGGCGGGCGGCGCGGCGAATGATATCGCCGGTTTCTTTGAGGGCGCGTTCGACGTCCCATTTGAAGCTGAAAACGAATTCGGGGTGGATGAGACACTCCTCAGTCCAGTGGGTGGGCTGCTGGAAGCAGTCGATGACGGCGCCGTCCTGGTCGACGAAGCGGAGGGGGCGTCCTGAGCCGCACATATAGCCGAGAAAAGGCGATACTGCGAGGTAGTTCAGGTCCATGCGCACACCTAACCCGGAGAGATCACGGGCGGCGTCGACATAGCCTCGCCAGCGCACTGCGTGATGGCGAACAGTACGCACGGGGCGTCCAAACTCCCGCTGGTGGCGCTCGAAGTTTTCGGCCAGCATCGGTCCGACGAGAGCGCTTTGCGGCTCCTCGATTTTCATTTCGCGGACGGTGTCGGCCTCGAGGGCGGGATGGACGCTGAAGGTATGGCCATCGGCTTCCCAGGCCTCGATGCGGTCGCGAGTCAGATTGGTATTGGGAACGACGTAGAAGGTACAGCGGGCCTGCCTGCTGCGCAGCCCGTCGAGCAGTGTTTCGAATTGGGGCAAGGTAGACCAGTCGTCGTCGCTGGTCATGATCAGGACGCTGGTCTGTTCGGGTTTGGGGTAGTACCAGAGCCGCGGCCGGGGCGCGAGCTCTTCGATCAGGCGGGCGAGCAGGGCGCTGTGCAGGTCGGCCTGCGGGATCAGCATTTGCTCCGTGGGCAGCTGGCCTACAAACAGTTCGCTGGGCCGGTAGATGCCGTCGAGGCCGGCAAAACAGAGATCAACGTGGTCGGGGTTGCCCTGGCGCAGACGGGCGACGGTGTGGGGAAGGTCATAGGAAAACAGGACTGCCGCGCCGCGTCCTACGGCTACCGATACGATGGCGGGTGTACCCTCTACTGCTCCGTTCACGGCGGGGCGGATGGCGGCCAGCTCGCTTGCGGCTGTTGCGGTGTCGAGCGACCACTCGACTGCGGGCGTCAGGACCTGGACCGGTTCGCTGCTCAAGCCCTGCAAGGCGGGATGACGGGTGTCGATGTGCAGCAGGCCGCCATCGAGGCCGCGGTAGGTAGGGCGCAGGTCCAATTCTTCGGTCAGCTGCGGCTCGGGCTGAAAGGCTATGAGCCGGCCGCCATGGCGCACATAATCGACCAGCTGTTCCATCTGGGCGCGGCTGAGCGCGGCGCGCGGCAGGATTACGAGATCGTGTTGGGCCAGGGAATTTCCGTCCAGCGCGCTGATATCCTCTTCGGAAAAATCAACGAACCCTTCCATGCGCAGGATCTCGGCCAGATAGTAGCTGTAGCGGCTGCGGGCTTCGCCGGCATTGTGGAACAGGAGCATTGTTGGAGCCTCGTTCTCAGGATGTGGGCTGTCTGGTTTTAGCGCGTGGCACGAAGGGCGCCTTTATATCGTTGCCAGAAGTAATGAATGTCAATCGAAAGCGGGTATGGCGACCGGGCCGCCTCCATGTTGGGCGGACTGAAGGGCGCAGATGCCAGCGGCGATCGAGCGGGCGGCGGCGCGGGGGCCGATGGCAGGTTCTTCGTCGGCGATGATTGCATGGAGGAACTGCTGGGCCTGTTCGATCTCCATGGTGCCGTGTCCGAGCGCGTGCCGGCGCTGGATGGCGGGGTTGCTCCAGTTGGGCACGGTTACGGGCGCCATGCGGCGGGCGCCGGCTATTCTGTCGTGAAAGTGAAAGTTGATCGTATCCTCGACGGCACCGCCCTGGTCGCGGGTGCGTTCGAAGGAGCCGGCGCTGCCGTAGACGGAGTAGTATAGGCAGTAGGGGCGCACCATACCGTAGGATACGGTCACCTTGGCGGCGGCGCCGTTGCTGGCTTTGAAAATAGCGACGGTTGTGTGCGTTGTCTGCCAACGGGAGGGCTGTTGGGCGTGGTAGGCTTGCGCTTCGACGAAGTCGACGCCCATGAGCCAGCGGAGGGTGTCGATGGCGTGGGGGCCGCCGCCGAGGAGGGTAGTCTGGGGCGTTTGGGGATGGATGCGCCAGTGGTCGGGCGGGCGGTGGGCCACGATTTCGTCCATGGTGTGCAGGTATTCGCCCTCGCCGTAGAAGATGTCGCCGAGATCGCCTTTCCGGATCATTTTCTGCACGTCGCGGAGGCAGAAGGCGTAGCGGACCTGGTTGCCCATGTGGTATTTGAGGCCATGGCGGTCGGTGAGCTCTATGATGCGTTCACATTCGGCCAGTGTGGTCGCCATGGGGATCTCGGAGAGGACGTGCTTGCCGGCTTCGAGCGCCATGATGGCGTGCTGGCCGTGGAGATGGTCGGGTGTGGCGACGACGATGAGATCGATGGTGGGGTCTTCGAGCATGGCGTCGTAGGTGGGGCAGCGCTTGTCGACGCCGAATTCGTGCGCTACACGTTCGGCGAGGCTTTCATCCTGGTCGCAGATTGCGGCGACTGTGGCACCTTCAAGGAGTTGGAAGGCGCGCAGGTGGGAGCGGCCCTGGCCGAGGCCGAGTACGCCGACGCGGATGGTTGGATGCTTTGCCGCGTCACCGGATGCGCTGGAACTGTCCATTTTCCTCTTCTCTTTTGCTGAGAGGCTTGACACCGGCCAATACTTTAGCTTGGGTGAAATGACGATACGCCAAGACAAAGCAGCGAAGGATGCTCAGAAGGCAGGCGGCATCAAGGAGATTGGCGTCGTTAAGATTCAGGGAAAAACGCAGGCGGGTCTGGGGGTTCAGTATAGCAGATAGGCAAGGGGCAGACCTATGCGGGTAAGACGACCACTCCAGGAGCAATTCGCGGCCGTTTGCAGCTCCTAACTGCAGGCAAATGCTTAAAACGGATAGAATCTTGATGAATTCAACAGATTTATTGAGAAAATGGAAAAAGACTATTGACATATTGAATATTATGAAGTATTATCTTGATAATGTGATGAAATCTGGTTAGAAAATGGAAGTGAGGACTTAGAATGTTTGCTGAACGGATGGCATTGGAAGCGACGCTGCGAAGGGAGAAGCTGATGTCGGAGGCCAGGACGTATCATGGGCTTCGTCCGTACCGGCGGGCGCCGCGCTGGCAGGAGTGGCTGTTTACGCGTTTAGGGGCGTGGCTGGTTGCGATGGGTACTGCTCTCCAGCGGCGTTATCGACGGGCAGAGGCCGGGCTGGCTCTGGCCGATTATCCGAGACATAACGGGATGGAGCAGACACTATGAATCCACTACCGACCGCATGCCCGATCTGCCAGGCGAAAGATCTGACGGTCACGGGCTTTTTCTGCCGCGAGTGCGACAGCCGCGTAGAAGGGCGCTTTCAGGTCGAGACGCCCTTTGCCGGGCTGACGCAGGAGCAGCTGGCGTTCGCGGCGACTTTTGTCCGCTGTGAGGGGAAGTTCAACCGGATGGAGGAGGAGCTGGGGCTCTCCTACCCGACGCTGCGGGGGCGGCTGCATGAGATGATCCGGGCGATGGGGTATGAGCCGGGCCGGGATGAGCCGGCGCCGCTGCCGGAGAAGGCGCGGCGGCAGGTCCTGGAACAGTTGGAGGCAGGCGAAATAAGCTATGAAGCGGCGATGGAGCAGTTGCAGGGCGGATAGAGTTGCGATGTCTTACCGATTGGCAATATTAGCACGCAGATAAGGGGTGTGAGATGACTGACCGGATACAGGTGGAACCGGAATCTCCGAACCCGCGCGTACGCATCCAGTGTGGAGGAGATGTGCGCGTCGAGGGGTGGGAGCAGGCGCTAATTGAGGTGGATGGCCAGGGTGGTGAGCCGGTCGTGAACGCCGGGGCGGAGCGGATCGAGATCAGTGCTGGATCTTCCCTGGCTGTGCGGCTGCCGCAGTCGAGTGAACAGGTGGAGATCGAGGCTGGGGGACAGGTGAATGTGAGCAACCTACAGGGCGGTCTGGAAATGGTTCAGGCTGCTGGCGATCTGCTGGTGGAGGATGTGGGCACGGTGAAGATTGGGAGCGCGGCGGGGCTGGTGAACCTGGCAGACGTAGCGGGCGAAGTGCAGGTGCGAAAGCGGGCGCAAGGGGATGTAACAGCCCAGGACATTGGCGGGGGAATCTCGATCGCCACGGTTGTGGGGCGTTTGAATTTGCAGAACGTATCCGCCGTTCGGGTCAAGCGGGCATGCGCCGACGTTAATGTGCTGAACGCCGGTGGGAACGTTGTCGTCGAAAAGGGGAACGGCAATGTCGACGTCATCAACGTTGACGGTGCGGCTGCGATCGACAAGGTGCTTGGCAGCGTATCATTGCGGAGTGTGCAGGGAAAGGTTGCCTGCGACCAGGTCAACGGTATGTTGCATCTCGAGGACGCGGGCGAGGTCGCGGTGCGGCGGGTGATGGGCAATTTCACGGCCGAGAGCATCCGCGGAGCGCTGGCGTGTCAGAAGGCGAACGGGCAGGCGACGCTACGCGAGGTAGGCGGCGCGATTTCGCTGGGCGGTGTGGGCGGCGACCTGGTGGTGGAGGGATGCGGCGGTTCGCTGTCGGCAAAATGCGGTGGCAACGCGCAGTTGTCGACTGTAACCGGAAACGTGACAGTGACAGCCGGCGGGGATGTAGGCTGTCGTTTGGATGGGAACGAAGGAGCCTCTATCAAGGCTGTCTGCGGCGGCTCGCTTACAGTCGAGGGGGGGCCATCGATGGTTGCGCGCGGGCCGGGCGTGCATACGTTCCGCGTGGGCGCTGGAAAGAGTGACTTTTCTCTTGTCGCCGGGGGCGACGTGCATCTTGAAGCCGGCGCGGAGCTGGAGGGTCTTGGCGAGGACAGAGGCGCGCGCGGCGAACGAAAGGCCGCCCGGGCACAGCGCCGCATAGCCCGCTCTTTGAGCAAAACGCTGCGCCGTAAAATGCGGGTGGCGGGAAAGAGAGTTGCGGAAGGGGACTGGGAAGGCGCCAGCAGTTGGAGCTTCAGCTTCGACTCGGATGAACCTGCGGCCGGCTCTGCCACGCGAGATGAGCGGGTGCGGTCTGAGTTCGACGATGTAGATGTGGATGTTGACGTGGATCTGGATATTGACTTAGAGAGCGGGCATGACGATGAGCCGGTTTCCGAGGAGGAACGGTTGGCTGTCTTGCGCATGTTGGCGGAGGGCAAGATTACGGCTGCCGAGGCTGAGGAGTTGTTGGATGCGCTGGGCAGGCAGGCGCCATAGCTTTGGCAGCCTGTGCCGGGTTGACACCAGATGAAGATGGAGGAAAAGAATGGACAAAGATAGTCAGGATGGCGGGAAGAAGCTGCCGGTTCGCGCTTCGTCGGCGATTGTGGGTGGCGGAGATGGGGAGCTGGCGGAGGCAGGGGGCGGCAACCAGGCGGAACTGGCGGAGATCGTGCGGCAGGTCCGGGATGGCAACCAACAGGCGTACGTCACGTTTTTGCGCCGTGCGCTCTTTCTCTGGCTGCGTATCTATGTTTACGAATGGAAGGCCGGCGAAAAGACTGGGGCGGTGGATGTGCGCATCCCGATTCCCGTGCCGTTGATCGGCGCGTTCTTCAGGCAGAGGTTGAGCTGGTCACAGGCGTTCCGATTTATCGAGCAGAGCCGCCGTTCGCAGGGGATCACGCCGAGTCGTTTTCTGGATTCATGTATGGCTGTGGAACTGCTGCGGATAAAGGAGGAAAAGCGTGACAAAGAAGGGTTACTGGTGATTGGGTTTGACTGAATTGCGTCAGATTTTGGAACTTGCAGTTTGGGCGCGACTTAGTTAGTAAACCTCTTGCACAGGATGTGTATCAAACAGGATTTGCACTCTTTTGGGAAATGGGATGAAAGCAGCGATCGAAATCGAGTCTCTAAGCAAGATATTCCGGGGCCGCGGCAGCGATGACATTGAAGCGGTCAGCCAGCTTGATCTAACGGTGGAGCCTGGCCAGGTTTTCGGCTTTCTGGGCTCCAATGGTGCGGGTAAGACGACCACCATTAAGATGGCGTGCGGCCTGGTGCAGCCGACAACCGGCACGGTTCGGCTGAACGGATACGACGTGCGCAGGCAGCGCGGGCAGGCGATGCAGCAGATTGGGGCGGTGCTGGAAGGGACGCGCAATGTCTACTGGCGGATGAATGCGTGGCAGAACCTGCTCTACTTTGGCCGCATTAAGGGGGTCACGTCAGGCAGGATACTTAAGGCCAGGGCGGAACAGCTGTTGCGGGAGCTGGATTTATGGGAGCGGCGCAAAGATCCGGTGGGGGAGTACAGCCGGGGCATGCAACAGAAGGTGGCGATTGCGGCGGCGCTTATCGCTGACCCGCCGATTGTGTTGCTGGACGAGCCTACCCTGGGCTTGGATGTTCAGGCCTCGCGTACGGTACGGGAGTGGATTTCGCAACTGACAAAGGAGCGCGGTAAGACGGTGGTATTGACCACGCATCAGTTGGACATGGCAGAGAATCTGTGTGACCGGGTGGCGATAATGAGTCGGGGGAGGTTGCTGGCCCACCGTCCCACGACAGAGCTACTTGACCTGTTTCGCCGGGAATTCTATCAGATTCGGCTGCGGGGCAGCATCATTCCAGCTGACGTGGAGATGATGCCGGGCTTTAGCGCCAGCCAAGAGAACGGCCATACGGTTCTGGCCGGTGCGGTCAGCGAGGAACTCTCCGTCTTCGACCTGGTTGACTGGGCGCGCCGGGCCGGGCTGGACCTGGTCAGCGTCACGCCGGCTGAGCCGAATTTGGAGGAAATCTTTATCGAGTTGGTCGAACGGGCGGACCAGGCCCCCTGGCAGGACAGTGGGGTGGAGCAGAACGGAAGCTACAGTCGTGCCATCAGCGAAATCGGAGGCTGACACAGTGTTGATGACTAGAACGGTGCTGATGCCGGGAACGGTCCTGCTGAATGAATGCTACAAGCGCATCATTTTGCTCTGGTCCTACCGTTTCAACTTTCTGACCGAGACATTCATGATTGGCTTTTTGTTTATCGGCATCAGCTTTTTCGTCTCCGGCGGCAGCCCGGCGCCGGAGCAGATGGCGCCGGCGCTGTTGGGATATCTTACCTGGTTTTTCGCGGCTTTCGCGATCGGGGACATGAGCCAGGGTATCCGCGAGGAGACGCAGACAGGAACGCTGGAGCAGATGTACATGAGCCCGCTACCGTCGGGTCTGCTGTTGGCGGGGCGTTCGGCGGCTTCATTGCTGGTGAGCAGCGCAATGGTCATTCTGGTTGGCGGGATTCTGATGCTGGTACTGGGAATTCGGATTCCCGTTCGGATTGAAGGCGCGCCTATTTTTGCATTGACCATCTCCGGGCTTTACGGCTTTGCGTTTTTGCTGGGAGGGGCAACCCTGGTCTTCAAACAGGTAAATGCGTTGAGCAATTTGCTTACGAATATGCTGCTGTTTCTGAACGGCTCCTTCCTGACGGTAGAACGCATGCCGGTCTGGCTGGAGACTTTCGCCCGCAGCCTGCCCACGACACAGGGAATCGACGTGTTGCGGCGAGTGATGCTGGACAACCTGTCGCTGGCCAGCGTGTGGCAGGACGGCAGTCTGGTTTGGCTGATAGGGCATTCGGTCATTTTTCTCGTGGTCGGATGGGGTGTTTTTCTCTGGGGTGAAAGGGTAGCTCGCAGACGCGGCTTGCTGGGACAGTATTAGAGGGGGGAAATGCGGGGGTCAGGGGCCGGAGACCTGTGCGGCGGATGCAGAAGAGGGCGATGGCATTAGTTTCAGGAAGAGGTTGATATGGCTACAGCTGAAGAGCGAATGCGGGTATTGAAACTGATCGAAGACGGCAAGATAAGCGCGGAAGAGGGCGCGCGTCTGTTGGCCGCGCTGGGGAAGAGCGATAAAGGTGGTAAGCAGGCCCGCCGCCAGCGGGGGACAACAGATAAGAGCGCGGACGGAGAGGGGCGCTGGCTGCGCTTACGCGTCTCGGATACGAGGAGCGGCAAGACGCGCGTGAATATGACGATCCCGTTGGGGCTGGTCAACATGGGGTTGGCCGTCGGGGCGCGATTCGTACCGGATGTGGCTGAACTGGACGTAGAGGCGGTACGCAACGCGTTGCGATCCGGGCTGCATGGCAAGATTCTGGAGGTCCGCGATGAAGAGGAACTGGTCGAGATATACGTGGAGTAGGATGCTTCCGGGTGGGAATTGGACCTTTTTGGCAGATCGTAGCTAAATCGTAGGTAAAATGTCCATTTGGCAGTTTGCGTCGGTTTGGCGCGGCATTTGGGTTGGCATATGGGGGCCTACCAGAGTAATTGTCCACGTTTTTGAGGAGATGCGGGGCCTGTGGTGGGTCGCAAGCGGCCATATGGCGTTTGACAGCAGGTGGACCTCAACATATACTGTAGGCAGCCGTGCCCCCCTAGACGTAACGGCTCTGAAGGTTTTCACTACAAAAGGACCCGTTCCATCCGCAAGTGGATGGTTCGTGGGCCGGTCAGACGACAGTTGACCCTCAAGGATGAGCGTGAACGCCTGTACTTTAGATGGCTGTAGCCGGAATTCATATCGAGTTGCACTGTCTGCAATGACTGCAAAAACCCGGGCACGCGCTGTGTCGGGGTTTTGTTTTTTGCGTTCACTTGCATCTTTAGGGAAGCTGTCTCGAAACGGTGTTTTTTCCTCAGCGGTAATCACCCCAGAGAAAGGAAAACAGAATGGACGCGATTGCCAGCCGTATCATCAAAGCCCGCCAGTACGCAGCAGAACGTGACGAGCGCCTATGGGTTAACAACCTGCAGGTGAAGATTCACGGGGAGAATTCTGATCACCGTGTTTCCTATGATCAGGGTTCCTGGGATTGTGATTGCGAAGAGTTTCAGCGCAGAAGCATATGTGCCCACGTAATGGCGATGGAAGAGATTCTCGGTGAGGCGGTGCAGCCTGCGATGCTTCCCATTCCGGGATAGTGCAGGCGACGACAGTCCAGCAAGTCTACCTTTGCGTGCCAGGCCGTTTGGCCTGGCACTTTTTTTGTCC
>Ga0209754_1003446_pt1 | contig 10748 bp, 11 predicted proteins | sample MesohylBB_FD_187295 | JGI IMG/M metagenome (GOLD analysis project Ga0209754, IMG submission 187295) | Host-associated microbial community of the marine sponge Aplysina aerophoba from Gulf of Piran - sponge mesohyl, lysed by bead beating... | ecosystem: Host-associated > Porifera > Sponge >... | reverse complement strand
CCGGCTGGCCCTGCTCGGCTGTCTCGGGCTGCTGCTCCTGGCCGTCCCCAGCACGTGGGCGCAGGTCAATGCAGGCGACAGAGCGGCGTTGAAAGCGCTCTACGCAGCGACTGATGGCCCCAACTGGGCAGACAACACGAGATGGGACACTATCGACACCGCCACCGACCTGGGGACCTTGCATGGCGTCATCGTCAGCAACGGGCGGGTGAGAGGGGTCCATCTCGACGACAACAACCTGCGTGGGACCATTCCCCCTGAGATCGGCCAACTGACCAGCATGACCGAACTCCGGCTCAAAGAAAACCAACTGACCGGGCCGATTCCCGACCTCAGCGCCCTGACCAACCTGACCCAACTCCAACTCCACGACAACCAACTGCGCGGGCCGATTCCCGACCTCAGCGCCCTGACCAACCTGACCCAACTCTATCTCCACGACAACCAACTGACCGGGCCGATTCCCGACCTCAGCGCCCTGACCAACCTGACCCAACTCCAACTCCACGACAACCAACTGCGCGGCGAGATTCCCACCACCCTGCCGACCAGCCTGACCGACCTCCGTCTCCACACCAACCAACTGACCGGGGCCATCCCCACCAAGCTGACCGACCCGAACGACCCGACCAGCAACCGGGTCATCGACCTGCCGACCAGCCTGCGATATCTCTATCTCCACACCAACCAACTGCGCGGGGCCATTCCCGACCTCAGCACCCTGACCAACCTGACCGACCTCTATCTCCACACCAACCAACTGCGCGGGGCCATTCCCGACCTCAGCGCCCTCACCAACCTGTACGACCTCCGTCTCCACACCAACCAACTGACCGGGGCGATTCCCGACCTCAGCGCCCTCACCAGCCTGCAACTACTCTATCTCCACACCAACCAACTGCGCGGGGCCATTCCCGACCTCAGCGCCCTCACCAGCCTGCGACATCTCTATCTCCACACCAACCAACTGAGCGGCGAGATTCCCACCACCCTGCCGACCAGCCTGACCGACCTCCGTCTCCACAAGAACCAACTGACCGGGGCCATTCCCGCCCTCAGCGCCCTGACCAGCCTGGCGTGGCTCTCCCTGTATGGGAACACCGGGCTGTACGGCTATCCCGCCAGCTTGAACACCCGGACCACCCTGCATCTGATCGCTCCCCCCACCGGAGACCCACTGTGTCTGCCCAGTACGATGGGCGGCAGTGACTGCACCATCCCGACCTCAGTGGACCGGTTGCGTCTGGTTCCCGACCCCACCGAGCTCCGCGTGTTTTGGCATCCGCAGGCCGACCCCGCCCCGAGCGGCTATAGCGCGGAGTATGGCCTCAGTTTTGGCGCCTTCTTCTTGACGACGCCGCTAACGGCGTCGGTGACCATGATAGATGGCCATCAGGTGCCCTCTGCCTACAAAATCGACCTGACCCCCGGCGAGACCTACCTGGTGAAGGTCCGCCCGGATACGAACAACACCCCCTGGTTGGCGGCCACAGTCACCCTGCCTCTGGGCACGGGTGGCGGTGATTGTCCCTCTGGTGAGCACAAACACGCTGGTGCTTCCACTTGTCACCCTACATCACAAAGTCATGGTGGCGGCGGTGGCGGTGGCGGCGGTGGTGGCGGCGGCGGTGGCGGTGGCGGCGGTGGTGGCGGTGGCGGCGGTGGCAGCCGCACCCCGACCGACCGGCACGGCGACACGCCGGACGCGGCCACCTCTCTGAATCCCCGCGGCTACACCACCGGCGTCCTCGCCCGCACCCTCACGGCCCACCTCCAGAGCCGGCGCGACGTAGACTATTTTACCCTGGCGTTGCCGTATGCCGGCATCCTGACCGCCGCGACCACCGGGGCCGACACCACCGGGCGGCTGTATCAGGCCCAGGCCGAGGGCGATCCCATCCTGATGGCGGAAGACACGGACAGCGGGCGCGGCACCAACTTCGCGCTGGGTGAGGCCGTCGCGGCGGGGACCTACTATCTGGCCGTGTCGGCCGGGCGGGGCAGCGGCGAGTACCGGCTGACCGTCCACTACACCCCGGCCTTCGTCGAGAACCCCGGCCCGGATTCCCCCCAGAGCGGGGTGAGTGTCCTCTCCGGCTGGGTGTGCGACGCCGACACGGTCGAGATTGAACTCCTCCCCGCCGGCGGGGCCCCCCGGACGTTTGCCCCGGCCCTGGGCCTGAGTCGGGCCGACACGGCCGTGGCGTGTGGCCCCCGGACCACCGACACGGGCTACGGGCTGTTGTTCAACTGGAATCTGCTGGGCGATGGCGCCCATACGGTGCGGGTGTGGATCGACGCCATCGTCTTGGCCGAACGCACGATTACCGTCACCACCCTCGGGGACCACCCGGAGCAGGAGTTCCGCCGGGGGCTGACCGCCACCACCGAGGTTGTAGACTTTCCCGCCGTGGGGGAGACGACCACCCTGCGGTGGGAGCCCGCGCTCCAGAACTTCGTCCTGGCCGCCGGCGCGGGCGGGGGCACCGGAGAACAACTGACACCCGAACAGGCCCGGCTGGGCAATCCGGCGCCCGGCTCCTTTCAGAGTGGCATCGGGGTGCTGTCCGGGTGGGTGTGTGAGGCGGAGATGGTGGAGCTCGTGTTTGAGACGGCCGCCGGCACCACGTTTACCGAAGAAGCGGGCTACGGCACGGAGCGGGCGGACACCGAAGCGGTGTGTGGCGATACCGACAATGGCTTTGGGCTGTTGTTCAACTGGAATCGTTTGGGCGCCGGCCAGCATACCGTGCGGGCCTTGGCCGATGGGGACGAGTTCGCCCACAGTACGTTTAATGTGACGACGCTCGGGGAAGAGTTCGTGCGGGGGCTACGCCGCACGCATGAGATTGCCGACTTCCCCGCTGAGGGCCAGATCACCACGGTCGCGTGGCAGACGGGCCAGCAGAACTTTGTGATTACGGACGTGACCGCCGGGACCGACGGGGAGTGAGCAGCGGACGGGAGACAGGGGCCGGCGCGGGGTGTTGCCGGCGCAGCCGGGGCCGGGGGGAGTTTTGCGGCTACACCATGCGTATCCTGCCTCCCTACTCCATACTGTCTTTGGGCCGGGCGCGGTCACGCCCGGCTGGGGGTTGGGACTAGGGCCGGCGTAACAGCTCAGTTATGCCCTGCCCTATTTTACCCAAGGTTTCGGCCTGCTGGTCCAGCGCCCGGTCGCGCCTCTTGCCCGCCGCCTGCATCTGAAACAACCCCCACACAATGCAGCCCACGCCGACGACGCTGGCCGCCGCCTGTGTGATCTCTACCCAGCGCGTGCTCCCCGCGCCCGCGGCCTGCAACTGCAACGCGCCGGCCGCCTCCCGCGCCAACTGTAAAAATTCCGATTCCATCCCGTTCTCCTATCAGATTCTTATTCTGAGAATAAGATTCAGAGCCGATCCCGGCTCCGAAGGGATCAGGAAGGTTCGGAAACCTGGGTTTCTGATTGTTAATTCATCACGGCCGCATCACAGCTATACGCCTGCTGGATCAGCCAAAAGCAAAACGCGCTCACGCGTGCTCCTCCCCCTCCGTGGCCGCTGTGCTGGCTGAGCGGGGCGGGAGATCGAACAAGGCGCGATCCTGGTCGCGTTCCAGGAAACTATCCATATCGGCCAAGACGAGCTTCTCCGTCACCACCCCGCGTGCGATCCGATCCAGGACCATGGCCCCGAGGAGAATCTTGCGGCGGGTCTCGTGTTTGCGTTTCGCCTGGCGCTCGCGGGCATCCAGGCGTTGCAGTTCGGCTTTGAGGCGGGCCTGCTTCTCTTGCAATTTGCGCCTGCGCTCCTGTGGATTCGCTCTTGGCATAGCATCCCCCTGTGTGCTAGGAGCCTATCATATGCGTGAAGATGTTCCCATCCCCGAAAGAAGAGAGGGCGCACTTATGCGTTTCTCTCCGAGAAACGCGGTGCTTGTCCGCGCCGTTGGCGCGTCCCCCTCTCTTCTTCTGCCCCCGCGCTGAGGGCCGCCCATGAGACCCGACGACGACACCTTCACCGGCCTCGACACCGCGCACCGGGGCAGCCGTCCACGAGGCGGCGGCGGTCGGGGCATCTACCATCTGAACGTCCGCAACGGTTCGCGGTCGAAGGGCCACTGCGCCCGGGCGGCAGCCGCCTACATCCAGCGGGCAGCGGAGTACAGCCGGGATGCCGAGGCCGTGGCCGAGCTGGTCTACACGGAATCCGGCCACATGCCGGGCTGGGCGGAGGCGGAGCCGACGACCTATTGGGACGCGGCGGACCTGTGGGAGCGGCGGAACGGGCAGCTCTTTAAGCGGGTGGAATTTGCCCTGCCCCTGGCCCTGACCCCCGACGAGCGGCAGGAGCTGGCGGTCGGGTTTGCCCACTATCTGACCGCCGCCGAGCACCTGCCCTACACGCTGGCGATCCATGCCGGTGCCGGCGAGAACCCGCACTGTCACCTGATGATAAGCGAACGGGGCAACGACGGGCTGGAGCGCGACGAAGAGCAGTGGTTCAAGCGCTACAACGCGGCGCACCCGGAGCTGGGGGGCGCGCGCAAGAGCCGGGCGTTGCAGCCGAAATCCTGGCTGCTGGAGACCCGCGAAGCGTGGGCGGAGCAGACCAACCAGGCGCTGGAGCGGGCCGGGCTGGACGTCCGGATCGACCACCGGAGCCTCGAAGCCCAGGGGATCGACCGCGTACCGGGCGTCCACCTGGGGCCGGACGTAGTGGAGATGGAAGCGCGGGAGATCGAGACGGTGGAGGGGACCGAGGCGCGGCTGCGGGAGGGGCAGAACGCCGCGCTGGCGGCCGTGCATAGCCACCAGGAGGAATTGGAGTATGAGCGACCAAGACGAGAACCAGCTGAGCGAGGCGCTAGCCACGGAGTTGGTGGCGCTGCTGGAGGGCATGGAGCAGGAGCGCCAGCGGGCGCGGGAGGAGCGGCAGGAGTGGCAAAAGGCATGGGAGCGGGAGAACGAGGAGTGGAACCGGACGCGGACCTGGTACGCGAACCAGGCGGCGGACCAGAGACGCCTGCTCTCGGACTTGCGCGAAGCGATGCGCGGCCAGGACGTGGCGACGGCGGCCCTAACGCGGCGGCTGGAACACCAGCACGCGCCGTGGTGGGGGTGGAGCCGGGACCGGTGGAAGGTGGTGCTGGTCAGCGTAGGGCTGAGTCTGACCGTGAGCCTAGGGGCGGTGACGCTCTATCAGGAGTTCGGGCCGGCGGGCCAGGAGCTCGTGCGCCTGGAGGCGCAGAACGCGACGTGGCAGAAGCTATGGGCGGTGACGACCGAGGCGCAACGGGCCGAGATTCTGAAGCAGGCCCGGTAGAGCCGGGCAAAGGGGGGGCGCTGGCGGTGTTAGCCGCCCGCGTGGCGGCGCGGCGCGAGGCCCGCCAGCAGGAAGAGCAGGCGCAGCGCGAGAAGGAACAGGCACGAGAGCGCGAGCGCCAGCGGGAGCGGGACACCGGCCCGGAGTTGGAGCCTTGAAACAAAACCCCCCGTTAGGCAGAAGCCGCCCCAGGCCGAAGATTTTAAGGTGGGGGGTAGCCAGGTCGCCGGCAGACCGGCCCCGATCGACCGCGATCCAGGCCCCGCGCAGGAGTTCCGGACGTCGGGCCGCCGAATATTATTCGGTCGGGCTCTGAATCTTATTTTGAAAATAAGAATCTGATAGGAGCACCAGACATGGACCAGCACATCGCGGCCTGGACCCTCAAACGGTTGAGAGCGGCAAAGAGCGGCGAGACCATCGAACTGTTGCCGTTCAAGGAAAACGGGAAAACGGTCTATCAGTCACCGCCTCATCTGCGGCGGCCCTTGGAACGTGAAATGAAAAAACGGCGTAACCCCACCGAAGCCGGGAAGCCTTAGACCTCCGCCCAGGGCAGACCCCCCCACGGTTCAGCCCGTCAACCTCCCGGCCCCAGCGGCCCGAGCGGCCAGAAAAAAGCCCAGCCTTACCCCCACCAGGGCGATTTGCCACAACGCGGCCCCGGCGCGTTCTTTCCCGCCCAGGGCAAAAGAAGCGGATCTCCGACGACCGTTACCCTTCACCCGGTCGAGATCGTCCGTTAGACGGCAAATATGGCCGCCGGTTTTTCAGGAAAAGAGCGAGTGGCCGCGCTGCTTCTTGCAAGCGGCCCAAAATGCGGCTTTGCCGGCAAAGCGCAAAACGCCAGATTCGGCAGGGTCTAGCGGGCTCCTGCATCCGGCCCGGCCGCTGGGCCGCGGTCAGCTCGACCCGCGCTCACAGGAGCAAGCAGCGCGCCCGCCGGCGCGTCCGCACGCGGGACCCCAAAGGGACCAAGGCAGGTTATGGGCTTCGCCCTAGAGGAGCGGGCCAGCTTCGCCGGGCGGCAAGTAGAAATCGGGCTAAAGCCCTCTGCTTTTTGTCTGCATGCTAAAGCGCAGACGTTGACTTGCTGGACTTCGCCAGCAGACTACCCGGACCACCCCAGGACCTGCGGCGTGGGCGTGGTCCGGCCTGCCCAGGTCCGCGAGTCCGCCCCCCGCCCACGCCGCCCCCGGCTCCGTGTCCAGGGCGACACCGAGCCACCCCGGAAGCGGGGGAAAGGGAGCCCGTTTTCAAACTCCATTTGACCCCGAGAATCAAACGCTGGTACTTTGACGGGACCGGCCTCCTGTGGCCGGAATAAAAAAAGGGCCGACCACCCCTGTAAGTGATCGGCCCGAAAGGCAACGCCGATGCCTCACACATCGCCGCTCCTCTCCTCACGAGTAAATATCCTAGTGGGAGAGGACACCGACCGCAAGCACGAACAGCAACGTTGGATCCGCGAGGCCGCCGTCGAGGCCGCCCGTCGGCGGGCGGCCCGTGAGCTGACCGCGCGGAAAATGGCGACCCTGCCGGACGACATCCAAAAGGAAATCCGCCCTGGATATGGCGCGCTGATCCTGGAGGAAATCACCTTCATCAGCGCGTGGGCGTTCCTGAAAGGCGAGCCCTTCACCGACCAAGGCCGGGCATACCTCGCCGGGAAAGTCGGCTGTAGTATCAGGACAGTCACCCGGTGGGTCACGAAATTCGGGGAGCTGAAGCTGCTCACGTCGATCCAGCGCCCGCCGCTCGGCTGGAACCGCTGGCAAACAAACCTGACCATCTTGAGCGAGAAGCTGGCCCGCTGGACGCGCTCTATCTACCTCAATCTCAAAGTGTCCCACTATCCGGGAACTACTGACAAAGCCGGGGATAGTGGGACACTTTCACCGGACCCACCCCCAAAAGAGGAACAAATGCCGCTCCGCGTGGACTCTTTATCAGCCATGACCCAGCAGGTCCGCCAGCAATTACGCCAGAACGCCGGGAGGAACCCGGCAACCTGTCATAGTTGACAGTCAATCCGCCGTTTTCAGTACCGGATAATGCCCGCCTCACGGCGGAGCTACGCACTTTTTTCCCTTTGGGGCTCGCCCACGTTTCCCCCAAAGGGAAAAAAGTGTTCTTGTGGGTGGTGGGTCTAGGAATTGCACTGTAATGCAGCCTAAATCACGATAGGCTGGCCAGATCGGAGACACTATGCAGGTTGAAGTCACAGACGCGCGACGGCACCCAGAGAGCCCGCGCTATGAAGTGTCCTGCCAAGAAATCAGTGCGACCACCCAGGTGGTCATCCTGAAGGAATCGCCCCGGAAAGGGCGGCTGTATTTGCAGTATTGGAAATACGGCCGTTGGGACACCATCGAGCAGATAGGCAAGCAGCCGAGCCAGGCCCAAGCCCTGGTACACGCCGGCGCCTTCTTGCAGTCCGTCAAGGAAATGACCGGGACAGTTGATGGCGTGGACTGAGCCTCCCGCCGTGTGTTACCTGGTCCGATCATGAACAGATTCTTGGCCGACCTTACCGGCGCGCTCAACGCCGTTGTCGGGCTGTGCCTGATCCTCGTGGGCGCGGCGCTTGGAGCATATAGCCCGAGCCCTAACCCCCTGGGCCTTTTTCTGGGCGCTCTAGTCGGCTTGCTACTCGCAGCAGTGCTCTGTGGCTTTGTCGCGCAGCTTGCCGACATGCGCCGCCTGCTCAAGGAAATCCGGGATCAAGGAAAGCGCCCCATACACCCCCCCCAACAGACCCCCCAGGACCTCGCCGCCCAAGATATGGAAAAAATCCGTAAGGTACTTCCTCGCCTCCCCTGACACCTGCCCTCCACCGCCGCCCCCTTGAGTGATAAAGCCCTGCCTATGGGATTACGCATCATCGTGACAGCGGCGTTCACCATCGCCGTCTTGTCTCTGCCCACTTGGGCGGCCCCCGCCCGCCGAAGGACCACCGGGGGCTGGGAATATGACCTGGGGGGTTAAAACATGGCTTCAGCCTATAGCAACCTCTTGCGGCCCCGGCTGTTTATCATTGCCTGTTTACTGACCTTGACTTGGGGGCTCTTCTTCTGGTTCAGCCCGGCTCCCCGCTCCCCCGCCCCTCCCCTTCCTCCCGCTCCCACCCGCCTCACGCCCGCCCCCCCGACTCTTGAACATTTTGTTCATGATCTCGTTAATGAGTATCGGCAGGGGAAGGGGCTCAATCCTTTAGAGTACAGCCGGGAAATTGCCGCGATTGCCCACGTCCACAGTCGGTTAATGGCGGAACACACCCGGCCGATGGGGCATGGTGGTTTCAGCGACCGAGCGCGGCGGGCAGCTAATTTTATGCCCCACCGAACCTTTGGGGAGAATGTTGGTTCCATAAACCACGCCGGCGCGGGAGGCGAAGCGAAAGCCGTTGTCGCCGGTTGGTTAAAGAGCCCCGGCCACCGCGCCACCATCGAAGGGGATTACACCCTGACCGGGATCGGAATTTCTCAGTCGGACGAGGGCACGTATTATTTTACGCAGCTCTTTATGGCCCCGGCCGGGGGGGAGCCGCGGGGATAGACCTGGCCCACGTTGAGTCTGTACCATCCGAAACTGGAGGGCCTTCGATGAACCGTTTTTTGTGGCTGCTCTTCCTCTGCTGGATCAGTCTATCTGGCTGCTGGTTCGTGCCCATCCCAGGGACCGGCTGGGGGCTAGTGGGGGTGCCCCTCCCCGCCTCTCGCCCCGCCTCCCGCCCCCACCCCGCGCTGACCTCGGAGGAGTGTGCGGAGATACGGCACCGTAGCAATCCCGGCGTCTCGCTCAACTGTGTGACCTTCCGATCCCAACGTCACATCGGTTCCCCACACTGGGGCCTCTGCTAGGCGGGGCGGCGTAACAGCTCGGCTAAGGCTTCGCCTTGTCGGTCGAGGGCCTGGCCGATTTTGCCCAACGTCTCCGCCTGCTGGTCCAGTTGGCGGTTGCGCTCCTTGGAGGATTTGCCCATCTGGCGCAGGCCCCAGGCAATGAGGCCGACCTGGAGGAAGCCCACGGTCACGCCGGCCACGTCCGTCCACGTCGGCGGGGTCGGCCCCTGCAACGCGGCGACCGCCTCCCGTGCCAACTGTAAAAATTCAGATTCCATACCGTTCTCCTATCAGATTCATATGCTGAGAATAAGCTTCAGAGCCTGGCACGGCTCTGGAGTGCCCAGGAAGGTGCGGAAACCTGGGTTTCTGATTTAATTCATCACGGCCAGGTCGCAACTATAAGACTGCTGGATCAACCAGAAGCAAAACGCGCTCATGAGTGCTGCTCCCCCTCCGTGTCCGCCGTGCTGGCTGAGCGGGGTGGGAGATCGAACAGGGCGCGCTCCCGGTCCCGTTCCAGAAACCGGTTCAGCCCGTCCAGAAAGCGCTTCTCCGCTATCTCCCCGCGCTCCACCCAGTCCAGCAGTAGCGCCCCCGCCAGAATCTTGCGGCGGGTGTCGCGTTTGCGTTCGGCCACGCGCTCGCGTGCGGTCCGGCGTTCCTGTTCGGCCCGGCGGCGGGCCTCGCGCTCGCGCTGTTTGCGCGCCAGCTCCTCCGGTTTCGCTCTTGGCATCTCCCTCTCCTCAGTGCTATGTGTCTAACATGTTCCCATCCCCGAAAGAAGAGAGGGCGCACATAAGCGTTTCTCTCCAAGAAACGCGGTGCGTGTCCGCGCCGTTGCGCGTCCCCCTCTCTTCCCCTCCCCCCGCGCTGAGGGCCGCCCATGAATGCCGCGTCCGAGAGTTTCACCGGCCTCGACACCGCGCACCGTGGCCGCCTGCCCAGAGGCGGGCGGGGTGGGGGTGCCATCTACCACCTGCACGCCCGCAACGGGTCGCGGCGCACCGGCCAGTCGGCCCGGGCCGCGGCCGCCTACATCCAGCGCACGGCCGAGTACCGCCGGGATGCCGAGGCCGAGCTGGTGTACACCGAATCCGGGCACATGCCGCGCTGGGCGGCAGGCGAGCCGGGGACCTACTGGGATGCAGCGGACCTGCACGAGCGGGCCAACGGGCGGCTGTTCAAGCGGGTGGAAGTCGCGCTGCCCCTGGCGCTGAGCGAGGCGGAGCAGCGGGAGTTGGCGGTGGGCTTTGCCCACCATCTGACCGACGGGGAGCGGCTGCCCTACACGCTGGCGATCCACGCCGGCGCCGGCAGCAACCCGCACTGTCATCTGCTTATCAGCGAGCGGACCAACGACGGGCTGGAGCGTGCGCCCGCGCAGTGGTTCCGGCGCTACAACGCCGCCGCCCCAGAGCAGGGCGGGGCGCGGAAGAGCCGGGCGTTGCAGCCCAAAGCCTGGCTGCTGGGCGCCCGCGCAGCCTGGGCGGAGCAGGCCAACCAGGCGCTAGAGCGGGCCGGGCTGGACGTCCGGATCGACCACCGCAGCCTGGCCGCCCAGGGCATCGAGCGGCTGCCGAGCCTGCACCTGGGG
>Ga0209754_1003437_pt1 | contig 10764 bp, 8 predicted proteins | sample MesohylBB_FD_187295 | JGI IMG/M metagenome (GOLD analysis project Ga0209754, IMG submission 187295) | Host-associated microbial community of the marine sponge Aplysina aerophoba from Gulf of Piran - sponge mesohyl, lysed by bead beating... | ecosystem: Host-associated > Porifera > Sponge >... | reverse complement strand
GATCCGCCGCTGCAGCAGTTCGAGATCGTCGGCCTGCTGCTCGGCGACCTGCGGGATCCGCAACAGGCGGAGATCCGCACCCTGCGAGCCCGCGAGTCCTCCCAGCAGGAACTGCTGCAGGCGGCCGGGGCGCGGCTGCTCACGAACCCCGTGTCCTCCGGCGTCGGCCAGGTCGTCGAGCGCAATTTCGGCGTCGACACGTTCGAGATCGTGCCCTCGCTCGACGACCCGACCACGTCGGAGTCGGTACTGCTGGTGCCGACGGCGCGGGTGCTGATCGGCAAGCGGATCTCGGATCGGGCGCACGTCACGTTCTCGCGCGCCCTGAGCGGGGCCAACCAGGATGTGATCATGATCCTCGAGTACGACGCGACGGATCGCCTCTCCTGGGTAGTGTCACAGAACGAGGATCAGACCTACGCGCTCGACTTCCGAGTGCGCCATGCGTTCTGACGCCCGGCGCGCAGGGCTGGCGCCCGCGGCGTGCGTCGCGATGCTCGCCGCCACCGGCCCGGTTTCGGCCCAGATCGACGGGCTCATCGGGCGGCGCGTGGTCGCCGTCGACTTCGTGAGCGACGGTCGCCCGGCGGATGACCCGGCGGCGGCGGAGCTGGTCGAGACCCGCATCGGAGAGCCTCTCGCGATGCGCCAGGTACGGGAGAGCCTGACGCATCTGTACAGCACGGGACGCTACGGCGGCGTGCGGGTGGAAGCGATCCCCCGACCCGCCGGCGTTGCTCTGCGCTACGTGCTGCCGCCCCTGGCGCTCATCGAGCGCGTTCGCTTTCGGGGGCAGCTCGGGGTCCCCGCCGACGATCTGGAGCTGGCGGTTCGACAGCCGTTCGGCGCGGTCTTCGGCGTCGAGGCGATCGATCCCCTCGTCGGCACGCTCCGCGGCTATCTGCGCCGGCGGGGCTTCTTTCGACCCCGCATCGAGCCCGACGTCGCCCGGGACGGTGCGCAGGGCGAGCTCCGGATCGACCTCGACGCCGGCCCGCGGGCCGTGATCGAACGCGTTCCGATAAGCGGCGTCTCTTCCCCGGCCCTCAATCGCCGCCTGCTCGATCGCCTGCAGCTCCGTCGCGGGCTGCCCTACGACGGCGCCGAGCTCGATCGGCGGCTGAGCGAATACGAGGCGGAGCTCCGCGCCGAGGGCTTCTACGAGGCACGGCTGAGCCACGACGTGGAGGAGCGCGACGGAGGACGGACGGTCAACGTGCTGCTCAGCGTGCGCCGCGGCCCGCGCGTCACCGTCGCCTTTGCCGGCGATGCGGTTCCCGGCGGCAACGTGGCCGAGCTCGTGACCATCGAGCGCGAGGCGACGGTCAACGAGGATCTGCTGGAGGACGATGGCCGGCGGATCGCCGAGCATCTCCGGCAGTTGGGCTACCGGGACGCCGCCGTGACCCACGCGCGGTCGCTGGCGGGGGACGATCTGTCGATCGTCTTCACCGTCGCGCGCGGCCCCCTCTACCGCCTGGCCGACCTTGCCTTTCGGGGCAACGAAGCGGTTCCCACGCCGACGCTGGAGCCGCTCGTGGGGGTCGACCTGGGTGGACCGCTCGTGGTGGCCGATATCGAGCGCGGGCTCGACGCGATCGTCGAGCACTACCACCGCCTCGGGTATGCGACCGCCGACGCCGTGCCGGTGCTCATGACGGTTGCGGAGAGCGACGGAGCGGCGCCGGTCGAGGTGGCCTGCAGGGTGGAGATCGACGAGGGAGAACGCACGTCGATACGGTCCATCGCGTTCGACGGCATCACGGCGTGGGACCGCGCCGCGCTCGAGTCGACGGTCGGCGCGAGCGTCGGATCCCCCTACTACGGGCCGCAGGTCGAAGCCGATCGCCTCGCCGTGCTGACCCGCTACCTCAACGAGGGCTACGAGCAGGCCCTCGTGACCGTCGAACGCGGCTTCTCCGACGACCTGAGCCAGGTCGACTTGGTCTTCCGGGTGCGGGAGGGGCGCCAGGTGCGCGTCGACCACGTGCTCGTGGTCGGCAATCGGCGGGTTACGGCGGAGGCGGTGCGCCGCGAGATCCCGCTCGCGCCCGGGCTGCCGCTCGGCCTCGACGAGATCGCCGAGACGCGGCGGCGACTGAACGCGCTCGGCATCTTCCGCCGCATCGACATTCGGGAGTTCAGCCACGGCGCGGTCGATCGGCGAGACGTGATCATCGAGGTGGAGGAGGCCCCGGCCACCCGGGTGGCATACGGGGGCGGGCTGGAAGGGTCGCAGCGCCTGCGCCGGCGGACGGGCGCGGCGGGCAGCCGCGCCGTCGAGGACATCGAGCTTGCGCCGCGAGGATTCTTCGAGATCGGTCGGCGCAACCTGTTCGGTGGGAACCGGTCGCTCGACTTCTTCACGCGCGCGAGCTTTCGGCGCAAGAACGATCCCGCGGACCCGGAGCTGGCGCAGCGGACGACGACACTGGGGTTCAACGAGTACCGCGTGCTGGGCACGTACCGCGAGCCTCGGACCTTCGGACTCGGCTGGGACGTGCTCGTGCAGGGCTTCGTGGAGCAGGCCATCCGGCCCGGATTCGACCTGTCGAGCCGCGGCGGGATTGCGCAGTTCACGCGGCAGGTCTCACCGGTGCTGCGGACCACCGCCGGCTACCGCTTCGGGATGAACGACACCTCGAACGAGCAGCTCAGCCGCGAGGACGGCGACATCGTCGATCGCCTGTTCCCGGACGTGCGGCTCTCGACCTTCTCGTTCGGACAGGTCCTCGACACCCGCGACAACCCATTCGACCCGTCGCGCGGCGGGACGCTGGGCATCGACGCCGAGGTGGCCCTGCGTGCGGCCGGGTCGCAGGTCGGGTTCGCGAAGACGTTTCTCCAGGGCTTCCTCTACCGCACGGTCGCCGGCATGTCCCGGCTCGTCTTTGCCGGCGGCGCCCGCCTTGGACTGGCCTGGAAGTTTCCCCACTACGTGGCGGGCAGCCCCGACGACCCGTTGGCGGAGCTGCCGCTCATCGATCCGGGTCTGCCGATCAGCGAGCGGTTCTTCGCCGGCGGCGACACGAGCGTCCGGGGCTTCGCGTTCGACCGTCTGGGTCAGCCCTTCGACCGGAAGGGGGGCACGATCGATCGAACGGGCTTCCCGCTGGGCGGGCACGCGATGGTGGTCCTGAACAGCGAGCTCCGCATCCGCCTGACGCCGTCCGTCGGCATCGTGACGTTCCTCGACGCGGGCAACGTCTATCATCGGGTGCGGCACATGGACCTCCGGGAGCTCCGCGGAGGCGCGGGGTTCGGCCTGCGCTACGCATCGCCCATCGGGCCGATCCGGGTGGAGCTGGGGTTCAAGCTCGGGGAACGGTACGAGTACGGATGCGGCGACCGGGAGGGCCTGGAGTGCCTCACCCAGCTTCACTTCAGCATCGGGCAGGCGTTTTAGGCCTGGTCGCCGCCGCGGCCCGCGGTGCGCGCTTGCTCGCAACCGCCGGCGCGCTGGCGGTGCCGCTGTCGATTTCCGCGCAGACCCTCGACCGCATTCTCGCGGTCGTCTCCGGCCACGTCATCACAGCGTCGGATGTCCGTGCGTTCGTGGAGCTGGGGCTGGCCGAGGTGGACGGAGGCGAGTCCGATGCCGAGCGGCGTGTGCTCGACCACCTGATCGACCGGCGCCTGGTGCTGGACGAGGCCGACCGGTTGCTGACGGAAGGCCCCCCGCCGGCACGCATCGAGGCGGCGCTCGACGAGGTCGCGGCGCGGTTTCCGGACCGTGGCGCCCTCGAGGGCCTCCTCGCGCGCACGGGGCTCTCGCTCGACGATCTGCGCCAGATTCTGCGCGACGAGGCTCGGCGGGAATCCTACCTGCGGGATCGCTTCGGCGCCCGCGAGCCCGCGGAGGACGACCTGCGGGCGTACTACGAGCAGCGTGCGGAGGAGCTCCGGGAGGGCGGGGGTCCGCTGCCCTTCGAGGAGGTGCGCGACGCGGTTCGGCGGCGGATGACGGGGCAGCGCGACGCGGCGGTCGAGGACTGGATCGCGGGCCTGGAGCGGCGAGCCCCGATCGCGCGCTTCGATCAGCAGCCGTAAGCGCCGCCCTTGGCGGCCCCGTGCCAGCCGCCGTGAGCGCCTCCCCTTGGCCGTTCCGTCGGGCCGACCGCGATCGGTTGCGATGAGCGCGGTTCCCCGGCGGGCCTCAACCGCTCCCCGCCGCGGCGAGCGCCAGCAGGATCTCCGCCACGTTGAATCCGGCGTGGCTCACCATCGGAGCGACGGCGCTGCGGCGGATGAGGTACATGGCTCCCCACCCCGCGCCGAGCAGCCCCGTCAGGATGGCGGCGTCCCAACCCTGAATCTGGTGGCCCAGCCCGAAGGCGGTGCTGAAGATGACGAGGCCGAGCCAGCCCCCACCGAGGTGCTGCTCGAAGCGGCGCAGGATGAACGCGCGCTGCAGCTCCTCCCGGATGCCGCCCGCCACGATTGCGACGATGGCGAACAGCGCCACGCGCCCCGGCGTGTCGAGCAGCGACTCGAACGGATTCTCGGGGACGTTGCGCAGGCCGGGCGCGACCCAGCCGAGCAGCGTGGTCCCCGCGATCACCCCGGCGACAAGGGCGGGAACCAGGAGCAGCCCGAGGCGCGCCTCGGCGCGCGGCGACCGGCCTCCCAGGACGAGTTCGCGCAGCGACTCGCCGCGGGCGCGCAGGAAGAAACCAATCAGCCCGACGACCAGAACCGCGTCCACCAGCGACAGCGTCACGACGTAACCGAACGACAGGTTGCCCGCGTCGCCCATCGCCCGGAGCCCGATGGTCGCCAGCGCGGCGCCCAGCAGCAGTTGCGTCGGAAAGCCCGAGCAGACGGCCACCTCGAGAACGGCCTGGGCGCGCCCGGAGCTCCGGATCGCGCCGGCTGCCGCCGGACGGCCTTCCGCGGCCGACTTGACCACGGGCCCAAGATCGTCCATACTGTGCTTCTCTCTTCGCGAGCTACAATATCTGGTGGTTCAACCTGTCTCTCGCGTTCGTCTCGTTCTCAGTACGCAATCCACAGCGCAGTCGAGGATTGGGAACCGCCGCCCGCCCGGATCGTACATCGTCCGCCACGGTGACTCCGCCGCGGGTGCGTTGCGCGTCCACGCCTTGAGGGAGATCCATGTCGACAGCAACCACTCGCGAGACTGACGCGCCGCGGCCCGGGCCGACACCCGAGCCGGAGGGCAGCGGGGGAGTCGGCATCGCGTTCCCGCGGGTCTTCAGCCGCGCCGGCATCGATCCGTTCGACGACGTCGAGTGGGAGACGCGGTCGGCGATCATCGGCAACGACCGGGGCGAGGTCGTGTTCGAGCAGCGCGACGTGGAGATTCCGAAGCCCTGGTCGCAGCAGGCGACGAACATCGTCGTCTCGAAGTACTTCCGCGGGCAGATTGGCTCGCCGGGCCGCGAGCGGAGCGTGCGGCAGCTCATCGGGCGCGTCGTCGACACCATCGGGCGCTGGGCCGACGAGGGCGACTACTTCGCGACCCCCCACGACCGGCAGGCGTTCAGCGACGACCTGAAGTACCTCCTGCTGCACCAGAAGGCGGCATTCAACAGCCCGGTCTGGTTCAACTGCGGGTTCGAGGAGAAACCACAGTGCTCCGCCTGCTTCATCAACAGCGTCGAGGACACGATGGAGTCGATCCTCACGCTGGCCCGGACCGAGGGGATGCTGTTCAAGTTCGGCTCGGGCACGGGCACCAACCTGTCTTCGATCCGCTCGTCCCGCGAGCTGCTGGCGGGCGGCGGGACGGCGTCCGGTCCGGTCTCCTTCATGAAGGGCTACGACGCGTTCGCCGGCGTCATCAAGTCCGGGGGCAAGACGCGCCGTGCGGCCAAGATGGTCGTCCTCAACGCCGACCATCCGGACGTCGAAGAGTTCATCAACTGCAAGGTCGAGGAGGAGCGCAAGGCCTGGGCGCTGATCGATGCGGGCTACGACGGGTCGCTGACCGGTCCGGCGTACGCCTCGGTCTTCTTCCAGAACTCGAACAACAGCCTCCGCGTGCCGGACGGCTTCATGCGCGCCGTGCTCGACGACGACGAGTGGCAGACGCGGGCCGTCACCGACCGCCGGGTCATGGAGACGCTCCGGGCGCGCAAGCTCATGCGGGCCGTGGCGGAGGGGACGCACGTCTGCGGCGACCCGGGGATGCAGTTCGACACGACCGTCAACGACTGGCACACCTGCCCGAACACGGCCCGGATCAACGCCTCGAACCCCTGCTCCGAGTACATGTTCCTGGACGATTCGGCGTGCAACCTGGCGTCGCTCAACTTGATGCAGTTCCTGAAGGAGCGCGAGCCGGGCGAGTTCGACGTCGACCGCTTCCGCGCCGCCGTGCGCACGCTGATCACGGCCCAGGAGATCATCGTCGGCAACGCCAGCTATCCGACCGAGGCGATCGGTCGCAACAGCCACGCCTACCGTCCCCTCGGTCTGGGCTACGCGAACCTCGGGGCGCTGCTGATGTCGCGCGGGGTCCCCTACGACAGCGACGACGGGCGCGACTACGCGGCCGCCATCACGGCGCTGATGACCGGCGAGGCGTACGCGCAGTCGGCACGCATCGCCCGGGACTGCGGAGGGCCGTTCTCCGGCTACGGGAAGAACGAGCAGCCGTTCCTGCGGGTGATGCGCAAGCACCGCGACGCGCTGAAGCACGTGGCGCGCGCCCACGTTCCCGCCGATCTCCATCAGGCTGCCTTCGATTCGTGGGATCAAGCGATCGAGCTCGGCGAGTCGTACGGCTTCCGCAACGCGCAGGCGACGGTGCTCGCGCCGACCGGGACCATCGGCTTCATGATGGACTGCGACACCACGGGGGTGGAGCCGGACATCGCGCTGGTCAAGTACAAGCGCCTCGTCGGCGGGGGGCTGATGAAGATCGTCAACCACACGGTGCCGGTCGCGCTCGGGCGCCTCGGCTATCCGGACGATCAGATCAACAGCATCGTGCAGCACGTCGACGAGCACGACACCATTGAGGGGGCGCCGCACCTCGACTCGGCGCATCTCGCGGTCTTCGACTGCGCGTTCAAGCCGGCCCGCGGCTCGCGCTTCATCCACTACATGGGGCACCTGAAGATGATCGGCGCGACCCAGCCGTTCATCTCCGGTGCGATCTCGAAGACGATCAACGTCCCGACCGACGCGACCGTGGAGGACGTGGAGCGGGCCTACCTCGACGCGTGGCGCCTTGGCGCGAAGGCGGTCTCCATCTACCGGGACGGCAGCAAGCGGACGCAGCCGCTCAACACTGCGCGGCAGGCCGAGGACGGGACCGTCGCGACGGCCGATCAGCCGGTCCGGCGCAAGCTGCCGGACGAGCGCCGGGCGATCACGCACAAGTTCGACATCGCCGGGCACGAGGGCTACATCACGGTCGGGCTCTTCGACGACGGTGCGCCGGGCGAGATCTTCCTGGTGATGGCCAAGGAAGGATCGACGATCTCGGGCTTTGCGGACGCGTTTGCCCAGGCCATCTCCTACTCGCTGCAGTACGGCGTGCCGCTCCAGGTGCTGGTCGACAAGTTCAGCCACCAGCGCTTCGAGCCGGCGGGCCTGACGAAGAACCCGGACGTGCGCGTGGCCAAGTCGATCGTCGACTACGTCTTCCGCTGGATGGCGACGAAGTTCCTGTCGGACGAGGCGCAGTTCCACGCCGGGGTGAACCGCCGGGAGGAATCGGCGGAAGAGAGCGCAGCGGAGGAGCAGCTCACCCTGAACGACGCGGTGGCCCGGCTGGCCGCGGGCGATTCCGGTGGGCCGGTGGGTGCGGAAGGGCACGCGGCGCCGTACGCCATCCAGAACGATCAGGATGCGCCCCCCTGCTCGACCTGCGGCGCCATCATGATCCGGAACGGCGCCTGCTACAAGTGCGTCAACTGCGGCGCGACGAGCGGCTGCGCGTAGGGTGGCCGTCTCCGGTGCCCGGCGCGCGGCCTCGCGGTCGCGCCGCCCGGGCCCGGTCCTATGGACCTGCAACTCACAGGCAAGATCGCACTGGTGACCGGCTCGAGCCGCGGGCTCGGGCTGGCTTCGGCGCGCGCACTCCTCGACGAGGGGTGCCGGGTGGTGATCTGTGCGCGGGGAGCGGAGCGTCTGGAAGCGGCGTCGGCGGCGCTCCGCGCGGCCGGCGCCTCCGAGGACGTCCTCGCTGTGCAGGCCGATCTGTCCACGGGCGAAGGTGTGGAGACAGTGCTGCGCCGCACCGTCGACACCTTCGGCGGGATCGACATCCTGGTCAACAACGTGGGTCGGGCGGGCGGCGGCGGGATCGCGGAGACCACCGACGCCGAGTGGCAGGCGGCGCTCGACGAGACGCTGTTCCCCGCCATCCGGGCCTCGCGACTGGCCGTTCCCCACCTCCGGAAGCGGGGCGGCGGCGTCATCCTGATGATCGCGTCGATCTGGGGCCGCGAGTCGGGCGGGCGGATGACCTACAACGCGGTCAAGGCGGCCGAGATCAGCCTCGCCAAGGCGATGGCACGGCAACTCGCGGCCGACAACATCCGCGTCAACAGCGTTGCCCCGGGTTCCATCTTGTTCCCGGGCGGATCGTGGCACCGCCGCCAGCAGGAGGATCCCGAGGGGATGGCCGCGTTCGTGCGCGAGCAGCTTCCGTTCGGGCGGTTCGGACGTGCCGAGGAGGTCGGCGCGGTGGTGGCGTTCCTCGCCTCGCCGCGCGCGAGCTGGGTGAGCGGCGCGACCGTAACTGTGGACGGTTGCCAGTCTCGATCGCTGATCTGAGTCGTCCGCATCCTGAAACGATGCGGAATCCTGCGGCCAAGTGGGGCGGCGCGCGGAGCGGTCAGGCGACGAGCGACGGGCCGGAAGCTACGCCTGAGCCTGGCCGCGACGGGGGCGCTGCTGCTTCCGCCGCTCCTCGACGGTGACCTTGCCGTACTTCTTCATGAAGCGCTCCACGCGGCCCTCGGTGTCGATCAGCTTCTGCCGGCCGGTGAAGAACGGGTGGCAACTGGAGCAGATCTCCAGGTGCAGCTCCTTCCGGGTGGAGCGTGTCGTCCACGTCGCGCCGCATGCACACTGGGCCTGCGTTTCGTGGTACTCCGGATGAATGCCAGCCCTCACAGTCTGCTCCTTCGCGCCCTCGCCAAACGCCTATTGTAGCACTTGGAGAACTCCCTCTCGGACCAGTCGCCTCACCAGGGTCAGCTTCCCCTCGGCTTCCAGGCAGTCGGGCAGGTCCTGGACGGCGAACTCGTCCGCCGTCGCGGCGAAATGAAGCGCCGGCCACACTGCGGCCGGCAACCGGAGTTCCCGGCCGCAGAACCGGAGGACGCAGGTCGCGCCCTCCGTTGCGGCTTCCGTGAGCAGCCCGGCCCGGCGCCGCACGCGCGAGCGGGGCGCCACGCCGTCCCCGTGCAGCCGTTGGCTGAACAGGTCGGTGAACAGCGGCACGTCGCTGGCCAGCACCTCGTCGGTGAAGCGCCGCCAGACGACCTCCGGGTCGAAGCGCGACTGCACGAGCGCCAGCTTCTCGCCGAACAGCCGCGCCCGCTCGGCCGCGGGGAGCCCCTCGCGAGCGAACCCGCGGGGGAGGTTTCGGCGCAGGGATTCCTCCTCGAGCGCGGCCGCGGTGACGCTCTCGATCAGGAACTCGGCCCAGGTGAACGCCGTGAGCCCGAGCGTGATGTGCAAGGACGCCTCACCCGTCGAACGGGCCGAGTGCATCAGGCCGCGCGGAAGGTAGATCGCGCTGCCCGCACCGAGATCGAACTCCTCGCTGACCTCGCCGGGCGGCATGCCGGCTTCGAAGCGCTGCCCCCGGAGTGGCAATCGCACCTGGGTGCCGTAGGTCGACCAGCGCTTCGTGCCCCTGATCTGCAGCACGAAGACGTCGTGGGTGTCCCAGTGCGGGGCGAATCCCTGCGTGTCGGGCGGCGTGAGGTACACGTTGGTCTGGACGCGGGACGAGAAGCGCCGCCCGAGCGCGACGCACAGCCGCGCGAGCGCCGGCACGCGCGTATGGAGCTGGTTGAAGACGACGGTCGCACCGTCGTCGAAGAGCCGCGCGACCTCGAGCGGCTGGACCCTCCCGCCATCGTTCGTGTACTCGCCGGGGGAGATGTCGCCGTCGCCCCGGACCAGGCGAATGTCGGGATGGCGGGCGGAGTGGGTGCCCAGCACGACATCGAGGTCGGCCACCGCGAGGAGATCGGCGTAGTACGAGGCCGCTTGGCGCCGGACGTGAAGCAGCCGCTGCTCGTAGTAGTCGCTTTCGAACTCCGCAGTCGGCAGCGGATCGATGAGCCAGGCGTACCAGTCGCGGTCGTTGGCAGGTTTCGGCTCGGTGTGGTCCGTCATCATGGAGCTCCGTGCAGCGATCATGCCGGGTCCTGGCGCCAGCTGTCCTTGGGGGAGCGCGTCGCTACTTGACAGTCGGATTCGCGCACCTCTACGGTACTGAGACGCATTCGCGATGTTCAAGGGTCAGGAGCAGGTCATGCACAAACTGCAGAATCGGACGCCCAGCGCGAGTCGGCAAGCAGTGCCGATGTCGCTGGCCGACGCGGACATCACCACCGCCCGCGTCGACCGCCGCTCCTTCCTCTGGCGCGCGGTCGCGGCGGGTTCGGTCGCGGCGGGGGCCGCCCTGACCGCAGCCTGCCCCAGCGGGACCGACTCCGACGGCGAGGGCGACGCCGCGCCTACCGACTCCGACCAGTCCCAGTAGCGGGCGTTCGCACCGGGCCGCTTCCCCGGCATGAGCCGGCTGCTCACGAATCCGCCAGCAACCGC
>Ga0209754_1003435_pt1 | contig 10768 bp, 16 predicted proteins | sample MesohylBB_FD_187295 | JGI IMG/M metagenome (GOLD analysis project Ga0209754, IMG submission 187295) | Host-associated microbial community of the marine sponge Aplysina aerophoba from Gulf of Piran - sponge mesohyl, lysed by bead beating... | ecosystem: Host-associated > Porifera > Sponge >... | reverse complement strand
GAGGTGTACGGCCGTGGGTGTGGCGACGAGCCAACCGTTCTGGTAATGGCCGGAGGACGTCAGGTCGGCGGCGGCCCAGTACAGGGGGGTGCCTTCGGACGCCTTGGCGGCGATCGCGCGCTGGACGTCGGTGGGGCAGTCGCGGACGGTGTCCATGGATCTCAGAACATCGCTTCCAGTTGGCGACGAACGCGACCATCGAGCTCGGCCCGGGGCGGCAGAAGGTAGCGGTTGCCATGGATGTCAACAAGGAGAAGCATGCCGTTCGGCAGGTCCCGGAGGTTGGCGTGTTCGTTCTGGACCTCAAAGCTGGTCGGGCCGGCGTCGGTTTGGACTGTCCAGTGCGACCGGCCGAACTTCTCCGTCAGTTTTTCGATATGGGTGATGTGCGGAGCGAAGTAGCGCCTCCGCAGTTCCTGGCGGATTAGTTCCGCGGTTTCGGTAGGGAGGTCCGCGAGGTCTGCCAGCAGACCGTGTTCGACTCCCCCGGAATCCCGGATGGAAATGAACTCGTCGGGTGCGGAGAAGGGAAAGGTCCTGTGGAATTCGGCGGGTTCGATGGCAATGCCGTCCCCAAGCACTGCGCGCACCAGTCCTCCGGGTGTGCGTTTGCACCGGAAATCATGCGGTGGAACCGTGGCGGGTGGTGCCAATCCTTGTTCCCTTTCCTGTGAGGGTTTGCCTCTGTCGTGTGTGGACACGCTTGTTTACTCCCCGACGCCAATGGTCTCCAGGGCGGCTCGTTGGCGTTCAACCAGCCGACGATAGCTGCCGCCGCAATCCATGAGTTCTTCGTGGGTGCCGCTCTCCACCACCCTTCCGTCTTCCATGAAGTAGAGACGGTCGGCCGTGCGCAAGGTGGACAGGCGATGGGCTATCACCACTACGGTGCGGCCGTGCGCGACACGTTCGATTGCCTGCTGGATTTGTTGTTCGGTGTCCGAGTCCACGTTCGCCGTTGCCTCGTCCATGAGCAGGATCGGGGGATCCAACAGCAGGGCGCGGGCGATCGCCAACCGCTGCCGCTGGCCACCCGACAGATTGTGTCCTCCCGGTCCCAGTTGCGTTTCATAGCCGTCCGGAAGCTCAACGATGAAGTCGTGGGCATTGGCTGCCAAGGCAGCTGCCACAATGTCCTTGTGCCCGGCATCCGGACGGGCATAGGCAATGTTGTCCGTCACACTGCCCAGGAACAGATGGGTCTCCTGCAGAACGACGCCAATCCGACCCGCGAGGGCGCGCGGCGGAAGGTCGCACATATCCACATCGTCCAGCAGTATTCGGCCCTCGTCCGCCGTGTAGAGACCGGCAATCAGGTTGAGCACGGTGGACTTGCCGGCGCCGGTGGGGCCTGCCAGGCCCACGGTTTCCCCCGGCCCAACCGTCAGGTTTACGTTCCGGAGGACCGGCTGGCCGGGCTCATAGGCGAAGCCCACCTGTTCCAGAATGATGTGTCCCTGCAACCGGGTCTCGGGAGCCGCGCCTTGGGATTGGCGCGCGGAGGACCCCGAATCGATGAGTTGGAGCAGCCGACGGGCTGCGGTGGACACCTGGGCCCAATCCTGAATCATGCCCACGAGTTCGCCCACCGGGTGGAAGAACCGGCCCAGGTATCCGGCGAAGGTGATGAGGAGCCCCAGCGTTACCTGTTCGCGCGCAATCATCCAGACACCGGCGGTCCAGACGCCGACCAGGACCAGTTCCGTAACCAACGCCATGGGCGGCCAGATGGATCCGATCATGGGCGTCCGCCCGGAAACCCAGCCGGGCGGCCGTTCGGTTGGGCTGGGCAAAACGGTTCATTTCGCGGCGTTGCCGGCCAAAGGCGCGCACGACGCGCATCCCCGTCAGGGAGTCGCTGGTGACCGAGCGCAGATCGGCCTCCGCGCGAAACATGCGTTCGTAGAGCGAGTCGACTTCGGGGAAGACCCGGCGGAACACCATGAACAGGATTGGAAAGGGCAGTAGGACAGCCAGGGCCAGTTGCCAGTCCAACGCCACCATGGCGATCAGGGAGCCGGCCAGGAACACGCCCCCGTGGATGGCGGAGGGCAGGATGATGTGAAACAGCAGGGCGATGTCCGAAGCGTCCTGTTCCAGGCGGGTCATCAGTTCTCCCGTGTGCCGGTCGGAGAAGAACCGCATGGGCAGGTGCTGGATGGCGGCGAAGGCGGTGCGCTTGAGCCGAATCTCCAAGTCGTGGATGAGGGAAGCGTTGGTCCATCCCCATGCGGTGCGCAAGGCCATCTCCGCCAACCGGGCCAAGAGGATGAGGCCGATGGCCAGGCCCAACCGGCCTGTGTGCAGACCCTGCGGAGCCAGGACCTCGTCAAAGAGGAATTGTCCGGCCAGATAGGGCGACGCGACCGCTGCGATGCCGCCTCCGGCCAACGCCAGGGCGACGATGGGCAGTCGCCACCACTTGCTGTCCGGCATCAATTGGAACAGGCGGCTTAGGATGTTGCCGGACGGTGGTCCGTCGAAGTCCGGCTGGTTGTCCGATGGCTGGGCATTTCGCGGGGTTTCGGGCCGGTCGTCGAAAGTTGCCGACGAAACGCCTGTGCGGATTTGGTTGGCGGCCCGCGCGAAGTTCTGGGCGTCCGCCATCCGGGCCGCCGAGAAATGGGCAAGCAGTCGGGTGTCCGCGCCGTGTCCCGTCGTCAAGCTGCCACTGCCTACGTAGCGGTGGCAGGCGACGGTGCCCAGTTCTGGCCACGGCAGAAGTTCAATGGTGTCGCCTCCGACCAGGGCAAGCCCGGTGGTTCCGGCCAGGACCCAATGGTCTGCGAAACGTTCGTCCCAGCCGATGTCGGCCCGAAAGGACGCGGTGACCCGGAAACTGGGCAACTGCTCGGCCAAGAAACGGACGACTGAACCAGGGAGGATCACGGCGTACAAAGCTCTGTCAAGGGGACCCTCAATTGAGGGCCGGATATTCCTGCACAAGCACTTTCAATGTCGATCCCAAGTGATGATGGGAGTGATGAGCATTCCATTCGTCATGGGGCCTGAAAAAGCAGGGACTGGCCCCGAGAAACATGATAGCCATCTTGTGGTCTGCGGCTGTTGGGCTGGACTGGGACCGAGATCGCCAATCCTGAATGCCAAGCAAGGTATGGCCACTGTGATGTTTTGGTGGGTCAGAGGTCGTTCTGGTGCACTGCCAAGATGAATACTATGGTATACGAAGACGATTCACGATGGCCCTGAGATTTTCCTGCGGACAGCAGTAATGAACTTATGTTCTGAAATAATAAATTTTTCGGATTGATTTATCCTTTATCAAGTTATCCACCTGTGCATGTTGTCATAGGGTTGACACAGTTCCAATCCGTCTGCCCAATGTGACTTTGGAATTGCTTGGGGGCGGGGAAGAGACCCTTAACTTCCTTCATCTAATAGCCGCGTCCATGGTCTGAGGCCAACCGACAGGACATTTTTCCGCACACAAGAGGCTGGTGTCGCGTTCTGACCAACAACATTAACCAAACTGGAACACTGCCACATCTACCTTGGTTTTGCAACATGATAGAATATGCGCAGATGGCAATGGGGTGAATTTCCAAGTATAGGCAGGAACCTTGAAAATGTATTTGCATGATGCCGCTTATGCGGGAGACTCCGAGTTGGTGCGATACATGCTGATGGCTGGTGCCGATCCTGAGTTCAGGGACGGTGTCGGTGACACACCCCTAGTGAAAGCCGTTGCGCGAGACCAAACCAAGACGGTGCACGTGCTGCTGGAGTTTGGAACGGACGTGGTTTCCCTCATCCCCAAGATGAAACGGACTGCCCTACATGTGGCAGCTGTCCATAACAGTATCAATGCCATGCAGGTGCTGCTGTCATCCGGTGCTGACGTACACTGCCGGGACAGGGACGGCTTCACTCCTCTGCACACGGCAGCTATCGATGGTCGGACAGAAGCCGCCCAGCTGTTGCTGGAAGTCGGAGCAGAGGTGAACGCACGTTCTCAGCGAGGTTATACCCCTTTATATATGACTGCGATCAATGGAAAGTCTGATACCGCTGACTTGCTGTTGAAATCTGGGGCTACAGTCAACGTTGAAGACAACAATGGTTGGATACCCCTATACGAAGCAGTGGCCTTCGGACACCTGACCACGTTGCTGAGGTTGCTTGAGACCGGAAGCGATCAAGGTATTTGCTCTATGGTCGGGCTCTCGGATTCACTGTGTGAGGTTCTTGATGACAGAACTCCGACAGGAGACACGATTTTGCACATTGCTGCAAAGTTCGGTCATATTCATTTGGTTGAAATCCTGTTGGCACATGGTGCCAATTCCCGCGCTAAGAACAGCGAAGGCAAGACCCCCGGCGAACTAGCGTCTCAAAGTGGTCATCACTATGTGGCTATTAGGCTGCAAATGGCTTCCCCATAAAGCCGTATTGCGGTTCCCATTTTAGTTTGCAAAATGCGTCCTGTTATGCACAGCAGTATGAGCCGTATCTCCATGCATGCTGGCCCCACACGGTCCGATAGCGGTGCAGTTGCCGCCTGCTTCCGCGAACCAGAAGGCATCCGGAATGAGTACTGGACAGGAACTGACAATGGCTGACGCGAAGCTGCCCTCACTGCATACGGGTGAATCCGACTTCCTGGCGATCCGTGGCGACAAGTGTCTGTATGTGGACAAGACTCCCCATCTGCGCGGGCTGCTGGCAGTTCGTCCAGCGTCGGCTGCGGGACACATTCCATCCTTGGAACACAAGTACCAGTTCCTGGCACGGCCGCGGCGTTTCGGCAAGAGCTTGCTGATCAACACCTTGGAAGCATGGTTTCAAGGTGTTCCGCCCAACCATGAATTGGCTGACGCGTCGGAAGCTGCCGCCTGGCCTGGTGCACCAGCCGGCTGGAGTCGTCCACGCTGGCTGTGGGAAGGATTGGACGCGGAGGACTGGCATGGCCTGCACGGCTGGCATCCCGTCATTCGGTTAAGTCTGCCCCTGCCGACATCCTTGGATGCCGGGGAGATCAGGATTGGTTTGACCACTCATTTGCGCAATGTGGGACTGGAGTGGGAAGACCGGGGTATTCCCTGGGGGACCGCACCGTGTCGGCCCCTGCCGGGACTGGATGTCGATCCCCGGGATTGGCTTGCGTTCCTAATCCGCGAACTGCATCGCCACTACGGGGTACGGCCGGTTGTGCTGGTGGACGAGTACGATGCGCCACTGGTGGAATTCATCGGCACGGACGTGGATCCGGCTCCCGTCCTCCGTCTGTTGCGCGGCCTTTACGGGGTGCTCAAGAGCAGCGAGGCGGACCTGTATGGGGTCTTCCTGATAGGGATTTCCCGCTTTTCCCAGGTCAACCTATTCTCGGCTCTCAACAATCTCCAGGACCTGTCCGAGACGGACGCGTGTGGCGCGCTATGCGGCTTCACGGAGGAGGAGGTGGCACAGCACTTCGATCCCTTCCTGCGCCATATCCAGGAACTTGTACCGGAGTTCAGGGGTCGGGACATCATGGCGGAACTGAGCCATTTCTACAATGGCTATCGCTTCAGTCCCGAACCCGAAGCGCCCTCTGTCTTCAATCCCTACGCCCTGCTGATGTGCATGCACAGCCTCCAGTCCGGGTCGGCGCGCAGAAATGCGGCACGGGGACAGTGGCCCGCCCACTGGTCCTCCTCTGGTTCTCCGGATTTCCTGGTGCGATTGGTGCGGCAAGGCCGGATTCGCCTGCCGAACGAGGTTGACGGCAACAGCTACCAGGCGGGTTCCAGTTATCGGATCGACCACCCCGACTACGTGGCGGTGATGCTGCAGACGGGGTACTACACGCTGCGGGGTGGCGGCGACGAGCCGCTGCGCGTGGAGTATCCCAATCTGGAGGTGCGCCGGACCTATGGCAAGGAATTGCTGGAGGCCTATGTGCCGGGAGGCAACACGGTGCCCGTGGAGAGGCTGGGAGAAGCTCTGCGCACCGGGGACCAGGAAGCGTGGTGCAGGCGGCTGGAGACCCTGTTTCACGGCATTCCCTACGACAACCTGCTGAACGAAGGAGCCTACCGCGCGGTGATGCACGTTCTCTGTCAATTGATGGCTTCCTTCAGTCTCTCCGAGCCTCACAGTTGGGGTGGTCGCTCCGACCACGTAGTGTTCATCGACGACCAGGTCTTCGTGATCGAGGTGAAGCTGAACGCTTCGGTGGAGAGGGCACGGGCCCAACTACGCGCCAGGGGCTATGCCAAGCCGTATATGGAGGGGGACCAAGAGGTGACCGCCATCTACCTGAACTTCAACCGCGGCAGGAATTCCGAGAATCCGCCCCATATCGAATGTGAGTTTGAGAGGCTGCATCCCTAGGCGGACAGGGCTTGTTCCGGACGAGCCATGATCAAAACTGTCTGCGCCTCATGTCGCATGGCACTTTGGTCGCGGTTCTGTGTGGGCAGTTTGGGCAGGAGGCTGTGCAGTGCTGCAACGGCCATCTTTGCTTAGCCGCGGGCCTCGCCTTCAGCCAAGCCTTCCTCCTGACCGCGGGGTTCTTGCTGTCCGGTATCAATCTATACTTGCCATATGCATCGAGGGTCTGTGCCCTAATCGAATGAGGAAGGGCTCATGAGTGGTGATGTGGAAACCCGGATGAAGACCGCGAAACTCTTTTGGAACGGAGGGGCCCAAGCCGTGCGCTTGCCCAAGGAGTTCCGCTTCCAGGGTGAGGAGGTTCACGTGCGCCGGGTGGGTACTGCAGTCATCCTGGAACCGGTGAGCCAAGACTGGTCTTGGCTGGATGCTATTCAGGGTACCTTTACCGAAGACTTCCTGGCCGACCGCCAACAACCCGACCATCAGGAACGAAAGGGACTGGCCTCCCTGTTTGACTGATGCGGTTTCCGCTGGACACGAACGCGGTCATTGCCCTATTCGAAAACAGCTTGCCTCGTCTGAACCAGCGTGTGTGAGCATGCCAAGTGTTCGACATTGGGTTGTCGGCAGTCGTCGGGTACGAACAGTTTCATGGCGCGTTCAAGAGCCAGCGGCAGGAACACAACCTGAGACGAGTGGAACTGATTGGCTTTCCGCTCGTGCCTTTGGACTGGGCCGCGGCGCGCGCTGCCGGTGAGATCAGGGCCTTGTTGGCCCAAGGGGTGTAGCCGATCGGACCCTACGACATTCTGATCGCGGGGCAGGCGCTGTCGCGCAACTTGATCCTGGTCACATCAAACACAAAGGAGTTTGACCGTGTGCCCCGGTTGGTTGTGGAAGATTGGTCCAGAGCCGATTCGCAGGGCACTGTCCCGATGCTGCATTGAACCCTCGTCATGTGGACATACAAAGCTGCTCTGCTGCGGCTGGACCACACAAACGGGTCTGGTCCAGCCCGCGACCACTGGAGCGCGGAATGACCTGCCCTGTGGCCTGAACATGCAGTCCCGGTAACCTCAGGAGCTGTAGGCACTGGGATGACTCCCCGATTGTTCAACCGGGATTGCTGCCATGTTCCTTGTTCCGAAAGTCAACTTGGCAACCGCACTCTCGCCATCCATAGTGGCATGAGCCCGGCAGTCGCCCATATGCGCGGCTTCTCTGGTCGATCGGGAGCAACTGGACTTGGATCATCGGTTCGTCACCCTATCCCGCAACGGGCCGGCAGTCATGCCGGAGTGCGTCCCGCCTGAACCTCTTTCCTGTCTTCAGGATCGATCCTGTTGACCGTCCGGATGAATCCTCCCGGAACAGGGATGCGCACCCACCGGGGTGCGCATCCCTGTGAATTCAGAGAGGCCCGGCGTCGCCGTAGCATCTACTCTCCCGGAGGTCGGTAGGTCACCGTCTTCCGGGTGGCCTCATCGATTTCCTCCGGTGTGATCAGCTGCACCGTGCTGATGCTGATCGCACCTCGTGCCGTGATGGACAGGGAAAGCGCGGCAGCCGTCACCGCATCGGGCAGGTCATAGATCATGTACAGGTCCGCACCGCCAAAGGCATAGTAGAAGGCCTCCAGCTCTCCGCCCTGCTCTCGGCCCATCTCTTCGAAGACTTGCCGTCGCGAAGTGCCGCCTTCTTGCAGCAGGCCCTGTATTCCTGTTGTCGTGTAGTTCGCCTGATACAGAAACTTTGGCATGACGAGTTCCTCGTATGCTGGTGTTGTCGTTGAATCAAGTGTAAACCCGTTTGCCTTGGACCGTTATCATCCTGCTGGTTGTGCCCCTGCGCCGGAAGTTGCTGCAGGACCCGGCCGGCCGCCAAGTGCCGATGGCCCTGCCCTGCACCGCCCCATACCGCCAGTTGGTCCGTCACCGCTGCCTTGTCCCAGGCCAAGGTTGAAGTTCGTTCTCGGCCTGTAGGCCGATCCTGCATCTACTCCATCGGGTTTGACGCAAGCGACCAAACCGGTATTGACAGCAGAACCTTCCTGTAGCTACAATTTTGTAGTGTAGGGTAAGGGAGTGCGCTTGCGTTGGACTTGGCATCAGGCTAAGAATGAGGCGAACCTTCGGAGGCACGGCCTCAGCTTCGAGGCTGCAGTCTTGGTGTTTGATGACCCCCTGTCTGCGACGCGGGAAGATCCGTATCCATATGAGCAACGGTGGCGAATCATCGGCAGGGCAGAGCCTCAGGTTGTGATGGCAGTCCACACTTGGCCTGATTTCGACACGGGGACCGGGCGTATCATTTCGGCACGCAAGGCGACGAGACACGAGGGGAAGGTCTATGAAGAAGGACACGACTGAGTTGCCGGCAGACATTCAGGCGCAAATACGGGCGCTGGAGGCTCTGCCCAACGACCAAATCGATACAACTGATGCCCCGGAGACTCTTGACTGGTCCGATGCAAGGCGCGGGGTCTTCTACCGTCCTGTGAAGCAGCAGATTACGCTGAGGATCGACGCGGACATCATCGCCTGGTTCAAGGCCCGCGCTCGTGATGGTCGCGGCTACCAGACAGACATCAATGGAGCACTTCGTGAGCATGTCAAGAGGACGATCCGTTCCGCAAGCCAAAGTTGATCAGCGGAGCCAGTGACGAAGTGTCAAGAATCTTGAGGAAGGTTCTTGGGCTGGGTGGGATGAAGCGTTCAACTCCATCTTTCGCCATTGGCACAGTTTCGGGTTCGTTGATGTTGATCCGAGCCAGTCCGCCCAAAATCTTCTCTCATGGTAGACATGAAGTTTGGCGATGCTCGTGCTGGCGACAAGGGCATCGGTTTCGGTGAGGTACTGGAATTGGCGGCCGACGCGATGACTCCCAATCCTGCGCACTGGTCTGAGCGAGCTTGATGCACCTCAATCCAATTGAGAGCAATCCGTTCAAAGACGAGCGTGAGCAGTCCGAAACGGAATCCCCTATTCCTTTGGGTTTCGAATCGGAGTGTCTGACTCTGCAATGGAAGATCTGCAGCAAGTCTGGACGGAACGTCCCGGCATAGCCGAGCATGTGTGAATGTCACATGAGGACAATGTCTGTCATTGAAGGCAACAGGTCAACCCACGGCGAAACCATCGTCCTGCTGTTGCTGGGCGAATCCGTGGACGGACGGTTGATGCGGGAATGTGACGAAGTGGTGGGCCATGACCTGGCAGTTTCGTATGTGCGCGGAGATGGTCTTGTCGGATCGGGAACTGACCCAGCCTGCACGCGCGTGCACCTTGAGACCTCTGCGCGCGGGGCTACAATGGACGCATGAATATCTTTCCGATGGTCACTCCTGCCATCGACCATGATGAACACGCCTGTCGTACTGCACAGGTCGTCGTACAGGTTGATGGTATCGAACAGGTGATCCTGTTCGGCTCCCGAGCGCGCGGCGACCACCGGTCGGATTCCGACCTTGATCTGTTGGTGGTATACGAGTCGTGCAGGTCGAGCAGGCGGGCTAAGAACGCGTCTTCATCGACAACTGCTCCGGCTCGGTCGTATGTGTGGACCGTCCGCGGCTACAGCAATTGTGCGCTCAACTGCGGATCGGCAACCTGATCGTGCTCTGGAAGCTCGACCGTCTGGGCTGCAACCTGCGCGATCTGCTCACGTTCGTCAGCGACCTCGAAGGCGATGGCATCGAGGTCGTGTCGCTGACCGAACAGATGGACACCACCACGATGTGCTGGCTGGTGTATGAGCGCAACTCGATTTCTGAACGCCCAAAGGCCGGTTTGCGCGCCGCCCGGGCGCGGGGCCGCAAGTTTGGCGACGCACAGATTAATCGGGTGGCCGAACTGCTGCGCGCCGGCCAGCTGATGGTGGATGAGATCTGTGCCATCATACGGATTGGCTGCACCACGCTTTACCGCTACATCACGCCCGAAGGCGACATCCTCACCGAACCGAGATTGTGACGATCAGCTTGGAGAATTCGAGACATGCCGTTTGTTCAGTTATTGGTGTTCGCGGGTTTCAATCTCCTCCTGCTCCCCTACGCGGCCCACAAGACTGGTTATCGTTGGTGGGCCTATCTGATTTGGGGTGTGATACTCGGCGCTGTGTTGGCCCTGCCCTCGGCCTTCATGGATGGAATGAGCGGAGGCAATATGGGCCGAACAATGTGGATCATTGTTGACGCAAGTGTGGTTCTCTTCACATGTCTTCGTCTGGCATTGACCAAAAAGCGGTACCAGATAGAATCGTGAGGGCAATGCCGGAAGGGACAGAAGGGAAACGACTACCTTATACCAATCCAGTATAGTTATGGCATTGTAAGGATTCCACTTGGTGGGGGGCATCCCATGACCCGCAAGATCGCGGTGGTGTGGGCCGCCGAGGATACGGCGGCGGCCCTGCATGCGCGCTACCGCGCCA
>Ga0209754_1003432_pt1 | contig 10781 bp, 8 predicted proteins | sample MesohylBB_FD_187295 | JGI IMG/M metagenome (GOLD analysis project Ga0209754, IMG submission 187295) | Host-associated microbial community of the marine sponge Aplysina aerophoba from Gulf of Piran - sponge mesohyl, lysed by bead beating... | ecosystem: Host-associated > Porifera > Sponge >... | reverse complement strand
CCGCCACACCGACGCCAACCGCGACGCCCAGTGCCGCTGCATCGACCGCAACGCCGACGGACACCGCGGCACAGGACGACGCAAACGAGCGAGCGGCCGTGCTCCAGGAGGGCGCGGCCCCCGGCGTGGTGATCGTCGTGGGCGTCGAGTGGGCCTTCGGGACGGGACTCGCTTCCGTACCGGCAGGCAAAGTGACCTTCGAGATGCTCAACGAGGGCGCGGTCGTGCATGACCTGTGGGTGATCCGCGCGGACCTCGCATACGACGAACTGCCTGTCCAGAGCGGCGTTGCCGTGACGGGCGGCGATATCGAGGTGGTCGATAAGGTCCTGGAGACCCCGGCGGGCACGACCGTGAGCCTCACGGTCAACCTCGAGCCCGGGACCTACGCGCTGATCTGCAACATCCCCGCGCACTACGAACTGGGGATGCGAGCGCCGTTCACGATCGAGTGAGGCAGCCTCATCGCGGGGGCATCGCGGTCGCACGGTGCGGCCCCTTCACAGGGCTCACGCGCGGATGTATCGTCGCGGCTGAAGCGAACGACGCTCGACATGACGGAGGGAGTCCTGCAATGGCTGACTGCATAGTCTGCGGCGCCGAGGTCACCGACGACGACACCAACAATTTCCGCTGGTTCCACAGCGACGGGAAGTGGTACCGGTTCAACGACATCGGCTGCCGGAACCGCTTCATCGGCAACCCCGAGCGGTATCTGAACCCCGAGGAAGCCGAGGCCTAGCACCTCGACGCGGTTTCCTCGAGGCCTGACGACACGGCGTTGCCGTGCGCCCCAGCCCCGCACCGATGGCGTGGGGCAAGGACACAAGGGCGCACGGCAAGCGCGTGCGTTGATCCGCTACCTCCCGACACGTCCCGGAGGAGACTGGGATCACGTCGGACGGGTGGCGGATCATTGTGGTGCCGGTCGCTCTCGCTTCCAGCGATGCACACCTGCCTTCCGCGCTTCTGATACATCGTATCTCTTCGACGATGTCGTGACGATACTGCATCTCAGTTAGGATGTCTACACGCAGCTCGAACCGGGACCGAACGGAGCGCCCATGACCACCGCCGCACCCGACTCCACTGACGTCGCCGGCTACGAGGTCGTCGTCGGCCTCGAGGTGCACGCGCAGCTGCGCACGCGCTCCAAGATGTTCTGCGACTGCGCCAGCGACTACTTCGCGGCGGACCCGAACACGCGCGTCTGCGCGGTCTGCCTCGGCATGCCGGGCGTGCTGCCCGTCATCAACCGCGCGGCCGTCGACCGGACGATCCTCACCGGCCTCGCCTTCGGCTCCGAGATCCCCGAGCACTCCAAGTTCGACCGCAAGAACTACCCCTACCCCGACCTCATGAAGGGCTACCAGATCTCGCAGTACGACCAGCCGCTGTGCGTCGGCGGCGTCGTCCGCATCGAGGTGGACGGCGACGAGCACGAGATCCGGCTGGAGCGCATCCACCTGGAGGAGGACACCGCGCGCCTGCTGCACCGTGAGGACGACGGCGGCTACTCGCTGCTCGACGTGAATCGCTCGGGCGTGCCGCTCATGGAGATGGTGTCCGAGCCGGACCTCCGCTCGTCGGCGCAGGCCGTCGCGTACCTGCGCAAGCTGCGTCAGACCCTGCGCTACCTCGACGTCTCGGACGCCGACATGGAGAAGGGTTCGTTCCGCTGCGACGCCAACATCTCGCTGCGGAAGCCCGGCGATCCCCTCGGCTCGAAAGTCGAGATCAAGAACATGAACTCGTTCCGCGCCGTCCAGCGCGCGATCGAGTTCGAGATCGGGCGTCAGGCCGCCATCCTCGACGCCGGCGGGACCATCGACCAGGAGACGCGCGGCTACATCGACGCCACCGGCCACACGGCCAGCCAGCGCTCCAAGGAGGAGGCGCACGACTACCGCTACTTCCCCGAGCCGGACCTCCCGCCGCTGTCGATCACATCGGAACGGACCGCGTCGCTGCGCGAGCGGCTGCCCGAGCTGCCGGACGCCCGCCGCGCGCGCTTCGAGACCGACTACGGGCTCTCGGCCGACGAAGCGCGCATCCTCGTCGAGACGCGCGCACGCGGCGACGCCTACGAGACCGCGGTCGCCCTCGCCGGTGACGACGACGCCGAGCGGGCCGCACGCGCGCGGCCGGTGGCGCTGTGGGTCATCGGGGATGTGGCGGCCCTGCTCAACGAGCTCCCCGGTGACGCCGAGCTCGCCGACACGAAGCTCACGCCCGGCCACATCGCCGAACTCGTGCGCCTCACCGAAGCCGGTACGATCACGGCGGCGACCGCCAAGGAGGTCCTCGTCGCCGCCTACGAGTCGGGCGACACCCCCGGCGCGATCGTCGAGGCGCGCGGACTCGGCCAGGTGCGCGACGACGCGGAGATCGCCCGCATCGCCGCAGCGGTCGTCGAGGCGAACCCGAAGCCGGTCGCCGACTACCGCGGCGGCAAGGACAGCGCGATCAAATTCCTCGTCGGCCAGGTGATGCGCGAGACGCGCGGCCGGGCCGACCCAAACGAGGCGCAGGCCGCGCTGCGCGCCGTCCTCGACGCCTGAGCGGGGCCAACACCATGCGACGCGGGCTTGATCGCTGGCTGCGCGCACCCGACGATGAGGGTCGGGCGGGGTGGTCAGGAGCGCGCGTGAGCCGCACCAGCTTCGCCAAATGGCTGTACGTCGGCCTCCACATCAAGCGCTGGCTGCTGCTGATCCTGCTCGGCGTCGTGCTCATGGCGCTGGGTATCGCCTACCTGCTGCGCGAGGTCTACGTCTCCTACGCCTTCCCGGACTGGGTCGCCACCGCGACGCTGCAGTTCTTCCCCCGCTGGGTGCGAGGGGTGCTCTTCATCTCCACCGCGACGGTCATTACCGTGATCGCGACGTGGAAGCTCAACCGCTCAATCGTCAGCGCCGTCATCCCCCTCGACGAGGGTGAAGACCTCGTCAGCCGCATCTGGCAGCAGCGCACGCAGGACCGCGGCCCGAAGATCGCCGTCATCGGCGGCGGCACCGGCCTCTCGACGCTGCTGCGCGGGCTCAAGAGCTACACGGGCAACATCAGCGCGATCGTCACCGTCGCCGACGACGGCGGGTCGAGCGGCGTCCTCCGTCGCGACCTCAACGTGATCCCGCCCGGCGACATCCGCAACTGCATCGCCGCCCTCGCCGACGCCGAGCCGCTCGTGACCCGGCTGTTCCAGTACCGCTTCGGCGACGACGCCGGTCACGGCATCGCGGGCCACTCCTTCGGCAACCTCTTCATCGTCGCGATGTCCGAGGTGACCGGGAACATGGAGGTCGCGATCCGCGAGACTTCGCGCGTGCTCGCGGTGCGCGGCCGCATCCTGCCCGCGACCCTCGAGGACATCACGCTCGGCGCGCGCCTCGCGGACGGGTCGGTCGTACACGGCGAATCCGTGCTGCCCGAGGCCGGCTCCCCGATCGAGCAGGTCTTCATCGAGCCCGCGCAGGCGCCCGTCAACAGCGAGGTCGTCGCGGCGCTGCTCGACGCCGACCTGATCGTGATCGGCCCGGGCTCGCTCTACACCTCGGTGCTGCCGAACCTCATGGTGGCCGGCCTCGCGGAGGCCGTGGTCGCTTCGAGGGCGCACAAGGTCTTCGTCTCCAACGTCGCGACACAGCGCGGTGAGACGGACGCGTTCGACGCCGCCGACCACTACGCAGCGATCTGTCGCCACCTCGGCCGCGACGACGTCGCCGACGTGGTGCTCGCAAACAGCAACCTGCCCGCCGAGCCACTCCCGGCGGAGTGGCAGTCCGAGGCCGTGGTAGCGCCCGGCGACGCCGGCTACGGCGAGGCACGCCTCGTGCTGGCCGACCTCGTCGACCCGGAGCACCGCTACCGTCACGACTCGGAGCGCCTCGCCGCGGCTGTGATGCGCCAGTACTACGAGCGCGACCTGCGCACGCGGGCGCCCTCGACGACGGCCGGGGCGTGATCGCGGTTGCCCCAAGCGGCCAGCGGCGGCTAGCCTCGAACGACCATGCAACTGACAGACTTCCTACACATCGCACAGATCCTCGTCGCGATCGTCCTGATCGTGATCGTGCTCATGCAGGTGAAGGGCACGGGCTTCGGCGCCGCGCTCGGCGGGGCCGACCAGAGCTTCCGCACGCGTCGAGGCATCCAGAAGTCGCTGCACCGCCTCACGATCGTCGTCGTGATCGTCTTCATCGGCTTCGCGCTGTGGGCGGTGACCGTCACCTGACGCCCGCGACCAACCCGCGACGGTCCCCCTGATGCGCGTCGTCTTCTTCGGCTCGCCCGACTACGCCCTGCCCACGCTGCGAGGGCTCCTCGAAGCGACCGACGTCGACGTCGTCGCGGCCGTCACGCAGCCGGACCGCCCGCGCGGTCGCTCAGGCAAGGCGATCGCCACACCGGTGAAGCAGCTTGCCGACGAGGCGGGCGTGCCGGTGCTCACACCCGAGCGCATCCGCCGCGAGCAGACGGCCGAGATCGCAGCCTTCGAGGCGGACGCCGGGGTGCTCGCCGCCTCCGCCCACATCCTCCCGACCCACCTGCTCGAGACGTTCCCGCGCGGCGTGCTGAACGTGCACGCCTCGCTGCTGCCGAGGCATCGAGGGGCGTCACCGGTGGCCGCGGCGATCCTCGCAGGGGACGCCGAGGCGGGCGCGACAATCATGCAGATCGTCCGCGAACTCGACGCAGGGCCCGTGGTCGGCAAGATTTCGACACCGATCGAGCCACTCGACACGACAGCCACGCTCACCGATCGCATCGCCGAACTCGGTGCGCAGCGGCTCGTCGAGCTCCTCGGGCCGTGGGTCGCCGGCGAAGTCGAGGCGACGCCGCAGGACGAGTCGCTCGCGACGTACGCGCCGATGCTGTCCAGGGCCGACGGCGCGCTCGACTGGTCGCGCCCGGCCGAGGAGCTCTGGCGGCTCGTGCGAGCGATGCAGCCGTGGCCCCAGGCGACCACGACGTACGGCGATGCACCGTTCACAGTCCACGCCGCGTGGCCCGTCGACGCACCCGAGGAGGCTGCGCCCGGCGAGGTGTGCGCCGGCGACGGCGAGCCGCTCAGCGAGCTGCTGCCCGGCCGCGGCGCGCGCGCCGTGGTGGCGTGCGGCGAGGGCGGCCTCGCGCTGCTGCGCGTGCAGCGTGCGGGGCGGCGCGCGCTGGAGATCGAGGACTACCTCAACGGCGACCGCACCCTGATCGGAGCGCGCCTCGGCAGCGAGGCGTAGCCGACCCGGCTGCTAGACTCGACCCGTGCCCGCCCACCTCCTCGACGACTCACTCGCAGATATCGCGGCCCGTCTCGAGACGTGGGGCGAGCCCGCGTACCGCGCACGCCAGATCGCTCGCTGGGCGCTGCGCGAGGGGGTCACCTCGTTCGACGCGATGACCGACCTGCCGTGCGCGCTGCGGACGCGCCTCGCGCACGCGTACACGCTGGAGCCGCCCTCGGAGCTTGCGCGCACGGCCGCCGACGACGGGAGCACGACGAAGGTGCTGCTCGGACTCGGAGAGCCTGCGCCCGGCGCGCCCTCGTTCGCCGTCGGGGACGCTGTCGAGGCCGTGCGGATGGACTACGACCCGGATCGACCCGAGCACGCCACAGGCACCCGACGCCGCGCGACGGTCTGCGTCTCGACGCAGGCGGGCTGCGCGATGGGCTGCGTCTTCTGCGCCACCGGGCAGCAAGGCTTCACGCGCAACCTCACCACCGCCGAGATCCTCGCGCAGGTGCTGCACTTCACCCGCGGCAACCCGGAGTCGGGTGTCTCGAACGTCGTCTTCATGGGGATGGGCGAGCCGCTAGCGAACTACGAGCCGACCCTGCGGGCCGTGCGCTGGCTCATCGACCCCCACGGTCTGGACATGCGCGCACGTGGCGTCACGATCTCCACCGTCGGCCTCGAGGGGCCGATCCGCCGCCTCGCCTCCGAGGGACTGCAGATCGGCCTCACCGTCTCGCTGCACGCCCCGGACGACGAACTGCGGCGGCAGCTCATCCCCACCGCGGGCGGCGTGACTCTCGACGGGCTCATCGATGCCTCACGTGAGTACGTCGACCGCACGGGCCGGCGCGTGACCTTCGCCTACGCGCTCCTCGAAGGGGTCAACGACGAGCCCGAGCAGGCGCGCCGCCTGGCCGCGCGCGTGCGCGGGATGCGCGCGCACGTGAACCTCATCCCCTACAACCCGACGGCGGGCGAGGGGCTGCGACGCCCCTCGACGGCTCGTGTGCGCGCCTTCCAGCGAGAGCTACAGGCCGCGGGCATCAACGCGACAGTGCGCATCGAGCGAGGCGTGGAGATCGCGGCCGCGTGCGGGCAGTTGCGCACGGATGTGGCGCTGGGCGACGCGCCGCAGCCGCTGGCCGTGGTGGAACCGGGAACCGGGTAACGAGGAGCGAGCCGCTACTCGCTGTCGTCCTCGGAGGCCTCGCCGGCCTCGCCCTCTTCGCCCTCGGCAAGCTCGCCCTCTTCGCCCTCGAGCAGCTCGGCTTCCTCGACGGCGTCCTCGATCTTGCGGGGGCGCTGGACGCGCACGAGCATGATGTCCATATCGGTCATCACCTCGATACCCGCGGGCAGATCGAGGTCGGCCACGGTGAGCTGGTCGTCCAGCTCCTCGAGCCCGTCAACGTTGATCTCGAGGTGGCCGGGAATGTCGGCGGGAAGCGCCTGGACCGAGATGTGATCGGCGCCGGTGATCACGACACCCTGGTAGGTGTGCACCGCGGGCGCCTCACCGGTCACCGTGATCGGCACCATGGCCTGCATCGTCCGGGTGAGGTCGACCTGGTAGAAGTCGAGGTGCTGGAGCTCGCGCGTCAGTGGGTGACGCTGCACGGACCGGACGACCACGGGACGCTCGCTGTCCTCGCCCTCGATATCGAGTTCGATCAGCGAGTTGAGGCCGTGCTCGGTCATGATCGTCTCGGCGCCCCGGTACGGCAGCTGCACCGCCACCGACTCCAAGCCACGGCCGTAGACGTTCGCCGGCAGGATGCCGTCCCAGCGCAGCCGCTTGGCGCGCTTGCCCAACACGGACCTCGTGGTCACGGAGTATCGATCTGGCATCGAACCGGTCTCCCGATGGTGGTCGCGTCGACGGGCGCGCGAGCGCCAGCAACCCACGCTATCCGCGTCGCCGTCGCAGGGTCAAGCCACGCGCCGCGAGGCTCCGCCGCGCGCGCGGGCGCTGGTACGATGCACCCATGACGCCACGCCGCGCCACCCGCGAGCGCCACCATTGCCCGCAGCGATGAGTGAGCACGGCTCCACCCTGCTGGGCGTCGACGTTGGCGGCACCTTCACCGACTTCGTGCTGTGGCGCGACGGCGCCGTCGAGTTGCACAAGCGCCCCTCGACGCCCGATGACCCATCACGCGCGGTGCTTGCCGGCATCGACGCGCTCGGCGTCGCGCCGGACCTCGTCGTGCACGGCTCCACCGTCGCGACGAACACGGTGATCCAGCGCCGCGGCGCGCGCACCGCGCTCGTCGCGACCGAGGGCATGCGCGACCTGCTCATCATCGGCCGCCAGACCCGGCCCGACATCTACGACCTCGAACCCGTCACGCCCGACCCGCTCGTCCCGGACGAGCGGCGGCTGGAGCTCAGCGCGCGACTGCGGCCCGACGGCTCCGTCGAGCGCGCCGCCGACGACTCCGAGGTGCGCACGCTGGTGGAAGCGGCCGTCGAGGCGGACGCCGAGGCGCTCGCCGTCTCGCTGCTCTACGCGTACGCCAACGGCGAGCACGAGCGGCTCTTCGAGGACCTCGCCGCCGAGGCCGGGCTCTACGTCTCGCTCTCCTCGCGCGTCTCGCCCGAGTACCGCGAGGTCGAGCGCACGGCGACGACCGTACTCAACGCGTACGTCGGCCCGGTCATGTCGGCCTACCTCGCGCGCCTCGAGGCCGGCCTCGCGGACCGCGGCTCCGGGACGCTCCGCGTGGTGCAGTCCGACGGCGGATCGGCGACGCCGCAGCGCGCCTCGGCGCTGCCGGTCGCGACGCTGCTCTCCGGCCCGGCCGCCGGGGTCGCGGGCGCGCTCCAGATCGCGCAGCGCGCGGGCTTCGACCGCATCATCACCTTCGACATGGGCGGCACCTCCACGGACGTCGCGCTCTGCGACGGCGCGCTGCCGGCGCGCCCGGACATCGACGTCGCCGGGCTGCCGGCGCGCACGCCGGCGGTCGACGTCCACACGGTCGGCGCGGGCGGCGGCTCGATCGCGCGGCTCGACGCCGGCGGCGCGCTCCACGTCGGGCCGCAGTCGGCTGGCGCCGACCCCGGTCCGGCCGCCTACGGGCGTGGCGAGGACTTCACCATTACCGACGCCAACCTGCTGCTCGGCCGGCTGCCGCCCGCCGGCCTGCTCGGCGGCGCGATGGCGCTCGATGCCGGGCGGTCGCGCCGGGCCGCGTCGAACGTCGCGAGCGCGTTCGGCGCGGACATCGAGCGCGCCTCCCAGGCCGTGCTCGACGTGGCCGTCGCGAACATGGAGCGCGCGCTGCGCGTGGTCTCGGTGCAGCGCGGCTTCGACCCTCGGGAGTTCACGCTCGTGGCCTTCGGCGGCGCGGGGCCGCTCCACGCCTGCGCGCTCGCCGATGCCGTCGAGGTGCCTCGGGTGCTCGTACCGATGGCGCCCGGCGTCATCGCCGCGCTCGGCGCGGCCGGCAGCGACCTCACGGCGGCGTTCGCTCGCTCCGTGCTGCTCCCGCTCGACCCGTCCGCCACCGGCGCGCTCCGGGACGCCCTCGCCGCGGCCGGCCGCGAGGCGGCCGACCGGCTCGACCGGCCCGGCGCCGACCTGCACTGGGCGCTGGACCTCCGCTACCTCGGCCAGTCCTACGAGCTGACCGTGGAGCTCGACGGCATCGAGTCAGACGAGTCGTTCGCGAGTGCGGCCTCGGACTTCCATGCCCTGCATGAGGCGCGCTTCGCGCACCAGGACGCCTCGGCGCCCGTCGAGGTGGTCAACGTGCGCGCGACGGCGCGCGCCGCCACGGGCGCGACCGCGCCCGAGCCTGCCTTCGACTCCAAAGGCGCTGCGCCTGTCACCGTCGAGGCCTGGTTCGGCGGGCGGCCGCACCCGACGCAGCTCGTCGACCGCGGGGCGCTCCGCCCCGGCGACCTACTCGACGGCCCCGCGCTCGTCGCGCAACTCGACTCGACGACGGTAATCGCGCCGGGCTGGACCGCGACGGTGGACGAGCAAGGCAACCTGCTGCTGGAGCGACGATGACCACGGGACAGGAAGCACTCGAACTCTCGGCCGCCGACCTCGCGATCGCGGACGCCGTCCTGTCCTCGATCGCCGAGGAGATGGGCGAGGCGCTCGGGCGGACGGCTTACTCGCCCAACATCAAGGAGCGTCGCGACTTCTCGTGCGCGGTGTTCGACCCCGAGGGGGCGATGGTCGCCCAGGCGGCGCACATGCCCGTCCACCTCGGCTCGATGCCGGCGTCGGTGCTGGCGGTGATGGAGCTCGGGCCCTTCGAGGATGGCGACGTCTGCGCGGTCAACGACCCGTTCCTCGGCGGCACGCACCTGCCCGACCTCACGACCGTCGCGCCCGTGTTCGGCGCGTCGGGCGCGCTCATCGGCTTCGTCGCCACGCGCGCGCACCACGCCGACATCGGCGGCATGGCGCCGGGCTCGATGCCCGTGGCGACCGAGTTGCTCCAGGAAGGCCTCGTCGTGCCGCCGATCCGGCTTGTGCGCGCCGGAGTGCCGGAGGAGTCCGCGCTGGCGCTCTTCGTGCGCAACTCGCGCGCCCCGGACGAGCGTCGGGGCGACCTGCGGGCGCAGCTTGCCGCGACGGCGCTCGGCGCTCGGCGCGTGCAGGCCGCGGCTATTCGGTTCGGCGAGGACGGCCTGGCGCAACGCCACGCGGCGCTCCTCGACCACGGCGAGCGCAGCATCCGCGCGGTCATCGCGGGCATCCCCGACGGCACGTACCGCTTCGAGGAGCGCATGGAGGACCCGCCGCCGGGCGCCGACGCGCTGTACATCCGGCTCGCGCTCACCATCGACGGTGACGCCGCCCACTTCGACTTCACGGGCACCGACCCCGAGAGCGAGCGCTCCTCGCTCAACGCGGTCGCGGCCGTGACGCGCTCGGCCTGCTACTACGTGATGCGCTGCCTGGCCGGTCCCGACGTGCCCACCAACGAGGGCTGTTACCGGCCGGTGCGCTTCACGCTGCCGGAGCGCTCGGTGGTCGCGGCGGGGCCGCCGCGCGCAGTCTCCGCGGGGAACGTCGAGACCTCGCAGCGCATCACCGACGTCGCGCTCGGCGCGCTCGCGCCGGCGCTGCCGGACCGCATCCCGGCCGCCTCGCAGGGCACGATGAACAACGTCACCATCGGCGGCTATGACACGGCGCGTAGCCGCCCGTACGCGTACTACGAGACGATCGCGGGTGGCGCAGGAGCGGGCCCCCGGCGCGACGGGCGCCCGGCCGTGCACACGCACATGACGAACACCATGAACACGCCGGTCGAGGCGCTCCCCCTCGCCTACCCGTTCACCGTCGAGCGCTACGAGGTGCGCGCCGGATCGGGTGGCGACGGCCTGCATCGTGGCGGCGACGGGCTCGTGCGCGAGTACGCCTTCCACGACCGCGCGACCGTTACGCTGGTTACCGAGCGTCGCTCCTTCGCCCCGTGGGGGCTCGCAGGCGGCGGCGACGGCGCACCCGGCCGCAACGTGCTCGTGCGCGCCGACGGGTCTACGCACGCGCTGCCGGCTCGCGCGCAGGTCGAGGTCGGG
>Ga0209754_1003428_pt1 | contig 10786 bp, 11 predicted proteins | sample MesohylBB_FD_187295 | JGI IMG/M metagenome (GOLD analysis project Ga0209754, IMG submission 187295) | Host-associated microbial community of the marine sponge Aplysina aerophoba from Gulf of Piran - sponge mesohyl, lysed by bead beating... | ecosystem: Host-associated > Porifera > Sponge >... | reverse complement strand
TTGACGTTCAGATATTCTAGGAGTCTGTCGGATTTCGGTTTGCTGTTTTAGAGTCTTTAGCGTTTTGATCAATTTAATTGAGGAGGTATTTGAAGGGAATCCGAAAGGTTCTCTTTAATACCTCCTCTTTTTTTCCACCCTGTCGTCGGCCAATTCCGAAAATTCTTTTCTGTGCCCGCCTAAAGAGAGTTCTCCACCGTTTTGGCGGAAAAATAGAACATCCGGTCAAATGAGTGTTTCGCATCTTAATGATGAGACGCCGGTCCGTCCGAAACACGTCGCAGCATCTCAGAAATTCAGTTCCATTGCGCACCCGGCAGCAAATGACGCTGTACTCAAGGATCGTTTATTGCGTTTAGCCAATTAGAGTGTAGATTCAATTACGAAAATCCCCCGAAATTCAATCGGAGGCACCATACTGCAGATGAACGAAAAACGGATAGGAGTAGATTATTCCGAGCTTCACCAGCTCGACAGCCCCGCAAACAGGCTCATAAGAGAATCCATTTGGGGAATAGAGGATGACATAGGACAGCAGTCCTTCATTACTCCCCGTTATCTTGATCAGCTGATCCCCAGGCTCGGCATAGAGAAAACAACGCATGTTCTTGACGTGGGAAGCGGAGCGGGCGGTCCCGCGGTATACATAGCCGACAGAACCGGATGCAGGGTATCCGGTATAGAGATTAACGAGGTGGGAGTCGACGTATCAAGAAAACTCGCGAAAAATTCCGGGCTTGAGGAACAAACGGGATTTCACCTGGGCGATGCGATGGAAATGCCGTTTACCGAAAACACGTTTGACCTGGCTATAAGTCTTAACGTGATGAACGTGTTTTCTGACAAGACGGGACTTTTCAAGGAAGTTCTCAGGGTGCTTAAGCCTTCCGGAACGTGGGCGTTTCTAAGCGGCACCTTTGAGATATCCGGTGACGAGGAAACAAAGCAGAAGATGGCGAGGGGCTATCTTATCCCGCAATATTACGATTCGCTTGAAAGTTACAGGAAAAAGCTTGAATCGGCCGGATTTCGTATCGAGGAGATAACTGAGTACGTGGCGGATTTCCGGGTTCAGGTTAAAAATTGGGGGGACGCTTATAAAAAGCATTCCACCGTGATTGCCGAAGAGCAAGGAGAGGAAAACACCCGCTATCACATTGAGTATTTTGATACGTACCTGAAACTGGTTGACGAGGGGAGAGCCTCAAATCATCTCGTCATATGCTCAAAGCCCGAATAAGGTTTATCAACCTAGGGTTTTCTTTTGTTAATTTTCGCCGCAATCCGGTTCTTTTACCAGTGCAAAATAGCACATTAAAAACAGCTATTTACGTCATTTAACATTTCGCTTGACATAGCTTAAGGAAAAAGTAGAGAATAAAGTGTGAATTCAGAATTTCAGGAGGAATGTGTGCCATGAGAGGATCTGTTTTTGGAATAATTTTTGCCGTGATAAGTGCGATTATGATCGCCCCGGCTTTTGCTGGCGACACCGCCGGTGCTCCCGATAAAAATACGGTGACGGCCGGTGATGTGGTCGATAAAGACACTCTTAAAAGTTTTGTTACGCGTGCGAAAAATTACATTGAAGCCGCTAGCACTCCTAGCGAGCTTTTTACCGTACTGAGAGAACTCAGAACCGATGAAACTTGGAGAAAAGGTTCTATCTACCTCTTTATCATACAACGGCCCACAGAAACCGGTGGCGAGATAGTTATTTTCAACGCAAGCAACCGTGACGCTGAAGGGGGGTCCATGCATGTCCTGGATGTAGACGGCGTGGATGTCGGCCATGAATTTGAAAAGATGGTATACGAAGGGGATGGCTTTATAGAGTACAGATGGGACAATCCGGCAGTCTCCGGAGACGAATTGAATGAACCAGGAAAAGTCCCCGGCACCTCGCGGAAACTTAGCTACGCAGTGGATATAAGCCTTATCGGTCACCCAGAGGATCTGATGCTGGGAGCCGGCTTTTATCTAGATCCACCTCCAGCAAGCAAAAAAGGATGCGCGATCGCGGCAACAGGAAGCGGAAACCTCTCTCAAAGCTCCATATTCAACCTGTTTTTGATGGTGTCCGCCTTGTTCCTAGCAATCTCGTGGAAAAGTCACCCGGAGAAAAAATGAACTCAGGTCGGATTTCGTTTTCCTGACCCGCTCAAAAACTGTTTGTAACGACGAAAGGCAAAAAAAGGGGAAGCACCCGAAAGGTTGCTTTCCCTTTTTTTTCGACCAGTTCACTTCCGATTCTTCTAGCTCCTCTAACGGGTTCCCCACACGGTCACACAGCTGGATGACCCTTAAGAACGGAGCAAAGATCTCTTGAAGCCCTCTCAGGGTCGTTTGACCCGAAAACACTCGTTATGACCGCTACACCGTCCACCCCGGTAGCAAGCACCTGCGTCGCATTATGGGGGAATATCCCCCCTATAGCGAATATCGGAATCCCAGTGATCGCGGTTTTCGCCTCGATCAGGGTTTCAAAAGGGGTGGGGATTCTGCCGGGTTTTGTCGGAGTAGCCCAAGGTGTGCCGAAAACAACGTAATCGGCGCCCATCCTCTCGGCGTGTATACCTCTTGGAAGAGAACCGTAACAGGAAACGCCTATAATGGCCCCGTTACCCAGCTTCTTTCTGGTGGGTATTATGTTCGGGTCGTCCTCGCCCAGATGCACTCCGTCGGCCTTTATTTCCATCATGAGTTCCGGGGAGTCGTTTATTATAAGCGGCACGCCGTATCTCTTCGTGATACCGAGAAGTTCCCTGCCCAAGGCGACGACTTCCGAGCGCGGAGAAGTCTTGGCCCTTAACTGAACGATATCCGCTCCCCCAGCCAACGATTTCTCAACTGTTTCGCAGAAAGAACCGCGCGGGATCAATCCCTCGTCGGTAATCACGTAAAGTCGCCCAAGTTCAAAACTCATAGCACACCGCAAACAGAACAAAAACCATTGCCGACCCGTTCGGAAAAATGGCTACATGCATCTTTTGAGGAACCTTCTGGCGTTTGCTATCTCTTTTCTCACGTTCGAGGTTGAAGTGCCCCCTGGGGAATTCCTGCTCTCAACAGAACCGGAGAATGTTATCACCTCGAAAATGTCCTCGTCGATTTTTTTGGAAAACCTGCGGAATTCGGAAAGCTTAAGGTCTGAAAGTTCCTTTCCGCCCCGCTCGGCGTAAGAAACTATCTTTCCCACGGTTTCGTGGGCCGAACGGAACGGGACACCCTTGCGGGCCAGATAGTCCGCCACGTCGGTCGCGGTGACAAAGCCTCCCCGAAGCGCTTTTTTCATGTTTTCTTCCTTGAATTCCAGCGTTTTAAGCATTTCGATATTAACCCGAAGACAAAGCTTTACAGTGTCGACCGTATCGAAAAGAGGCTCCTTGTCCTCCTGCATGTCCCTGTTGTAGGAAAGCGGAAGTCCTTTCATCAGAGTCAGGAGCGCACTCAGGTTTCCGTAGACCCTGGCGGTTTTTCCCCGGGTGAGTTCCGACATGTCGGGATTCTTTTTCTGGGGCATTATGCTTGAACCCGTAGTGAACCCGTCCCCGAGGTCAATGAAGTCAAACTCCTTTGCGCTCCACAAAACAAGTTCCTCGGAAAGCCTGCTTAGGTGCATCATCAAAATCGAGCAGCAGAATACAAACTCCGCACAGAAATCACGGTCGCTCACCGCGTCAATGCTGTTTCTGGAAACCGACTTGAAACCCAGATCTTCAGCGGTCATGTCCCTGTCTATCGGAAACGAGGTTCCCGCCCCGGCACAGGTTCCAAGAGGGCTCACATCCACCCTGGAAAGACAGTTAATAAACCTCTCGCGGTCGCGCTTTAGCATTTCGTAGTAGGCTAGAAGATGGTGGGATAGAAGCACGGGCTGGGCACGCTGCATGTGGGTGTAGAGAGGAAGAATCATCCCCAGGTTTTTTGCGGAAAGTTCGACAAACTGCTCCGCCAAGGCGCACACAAGAGAAATTATCTCTTCTGTCTCCCCCCTCAGGTAAAGCCTGGTGTCCGTGAGAACCTGATCGTTTCTGCTCCTGGCAGTGTGCACCATTGCACCCGAAGAGCCCGTTTTCTCAATAAGCCTTTTTTCTATATTGAGATGAATATCCTCGTAACTCTCGCTGAACTCAAACTCCCCGCGGTCTATTTCCTTTTCGATCTCCCGCAGGCCCTTGGTTATCCGGGATGCGTCCTTGCGGGAAATAATCCTGGTCTCGCGAAGCATCTTCACGTGGGCGATACTTCCCCTTATGTCTTCTTTGTAAAGACGCCTGTCGAAACTTACCGATTCTGAGAACTTCTCGGCGATATTGTGTGTCTGGGAAGCAAAACGTCCTCCCCACGCTTTTTTGGCCAACTCAGTCTCCTGCTCCCGCGTCGGTCAACGCAGCTTGCGTCGAATCAAGAAAAACCTTCCGGGTTGGATAGGCAAACTCTATCCCCTCCTCGGAGAACCTTTCAAATATCTTGAGGTTAACGTTTTGCTGTATATTCATGTAATCGTCAAACGACGGAGTAAGAACAAAGTAAACTATATCGTAGTTAAGGGCAAAATCACCGTAACTGCTGAAATGCGCCCTGCCGAATTTCGCCTTCGGTTCCGCGTCTATTATCTCCTTTAACAGTCCGGATATTCTCGCAAGGTTATCGTAGGAGGTTTCGTAAACAACTCCTAGGGAAAAAAGAATCCTGCGGGTGTTCATCCTCTTGTAGTTTTTTATGCGGCTTTGCAGCAGGTCGTTGTTCGACAAAACAAGCTGCTCGCCGGAAAGACTCCTGAGGCGTGTGGTCTTAAGTCCGATGTGCTCCACGTCCCCGCTCATACCGTCTATCACTATGAAATCCCCGACCTCGAAAGGCTTGTCGAAAATAATGGAAAGCGAGGCTATCAGGTCTCCCAGAACATTCTGAAGCGCGAGCGCCACGGCTATGCCACCCACGCCGAGCCCAGCGATTATCGTAGTCGGGTCAAAACCCAGGTTGTCGATCGTCAGAATTGCGAGGATTATCCAGAGAACCGATTTCGCGAAAAAACCTAGGCTTCTTATGTGCGTTATGGAAGAGCCGGCGCCGACGCCGATTTTCGAGAGCTTCTTACCTACGTAGTAATCAATGAAACCGCCTCCCCATAAACCGACCTGAACGAGAAGGCAGATAATTACCACACTTTTCCGCAATTCCCTTACCTGCTGGGTGAGGTCAAGGAAGAAGGTCGCCACGTAGGCCGAGAAAATTATGATCAGCACTATGCTGGTTTTCTCTAAGAGCGCCGAAACCAGATCGTCAAGATCAGTCTCGGTCTTCTCGGCAAGTTTGGCAAGCGACCTTACGAACCTTTTCAGAATGAAGTTAAAGACTAAGGCCAAAACGATCGCCGCTCCGAGAGCCCAGAGCCACGATTCAGCAGAATTGCCCAAGTAAGTCTGGCTAAATATTTCCTCGATGTTCAATAAAACATTCTCCCTAATGTAAAAATACGCCCGTTCTCCGCTGGGGCCATCATATAAATACCCGCTCGAATACCCTTAAACAACAAAGAAAGTCTGTGGAAAGAATCAGAAGGAACTTCCGGGTTCTTTTAGGAACTCGGTTTCTTCCGGGGTGGATTCTCTCCCCAAAGCCGCGTTTCTGTGGGGATACCTTCCGAATCTTTTTATTATATCAAAATGCCGCCCCGCAAAATCCGTAGAATAGGCAAGAGTTTCCCTGATTTGGGGATGAGAGGTATATTCATTTTCAAGAGCGGAGTATTTCTCAACGCTCAGGCCCTGGATCTCCAGATCCTCCGAGTGCATAAGCGGCAGGTAGAAAAACGTCCTGTGCGTTGGGTGAAGGTCCCGATCAAATCCTTTCTCAATACCCTCAAGGCATACGCGAAGCGCCAGTAAGTCCCTTGAAAACGCTTCTGGGGTATCGCGGTAGATGTTCCTTGGAAACTGATCGACAACTATTATAAACGCCACGGTTCCCAAGGGCGTTTCGAGCCAGTGGGAAAGTTCCTCTTTTTCGGCAAGCAGGACATATTTTTCGAACCTCTGCCTTACAAGATCGTCGAACTCCTCCGACTTCATCCACCAGGTCATCTGCTTCTCTTTATCCGGCAGTTCTCCTTCGCGCAGATCGCCAAACCAGAAACCCAGCACCTCGGAGATTGCTTCGGTTCCGTCCGTAGCCAAAACTTCCTTTTTCATACCCAAAAACTATACCATGCAGAATCAGTATCCCGCGGAAATCATCTTCCTGCCCAAAGTAAATCCAATTCGAAGCGAACCCCGAAGAACAGACCCCTGCTTCGGCAACCACATAGGGTTTTTTTCTAGTAAAGTAAAAAATTTGAGATTAGAACCGACTCCTTCAACCGATTGACATGATTCGATTTTCTTGATAATCATTACCCTCATTTTTAGCAAAACAGACTTACGGAAAAAGCTTGACGAGGTGAAATCAAATGTAGGAAACAAACAGGCAGAAGAAAAAATCTTGAAAACGAATCTACTGACGCGAAGCGAAACTTCACACAGCCCAGCTAAATCCAACCGGTCAACCTGAACTTCATTTTCTCTCATCATAAATCGGTGGAGTTCAGTTTGGAAAAACTAAAATTTCAGATTTATGAACGCTACTTACAGGATTAGTCGCTACCGAATATTCCATCTTCGCAACGAACGGATAACTAAATCGGAGGTTCTCCTTGAAACGACTCAGAAGACTTGTCAGATCAGAAAACCACTCACCAAGCAAAGAGCGCGTGGGTGTATGTGAATTAAGAAACGGCGTAAAACGTATAATAAAACAACCGCTCTGCCTGCGTGCCCACCTCCCTCGGGCACCCCTGCTGAGTCTCGGAATCTGCTCTCTGCTGGCGATTGCTATGTTAGCCATAGTCAGTTCCTGCGGGTCAACCGACAGCGAACCCTACAGAACCATTGACGGAAGTGGCAACAACCTAAGGTATCCGCAAATAAATCAGGCCGGAGTCCAGCTGGTTCGTCTTGCGCCCCCTGCATACGCTGATGGGATCAGTTCTTTTGCCGGGGCAGATCGCCCCAATCCCAGAGATATCAGCAATATCGTAAACAACCAAGATGAATTAATCCCAAATCCGGATTCAGCAACTAATTTCGTTTGGTTGTGGGGACAGTTCATGGACCACGACATTGAGAGCGAAGAGATCAGCGACAACGTATTTCTCATTGAATAGCCAGCTTCATTGCGGAGTAGTTAAAGGTAAAATCTCCAAGCGGGACTGTAGAAGTTCCCGTGGAGACAAGATTACAGACCGACTCTTCTAAGAAAAATACGCTCTTCGCAAGATAAAAGGGGAGATGATTTCGTGCCGAATGTCGTCGCGCGAAATCCGTATACAGGGCTAGTCATGACGGCTTAACGATCAGATTTCTCATCGTTGCGCAAGTAGACTCAAACGGGTCGATGGAATTGTTGACCTTTGATAGGAGTATGCCTCCTTCGAGCTGAGAAACTACCAAACCTGCCGTTTCTTTCGGATCAATTTCTTCCCGGAAAAATCCCTGTTCCACACCGTCTCTTAAGCATTGCTCGAAAGAGTCTGTGAATTCCCGGAAAAAACCACTCAGAACGGAACGAAGTTTTTCATTCACCGCGCTTTGTTCCAAAGCCAGATTCCCGAAAAAACAGCCTGGATAAGGAGGCTGCGAAAAAAGAGAACGCTGAAAGGAAATTGCATCCCTGTAAAAGCTGTCAAGACGTTCAAGAGGGTTGAGATTTTGGTTCAAGAGGGTTTTCGACAATATTTTTTCTTCAAATTCTGAAACCACTTTCTCAATCGCAAGCAACCCCAGAGCTTCCTTGCTTTCGAAATAGTAATAGAAGTTGCTTCTGCAAACACCGGATTTTCTCATGATCATATCAATGGAAGTTCCCTCAAAACCATGAGAGTGAATCAACTCCGAAGCAACATTGATTAATTTCTCCCTGTTATTCATAAAACCTGACCATCCTGAGAAGCGTGCTATGGTTTTCCTTAAACATCTTTTTCCCAACACGCCCAAGCTTTGTCCATGCGGAAAGAAACAGAATTGGATATGAAGGTATATTTTTACACGATCTTCTTTTAAAATCAAGCGATTTTAAGTAGTACCAGTCATTCATATTTCCAATTAGAACCGGGCGACCGCATTATCTCAAATTAGAACCGGGCGACCGTATAACCCTGATATTCTTTAATAAATTGCCAAAAAATCCCTTGACAGCCATAAACTGTTTTTATAGAATCCTGAAAAACAACCTGACTGATAACCGCAATTGGACCGCCAGAAACAAAACTTACAGGATTCATCCCCCGCCTCCTACCCCAACGGAACCGATGCGCATGCGAAAGCCTGAAAAGTTAACATCGGTTCACAGTAGCGTCGCGGTCAGTATCGGCCCCTGTGCCATTCTGACCGTGAACGCGGGGTAAAGATTTATACGGGGAATACCGAGCAACGTGAAGCGAGGTTGAGGCACGCTCAGGAACCAAAAGGCAGGATTAAGGAAGAAAATATCTAGTAATAGATCCAGCAAGGCAAAAAACTCGAGATCATGTGGCTGAATAAAAGCGCTCCAATCTGAGCTTCATCTTCTCATAAATCTTTTGGAACCTAAATTTGTAGAAATGCAAGAATCTAGATTCGTGAGAATTGCCCGCGCGAGTGACTGCTACTGAATATTGCTTCTTCATAACTAACAGAGGATTTAACCGGAGATTTCATAAATGATAACCAGAGCACACGTTGAACCAGAAAGCCTTCCATCGAATAAAAAGTATGGAGGTAGGAATAAAGCAAAAGACAGTGTGGAGCATATTATAAGAAGCCCGTTCCACTCACACCGATTACTCCTCAAAGCTACTCCGCTACATCTGGAAACCTGTTTCTTGCTACTAATTGCTCTTGCGGGCGTAATAAGTTCCTGCGGGTCGGATGACAGTGAGCCTTACAGAAGCATTGACGGCAGCAGCAACAACCTAAAATATCCAGAAATGAATCAGGCCGGGGTCCAGCTGATTCGTCTCGTGACTCCTGCCTACACCGATGGAATCAGTTCCCTTGCAGGCTCAAACCGTTCCAATCCCAGAGATATAAGCAACATGGTAAACGCCCAAGAGGGATCAATACCCAACCAGAAATCGGCCAGCGATTTTCTATGGCTATGGGGACAATTCCTCGACCATGATATCAGTCTGACCCCTAAGGCGGAACCACTAGAAATGGCCAATATTCCGATTCCGACCGGGGACCCCTTTTTCGATCCGGACGGAACAGGTACCCGCGAAATGAGATTTAATCGTTCCGTCTACGACCCAGATACTGGCACGTCAACGGACAACCCCCGTCAGCAATTAAACGAAATCACCGGCTGGATCGACGCGTCAAACATTTATGGTTCTACCGAAGAACGCGCAGACGCCTTGCGACTAAACAACGGATCCGGCAGGCTTCGGGCGTCCGACGGCGATTTGCTTGTATTTAACAATTCTGAATTGCCAAACGACGGCGGCACAGGACCGGAGCTATTCATCTCTGGAGACATACGGGCCAATGAGCATGTTGGTTTGACTGCTATGCATACGCTTTTTATGCGTGAGCATAACAGGCTTGCCGAGGAAATTGCCACGCGCAATCCCGGTTTGTCTGGCGAGGAAATTTACCAGAGGGCAAGACGGCTAGTCGGCGCTCAGATGCAGGCGATTACCTACAATGAATTCCTGCCCGTGCTGGTGGGACCCGATGCCGTTGAATCCTTCTCTCCCCGTTACGACAGTTCAATCGACGCAGGTGTCATGAACATATTCTCTACGGCTGCCTACCGGTTTGGGCACAGCATGTTGAGTTCTCTTATTCTGCGTCTTGACGAGCAAGGAAACGAGATTGAGGCCGGTCATCTGCAGTTGCGGGAAGCTTTCTTCTCGCCCCAGAAACTCATTGAGACCGGTCTTGAGCCAATCCTACGGGGCTTTGCTGCGCAAATATGCCAGAAAATCGACCTGTTTTTCGTGGATGAAGTCCGCAACTTCCTGTTCGGAAATCCCGGAGACGGTGGATTTGATCTGGCAGCCCTTAATATCCAGCGCGGCCGCGATCACGGACTTCCAAGCTACAATGAAGTCCGCCGTGACCTGCAGGGACTTGAACCGAAAAGAAGTTTTTCGGAAGTAGTTGAATCTCTGGAAGTGCAAAACAAGCTCGCCCGTGTCTACGATGGGGATATAGAGAACATGGGCTTTTTTATAGGGGGGCTTGCAGAAGATCCCGTGCCCGGATCTATGCTGGGCGAACTTTTCCACACGATCGTTACCCTTCAATTTGAAGCGTTGCGCGATGGCGATCGCTTTTGGTATGAGCGCAGTCTGTCGCAGGATGAACTGAGAGAAGTGGAGGGGACAACTCTTGCCGATATTATCCGCAGAAACACGAATATAGGTGATGAGATCGGCGACAATGTATTTATCGTCGAGTAGTCAAGTTGAAAACCCAACAGTTTATAAAGAAGACTCAGAGTCACTATGCGCGGGTAGCAGACATCTACAGGTCTCTGAGAGTCACAGACTCAGAACCCGTGCTCCACATAAAGGAAATAATAGGGGACAAGGGGAAAATAAAGGCTGCCGACGTGGGGGCAGGGGCAGGACGGTACGCAAGACTCTTTTTCGAACATCTGGGCAAGGAACGTCTGTTTCTTTACTGCTACGACACAAACGAGTTCATGCTCGAGAGCCTAGAGCAGTACCTTGACGATCACGATATCCGAAACTACGCGA